>Ga0214473_10003531_pt1 | contig 18942 bp, 12 predicted proteins | sample RVTome_7_FD_203509 | JGI IMG/M metagenome (GOLD analysis project Ga0214473, IMG submission 203509) | Soil microbial communities from uranium-contaminated site in the Upper Colorado River Basin, Wyoming, United States - RVT98D197 | ecosystem: Environmental > Terrestrial > Soil > Contaminated >... | reverse complement strand
TGCCTGACCTGCGAGGCATGTCGCGGGATCTGGAAATCCAAGGCGCCGGCCGCATGAAGAAGGACGATCTGATTCTGCGCATCATGCAGACGGACGCCGAGCGCCGCGGTCTGGAGCTGCGCGGGGGGATTCTGGAGATTATGGGCGAGGGCATGGGATTCCTGCGCGCCGAGCATTACCTGCCCGGGCCCAACGATATCTACGTCTCCCAGTCGCAGATACGGCGTTTCGGGCTGCGGACGGGCGACATGGTCATCGGCCAGATCCGCCCACCGAAGGAGTCCGAGAAATACTACGGACTGCTGCGGGTCGAGTCGATCAACGGGATGGATCCGGAGGAAGCCAAAGACCGTCCGAAGTTCGAAGACCTGACCCCGATCTTCCCCGAGGAGCGTTTCGACCTTGAGACCGATCGCCACACGTTGGCGACTCGCATGCTGAACCTGGTCGCGCCGATCGGGAAGGGCCAGCGCGGGATGATCGTCTCTCCTCCCAAGGCCGGCAAGACTACCGTCCTGAAGCAGATCGCCAACTCGATCTCGTTGAAGTATCCGCAGGTGCACCTGATGGTGGCCCTGATCGGCGAGCGGCCGGAAGAGGTCACCGACATGGACCGCTCGGTCGACGCCGAAGTGATCTCGTCGACCTTCGACGAGCCGGTCGCCTCGCATGTTCGCGTGGCGGAAATGGCTCTCGAGCGGGCCAAGCGCCTGGTCGAAGTCAATCGCGACGTGGTCATCCTGATGGACTCGCTCACTCGCCTGGCCCGGGCCTACAACCTGATGGTCACCCCCTCGGGCCGGACCCTCTCCGGCGGCCTCGACCCGGCCGCCCTGTACCCGCCCAAGCGCTTCTTCGGCGCCGCTCGCAACATCGAAAACGGAAGCTCGCTGACGATCATCGCCACCTGCCTGGTCGACACCGGGTCCCGGATGGACGACGTGGTCTATGAGGAATTCAAGGGCACGGGGAACATGGAGCTCCATCTCTCGCGACGGCTGCAGGAGCGGCGCATCTTCCCGGCCTTCGACATCGAGCGGTCATCGACCCGGCGCGAGGAGCTCCTTCTCGGCCCGGACATCACCCCGCGCGTGTGGCTCATGCGCCGCATGTTCTCGCACATGGTCTCAGGGCCGCCCAACGGGGCCGGCCTGGACGTGACCAACGCCACAGAAGCGCTGCTGCAGCAAATGGCCCGCACGGACAACAACCTCGAGTTTCTCGAAACCCTCCAGGAGACCAGCTAGGGTGCAGCTCCGCCAGCTCCTGGCAGGCGGCCGACTGAAGCAGTCGACCCCGGCGATCCTTGCGATCGCCGGGGTGCTTTCCGCCGCCTGGGGCGCCTGGATGAATGTAGGTGCGACGTATCGCCGGCCCGCCCCGGCCGCCGAGACACCCTCCTCGCCCGTTGAGGTCGCCCTGCCGGCCTTCGTGGTCAGCGACGGAGGGGCGATCGTTTCGCGCCGTGCCGAGCCTCGCACCGACATCCGTCAACGATCCCGCGTGGAAGTCTTGCGGTATACCGTGCAGGAGGGCGACTCGGTTTTCGGCATCGCTGACCGCTTTGCCATCGAGCCGGAAACCGTCCTGTGGGGAAACTTCGAAGTGCTGGAGGACACCCCAGATTCCCTGCGCCCGGGGCAGGAGCTCAATATCCTTCCGGTCGACGGGACGTATCACCAATGGGAGGCGGGCGACAGTCTTGCTGCCGTGGCCGACTTCTTCGGTGTAGAGGTGTCCAATATCGTCGACTGGCCGGGGAACGGGCTGGACCCGGATGCCCCGGAAGTCAAAGACGGCTCCTGGTTGGTTGTGCCGGACGGCAAGCGCGCCTTCCGCACCTGGCTTGTGCCAACCATTGCCCGCGGCCAAGCCGGGGTGGGTACGGCTTTCGGGCCGGGGGGTTGCACCGGAGATTACTCCGGCGGCGCCGTCGGCTCCGGCGGCTTCATCTGGCCAAGCGCCAACCACTACGTTTCGGGTAACGATTACTGGTCGGGTCACCTGGGCATCGACATCGCCGCCGGTACAGGCGATACCGTCTGGGCCGCCGACACGGGCGTCGTCGTCTTCACCGGCTGGACGACGACCGGTTATGGAAACCTGGTGATGCTGGATCATGGAAACGGCTGGCAAACTCTCTACGCCCACCTGACCTCGACTCGCGTCAGCTGCGGACAAAGCGTCAGCCAGGGGCAGTCGGTCGGTGCGGCTGGTTCGACCGGCAATTCGACCGGTCCTCATCTTCATTTCGAAACCCGCTTCGAGAGTGGGTTCGTCAATCCCTGGTTCGTTCTCCCGTGATGCGACATAAGGTTGGCTTGACGACCGTCGGTGCGGCTGTTAGCATGCCGGCCCGAACAAGGCCGCTTGGATGACCCATACCGATGGTTCCGAATCGGGCCCACGGGCCACTCGCAATGGCGATCGGCCGCGAGGGCTGTGGGCTGAACTCGAGCGCCGCGGGTGGAAGGCGCCCGCCCAGCGTTACATGGCCCACATCGCCGTGGCGGCGATTGTTATCGTTGGAGTCCTAGCCGGTCGTTCCGGTTTCCTGGCCTTTCCCCAGGCGCTTGGAGGCGAGGTTTCCTCCGCCTCTCCAGAGCCCACCACGGCCTCGGGCGCAGCCATCGGCTTGTCCGACCTGCCGCCCTTCTCGGGCGGCCCCCTCTTGTCCGCCATCGTCCAAAGGCGTGTCGACGGTCATACGGAGATCCCCAGCCGGCCCCGCCTCGATGTCCTCAAGTACGTTGTCCAGGCGGGCGACTCGCTCTTCGGCATCGCCGAGAAGTTCGGGCTGAAACCGGAGACGCTCCTGTGGGGCAACTACGACGTATTGGCCGACGATCCGCATGCCCTTCAGCCGGGACAGGAGCTGGACGTTCTCCCGGTCGATGGGACATCTCACGCCTGGATCGAGGGGGAGAGCCTGGCCAAGGTCGCCGAGTTCTTCGGCGTCACGGCTCAAGACATCCTCGACTGGCCGGGCAACAATCTCGACCCGGAGATAGACGTCAACAATCCTTCCATCGTCTCCGGTACCTTGCTGGTCATCCCCGAGGGAAAGAGGGAAGTCTCGACCCTGTATAGGCCGCGCATCACGCGCGCCAATCCAGCCGTTGCCCGAATCCTGGGGGCGGGCGCATGCGGCTCGGTCTACGACGGTCCCAACGGGACCGGTACGTTCAACTGGCCGACGCCTCTCCACTACCTGTCAGGTTTCGATTACAACCCGTCGCTCGGGCATCCGGCGATCGATATTGCCGGCGACACGGGACATAGCATCACCGCCTCAGATTCGGGCGTCGTCGTCTACGCCGGCTGGAATGACTGGGGCTATGGGCTGGTGGTCGTGATTGACCACGGGAACGACTGGCAGACTCTGTACGCTCACCTCAGTCAGGTCAACGTGGGATGCGGCCAGGCCGTGTTTCAGGGGAATCTGATCGGGCTGATGGGCTGCACGGGAAACTGCTCGGGCGACCACCTGCACTTCGAAGTGCGCTACGGCGACGGGTTCGTCAATCCCTGGAATGTCCTGCCGTGACACCCTAGCCGTCGGGTTGCAGAATCGACGCGGCGGGCGCCTGGGCGCCCGCCGTTTGTTCTCCGGCTAGGTTGGGTATGGTAGGGGCGAAGCACCCTGGCGCCGCCCGCCACCGTTCGTGCCGCGAAGCCCCTCGGCACGCCGGCCGTCTCGCCCCGGCGGGCCGGGGCTCTCGGTCCGAACGGGGTGCGAGACGGCAGGGCAGGTGTGCTTCGCCCCTACGTCCCATGAACATGCGCCGGCGTTCTTGGCCCCACGTCGTTATGAACATGCGCCGGTATGCCTCGCCCCTACGCATCTCTCAGGTGGCCTCGGGACAAGTGTGGCTCGCCCCTACACCCCGATGCTGGTACGTCCGCAACGATTCGCCACTCTACCGTCTCTCCATCCAGAACAGGATCCGCTCCGACCCCTCGATTCGTTCGCTGGCGCGGATCTTGTGCGTCTGCCGGAACGCCTGCTCGAAGCCTTCCAAGGTGTAGCCCGGGAATATGTCCTGGCGGCTGGCCATGAGACGCTGGACCTGAGAATCCTTCTTCGGCACGAATTCGACGATGAGAGACCCGCCGTAGCCGGCCAGTGTTTCGGCAAGCAGCGGGAGCGGGACGTTGTTGGCGATGGCCAGGTGGTGGACGAGCGCCAACGCCATGACGGCGTCGGCCGGGCCGCGCTCCGCCAGGGACATGCGCTCCCGGTGATTCCATCCCTGGGCCGGGCTGGGGTTGGTCAGGTCGAGCAGAAGCGGCAGGACCCGTTTCTCTCCCTCGACGCGGCAGCGACGGTAGTGGACGTCCACGGCGCTTGGATCCAGATCGAAGGCGATCGTCGTGCTGCCGGCCTCGGCCGCCAGCCGGCTGAAGCTGCCGACGTTCGCGCCGAGGTCCCAGGTCATCGAGGGGCGGATGCGCTGGAGATATCCCCGTACGAGGCGGCGCTTCTGCTCGAGCGCACCCGGGGTGTAATTGTGGGATTGATCGTAGGCCGCCCACTCGGTCCCGCCGGGGCTCCATGCCAGCCCGCGCACGGTCGACTCGAGGCTGTCGATCAGGCCGAGAATAGCGTTGCGGGACATGCGGGCGCTCGTCCGGGACGCCGGCGCGGTTCCGGCGAAGCGCCGCTGGCTGGCGGCGTGGAGGTGAACATGCGTTAGGAGCCCCGGGCGCAAGCGCGTTCGCCAGGGCAGAAGCCGGCTGGCGAGATCGAGAGGCAGGCCGTCGATGTAGAGGCGGAGAAGAAGCCCGAGGCGGACGTCGACGTGCGCCATCAGGGCGAGGGGCGCCACGAAGTGCTGGCAAAACTGCCGGTAGGCGACCCACGGCTCGCCTTCCTTCCAGGGTTCGAACGACAGGCTGTCGATGAGGAGAGGGCGGCCCTGATGGAATTGAATGTTATAGGCGCTGGCGTCCTTGAGGCTGAGGCCGCGGGCCAGGGCCCGCTTCTGGATCGCCAGGGTGAGCCCGGCGGCGTCTTTCAGCTGGGTGAAGGACCATTCGTAGGGATAGGAAACGAAGTCCAGGGGGTCGGGTCGAACGACCAACGCCGCCAGAGAGCGCTCGGCCGGCGCGACGTTGACCGCTTCATGTGGGATCATCTCGCCGGCGTCGACCAGCTCACGGTAGAGGCCGGATTCCATCAACTGATCGTAGGCGGCCCGATAGCTGCGGTTGACCTGGCGGTAGAGGACGCCGCCTCGTGTGAAGAGGAAGCCGCTCGGGTCGCGAAAGGAGCTTCCCGGACGCAGGTTACCGGCCATGCTCATCGGGGTTCTGGCCGCGCCCGAACATGCGGCGGAAGAATCCCTTGATGCGGGACCAGGACATCTTCACCACGAAGAGTCCACCCAGGATACCGGCCAACAAGAGTTGAAGCAGGAAGCTCCCCGAGCCGGGGTCGAGATAGGCGGGGGGCGCGGCCAGGAAAGACCGAGCAGCCTCGCTCAACAAGCTGGTGTTGGACATCCTCACCTCCCAGATGAGTCCGGTCCGGCCTCAGCCGAGCCGGAACCCTCTACATGGGGGAGCCGCTTCCCTGGGAAGCGGCTCCAGCGCCCTCGGCGTGATTTGAACACGCGACCCCTTGGTCCGCAACCAAGTGCTCTATCCGCTGAGCTACGAGGGCCTACCAAACCGTGACCATCGCACCGGCCGGGTCTTGCGGGCGGCGCGACAGGCGGGGAGGGAGGGATTCGAACCCTCGGTCGAGGATTTAAACCCCCGACAAGCGCTTAGCAGGCGCCCCCGATCGTCCACTCCGGCACCTCCCCGGATGGCGCCGTCAGGCGGAGGGAGAGGGATTCGAACCCCCGGTGGGTTGCCCCACAGCTGTTTTCAAGACAGCCGCCTTCGGCCGCTCGGCCATCCCTCCGGGTTCGTCCCGCTCCCGGCCCGAGCCTGCGAATTCTACCATGGCGGACCGAAGGCCGTCAAAACGCGGTCATCTCATGGCCCTGCCGGGGACTTGGATCTTCGGATCGCGGCCCAGGTCTCGTCGGGCGCGAGGGCGGGATTCTCTACCAGAGAGTCGGCGACCCGTCCTTGCAACACTCGCCGTCCATCTCGCCACTGACCACTAACCACTGACCACTGACCACTCACCACTGGCCACTTCCTACTTCCTCCAGACCTGATACAGCCCGAGTCTCCCTCCCTCACCGTCGGATCGAAACGTCTCTTCGACGCTGAATCCCGCCTCTTCGGCCAGGGCCGCCAGAGTCTCTGGGGAAAACCGGTGGACATAGCGCAACCCATGACCCCCTTCGCGCCAATCGAGAAGATAGTCCTCCGGATCCGTCTCGCCTTCGGAAAGGCCGACCGTCGACCAGGGCTGGATTCGAGCCCTCCACCTGGAACTGGCCAGGAAATCCCACACCGACACGATCAAGCCTGCCTGCGGTTGAAGCCAGCGGCGAGTCTCCTCGACGACCGACCGGCGCAGGCTCGCCCCGGGAAGGTGATGCAACACGGCCAGTGCGAACGCCCACGAGAAGGGCGACTCGCCATGAGAAACAAGAACTTGAGGCCAAGTTGAATCGGCCAGGTCCGCCAGGAGAAAAGATGCGTTTCCGGGCGCCCGTCGGCCGGCCTCGCCCAGGAGTTCCGTGCTCGAATCAAGGCCTACGTATCGGCCGCGATGTCCGGCGGTTTTGAGGGCGGCGGCCAGCAGCCCATGGCCGCAGCCGAGGTCGAGCACCGAGTCGTCCGCCCCAATGCGAGGCAGGGCGCGTGCCACTCCCGGCTGGAGCCGCCGCCGCTTGGTGACAAACGCCGAGGCGAACCTTTGATAGAATTCGCGGTTGAGCGCGAGAAGCCGCTCCGCAGTTTCGGGGCGCACGCGCGAAGTATACGGCCAATGGACCGCAGACAGGCTTGGCAGGCGGCGCGGCGTTATCCGGAGGAGGACCTCCGTCTGGCGCGCCGTGTCCTGGCCGAGGTCGAGGGCGGCGCCGATGTCGCCGAGGCCCTGCGCCGATATCCGCTTCCCAACGGCGGGTTCCTCGGCAAGCACGTCCTGGTGCGGGCCGCCCGCCAGGCGGCGCGCGACGAACATCGACCGGTCGCTCCGGACGTCCTGCGGCGCATCCGAATGAAGCCGGTGCGGACCCTCTCCGGCGTGACGACGGTCACCGTCCTGACCAAGCCCTATCCGTGCCCAGGCCGGTGTGTGTTCTGTCCCACCGATGTTCGCATGCCGAAGTCGTATCTGCCGGACGAACCCGGGGCGCGCCGCGCCCTCGAGCACGACTTCGATCCCTTCGACCAGACGCGAGCCCGCCTCGAGGCGCTGGAAGCCATCGGTCACCCGACGGGGAAGGTCGAGCTGCTGATCCTGGGCGGGACGTGGAGTGCTTACCGTCGCGATTACCAGGATTGGTTTGTCCAGCGATGCCTGGAGGCCTTGAACGGCTTCGAGGCAGCCTCGCTGCAGGAGGCCCAGGCAGCCAACGCCGAAGGTCGGCACAGAAACGTGGGGCTGGTGATCGAAACGCGGCCCGATCACGTCGATGTGGATGAGGTGGCGCATCTCCGCCGCCTCGGTGTGACCAAGGTCCAGCTGGGGGCGCAGAGCCTCGACGACGGCATCCTGGAGCTCAACCAGCGCGGGCACACCGTCGCCCACCTGCGGCAGGCAGCGGCCCTCCTGCGAAGCGCCGGGTTCAAGCTCGTCCTTCATTGGATGCCCAACCTGCTCGGCGCGACGCCCGAGTCGGACCGGGCCGACTTCGCCGGCCTGTGGGCCGATCCGGACCTGCGACCGGATGAAATCAAGATCTACCCCTGCCAGCTCCTGGCCAACGCCGAGCTCCACGACCATTGGCTGCGCGGCGCCTACCGACCCTACTCGACGGAAGAGCTGACCACGCTCTTGGCGGACATCAAACCGACCATCCCTCGCTATTGCCGAGTCAACCGGGTGATCCGCGACATCCCGTCCACCAATGTCGTCGCCGGGAATCGGCGGACGAGCCTGCGCCAGGACGCCCAGCTGGAGCTGATGCGCCGCGGCGAGCGCTGTCAGTGCATCCGGTGCCGCGAGCTCCGCGGGGCAGCTTTCGAAGTGAGCCAGCTGCGGCTCGAGGCCGAGGTCTTCCCGGCGGCGGGGGGCGAGGAACATTTCCTCTCACTGGTAACGCCCGACGATCGCCTGGCGGCCTACCTGCGCTTGTGGATGCCCGGCCCGACGTCGCCCGACCCAGGTCTGGCCGACCTGCGAAACGCGGCCCGAGTGCGTGAGCTGCACGTCTACGGTCAGTCGCTCGAGATCGGCGGCGCTCCCGACGGCGCCGCTCAGCACGTCGGCCTCGGGACGAGCCTGCTGCGCCAGGCCGAAAACCGTGCCCGAGATGCAGGTTTCCCGCGCCTGGCGGTGATCTCCGCTCTGGGGACGCGAGGCTACTACCAGCGCCTCGGCTACCATCTCGGCGAGACCTACATGCTGCGCCAGCTCGTTTGAGCCGGGCCAGCCCGTAGCCGCAGCGTTCCCTACGGGAGGCTTCGTTACAGGCAACTGCGCCGTCGCGGTCAGGCTGCGGAATGCGTACGCAGGCTAATCGCGCAGCATCCGGAGGGAAGCCTGCGGCTACCGTCAAGATCGGGCTCTCAAATCTGGATCCCCGTAGACCTACAGCCCGTAGGCGCAGCCTTTAGGCTGCGGTATGTGTAACCAAGCTCAAGCCCGTGGCTTCCGGTCACCGGCATGAGCATTCTCCCCGGTAGAGGCAACTTCTGTCAGGCCTCGCGGGCCTGAAATGGGGATAGCATCCTTGCGTGCCCCGCCCGCGACCATCAAGCCAGGAATCCGTAGAGTCGGATAGGCCTGCCCTGTGAAGCGACGTCCCACGAAGAACCTCATCCCAGCCGACGAAGGCGAGTGGCTACGTCGCGCCCGGGCGGGTGAGGACGAGGCCTTCTCACAGCTGGTGGAGGCCTACCAGGCGCCCGTGTTCAACCTGTGCTATCGCATGTTGGGAGATGCCGAGTTGGCCGAGGATGCGGCACAAGAGACCTTCCTTAGGGCCTATCGGAGCCTGGCCGGCTTCGACATGCGTCGGCCGTTCCGAACGTGGCTTCTATCCATCGCCGCCCATCATGCCATCGACCAGATCCGCCGGCGGCGCGTCCCGATCCTGCCTCTGGAGGAGGTCCTTCCCGAATCCTCCTTGCGGGACCCTTCGCCAACGCCGGAGGCGGCGCTCGTTCAACGCCAAAAGGAGCAGGACGTTCAGCGGATGCTTCGCCATCTGGCGGCGGCGGATCGCGCGGCGATCGTCTTGCGGTACTGGTATGACCTTTCCTATGAAGACATGGCCGGGGTTCTTCAAACCTCGGTCAGCGGCGTGAAGAGCCGGCTGCACCGGGCGCGCAAGCAGCTGGCTACGCTGAGTCCGGGCCGCGCTCGCTTGGCGGCGGAGGGGATCCAACGTGTCGACGCATCGGCCGTATGAGGAGTGGATCTTGCAGGGCGAGCCGCTTCGCCCTCAGGACTCCGAATCTCTCCGACAGCATCTCGGGGTCTGCGAGGCTTGCCGATCGCTGGCGCATGGGTGGGGCGTGTTGGAGTCGAAGCTGCGCTCTGTCACCCTCGCCGCTCCCAAGCCGGGCTTTGTGCGGCGATGGGAATCGCGGAGGGCCGTTCTCCACGCCGGACGGCGGAGCGAGTGGTGGATGTTCGCCGCCAGCCTGACCGCCGCGACCGTGGCCGCCGTTGTCGTCCTGCTGGAGGTCGGCTCGGGGCTGGAAGCCCCGACGACTCTGCTGAACGACTGGATTGGAGACCTCGCCCTGTGGTCCGTCGCCGCACGCGTCGGCGGGGACATTCTTCGAGCGTTGGCCAACTCGCTCCCCTCCGGTTTGCTCGGAGGGGTGTGGCTGGGTTTCGTTGCCGCCATGGGAGGCCTCACCGTCTTGTGGGTAGCCTCCTTTTATCGAACCGCTGTTCAAGGAGTCTCATCATGAAGCGAATGTTCGTTGTCCTATCGGTCGCCCTGGTGGCGCTGCTGGCCTTCCCCACGACGGCCCTGGCGGCTGGCTTCCAGGACGGCCGGGTTGTCCTCGGCGGCACCTTCACGCTGAAAGGCGGAGAGGTCCTCCAAGGAGATCTGCTCGTCATCGGCGGCACGGCGACGTTGGAAGCCGGCTCGCAGGTCACCGGGACGGTCGGCCTGATCGGCGGGTCGATCGATGTCTTCGGGACGATCGATGGCGACCTGGCGTCTGTTGGGGGGAATCTGCATCTGGCTCCCACGGCCCTTGTCCACGGCGACGTGGCCACGCTCGGTTCGGAGGTAAACCGGGAGCAAGGGGCCGTCGTCGAGGGCCAGGTCACCGCAGGTGAGGTGGACGGGCCGTTGGATCTGACCGTCCCCGGCACGTTCATGCCGCGCTTCCCCCGCACCTTCATCGATCTCTCGCCGCTTTCGTGGACCTTCAACATTGGCTGGTACTTCTTGCGCGCTTTCCTTCTGGCGGCGCTGGCGGTGCTGCTGGTGATGTTCTGGCCGCTGCGGGCGGGTCGCGTATCCCAGGCGATGGTTGCCCAACCGCTGGCGGCGGGCGCGCTCGGGCTGTTGACTTTCCTGGTGGCCGTGCCGGTGATTGTCTTCCTTGTGCTGACGATCTGTCTTTCGCCCTTGGCCTTCCTCGGAGGGCTGGTGCTGGTCGTCGCCTACACCTTCGGATGGGTTGCGATTGGACTCGAGGTTGGGCAGCGGCTGGCGGCGGCCTTCCGTCAGGACTGGAGCCTGGCCGTCTCGGCCGGCGTCGGGACGCTGGTGCTGACGATCGTGGCTTACGGCATCGATTTCCTTCCGTGCGTGGGATGGCTCGCACCGGCGGCGGTCTACTGCCTCGGCCTGGGCGCCGTCCTGCTGACGCGCTTCGGCGGGCAGGACTACCTCGGGAGGCCGCGCGCCGTCTGATCTCGGTCGGAGACCCCGAACGCCCATCGGGTAGGGGCACGCCACATTTGTCCCGAGGCCACCTGAGAGATGCGTAGGGGCACGCCATGGCGTGCCCCTACCGATTCGGCGGGCCGTGCTCGCCGTGGGATGGCGGGCCCCTACCGTTTCGCCGGGCTGTGCTCGCCGAGGGATGCCGTGCCCCTACGATTCGCGGTCCCACATCAGGCTATAATTCTCCCTGGTCCCCCGTCCGCATGTCTTTCGTCCATCTGCACGTTCACTCCGAATACTCGATGCTGGATGGCCTGAGCCGGCTTCCCGATCTCGTGGCGCGTGCCCGCGAGCTGGGGATGCCGGCCCTGGCGCTGACCGACCACGGCGCGATGTTCGGCGTCATCGACTTCTATCGGGAAGCGAAAGCCGCCGGCGTGAAGCCGATCATCGGCATGGAAGCCTATCTGGCGCCGCGCCGTATGACGGACCGCGATCCCCAGGTGGACCATCGGGCCTTCCATCTCCTGTTGTTGGCCGAGAACGACGAGGGATACCAGAATCTCATTCAGATCGCGACCGCGGCGCAGCTGGAAGGCTTCTACTACCGGCCGCGCATCGATCGCGAGTACCTGGCCGACCACAGCCGCGGCTTGATCTGCACCACGGGATGCCTCTCGGGCCAGGTGCCGCGCGCCCTGCAGGAGGGGCGCCCACAGGAAGCGCGCCGCCTGGTGGATTGGTACATGGACGTGTTCGGCCGGGACCGGTTCTTCTTCGAGCTGCAGCATCACGATATCCGTGAGCTGCCCGAAGTCAATCGCGGACTGATCGAAGAGGCGCGCCGGGTGGGTGGGCGCCTGGTCGCCACCAACGACGTCCACTACGTCCGCCCTGAGGACGCCGACCTGCAGGACATCCTGCTGTGCATCCAGACCGGCTCGGTGCGCGCCGATCCCGACCGGATGCGGATGACGGATCCCTCCTACTACTTGCGCAGCCCGGAGGAAATGGCGCAGCTCTTCGCCGACGTGCCCGAGGCGCTTTCCACGACTCTGGCGATTGCCGAGCGCTGCGCCGTCGACCTGGATTTCAAGGGGTATCACCTGCCGGCCTTCGAAGTCCCCCAGAGTGAGAGCCCCCAAAGTTACCTGAAGGGATTGTGCGAAGCTGGGCTGGAGCGCCGCTACGGCGGCCGGGGCGACCTGCCCGACCTGCGGCGCCGCCTGGCCTACGAGCTCGACGTCATTCACCAAATGGGATTCGACACCTATTTCCTGATCGTCTGGGACCTATGTCGCTTCGCCCGCGAGCAGGCCATCTGGTACAACGCCCGCGGATCGGCCGCCGGATCGATCGCCGCCTACAGCCTGGAAATCACCTTGGTCGACCCCATCGCCCACGGGCTGATCTTCGAGCGCTTCCTCAACCCCGGCCGCACCTCGATGCCGGATATCGACCTCGACTTCCAGGACGACCAGCGTTATCGCCTGCTGGAGTACACGGCCCAGAAGTACGGCCGCGATCGGGTGGCGCAGATCATCACCTTCGGCACCCTCGGCGCCCGCGCCGCGCTGCGTGATGTGGGGCGTGTGATGGACGTCCCCCTGCCGGAAGTCGACCGCATCGCCAAGCTGGTGCCGAACATCCCCGGCAAGCCTTTCACCCTGGTGGACGCGCTCGATACGGTGGCGCCTCTGAAGGAAGCCTACGATTCGGCGGCCTACCTGCGCGATCTGGTGGACACTGCCACCCGGCTGGAAGGCGTCGTGCGAAACGCGGGCACCCATGCAGCCGGCGTGATCATTTCCGATCGACCCATCCAGGAGTATGTGCCCCTCCACCGTCCGACCAAGGCCTCTCAGGAAGACAGCCCGGTGGCCGCCGTGACCCAGTTCGAGATGGGCGTGATCGAATCGCTCGGGTTGCTCAAGGTGGACTACCTGGGCCTTTCCACCCTCACGGTCATGGCCCGCGCCTGCGCCTTGATCGAGGCCCGCTACGGTGTGACCCTCGACCTTCACAACATCCCCCTCGACGATCCGGAGACCTTCTCCTTGCTCGGCCGCGGCGATGTCCTGGGCGTGTTCCAGGTGGAAGGCTCGGGGATGCGGCGCTACCTGATGGACATGAAGCCGACATCGCTGGCGAACATCACCGCCATGGTCGCCCTCTTCCGTCCGGGGCCGATGGAGTTCATCCCGGCCTACATCCGGCGCATGCACGGTGAAGAGCCGGTGACCTACCGCCATCCACGCCTGGAGCCGATCCTCAAGGAAACCTACGGGATCACGGTCTACCAGGAGCAGATCATGTATACGGCCATGAATCTGGCGTCGTATTCGGCGGCAGAGGCCGACAACCTGCGCAAGGCCGTGGCCAAGAAGAAGGCCGAGGCGCTGCGCAACGAGCGGGCCAAGTTCATTGAGGGGGCCGTGGGCGGTGGCATCCCCCTAGAGAGCGCTCATGCTATTTTCGATGACTGGGAGGCCTTCGCCCGCTACGGGTTCAACAAAGGCCACGCCGCCGACTACGCCGTGATCTGTGTTGAGACGGCCTACCTCAAGGCTCACTATCCCATCGAATACATGACCGCCCTGCTGTCGGTCTTCAAACACGACACCGACCGTGTGGCGCTCTATATCGCCGATGCCCGGCGGCTGGGGATTGACGTCCTGCCTCCGGACGTGAATGCCAGCGGCGTCGACTTTGAGATCGAGGATCGGGAGGGGCGGCCGGCGATCCGTTACGGGTTGGCGGCGATCAAGAATGTAGGCGAGGGTGCGGTAGAACTGATCCTCGAGGCGCGCCGCGACGGTGAAGGCTTCGCTGGGCTGGCGGACTTCGCGCGCCGGGTCGATTTGCGGCCGGTGGGTCGGCGGGCGCTCGAGTCGTTGGCCCGTGTGGGAGCGTTGGATCTGCTGGCGCCGCGGCCGGCCGTCTTGGAAGTCCTGGATCGAATCTTGAGCGCCTCGGGCTCCCATTTCCGCGCCGCTGAAGTAGGCCAGCTCTCCCTCTTCGGGTTGTCCACGGGCGTCGCCGACTCGCTGGAGGTTCCCGTCGCCGTGCAGGAGGTCGCCCGGCGGCAGCAGTTGCAGTGGGAAAAGGAGCTGCTCGGGGTCTATGTCTCCGACCATCCCCTCAATCCCTACATGAAGGACCTGGCCCAGATCGTCACCCACTTCAGCAGTGAGCTGGGCGAAACGACCCACGGCCAGGCCGTCTGTCTGGCAGGGGAGGTGACGCACGTTCGTCCGTTCCAGTCGAGGAGCGGCAAACCGATGGCATTCATAACCCTCGAGGACTTGCAGGGTCCGGTCGATCTGGTCGTCTTCTACCGGCTGTGGAAAGACGTCTCGGGATGGATCAAGCCGGGCGCCATCGTCCTGGTCCGAGGGAAGATCGATAGCGAACGAGGAGAACCCAAAGTACTTGCGGATAGCCTCACCACCGAATTCGACTTCACCCAGCCGGCCGACTCGGGCCGTGCCCCTGATCCCTCCCCGGAAACTTCGGAGGAGAGGGTCTTCATTCCGCCGGTGGAGGAGCCGGTTCCCGTGTCGGCGGAGGTCTGGGCCGAGCCGCTTTTGGCGGGCACGCAGATCGTCCCGGCGGCCGTGCTGACGGTGGTGGTGGATGCGCCGCCGGAGCCCGCACCCGAGCCGGAGATCATGCCGCGCCGGGAAGGCGACATCCTCATCCTGACCATCCTGCTGAAATCGACCGGAGACGCCAAGCGAGACGCCCTGCGCATGCGCCGGGTCCATGGATTGCTGACTTCGTACCACGGCCATGACCGATTCGTCTTTCATGTCTTCGAGGCCTCGCGCCAGTACCACCTCGAGTTCCCCAACTCGACCACAGGCCAGGGCCCTGAGCTGATGCTGCAACTGCGGAACCTGCTCGGCGAAGGAATGGTTCGGGTAGAAAAGCTACATCTGCAATAAGAGTCGCCATCGCAAGGAGGGGCGCCTTGGCCCCTCCTCTTCTTACCTGGAGGCAGGCACCATGCGGTTCGGAATTCTGACGGGGGGCGGCGACGTGCCCGGACTGAACGCCGCCATCAAGACGGTCGTCCACCGGGTCACGGACGAGGGTCACTCCATTGTGGGCGTCCGGCGCGGGTGGGCAGGGCTTCTGGAGCTGGACCTGGACGACCCCGAATCGGCCGGGCGGCATATCCAGGCCCTGGATCGGAACGTCGTGCGCGGCATCGATCGCACCGGCGGGACGTTCCTCCACACCTCACGGACCAACCCGGCCAACGTCAAGGTCAAGGACGTCCCGGAGTTCCTGCGTTCGATGATCCACGGCGATAAGGCGCAGGATCTGACGGCGCACGTGCTGCAAGTCCTGCGCAAGCTGGGCATCGATGTGCTGGTGACGATCGGCGGCGACGACACGCTGTCGTATTCTCTCCGGCTCCACAACGAGGGCGTGCCCGTCGTCGCCATTCCGAAGACGATGGACAACGACGTTCACGGGACGGACTACTGCATTGGGTTCTCCACGGCGGTCTCGCGCAGCGTCGAGTTTATCGACAGCCTGCGCACCGTCGCCGGGTCGCACGAGCGCATCGCGGTCGTTGAACTGTTCGGACGGTACAGCGGCGAGACGTCCCTGATGGCCGGCTACCTGGCCTCGGCCGACCGCGTGCTGATCTCGGAGGTTCCGTTCGACGGCGAGAAGGTCGCCCGGCTGATGGCCGACGACCGGCTGGCCAACCCCAGTCGTTACGCCGTGGTGACCGTGTCGGAGGGCGCTCAAGTGATCGGCGGCGAGATGGCCCTGAGGGGCCTGGAGGACGCCTTTGGCCACCGTAAGCTTGGGGGAATCGGGGACACGGTCGGCGAATTGATCAAGAAGTACGCGCGACAGGATGTGCTGGTGCAGCAGCTGACCTATCTGATGCGAGCCGGCGCCCCCGACTCGCTCGACCGTATGGTGGCCATGAACTTCGCCCAGCTGGCGTCCAATCTGGCCCTGGCAGGGTCGTCGGGCCGGATGGTCGCACTGCGCGGTGGGGTGTATACCCACGTGCCCCTGACCCTTACCGGGGAAGGGAAGAAGCACGTCGACGTAAAGCGCTACTACGACGCCGACTCCTACCGCCCGCGGGTTCGTGAGGTCGAGGGCCAACCGATGTTCCTGGCATAGCTGCGGGGTCTTGAGGGGGAGCAACTCTACGCCTTAGCCGATCCGTGCCTCATCGGGTGAGCGCGGCCTCTGTGCGCCCGGACGCCCAAGGCGGTCCCGGAACCTCCGAGGGGATTCCCACTCCTGGTCTGATCCTTGCAAGGGTCCTTGTGCGAACCGGCCCTATAGGAGACGGACCATGCCGCCGCAGGAACACCCCGCCCGAGGCCTTACCCTTGCCGTCGAAGGGCTTGAAGAGCCGTACCGTAACAACGCCGTCGAGTGGCTGGAAGGTTGCATGGAACGACCGGTTGTGTCCTTGGAACACGACCTGCGGGCCTTCCTCGACGAGCTGCACCCGGTGGTGCGGGAGAGTTTCATCCACCACGTCGGCTGTCTGCTCGAGGACGCATTGGACTACTTCGGAAAGGAACGCAAACCGCGGCGGCCTATGTGGGGCGCCACGGCGCAGGAACGGCGCAGGTTCCTCGCCCACTAGATTACCGTGGTCAGTCGGGGCGGGCGACCGCCCTTTGGGCTAGAGCCAGGCAGGTTCCTGGTACGTTCCGAACACCTGGCGCATGACGTCCACAATCTCCCCCAGCGTGGCGTAGGCTCGGACCGCGTCCATTAGGTAGGGCATGGTGTTTTCCGTCCCCTGGCAGGCGATTCGCAGCCGGTCCAGGGCCTGTCCGACGGCCCCGGCGTCGCGCGAGCGCCGCAAGGCCTTGAGGCGGGCGACCTGGCGTTCCAGCCCGGTTGGGTCCATTTCGAGGAGCGGGATGGTGACCGGCTTATGGTCGTTGTAGGCGTTCACACCCACAATCGACCGTTCGCCCTGGTCGATCTCGCGCTGGTAGCGGTAGGCAGCATCGGCGATTTCCATTTGGAAGAAACCGGACCGGATGGCGGGAAGGACTCCGCCTAATTCATCCACCCGCCGGAAGTACTCGCGGGCGCGCGCCTCCATGGCATCGGTGGCAGCTTCGACGAAGAACGAACCTCCCAGAGGATCGATCGTGTAGGCGACGCCGGACTCCTCCGCCAGGATCTGCTGCGTCCGCAAGGCGACGGTAACGGCGTGCTCGGACGGCAGGGCGAGGGCTTCGTCCATCGAGTTCGTGTGCAGGGACTGGGTTCCTCCCAAGACGGCGGCCAGCGCCTGGATGGTCACGCGGACGATGTTGTTTTCCGGCTGTTGGGCGGTCAGGCTGACTCCGGCCGTCTGCGTATGGAAGCGCATCAGCCACGAGCGGGGCCGCTTGGCTCCGAAGGCGTTGCGCATCTCGGTCGCCCATATGCGCCGCGCGGCGCGGTACTTGGCGATTTCCTCGAAAAAGTCGTTGTGGGCGTTGAAGAAGAACGATAAGCGTGGAGCGATATCGTCGACGTCCAAGCCGCGCGCCTGGGCCCAACGCACGTATTCCATCCCGTCGAGCAGCGTAAAAGCCAGCTCTTGGGCGGCCGTGGAGCCGGCCTCGCGGATGTGGTAGCCGGAGATCGAGATCGTGTTCCATTGGGGGGCATGCCGGCTGCCGAACTCCATCGTGTCCACCACCAGGCGCATCGATGGCTCGGGCGGGAAGATGAACTCCTTCTGAGCGATGTACTCCTTGAGGATGTCGTTCTGAGTCGTCCCCCGCAGCCGATCGGCCGCGACCCCCTGCTTTTCAGCGGCGGCGATATACATCGCCCAGATGACGGCGGCGGGCGAGTTGATGGTCATGCTGGTGGAAACGCGTTCGAGCGGGATCCCGTGGAGCAGGATTTCCATGTCCTGCAGCGAGGACACGGCCACGCCGCACTTGCCGAACTCGCCCAGGGCCTCGGGTTGATCGGTGTCGTAGCCCATGAGTGTCGCCAGATCGAAGGCGATCGACAGGCCGGTCTGCCCCTGCTCGAGCAGGTAGTGAAAGCGTGCGTTGGTTTCTTCGGCCGTGCCGAATCCGGCGAACATCCTCATCGTCCACGTCTTGCTGCGGTAGAGGGTCGGGTGGATGCCGCGTGTGTAGGGATACTCGCCGGGCAATCCGAGATCGCGTTCGTGATCGATGTGGGCGATATCGAGCGGGGTGTAGAGTCGCTGGACGGGTTCGGAGGAGGTGGTCCGGAAAACCGGCCGGCGTTCCGGGAGCTTGGCCGATGCCTGCTGGAGGGTGGTCTCCTCCCACTTCTCGTACGCGCGGCGCAAGGCTTCCAGTTTCTCGGCGTCAAACATGGGGTTCGCTCACCTATGGGACGCGCGGGATTATAGCATCCGGATCCGGACACAGGGGGATCCCGTCCGATGAGCTCGCCCTCACCCCAACCCTCTCCCTCCGGGAGAGGGAGACCGGCCGTCCCCCCTCCCGGAGGGAGAGGGATAGGATGAGGGCGAGCCCTACATCCGCCCCGCCCCTCGCGCCTGTTATCTTTGCCGGAGTAGAATCATGCGCGCCGCGCGTGCGAGGGGCGCGCTTGCGCGCAGGAGGCTCGGCCGTGACGGATGCTGTCCTTGTTCAAGCTGTTCGCACACCCATTGGAGCCCATGGCGGCATCCTGAAGGATGTCCGACCCGACGATCTGGCGGCGCTGGTGATCGCTGAGGTCGTCAAGCGCGCCGGGCTCGACGCCTCACTCATCGAGGAGGTCTACTTCGGCTGCGCCAACCAGGCCGGGGAGGACAATCGAAACGTCGCCCGCATGGCGGCGTTGCTGGCCGGGTTGCCATCGAGCGTGGCGGCGGTGACCTTCAACCGACTGTGCGCCTCCAGCCTGGCGGCGGTGAACGCCGCCGCGCGGGCCATCCGGGCGGGCGAAGGGGAGGTCTACCTCGCCGGGGGCGTCGAGTCGATGACCCGCGCTCCCTGGGCCGTCCCCAAGGCAGAGAGCG
>Ga0214473_10003530_pt1 | contig 18944 bp, 20 predicted proteins | sample RVTome_7_FD_203509 | JGI IMG/M metagenome (GOLD analysis project Ga0214473, IMG submission 203509) | Soil microbial communities from uranium-contaminated site in the Upper Colorado River Basin, Wyoming, United States - RVT98D197 | ecosystem: Environmental > Terrestrial > Soil > Contaminated >... | reverse complement strand
CGTAGCGCGAGCCATCGTTTGCGACGCTGGCCTAGTTGCGCCGCGCCGGCCGCTCGCCGGTGTCCATCTGGGACAGGAACTCCTCGACCAGTCGGCGCTCGCGCGGCTGGTTCATCGTCTCGCCCACGACGCGGCCGGCCGCTGCAAGGGCGAGGTCGGCCACCTGGGCGCGAACATCGGACAGGGCGCGGTCCTTCTCGGCGGCGATGTCCGCCGCGGCCTGGGTGCGCATCTGCTCGAGCTGGGCGCGCGTCTCGGCCATGTCACGCTCGCGGTTCTCGTCGGCCACGCGCTGCGCCCGGACGAGGATGTCCTCCGCCTCGCTGCGCGCACTCGCGAGCACGGCCAGGCGCTCCGTTGCCGCCTGCTCGCGCTCGCGCCGCGCCTCGTCGGCGTCACGCAGGCCCTGCTCGATCTTCGAGCGGCGCTCCTCGAGGATGCCGCCGATGCGCTTGAAGGCGACCAGATAGATGATCACCAGGAACAGCAGGAACGAGCCTGCCTGAGCGATGATCCAGAACAGGTTGAGCTGGAAGCCCGGCTCCTCAGCGGCAAAGACCGTCACCGCGATGTTTCCCGCGGGACCAGCCAGGGCGTAGATGGCCACCGCGCCCCTTAGCCGAGGAAGATGGCCAGCAGGCCGACGACCACCGCCAGCACGCCCAGACCTTCGGCGAAGGCCGCACCGATGATGAACGTGGCCCGGATCTGGGCCGCCGCGTCAGGATTTCGGCCGATGGCCGCCGTGGACAGGCCGGTCAGGATGCCGATGCCGATGCCCGGCCCGATGACGCCGAGTGCGGCGAGACCGGCTCCGAGAAGTCCGATGTTGCCTTCCATGCTGCTTTGTTCTCCTCCTTCGCGCCCGATCGGCGACCGGGCTATGTGGACTGGGTCAGTGGGCCGGCGCGACCGATGCGCCGGTCATGTCCGGCGCGGTGTTGCCTTCCGGGACATCGTGCGCCTGGTGCTCGTCGTGACCCTCGATGGCGATGATAGTGAACATCAGGGTCAGCACCGAGAAGATCAGTGCCTGCATGAAGTTCAGCAACACCTCGAGTCCGACCATGGCAGCGGGGATGATTGCGATCGTCAGGCCGGTGATGACGCCCAGGGCAACCTCGCCGCCATAGATGTTGCCGAAGAGTCGCATCGCCAGCGTGACCGGCTTGATGAACTCGAGCAGGAACTCGATCACGCCCACGAAGAGGGCGATAACGCCGGCTGATACGCCCTCCGTTCGAAACGCGCGCAGGCTGAAGAACTTGCCCAGGTAGCCGCGCAAGCCGAGCGCGCGCACGCCCTCGACGTGGAACAGCACGAAGCTGAAGAGCGCCAGCCCGATCGTGGTGTTTACGTCGCTCGTCGGCGCGCGCAGCTCGTGAATGCGCCCCACGGGCGGAACCAGGCCGCTCCAGTTGCTGAGCAGGATGAACAGGAAGAGCGCGGCGAAGATGGGCACGTAGCGTCGCGCCTTGGGTCCGCCGAGCGAGGTGGCGAAGTTGGCGAGTCCCTCGTAGACGTATTCGAGCGCGTTCTGCGGCCCGCTCGGGCTGACACGAACCGAGCGCGACATCAAGAACGCCACGATGACGATGAGCGCCATCACGATCCAGCCGGTGAAGAGCGAGGCGGAGATGGTCGGGTCGAGGGTCAGAAGCTCGGTAGAAGGGGGCGAATCGGGCGTGAGGTCGAAGATGACGTGCGGGGCGGGAAGCTCGACGTTGGCGCCGACCATGCCATCCGCGGGGTACTGGTAGGCCGAGCCATCTGGAGCCCGCGGCGGGAAGGCGACCGCGGCCATGACCTGGAGTCCGATGATGCCGACGATCGCCAGGCCGATCCACAGGCGCAAGTTGCGACCGGGCTGGGCCACTGCCGCGGCTGCCTCGACCGCGTCGCTGGCGATCTCCGGCCCCAGGGCGTCGCGCATGCGCGTTTCAGCTTCGGTCGGCTTGCCGGTGGGCGCGCTGGCGCCCGGCGTCGGCGGCGTGTCTGTCACTCTCTCCCCGTTGGCGGACGCTCGCTCACTCGAACCGAGCGAGGAAGCGAACGATCAGTCGATATACCCCCACCCCGCCGAGTCCGAAGCCGGCGAGCATGCCCGCGACGGACAAGATGGGCAGCGTCCCAAGACGCTGATCGAGCCAGTAGCCCGAGAGCACACCGAGCAGCGTCGTGACCAGCAGGACGATCGCGATCTCAGAGAAGAGAGCGAGATAGACGCTCGCCCGGCCAAAGCCGTTCACCTGCCACCCGGTAGCGCGGCGGGAGTATAGCAGCGCCTCATGTGCCCTCCGGCGGGCCCTCTCCCGGCACGGCCTGGCTCTCGTCATAGCTTGCCCGGTCGAGCGCCTCGCGCGCGCGCCGGGTCAGGAGGTAGAGCACCACGCCGCCGCCCAGGACGATCAACAGGAAGGTCGTGATCTGACCCCGACCCGGCAGGATCAGGCTGAGTACGGCCAGCACCGAGCAGATTAGGTAGATCAACAGCACCGCCTGGCGATGCGACAGGCCCAGGTCGAGCAGTCGGTGGTGGAAATGGCCGCGGTCGGCAGAGAAGGGCGACCGGCGCGCTGAGACGCGGCGGATGATGATCCAGAAGGTGTCGATGATCGGCACGCCCAGCACCAGCAGCGCCAGCGCGACCTTGGCCGTGCCAAGCACAGACAGCACCGCCAGCGCATAGCCCACGGCAAACACGCCGGAGGTGCCGATGAACACCCGCGCCGGGTGGAAGTTGTAGGGCAGGAAGCCCAGCAGGGCACCGGCCAGCAGGGCGCACATCACGGCGACGGCAGGCTGCACCGGCTCGCTCAGGAGCGAGATCACGCCGAGCGTCGTCACCGCTATCAAGGCGATGCCGCCGAGCAGGCCGTCAAGGCCGTCGACGAAGTTGACGCTGTTGAGCATGCCCACGATCCAGATCGTCGTGACCGCGGCGACGCCGATGTCGATCGCGTACCCGGCAACGTCCACGACCAGGCTGCCGACGACGTCGAACGACGCGTCCCCGAACGGATTGGGCAGCCGCTCGATGCCGATGCCGAGGGCCAGGGCCACGCCCGCGAGCACGAACTGGCCGATGAACTGCCAGCGCGCGCGCAACTGGAAGCGGTCGTCCGCGAAACCGATCAGCCCGCCCAGGCCAACACCAAGGAACAGCGCAACCAGTTCCGGCGTGCGCACTGCGCGCAACGGCGGCGCGAAGTGGAAGACGGCGTTGATGGCCAGCCCAGTCAGGCCAACGATCACGAAGGATGCCGCTACGGCGATGCCCCCGGTGCGCGGGATCGGCCGCTCATGGACGCGACGGTCGTCATTTGGCTCGTCGATCGCGCCCAGCCGTGAGGCGTAGCGGATGGTGAGGGGCGTCAGCAGCAGGCTGACCAGCGCCGCACCGGCCAGCGCGGCGAAGATGACCGGGAGCGCATCGAGCGCGGCTTGGCTCACTCCGTCAGCAGGCCGGGGACCGGGAAGCGGGCGCACATGTCGCGCACGCTGGCCTTGATCTGCGTCTTAGCCGGTTCATCCGCCCGGCCCTCGATGGCGCGCACGATCAGGCTGCCGATCTGGCGCATCTCGTCGAGTCCGAAGCCGCGCGTCGTCGTCGCCGGCGTGCCGACGCGAATGCCCGACGCGATGTTGGGCGGGTTGGAGTCGAACGGGATGGCGTTCTTGTTGACCGTGATGCCGATGGCGTCGAGCAGCGTCTCCGCCTCGCGCCCGGTCACGCCGAGCGGCGTGACGTCGACCAGCATCAGGTGGTTGTCCGTGCCGCCCGAAACCACGGCCGCGCCGTTCTCGGCCAGCGTCGCCGCCAGGGCTGCGGCGTTTTCGACGGTGTGCCGCATGTCGGAGCGGAAGTCGTCGCTGTCGGCCAGGTGAAGCGCGACCGCCTTGGCGGCAATGACATGCATCAGCGGCCCGCCCTGGAGCCCTGGGAAGACCGTCTTGTCGACCTGCTTGGCCAGCTCGCTCTTGCAGAACACCAGCCCGCCGCGCGGCCCGCGGAGCGTCTTGTGAGTGGTCGTGGTGACAAGATCCGCATGCGGGAACGGGCTCTGATGCAGGCCTGCGGCCACTAACCCCGCGACGTGGGCCATGTCGACCAGGAACAGCGCGCCGACCGAATGGGCGATCGTCGCGATGCGCTCGAAGTCGATCATGCGCGGATACGCGCTGGCGCCGGCGACGACCAATTTGGGCCGCACCTCATCCGCCTGACGGGCGAGCGCGTCGTAATCGATGCGCGCGTCCTCCGGGCGCACGCCGTAGGCGTGGACCTCGAACCACTTGCCGGAAAAGTTGACCGGCGAGCCGTGCGTCAGGTGGCCGCCATGGGCGAGGTTCATGCCCAGGATGCGGTCGCCCATGTCCAGCACGGACACATAGGCGGCCATGTTGGCCTGCGCGCCCGAGTGCGGCTGCACGTTGACGTGCTCGGCGCCCGGGAATAGTGCCAGTGCGCGTTCCTGGGCGAGCCGCTCGACCTCGTCGACGAACTCGCAGCCGCCGTAGTAGCGCCGGCCGGGCAAGCCCTCGGCGTATTTGTTGGTCAGCCACGAGCCCTGCGCCTCGAGTACCGCCGCGAAGGCGTAGTTCTCACTGGCGATGAGCTCGATATTCCAGCGCTGGCGCTCACGCTCGCGCTGCATTGCCGACCACAGGGCTGGATCGACCTCGGCCAGCGGCGCCCAGGCGATGCGCGAGGTGGTCGAAACGCTCACGGACACGGTCTCCAGGTCGCTCGGCCCACGGCTCGATCGAGCGTGTGGCGCTCTAGGTCGCAGTGTATTCCTGCCCGAGCGCGGCATAGATCGAGTTGGTGGCGATGGCGCCCTCGCGCAGCACGATCGGGGCACCTGCGGCCGGCCCGGAGCAGTCGACCACGGTCGAGGCGACGCCTCCCCGCACCGGACCATCGTCGATGACCAGGCTGATCAGGTCGGCCAGCGATTCGATGACCATCTGAGCGGTTGTAGCCGGCGGCCGGCCGGTGACATTGGCCGAGCTGGCGGCGAGCGGCCCCAACAGGCGGGCGAGAGAGCGCGGTAGCGCGTGGTCGGGCAGTCGCACGCCCAGCGTCGCGCGGCCGCCGCTGAGCAGCGGTGGCAAGTCGACGTCAGGGCGCCGATCGAGGACGAGCGTCAGCCCCCCGGGCCAGAATGCGCGCGCGAGCTGCTCGGCGGCTGCCGGCAGCACGGTCAGAGCGGCCGCCTGCTCAATTGAGTCGACCAGCAGCTGCACGCCCTTGTCCGGGGAGCGCTGCTTGGCCGCGACGAGCCGCTCCACGGCGGCCGCGAGCGGCAGCACCACCAGGCCGTAGACCGTCTCGGTCGGTATGGCGATGACCTCGCCCCGCCGCAGAGCGTCCGCAGCAAGAGTCAGGGCGGCCGGGTCCGAGGACGTAACGATTTCCGTCACCGGGTACTCTTGCGCACCAGCACGAAAACTCGCCACTGCCCGGCGAGATCGTGGTGGAGCATCTGCATCCAGCCAGGCAGGGTCGCCGCGGCCGCTTGGCTAACCGGCACGGGCTGATCGGCGCCGATCTCGAGCAGCGCCGCGCCATCGCCAACCAGCGCCGCCGGCAGTTGCGCCAGCAGCCGGCGGATCACCTCCAAGCCATCCGGCCCGCCGTCGAGGGCGATGCGGGGCTCGAAACTGGCCGCGACCGGCAACTCGGGCACCGCTGCGCTGGGGATGTAGGGCAGGTTGGCCACCAGCACGTCGGCTGGGTCGGCCCCGGAGAGGTCGGCCAAGTCGGCCAGGTCGGCCTTGGCAAAGGCGATCGAGTCGGCAACGCCATGCGCGACAGCGTTGTCCGTCGCCAGCGCCAGGGCGTCGGCCGAGATGTCGGTCGCCCGGAAGGAGACGTCGCGCCCGTAGCCGCGGCGCCGGCACTCGACCGCAAGGGCGACGCAGATCGCACCGCCGCCGGTACCCACGTCCCACACCAGCAACGGCCGCGCGTCCGTTGACCGGGGAGCGCCGGTCAGTCGCGCGGCGATGACATCAAGCGCCAGGTCGACGAGCGTCTCCGTCTCCGGCCGGGGGATCAGAGCGCGCTCATCCACGCTGAAAACGAGCCCGTAGAACTCCTTCAGGCCCCGAATATAGGACACTGGCTCACCACTCGCACGCCGTTCGATTAAGCCATCGAACAGGGCCTCCTGGGTGGGCGAGACCCCGGATTCGGGCGCCGCCAGCAAGGTTGCCCGGCCAACCCCCAGGACGTGACCCAGGAGCAGCTCCGCATCCAGGCGCGGCGACTCCGATCCGGCCGCGGCCAGCCGCTGACCCCCGCCGCGCAGCAGATCAGCGACGGTTGACGGACCTTGAGCCCCGCCGGCCGCGCTAGAGGCGGACGACGACATCGAGCTCGCCCGTTCGGCGCAGCACCTCGACCGAGATCGAGCCCTCCTGGGCGCTGAACTCGAGATCGACCGCCGCTGCGCCGACGCGCAGCCCGAGCAGGCGCAGGCTGGGGAGCCACTTAGGCAGCGCCGGTCGGACCAGCTCGAGCCGTCCCGCGCGCGCGTCGGGCCGCAGGCCGAGCGTCGCCGACATCAGGTGGTAGAGCGAGCCCGATGCCCAGGCCTGGGGCGAGCATGCCACCGGGTACGGCACGGGCAGCGGCGACGTCGCGCGCTCGAAACCGCAGAAAAGCTCGGGCAGACGTGCTTCGCGGAAGTGCGCCGTCGCCTCGAACAGCGCCCCGGCAATCTGGCGCGTCGCGTCGACCAGGCCGTAGCGCGCGAAGCCGGCGGCGCAGATGGCGTTGTCGTGTGGCCAGATCGATCCCAGGTGGTAGCCAATGGGGTTGTAGCCGACGGTGTCGGCTGACAGCGTGCGGATGCCCCAGCCACTCCACATTCCGCCACCGGTGAGCGCGACCGCGGTGCGTGCAGCACGCTTCTCATCCGCGATTCCGGTCCACAGAGCGTGACCGGCATTGGACGCGATGCCGTCGACCTGCTGCTTGGCGCCGTCCAGTGCCATCGCGTACGTGCCCGCGTCCTCCATCCAGAACGCGTCCTCGAAGCGCCCGCGCAGCCTTTCCGCGGCATTCTCCTGTGAGGTCGCCAATACCTCGTCGCCGCGCAGCCGTGCCAGGCGAGCGAGGCCGCGGCGTGCGGCGTAGGCGTAGCCCTGGACCTCGACCAGCGCGATCGGGCCGTCACCGAGCGTGCCGTCACGATTGCGGACCGAGTCGGCTGAATCCTTCCAGCCCTGGTTGACCAGGCCGCGCTCGGACAGGCGCTGGTATTCGATGAAGCCGTCGCCGTCGAGGTCGCCATAACGGTCTAGCCAGTCGAGCGCCGCGAGGGCATTCGGCCACAGCCGTTCGATGAGCGCCGAATCGCCAGTCCAGCGCTCGTATTCGTCGAGCAGCATCAGCCACAGCGGCGTGGCATCGACCGTGCCGTAGTACGGCGTGTGCGGGATCTCGTTGGTACGCGCCAGCTCCCCGCTGCGCAGCTCATGCAGGATCTTGCCCGGCGCCGCGTCGTGGAACTCGTCGACCTTCGTTGCCTGCAGCCGCGCCAGGATCGACAGCGTCGCCCGGGCTATCTCTGGTTGGACGGCCAGCATCTGCAGGCTGGTAATGATCGAATCGCGGCCGAACAGGCAGCTGAACCAGGGCACGCCGGCCGCGAAGTAGCGCTCGCCCTGGTCCGGGCCGTCGTTGACCAGCAGGTTCAGGTCCGCCGTAGAGCGTTCGAGCGCCCGCTCGGCGAGCGCGTGGCTGGTCTCGATCGTTGCGCCGACCGGCCACGGCTGCGGGGGTGCGTGCGGCGGACCATCATCGAGCGTCTCTGCCCGGACCTCTATGGCCAGTGTCTCGCTCCTGCCGGGCTGGATCAGCCAGTCCAGCTCGAGCGTGGTCCCGGCCGTGTCGAGCGCGTCGTCCGGAAGCGTCATCGCCGCTCGCCGCATGTGCGGGTAGAGGCTGACTGTCGTGCGGCGCACCACGCCGTCCAGGCCGCGATAACTGAACGCGAGACCGTCGCTCGACCAGGCATTCGCCAGCCGCTCACCGCGCATTGCGCGGACGAGGCCGCGCAACTCGAAGATGTCCGCGTAATCGGCGTCGAGCCGCAGCGTCATGCGGGCGCGCTGCGGCAGAGTCGTGTAGTTGGTGACCGTCACCCGCTCGCTCAGGCCGCCACCCATCGAGCGGTCACGAACAACGCCGAGCGAGTGGCGGCGCAGCACCACCTCGGCGCCGTCCGAGTCGGCGGGCTGATCGAGCAGGTCCGGGTTGGCCATCTGGATGACGCTGTGCTGCGATGCGGCAGGCCCAGCACGGAGCACCACCGGATGAGTGCCATTGAGCAGCAGGTCGTACGTCGACAGGAAGCGCGTGTCGCCCAGGAACAGCCCCAGGCCACGGCCGTCCGGGCGTATGTCGCCATGGGCGTTGTTGAGCATGAACATGTCGCCCGACTTGAGGACGTGAACGCCGGTCAGGTCGGTCGCGCGAACGACAGGCGATGCCGGCGCGCCCGGGATGACCGGCGCATCGAAGATGTCTTTCCGGGCGCCGTCGACGCTCACGCCTCTGCCGCTCACGCTGGCTCTCCCCCGCTGCCGCTCAGGCGACGCCGGCGGTCGACGCCTGGTCGACGTGCGCCAGCCGCTGCGCCTGGTCGGTGCCGATCAGCTCGTCGAGCAGCCGGTCGAGGTCGCCGTCGAGCACATTGGGCAGGTTGTGCAGGTCGACGTTGATGCGGTGGTCGGTCACCCGGTCCTGGGGGAAGTTGTAGGTGCGGATCTTCTCCGACCGCTCGCCGGTGCCGACCATGCTTCGACGCGCTTCAGCCTCCGCCTCGTGCGCCTTGTGCTGCTCCATCTCCAGCAGCCGCGCACGCAGGACCGACATCGCCTTGGCGCGGTTCTTGTGCTGGCTCTTCTCGTCCTGGATGGCGACCACGAGGCCGGACGGGAGGTGCGTGATGCGCACCGCCGAATCGGTCGTGTTGACGCTCTGCCCACCCGGGCCCTGGGAGCGGTAGACGTCGATGCGCAGGTCCTTGTCGTCGATCTGGACCTCCACCTCGTCGGCCTCGGCCAGCACGGCCACGGTCGCGGTCGAGGTGTGGATGCGGCCGCTCGACTCGGTCTCAGGCACGCGCTGGACGCGGTGCACGCCGCCCTCGTACTTGAGCCGGCTATAGGCACCCTGGCCGCGAACCTCGAAGATGACCTCGCGTAAACCGCCGATGCCGGTCTCGTTGGCGGAGATCAGCTCGCTCTGCCAGCGGTGGCGCTCCGCGTAGCGCTTGTACATGCGAAAGAGCTGAGCGGCGAAGAGCGCCGCCTCTTCCCCGCCAGTGCCGGCACGGATCTCGACGATGACGTTCTTGTCGTCGTTCGGGTCGCGCGGCAGAAGCAGGACGCGCAGCTGCTCGGTCAACGCCTGTTCCTCGCGCTCCGCGTGGTCGATCTCGTCGCGCGCCAGCTCGCGCAGCTCGGGATCGGATTCCGCCTCGTGCGCGGCCGTCAGCTGTGTCCGCACCGCGCGCAGGCGCCGGTAGGTATCGACGATCGGCTCGATCTGGGCCTGCTCGCGGCCCAGGGCGCGGCGCTGCCCGGCATCAGCCGCGATCTCTGGACGCGCCCAATCTGATTCGATCTCCGTCAAGCGCCGCTCGAGCTCGTCGAGGCGCTGCTCGAGGCCCATCAGCCGGCTTGATCGGTCGCCGACCCGGCTGGCTCCTCGGCGACTCTGGTCGGGATCGGCCGGCGCACGGGATCGAGGCTGCCGGCGGGCGCCTCCTCGCCGTTGGCGGCGAGCGCCTCGCGCATCGAGGCGATTGCCACCTCGATCATGCTGTCATCGGGCTGTTTGGTGGTGATCGCCTGGAGCCAGATCCCGGGCAGGTAGAGCCAGCGGATCCACCAGTGGTGGCGGTAGCGCGCGCCGAAGCGCAACAGCTCGTAGGCGAGGGCGGCAATGACCGGCACCAAGGCGACGCGCCCGACGATGCTCACCCACAGGTTCTGGCCGGCGAGCAGGCTGAACATCAGGATCGACAGGATGATGAAGATGACCAGGAACTCAGTCCCGCAGCGCTGGTGCGCCGTCGGGTACTTGCGGATCGACTCGACCGTCAGCGGATCCTCGTGCTCGAGCGCGTGGATGGTCATGTGCTCGGCGCCGTGGTACTGGAAGGTGCGCTGGATGTCGCCGAAGCGGCTGACCAGGAGCAGGTAGCCGACGAAGATGACCACCCGGATCACGCCCTCGACGAGGTGCTCGAGCAGCGTCTGGCCCGGCCCGACGGCCGCTCGCGTGGTAACGCCCGCCAGGAACAGCGGCAGCAGCACGAACAGGCCGATGGCCATGACCAGGGTGACGATCAGCGTCAGCGCGATCGTGCCCTTGCCGAGCTCCTGGCCCTCGCCTTCAGCCTGGACGGAGCCTGACCGCATCAGCCAGCGCGTGCCGATGACGAGTGTCTCGTACAGCAGCACCAGCCCACGGAAGAACGGCGCCCGCGCGAAGCGGTTGCGGTGGAGAATGGAGTTGAGCGGCTCCGACGCCGACACGATCGAGCCGTCGGGGTGGCGCAGAGAGACGCCGACCGCGCTCCGGCCGCGCATGAGCACGCCCTCGAGCAGGGCTTGTCCGCCGAAATCAGTGCGCGCCATCTTTGAAAGAGTCTAGGCCCGAGCGCGGCCGGGCCGCGCGGCTACAGCCGCGCCGTGCGCTCGAGGCGCTTCTGGAAGCGCTCGACCTGGCCGGCGGTGTCGACGATGGTCTGCTTGCCGGTGAAGAACGGGTGGCAGCTCGAGCAGATGTCGACGTGCAGCGACTGCTGCGTCGAGCCGACCTCGAACTCCGTGTGGCATGAGCCACAGACCACCTTGGCGACGTGGTACTTGGGGTGGATGCCGGGCTTCATGCCTTGGCACCTGCCTGCGCAGCGGCGTCGGGGACGATGCGCACGCGCTTCTTGTCGCGCTTCTCGTGCTCAAACTTGACGCGGCCGTCGAGCGTCGCGAACACGGTGTAGTCGCGGCCGAGATCGGTCCCTGGGCCGGCGAGGAACGTCATGCCACGCTGGCGGACGATGATCGAGCCGGCCGAGACGAGCTCGCCGTCGCCGGCCTTCACGCCCAGGCGCTGGCCGACGCTGTCGCGGCCGTTCTTGGAGCTGGAGCCTGCCTTCTTGTGGGCCATCGCGGGTTACTCGTCCTTCTTGGTGCGCGTCGTCTTCTTGGCTGGCGCGGCCTTGGCCGCGGGCTTGGACTCGACGGCCTTCTTTGGCGCGGCCTTCGCGGCCGGCTTGGCCGCTGCGGTCTTGGCGTCTGTCTTCTTTGGCGCGGCCTTGGCCTTGGCGGCCGCCTTCGGTGCGGTCTTCGCCTTCGCCTTGGGTGACTCGGCGCCAGACTTGGCCTTGGCCTCGGCGGTGCGCTCGGCGGCCTCGTGCTCGAGCTTGGCCGCCAGCGCCTGGTCGGCAGCGGCCTTCTTCTGTGCGTCGGCGGCAGCCTTGGCCTTCGCCTTCGAAGCTTCCTTCTGCTCGACCTGGGCCTCATCCGCGGCGCTTCGGCCGGCGAAGCGGATGTCCGCGACGCGAACGACCGTCTGCTCCTGGCGATGGCCGTTCTTGGCGCGATGGCGCGCCTTGGGGCGGTACTTGAACACAATCACCTTGTCACCGCGGTCGTGGCGTACGAGGCTCGCAGTCACCAGCGCGTCGTCGACGACCGGCGTGCCGATGCTCGCCTTGTCACCGTCGGCGACAAGGAGCACGCGATCGAAGTTGATCGTGTCGCCCGGGGTGCCCTCGAGCCGCTCGACGGCGAGCTCGCTGCCGAGCTCAACGCGGTACTGCTTTCCACCTGTTTCGATTACGGCGTACATGGACTCTCTTTAGAAGGCGCGCAGTTGAAGCGTGCTCTTAGTCTCTGGGTGTTAGGGGGCGCGTGTCTGGGGCGCGAACGAGAAGAATACACGATGAGCGCGCGACGCCCAAGAGTGGGACCCCGGTACGGGTAGGCTCCCGCCCCATCGTCACCTATCCCCACTCGCTCGGGCCAACGACTATGGGCTGCAGCGTGAAGCCCGACCCCCGACTCACCCACTACAAGGTCCTGATGCTGGCCGAGATTGCCGACCAGGAGATCATCAGCACCGTCTACCGCAAGCTCGCCCAGCGCTACCACCCCGACATCGACCAGAGTCCTGAAGCGGCGCGACGCATGGCGGCGATCAACGAGGCGTATGAGACGCTGCGCGACCCGGACAGGCGCCGCCGGTACGACGAGTGGCTGGCATCGCGGCGCGACCGCCGCGCGACCGACAAGCTGATCCGCCAGCAGGGTGATGTGCTCACCGGCGCGGCCGGCCCGGCACAGGGCCCGCCGAGTGGCAGCGTCGTCGATTTCGGCCGCTACAGCGGCTGGACGCTGGGCCAGATCAAGCGCCGCGATCCGGAGTTCCTGGGATGGTTGATGCGCGCCCCGGCGGGCCGCGTCTACCGCGCCGAGATCGAGGCACTGCTGGGCCACCGCTGACCGTCACCAGGACGGACGCGGCTGTTCGGTGCGCATGGCGATGCTCTGCAGCAGGCCGAGCGCGATCGCCGTGCTGACGAGCGACGCGCCGCCGTGGGTGATGAACGGCAGCGGGATGCCGGTCACCGGCATCATGCCCACGATCATGCCCGCGTTGACCAGCAGCTGGAACACGATCATCGCCGCCGTGCCGCCGGCGACCGCGATGCCGAACACGGTTCCAGAGCGCCAGCCGACGAGCAGGACGCGCCAGATCAGCCACACGAAGAGCAGGAAGACGACTATCCCGCCCATGAATCCCAGCTCCTCGAGCAGGACGGCGAAGGCGAAGTCGGTCGATTGGACTGGCAGCAGGTCGCTCGCGCCCTGGGTGCCGTTGGTGAGGCCCTTTCCGAACAGGCCGCCCGAGCCGACGGCGATCTGGGCCTGGATGACCTGGAAGCCGGCGCCCTGCGGGTCTGACGTGGGGTCGAGGAACGACAGCAGCCGTCGGCGCTGGTAGTCCTGCAGGATCGACCAGATGACCGGCACCATCGCCACCACCGAGCCTGCCGCGAGACCCATCCAGCGCAGGCTTGCGCCGCTCAGGAAGAGGGCGCCGGTGAGGATCGCGACCAGCACCAGCGCGCTGCCGAGGTCGGGCTGGATCATGACCAGGAGGAACGGCGGCGCGGTAAGCAGCCCGGCTCCGATGAGCGTCGACACCTTGCCCAGGCTCTCGCGGCGCGCCTCCAGGAAGGTCGCCAGGACCCCGATCATGATCACCTTGGAGATCTCGGAGATCTGGAAGGTCAAACCGGCGACCAGGATCCAGCGCTGGGCACCGTTGATGGTGATGCCGATGACCAGCGTCAGCACCAGCAAGCCCAGGTTGACCAGGTAGATCAACCACGAGAGCGTGCGCAGCCAGCGAAAGTCAAATGAGGCCACGGCCGCGAAGGCGACGATCGCCAGCGCGAACCACATCAACCCGCGGGTGAAGATCGAGCCCGGGCTCAAGGGGCCGTCGGGGCTGTTGGTCCAGGCCATCAGCAGGCCGATTACCGCCAGGGCAAGCGCGGCGACAGCCAGCTGAGCGTCGAATGCGCGCCAGCTGCCCGACTCGGGACGCGCCACCAGGCTGCTCTGCGGGGTGCGCTCGATGCGCATCGCGGTCATGGCTAGTTGCCGCCCCAGAGATTGCCGCCCTGCATCAGATCGGGCCGGGTCAGATCGACACCCAGGTCGTAGTGGTCCTGCAGGAAGTACTTGACCATCTCGGTCGCGGCGTTCGCCTTCACGACCGCGTCGTATGCGAAGGCGACGATCGCCAACTGAGAGTCGGTTGCCGCGGGGTCGCCCGGCTGGTCCGCGGTGAAGTTCGGGACGAAGGCCACGAACCACGAGTGGAAGGGCAGGCGGCCCTGGCCGTCGCGCACCCCGAACTCGGCGGTGCCGGTCTTGCCCGCGACTACCAGCGGCAGGTCCACCAGATTGCCCGAGTGGCGACTGGTGACCACCTCGCGCGCTGCGAGGCGCATCGTCAGCAACACGTCCGGATCGACGCCCACGGTCGAAAGCACCTCCGGCTGGAAATCCCGGACGACGGTGCCATCAGGGGCGAGCACGCGGCGCACGATCTGCGGCTTGTACAGCGTGCCGCCGTTGGCCAGCGCGCTGTAGGCATTGAGCAGCTGCAGCGGGGTGGCCGCGTCGTAGCCCTGGCCAATGCCCGCGTGGTAGACCTCGCCCGGGAAGACATCCTGGCCGAAGACGCTCTGTTTCCAGGCGTTGGTCGGGATGATGCCGCGTGCCTCGGCGGGCAGGTCGATGCCGGTCCGCTTGCCGAAGCCCCACTGGTCGGCCCAGTAAGCCAGCCGGTCGACACCGAGCATTCCGGCCACCTGGTAGAAGAAGGTGTCGCTCGACTTGGCGTAGGCCTGGGTAACGTCAAGCGGGCCGAAACCGCGCCGATTCCAGTCGTAGTACCGGTACGGGCCGATCTCCAGGTAGGCCGCGGTCTCGAGCTGGGACGTGGGTGTGATGACGCCGTCCATCAGTCCGCCCGATGCGGTCACGAGCTTGTAGGTTGAGCCCGGCGGGTACTGCTCGGAGATGGCGTAGTTGACCAGCGGGTGGTTGGGGTTGTCGATCAGTGCCTGGTATTCAGCAGTGGTGATGCCGCGGGCGAACAGGTTGTCGTCATAGGTAGGCAGAGAGACCATGCCCAGAATCTCGCCTGTCTGGGGGTTGGCGACAATGATCACGCCGTGCTGCAGGTGAACGATGTCGGTCGCCCACTGGAGGGCATCCGTCGCCTCGCGCTGGATCTCGGCATCGATCGTCAGCTCGAGTGAGTCGCCTGCCTCTGGCTGCTGGATGATCTGGACGATGCGCGCGATCCGGCCCGACGCGTCCCGCTCGACCTGCTCCTGCCCGTAGGTGCCACGCAGGACGTCCTCGAATCTTGCCTCGACGCCCGTCTGGCCGATCTGGTCGTCATGGAGATAGCCGGAGTCGGACAGCTGTGCGAGCTGGTCCGCGCTGATCGGTGCGACGTACCCCAGGACGTGCGACATGAGTGGCCCGTACTCGTACTCGCGCCGGTCCTCGATGCCGATCTCAACGCCGGGCAGGTTGCGGCTCTCCTCGACGATGATCCGGGCCGCGTCGCTCGACACGTCCGATGCGATGCGCACCAGCTCGAAACGCTGGCTGGCGTACCTGTCGACCGCGGCGATGATCTCGGCCTGGTCGAGTCCGAGCAGCGTCGCCAGTCGGTCGCCGACCGCGTCGCGCTGACTGAACGGCATGTCCGCGGGCCGGATGTAGACGACGTACGAGGGGATGTTGATCGCGAGCTCGCGCCCGGCGCGGTCGTAGATGATGCCGCGTGCCGATTTGATGGGCAGCGTCTGGTGCAGGTTCTGGTCGGCAAGGTCGCTGTAGTAGCTGCCTTGGACAGCCTGGATGTAGAACAGCCGCGTGGTCAAAGCGCCGACGACGAGGACGACGATCAGGCCGAAGACGCCGAAGCGCACGCCCAGCCTGGTCTGCGGGGGCTCGGGCCGGCCGAGCACGTAGTCAGACATGGGCCATCACCTGTCGGGTCACCAGTCGACACGCTCGGCGGTGCCAAAACGATGTTCGATCGCGCCAAAGAGCGTCGCTACCGGGATCGCGATGATGCCGTTCATGAAGGCGGCCACGAGGACGGTCGTGGGCTCGAACGACAGAGGCACGCCCTCGGTCGCGACCAGGATGACGGCCATCAAACCGTGCAGAAGCGGCGTCAGGACCACGACCATCGCCACCGCCAGCCAGCGGCGGCTTGGGCCGCCCAGGCGGGCCACGAGCATCGCCAGGCCGAGCACGAGCAGCAGGGTCAGCGTGGCCGCACCGAGTGGTCGGTCGGGGATGAGCAGATCGAGCATCAGCCCGCCCAGGAATGCCGCGGCGAGGCCGTCCTCGATGCCAAGCACGATCGTGGCCGCGACCGCGCATAGCAGCACGAGGTCGGCCGTGGCGCCGCCGATCGGCAACTCGGGCAGAACCGTGGTCTCAAGCAGCGCCGCCACGAGCGTCAACAGCGCGGCGAAGGGAATGGTCAAGCTGGAACTCCGAGTTGCGACCGCCCGCCCGGCGATGGCGTAGTGCGCGTGGATGGCGAGTATAGGCTCGGCCGCGTAAGAGTCCGGCGAGGGGCATCCGAGCGGCATCCGAGCGGCCAGTTCCACGTGAAACGCCAGCCAGGTTGACGCGCCATCCCAAGCGAAATGTTTCACGTGAAAACCCGCCAGCAAGGCCGGGTTGAGCGGCAGTGAAGCAGGCGCAGTCACGATGGGTCCGAGCGCCCTTTCCGATAGAATCAGTGAACGTGAATGCTGCGTTTTCCCTCGGCCGTTGAGTGGGCGACGTCATCGCCTGCGCGAATCAGAAGGGCGGCGTCGGCAAGACCACGACGGTCATCAACCTGGCCGCGTATCTCGCTCTCGCGGGGCAGCGAGTCCTCGTCGTTGACCTCGATCCGCAGGGAAACGCCACGAGCGGCCTGGGCTTTGACCGCCAGGCCTCGGCAAGCTCCATCTATCCGGCGCTCGTCGAGCCGTCGATCGTTCGCTCGCTTGTCAAGCCAAGCCAGGTCGAAGGGCTGTGGCTCATCCCGTCTGGACGCGACCTGGCAGGCGCGGAGGTCGAGCTCGTCGCGCTGTCACAGCGCGAGCGCAAGCTCCATGCCGCGCTGGCTCCGCTGCGCAATGACTACGACTTCATCATCCTTGATTGCCCGCCGGCGGTTGGACTCTTGACCGTCAACGCACTCACCGCGGCCGACGCGGTGCTGGTGCCGATCCAGTGCGAGTACTACGCCCTCGAAGGCCTGGGCCAGCTGCTGGCCACGATCGACCTGGTGCGCGACAACCTGAATCCGCGGCTGAGACTGGCCGGCGTGCTGCTGACCATGTACGACGCACGGACGACGCTCTCCGCCGATGTCGCCGCCGAAGTGCGGCGCCACCTCGACGGCAGCGTCTTCGACACGATCGTGCCGCGCAGCGTGCGCCTCGCCGAGGCACCCTCGTACGGGCGCCCCATCGCGCGCTACAGCCCCGAATCGCGGGGCGCTCAGGCGTATGAGGCACTTGCCGACGAGGTACTACGGCGCCGTAGCTCGTCGCGCGCCGTGATCGCGCCGTCCGCAGCGGTGGATGCATGACCGAAGAACTGCGCCGCAGCGGCGGCCTGGGACGAGGGCTGGCCGCCCTTATCCCCCAGCGCGACGAGCCGCCGGCGTCTGTCGAGCTGCCGATCGCCGCGATCAGCCACAACCCATACCAGCCGCGCAAGCAGGTCGAGGAGGGAAGCCTGTCCGAGCTCGCGGCGAGCATCGCCGAGCACGGCGTGCTCCAACCGATCCTGGTCACGCATAGCGCCCAGGGCTATCGGCTGATTGCCGGCGAACGCCGGCTTCGGGCGGCCCAGATGGCGGGCCTGGAGCGCATCCCCGCACTGGTGCGCAGCGCCGACGAGGGCGTACAGCTTGCCTGGGCACTCATCGAGAACCTTCAGCGCGCCGATCTCAACCCGCTCGAGGAGGCACACGCCTTCCGCCAGCTGGTCGACGAGTTCGGCCTGTCGCACGAGGAGGTCGGGTCGCGCGTCGGCCGGTCGCGCTCTGCCATTGCCAACACGCTGCGCCTCCTCGATCTCGACCAACGCGTCCAGGCGGCGCTGGCCGAGGGCGTGATCACGGAAGGCCATGGTCGGGCGCTGGCCGGCCTGACCGACCCCGCCCAGCAGGCCGAGGCTCTTTCTCAGGTAGTCTCGGGGGGCCTGTCGGTGCGCCAGACCGAGGAGCTGGTGCGGCGCATGAGCAGTCGCGTCCCGAAGACAAAGCGCGCCAAGCCGGCGCGCGGCGCCGACGTCGAGCGGCTCGAGCGTGGGTTGCGCGAGGCACTGGCGACCAAGGTCACGCTGAGCGCGAGCCGCAAGGGAGGCCGGATCACGATCGAGTACTACACAGAGGAAGAGCTCGAGCGGCTGTACGAGCGACTCACCGGAGGCGGCGCATGACCGATGTGACCAAGACGCCGCCCCGCGCATCGGCCGGTAACGGCCGCAAGCCCAAGAGCGCGGCTGCCGCCGCAGGCGCATACACCGCCGAAAGCATCCAGGTGCTGGAGGGCCTCGAGGCTGTCCGCCGCCGGCCAGGCATGTACATCGGCTCGACCGACGGGCGCGGCCTGCACCACCTCATCTGGGAGGTGGTCGACAACTCGATCGACGAGGCGATGGCCGGCCATGCGACGTTGATCGAATTGACGATCAAGGCCGACGGCAGCGTGGTGAACCGCGACAACGGCCGCGGTGTGCCCGCGGGCAAGCACAAGCAGACCGGTCGTGACGCGCTCGAGGTCGTCCACACCGTGCTCCATGCGGGCGGCAAGTTCGGTGGCGGCGGCTACAAGGTGTCGGGCGGCCTGCACGGCGTCGGCGTGAGCGTGGTCAACGCCCTGTCGGAGTGGCTGTACGTCGAGTCGGCCTTCGGCGACAAGGTCTACCGCCAGGACTACGAACGCGGCAAGCCGACCAACGCTGTCCATCCGCTCGGCCCGAGCAATGGCCGGAGCGGTACTTTGACCGCCTTCAAACCGGACGCACAGGTGTTCGAAACGCTCGACTGGAGCTTCGACACCGTCTGTCAACGGCTGCGCGAGTCGGCTTACCTCAACAAGGGCCTGTGGATCAAGTTCGTCGACGAGCGGGCCACGCCAGCGCACGAGAAGAACTTCTATTTCGAGGGCGGCTTGGTCTCCTTCGTGCGCCACCTCAACCGTGGGCGCGACGTGCTCCACCCGCGTCCCATCTACGCCGAGCGGCGCGATGGCGCGACCCAGGTCGAAGTCGCCATCCAGTACAACGACGGCTTCAGCGAG
>Ga0214473_10003529_pt1 | contig 18946 bp, 20 predicted proteins | sample RVTome_7_FD_203509 | JGI IMG/M metagenome (GOLD analysis project Ga0214473, IMG submission 203509) | Soil microbial communities from uranium-contaminated site in the Upper Colorado River Basin, Wyoming, United States - RVT98D197 | ecosystem: Environmental > Terrestrial > Soil > Contaminated >... | reverse complement strand
CCGCTCTCGATCATGGGCGCGGTGGCGTAGCCCATGAGAAACCCCATGATGCCGCCCACGATGGCGAAGATGGTCCACAGAACATTGCGCATAGCGTGGCCCCCCGGCTCAGGTCTTGCGGACGTGCCAGACAAAGAGGCCCGCCTCCTGCTTGCGGTCGAGGATCTCGTCGCCCGTGTTGTCGCACATGGTGGCGATCGACTCGCCGGAAGACGGATTGTCGAACTGCAGTTCCAGCATTTCGCCCGGCTTGAGCCGCTCGAGCGCCTTCTTGGTGTAGAGCTGCGGGTGAGGGCAGACGTAGCCCTTCACATCCAGCAGGTAATGGCCCTCGCTCATCTTCTCGAACTTCATGGCGCATTTCCTCCGTCAAGTCATGGTCGCGGTGAACTGCCGCGCCATCCGCCGCTCGGTCCACCAGTTGAAGAATTTCACCCCGAGATAGGCGCCGCCAACCATGCCGATTCCGAAAACCCAGCCCGACGGATCGCCCTGGGATACGCGCACGAAGAAGGCGCCCACATTGCAGCCGAGCCCGAGCCGCGAGCCGATGCCCATGAGCGCGCCGCCGATGATCGCCCAGATCGCGGTCTCGAGGGTCGGCTTCTTGAACTTGAATTCATTGTGGAGCAGCGCCATCACCGCCGCGCCGCCGAAGAGCGCAATCGACATCCAGTCGGCGGGGTTGATCAGCGGATTGGGAATGCCGTTGTTGAAGCCGAAGAAGATGTTGTCCATCTGGTTCCAGCCGAGCTTGTGGAACACCCAGCCGACCCACTGCGCCTCCTGCGTGGTCACGTACCAGTAGCCGGGATCGAATACCGTGCCGTTCACCGAGAGGCCGAAGTCGAACCCCATGCGTTCGAGCAACGGGCCGGCGTTGCGCACCCCGTACTTCACGCGCAGCCCCTGGCTCGCATACATATGCAGGCCCGCCGCGATGCCGAGGGCAAGTCCTGCAATCGCTGTGCGCTTGGAGGCGACGACCATGGCCCAGTAGCCGGCAAGCTCGTCGGCGAGGCGCGGGCGAGCGCTGGCTGCCGCGAGCCGCTTCTTCATGAAGGTGCGCCGCGACCAGAAGAAGTAGACGACGACCAGCAGCGCCGCACCGGGCAGCACCACGCCGAGGAGGAAGTTGCCGAGGAAGGCGCCCATGACCGACTGGTCGGACCAGCCCAGCATCGTGGCGAAACTCAACACCGGCTGGTCCCACACGTAGCCGGCCAGATACTGGTCCACCCAGCCGTCGGCCACGTTGATCGAGGCGGGCAGCCCTTTTTCGGAGGCCGATTTCGCCCAGGAGGCGGGCACCAGCGCGTTCGCCCAGCCGCCGATGTCCACGAAGATCGCCTGCGTGACGCTGATGGAAACCACCACCAGCGCCGCATTCATGTTGCCTTCGCCGGTCTTGTACATCGAGCCCGAGGCGCAGCCGCCCGCGAAGCACATGCCGACCCCGAAGATGAAACCGGCGATCACCGCGTGCAGGCCGGAGGGCGCGGAGTGGAACGTGCTGAGCCCCGTGGCGCTGACAAAGGCGCCCACCAGGGCGAAGAACGCGATCGCGATCATGATGCCCACGGCCATGCGCGGCACGCCCACGGCGAACAGGTCGCGGAATGCCGAAGAGAAGCAGAAGCGGCCGTACTGCAGGCACATCCCGTAGATGAAGCCGAACCACAGGTAGACCGACAGATAAAGGTAGTACTCGTGGTAGGCGTAGGTCGCACCGCTGATCAGCACCAGGATTGCGACGATGGCAAACGCCCAGAACTTCCTCTTGGCTTCACTCATGGCAGACCCCTTCGGGCAGTGACGCTCATGTTGGTCTATAGACCCGCACCACGGTCTGGAAGCGGAACACCGGGTCGCTCACCGCCAGTTCGCGCACCTTTGCGTAGCCTGCGAGCCGGCTTGCCACGGCACGGGACAGGGATTGATCGGGTGCGCTCATCACCAGCACCACCGGCGCCCGTTGCTCGTGCGGCCCGAGCAAAAAGGGCGCCTCCGGGTATTCCCAGGTGAAGCGCACCGGCGAGGCCACCCGCACGCCGGGCTCGGGCGCCGGCAACGGGCTCAGGTCGCGCCGATAGATCACGCGTTTGTGTGTGTAGAGGTCCAGCAGCGGAACGGCCACCGCCGGATTGACGCTGGAGCGCGTCGCCGGCAGCACGATGACCTCGACCGCGTCGCCGCTCATGGCGTCGAGCAACGCGCCCGCCTGTTTGAGGTTTTCCGCGCTGGTTTCGCGCAGGAACGGCAGATAGCCGGAGTATGCCACCGCCAGCGCCGAAACCGCCGCGCACGACGCGACAAACTGGCGTGTCGGGATTTGGCGGAGGGCGCGCAGCCCGTACGCGGCCGCGAGGGCCAGCATCGGCATCGCAATGACGACGTAGCGGATGCGCCTGCTGCCGAGGGCAAGCGCGAGCAGCACGATCGCAGCGATCGCGGCGTAACGCGAATCTCGTTGAAGGATCGCCAGCACGACCGAGCCCGCCGCCGCGAGCGTGACGAAGGGGTGGATCTGGAACAGGAAAGTCGAGACCGGGCCCTCCTGCCAGCGCTCGAGCGCGGGCAGCTGGTAGCTCCACAGCAGCGCGATCTGGCCGGCAATGACCTCCGCTTTCGCGAGCAGGACGGCGCCGGCGAGCGCCATCGCTCCCAGTACGATTGCCGCGGCGCGCGCGAGCGCCGGGCGCCGCTCGCCGCGGGAGCGGAATAGCGCCAGAATCGGCGGAATCGCGAGCGCAATCCAGGCGGAGTATTTGGTGAGCACCGCCAGCGCGAGCGCCACCGCCGCAGCCAGGAGCCGCACACCCCCGCCCCGCTCGGTAGCCGTGATCGCGGCATACGTCGCCAGTGTGAAGAAGAACACGGCGGGCACATCGACGAGCATGAGCGGCACCTGGGTGAGCAGGTACGGCATGCCGAGGAGCAGCACGGCTCCGCACATGCCGGTCGGCCGGTCCCACAGGGCATTCCCGATCCGGTAGGTCAGGACGACGGTCCCGGCGAAGAGCAGCGAGTTGAAGAGCTGGATGGCGAGCCGGGTTTCGCCCGCGAAGCTGAACAGCAGGCCGTAGAGGAAGGGCACCAGCGGAAGATCGGTCCAGGCCGGTATCTGCCGGCCCCACTCGTTCGCGAAATGGCTGATCCCGTAGAGCACGAGGTGCTTGGCCTGCACGAAATAGCGTGCGGCGTCCACGATCACTTCCGGTTCGCTCCAGAGCGGCACGCAGCTGAGAAAGGCAAGGAGGCCGAGTAGCGGCACTGCGGGGCGCGCGTTCCACGGGATGCGCGAAGCCCACCAAGCGAGGAACAGGCCGAGCGCGAGGATCGACAGCAGCGGGACCAAATCGGAGGGCGCGAACACCCAGCGCCAGCTCACCAGACGGTTGTCGTCGAGCCCGCGCAGCAGAAAGAGCAGCGCAACAGACGACATCGCCAGCAGGGCGACGAGCGCGCACTGCAGTGTAGCGAGCTCCTGCCCGGAATCCGCGCCGGCGCGACGAGACGACCGCGCGAGCGTGTCGTGCCACCGGAACCCGCTCCGCGCCTGGATGCCGTTCATGCGCCTCCCCTGCGTTGGCATGCAACTCCAACCGCCGTGTCCATCCCGGTCATCGCGGCAGCCGGTGCGAGCGGGCGGACCGGCGATCACGCACGGGCGTCACGCCAGGTCCCGCCGCAGCGCTCATCGTCACCACGAGATTACTTGGTCGCTGGCGAAGATCTTTTCGATCAGCTTCTCGTAATCGATTTCCGCCTGCGATAGATCGATCACCTCGACCTCGAGCTCCGCGCTTTGCAGCCTGAGAAGCTCGGCGCACGCCACCTCCGGCCCGTCATTCAGCAAATGAAGCACATGCATCTCGCGTTTCTCCAAGGCACGGGCCGGCCTAGAGCACGATGACCCGCTCGGCCTGGTGATTCATCATGGCGTTGTTCAGTTGGCTGCCGCAGACGACTGCCGCCGGCAGCCCCTCGATGTCGACACCGTGCCGCTTGGCGCTGTGATCGCACAAGCTGAGGGACACGCCCGGGAGCCCGGCCAGGCCCTGCAGCCCGGCATCCCGCAGCAGCCGGGTGCCCCCGTCCATGACAAAGATGATGACCTCGTGCCTCGCCGCCAGAGCCGCCCGCGTGAAGCCCAGGACATGCTTCAGGTGCCGGTCGGTGTTTACGAGAATGCCGAGCCTCGACACGGGTGCCCCAATCGCCCTTTCCCAGGGCCAATATAGGGGGCCGGCCTAGGGATGAGAATGATGCATCTGCATCAGGTGAGGGACGCGTTAGTACGGCAGGACGTGATCGTATTCGAGCAGCTGGCGGGCGATCTCTTCGGTCGGGCGGTGCTGCGCGTGCGGGTCGTCAGGATGGTTGGAGTAGACCTTGATGCCGACCTCGCCCATGAGATCGAGGTTCATCAGGTCCTCGTCCGCGCTGGCAAGACGGTGGTCGAGGACGTACACGTCGACCACGTCGTCCATCAGCGTGAGGCCAAGCGCCATCCGCAGCGCCTCGCTCTCCCGGCCCCTCACCAGCACCGCGATCTTTTTCGGTTGCGCCATCACTTTGGCTCCCTGTGAAAAAGGTTGGCTCACTGCCTGGCGGGCTCCCACCGCTCTGTATCGACGTCGCGTTAAGCGAGGTTGTGACGGTAAGCGTAGGCAACGGCCTCCGCCTGGCTGTGGACCGCGAGCTTTCCTTCGATGTGGTGCACGTGGTTGCGGACCGTGACGATGCTGATCTTCATCAGCCGCGAAATCACCCCCACCGCCAGGCCTTCCGCCAGCAACTTGAGGATCTCGCGCTCACGGTTGGTAAGGCCGCAGGCGTCGACCGGGATTGCGTCGTCCGCGGCTTTGCGCGCCGGCTTCGCGCGCGTCGAGCGCCCGTCGTCCTGCGACGCCAGCACCGGGTCCATCATCGAACCGCGGCGCAACAGGTGCACGCAGAGCCGCTGCTCCTTGCGCATCGAAGGCACCAGCAGCACGCTGACCGTCAGGCGCAGCTCGCGACCGGCGGCGTCGCGCGCCCGCAATGGAAACACGCCGGGGATGTTGGGGTTCTCGGCAAAGGAGGCGATGCAGCAGCCGCCGCCACAGACCGGCTGCTCCACTGGATTCTTGCCCCGCACGATCTCGCTGCAGGGCCGTCCGAGCACCTGCTGGACCGGCAGACCGAACAGCTGCTCGCAGCCCGGATTCCAGAGAACGATACGCTGGCGCGCGTCGACCGCAAAAACGCCGTCGACCGTGCGCAGAAGCAAGTCGCCGAACGAAGGCACGTTCTTCGCCTCCTCCACAAAGTTCCCTGCCCGCGCCGGCCGCCCTGCTCGCGATGCCTGGAATCTTTACGAAGTCTAGGCCGCCGGCGTGCGCAGAACTTGACCTAAATCAAACTTGCACCGCGCCATTTCCCTGTAAGCGGGGCTACCAAGGCGAAAGGAGAACGTTGACAGCCCTGGGAGGGACCCGTGCCCCTCACGGGGAAACCCGGGTGGGCGTGGGCAGCGGGAGGCCAGCCTCCGCGGCGACGACCCGGAGTCGGTCGGGGCGGTCCGAGATGATGTCGTCCACGCCCCACCCGATCAGGCGCCGCAAGCGAGAGGGGTTGGGTCATGATTTGCCTGCGTCTTCCTGTGTTGTCGCCACCGGCGCCCGCTACCTGCCTCGGAGTCGACCGGCTGGCGCGCGCTCAGATGACTTCCGCCTTGGACGCCAGCTCGTCCGCCGAATAGCCGATGACACCTTCCGCCTTGAAAGCCGCCAGCTCTTTCTGCGAATGGCCGAGCCAGTCGCCGAAGACGGCGTCGTTGCAGGCGCCCAGCGGCAGGCTGGGCTCGATCGGCCGGCGCTCCGTCCCCTCGAAGATGAGGGGCGAGTGGGGCAGGGCGACACGGCCGAGCTCGGGATGGTCGATCCATTGCAGGCTGCCGCGCGCATGCATGTTCTCGTCGTGCATGACCTCGATGAGATTGCGCACGGGCGCGCAGGGCACCTTCGCCGCCAGCATGCGTCGCGCCACCTCGTCCTTGGGGAGCGTCTTCGTCCAGCGTTCGATCAGGTCATCCACGGCGGCGAAATTGACGACGCGCGACGAACGCGTGAGGAAGCGCGGATCGTCCTTCAGGTCAGGCCGGCCCGCCACGTCGAGGACCGCGCGGAAATGATGGTCGCCCGGGCAATTGAGCACCACATAGCCGTCGCTCGTCGGATAGACGTTGTAGGGCGAGATGCCGAGTCCGCCATGCCGGTTGCCGGTGCGTTCCGGCGCGGCGGCGCCGCGCGCATGCACCATGCCGTAATTCGACGCGAGCGACGCGTAGGTCGCGTCTTGCATGGAGACTTCGACGACGCGGCCCTTGCCGGTGCGCTCGCGCTCGTAAAGCGCGGTCATGATCGCGGCATAGAGATGAATGCCGGCCATGAAATCGCATATGGCCGCGCCCGACTTGACCGGCGGCTGATCCGGAAAGCCGGTCGAGTTGATGACCCCGCTCATCGCCTGCATGACCAGATCCATGGCAGGATAGTCGCGATAGGGCCCGGTCTTCCCGTAGCCCGAGCTCGACCCATAGATCAGTCGCGGATTGATCTTGTGGAGGTCCGCAGGACCGATCCCGAGGCGGTCGGTGACGCCCGGAGCGAAGTTCTCCACGAGGATGTCGGCGCGGGCCGCCATCTCCCGGAGTAGTTCGCGGCCTTTTTCCGTTTTGAGATTGAGCGTGACCGGCTTCTTGTTGGAGTTCAGCATCGCGAAGGGAAGGGCAGCCCCTCCCATGTCGCCGCGGCTGCGCAGATGCTCGCCATGGAACGGCTCGACCTTGATTACGTCGGCGCCCGCCATCGCCATGAGAAAGGTCGCATAGGGCCCGTTGTATACGTGCGAGAGATCGATGACGGTGATACCCGAAAGCGGGTAGCGCGGCGTCGCTTTGCTGGATATGGATGTTGCTGCGGACATTGCTGCCTCCGGAATGCTGATGCAGATGATTCAGGCGAGGGCGCCGGCTTCACGCGCGCGCTCGAGCACGCGCCGCGCGCCGCGCAGATGGGGGCGGTCGAGCATCCTGCCGTCGAGCGACGCGACGCCGGTGGCGGTGGACGCTTCGAACGCCGCGACGATGCGCCGCGCGCGCTCGACGTCGGCTACGGACGGCGTGAACGCGGCATTGATCGGAGCGACCTGGTCGGGATGGATCGCCGCCTTGCCTGAGAAACCGTCGCGCAGCCCCTCCGCCGCCTCGGCCTTCAATCCCTCGCCGTCGCGGAAGTCGGTGTAGACGGCGTCGATAGCCGGCAGCGCGACAGCTGCCGCCGCGCACAGGCACAGCGTGCGCGCGAGTTGGTACGGTGCCGTGTAGGCCCCGCTCGCGTCGCGGTTGGCAATTGCGCCCAGGTCCGCCGCCAGATCCTCGCCGCCCCACATCACTCCGCACAGCCGCGGATGCGCCGGCGGGCCGTAGCTGCCGAGGCCGAACATCGAGGCGCCGGTTTCCGTGACGATCGGCAGGACGCGGATTTCACCAGCCGGCACACCTTCTCTCGCCTCGAGCGCGGCGAGGTAATGGCCTACGAGCCTCACCTCGTCGCCGCCGCGGCATTTCGGCAGCATGATGCCAAAAGGACGGCTCCTTACGACCGCCGCGAGATCGAGCAGCGCTTCAGACGTGTCGAGTGCGTTAATGCGCACGAAGAGCTTCTTCCGCGCACCCTCGGACGCGAGCGTGGCTGCGCAGAGCTCGCGCGCAGCGGCCTTGCGTTGCGGCGCCACCGAGTCCTCGAGATCGAGGATCAGCGCGTCGGCCGCGGAACCGAGGCCTTTGGCGATCTTGCGTTCGTCGTCGCCCGGAACGAAAAGGAGCGAACGCATGGCTAGAAAGCGCCCATGCCGAGCAAGCCGTCGGGCCCCAGGTCGTCGAGGATCATCTTGCCGACCAGCTCCTTCAGCGTTTCGGTCGTGCCCCCGCCCAGGGTGCCGTAGCGCGCGCCGCGGTAGAAGCGCGACACCGGGAACTCGTCGGTGAAGCCGTAGCCGCCATGCACCTGGATCGCATCGCTGGTCACGCGCAGCGACATTTCGTTCACGGTGATCTTCGCGATCGCCGCCATGTAAGGATCCGGGAACGGATTCGCCGTCGCGCACGCGCGATACAGAAGCGAGCGGCTCGCTTCGATGTCGCGGTACATCTCCGCGAGCTTGTGGCGGATCGCCTGGAACTCGCCGATCGGGCGGCCGAACGCGGTGCGGCTGCGGGCGTACTTCACCGCCTCCTCGAATGCGCCCTCCGCGAGGCCCAGCGACACGCTGGGATTGAGACAGCGCTGCGTATTGAACGCGCTCAGGAGCTTGCGGAAACCGTCTTCGCGGATGATCAGGTTTTCCAGCGGCAGCTCGCAGTTCTGGAACTGTATTTCGGCGAGGTTCTCTCCGCCCATCGTGTGATAGCGCGCGGTGCAGGTGAATCCCGGAGTGCCGCGCTCGATCAGCACGCAGCCGATGCCCTCGCGGCCCGGCTTCTTGTTGACGCGGCTGAACACCACGAACGCCTGCGCCTCGTCCACCCGGCTGATCAGGGTCTTCACCCCGTTCAGCACGATCTTGTTGCCGACCACGTCGGCGTTCGTACGGTAGTTCGCCACGTCCGTGCCGGCATGGGGTTCGGTCATGCACACCGCGAGGAGCGCTTCGCCCGTGCACACTTTGGGCAGGATCGCGCGTTTGATGTGATCCGGCGCGTACGTGGATATGATGCGCGTCTGCACGCCCACTTCGCCCATCAACGCCATCGCGGTCACGTAGCAGCCCTTCGAGACCTCTTCTACGACGAGGGCCGTGTCCAGCACCGGCAGCCCGAGCCCGCCGTACTCCTCCGGCACCGCCATCCCGAGCACGCCGATTTTCGCGAGATCGCGAATGTTGTCCCACGGGAACGTGCCATCCATGTACTTCAAGGCGTTCGGCTTGAGTTTTTCCTGCGTGAGCTCGCGCACCGTGTTCACCATGGCGCGCTGGTCGTGCGTCAATTCGAAGTTCATAGAGGCTCCTGTTGAGTTACGCGATCGAGCGGCCGGGCCGCGCGACCACGCTGGTGGCGTGCTTCAAGAGATGTTGATAGCGCTCGCGAACGAGATTTTCGAGGGCGGTCACGTGGCTTTCCATCGCCGCCGACGCGGCGTCGCTGTCGCGCGCGCGGCACGCTTCGAGGATGCGCTGATGCGCTTTGATCACGTGCGCCTGGTTGCCGACGGAGTAGCGAATTCCGTGGTGCTCGCCAGTCGCGAGGATGCTGATCGTTTGCCAGAAAACCTCGAGCACCTTGTTGCCGCTCGCGCGCGCGATGACGCCGTGGAAGACGCGGTTTTCTTCGAGGAACGCCTCCTGGTCGCTCTGCGCGTTGAGTGCCTTCATGCGCACGATCGATGCTTCAAGCTCGGCGAAATCCTCATCGGTTCCGTTCACTGCCGCCTCATACGCAAGCGCCGGCTCGATCAGCTCGCGCGCTTTGATCACGGTCACGAACGGCACTTCATGCAGACGCAGGAAAACGGAAAGGCCGTGCGCGAGCAGGTCGATGCTCGGCTTGCCGACGATGATGCCGCCGCCGGGTCCCGGTCTCACGTCGAGCACGCCCTGCGACTCGAGGATGCGCAGGCCCTCGCGCAGCGTGGGCCGGCTCACGTTGAACTGCGACAGGAGCTCGGCTTCGGTCGCGAAGCTGCTGCCGGGCTTCAATTTCGCGGCCATGATGCGCTCGAGGAGGAGGTGGGCGACGTGCGCGGCTTTGCTGCGATGGATGCGGGCTGCGGGGCTCACGTGGCCGTACCTCCGGTAAAGCGCGGCTGCCGCTTCTCGGCAAACGCGGCGAGACCTTCCGCATAATCGGATGAAGCGAGGATCTCGCGAAGCGCGAGGCCCTCCTGCGCGAGCGCGTCGGCGAGCGCCATCTCGAGCCCGCGGTAGACGAGGCGCTTGATCGTCTGCGCGCCGGTCGGCGAGCGCGAGGCAAGCACAGTTGCGATTCTCATGACATGCGCGTCAAGCTTGTCCGCGGCGACGGCCCCGTTCACGAGACCGATCTCCTCGGCGCGTTTGCCGGTGATCGGCTCGCCCGTGAGCATGAGCTCGAGCGCACGCGAGGTGCCGATCACGCGCGGCATGCGCTGCGTTCCGCCCGCGCCGGGAATCGCGCCGATCCGCGCTTCGGTGAGCCCGATCTGCGCGTCCTCTGCGGCATAGCGCAGATCGCAGGCGAGCGCGATCTCGCAGCCGCCGCCCATCGCAAGCCCATTGATGACGCAGATCGTCGTCATCGGCGCGGCGGCGAGCGCGTCGACCGCCGAATTGATCGCGCGGTTGTGTCTTACGCGCGTCGCTTGGTCCATCGTCCCGCGCGCTTTCAGGTCCGCCCCGGCGCAGAACGCCCGACCGGTGCCGCGAACGAGCAGCACGCGCGCGCGATCGGCGATCGCGTCTGCAATCGCCGCCTGGAGCGCCTCCACCATGTCCATACCGAGCGCGTTGAGCCGCTCGGGGCGGTTGAGGCGGATCTGAACGATGCCCGCGCCGCTCTGCTCGACCACGATGCCGGAATCGGCTGGTTTCGTTTGCGTGTCTGGCTGCATTTACCCTGCTTTCGATACTGATTTAACGAGGTCGTCCCGGAAATCGGGATGTGCAATGGCGGCAAGCCGTGAAGCGCGTTCGCTGAACGAACGGCCGCGCAGGTCCGCGACGCCGAGATCGGTGACCACGATATCGACGTCGGCGCGCGTAGTCGTGACCGGCCGGCCTTCGAGCGATGCCACGATGCGCGAATGCTTTCCGTCAGGTGTCCTGGAAGGCAGCGCAATGATGGCGCGGCCGCCGGGTGCAGCCTGCGCGCCACGCACAAAATCGACCTGGCCGCCGATGGCGCCGAGATAGCGGCCGCCCGCGACTTCGGAGTTGACGTTGCCGGTGAGATCGACCTCGATGCCCGAGTTGATCGCGTACAGTTTCTGCACGCGTGCGAGCACCTGCTGACTGTGCGTGTATTCGGAGGAGCGCATTTCGAGCGCATCGTTGCCGTCGGCAAAATTCATCAGACGGCGGCTCCCGAAGAGCCCACCCGTCACGATGCGCCCCTCGTCGATGCCTTTGCGCGCGTTCGTGACAACGCCCTTCTCGACGAGATCGACGACCACATCTGAAATGACGCCGCTGTGCACGCCGAGATCGCGATGTCCCTCAAGCGCACGGCAAACCGCGACCGGCAAGCCGCCGATACCGACCTGGATTGTCGCGCCATCGGGGATCAGTTCCGCGACTCGCGCGGCCACGTGCATGTCGATCTCGTCCGGCTCCGGATCGGGCAGCAGGATCTCGTCCGAGTCGCACTCGGTAAGGACGTCGATGTCTGCTTCGGCGACCAGCGCATCCTGCGATGTCACCGGCAGGCGCTCGTCGATTTCCGCGATGACGCATCGCGCGGCAGCAACGAAAGCAGGAATGAAATCGGCCATCACGCCGACCGTGAAGAATCCCGGCTTCGGATGCGGTTTGACGCGAAGAAGCACCACGTCGACGCGGATCGCCCCTGAACGCACGAGCCCCGGCACCGCCGAGACGTATGCCGGAACAATGTCGGCTAGATTCGCCGTGGTGAGCTGCCGCGTGGTCCCGGCGCCGTTCAGCGCGCGAAAGCGAAAGCGATCGGCGTGCTCGGGCTTGAGCGTCTTGCTCGTCATCATGCCGACGAACAGTTCGAGCGGCGGCAGCGCGTGGCGCTGCTCGACGAGACGGCGCGTGAGCCCCAATGGCTCGCCCGTGCCCTGCGGCCACGTCACCACGTCGTCTGCGCGGACGTGACGGGAGAAATCGAACGTGCTGCTGGGTCTGGGTCGAGTGGGCATGAGCGTGATGTTAAGCCGTCCAGCCAAATCTGTCAAATGATCTAAATGATTTGACAATAGCCCCGCAGACCGCCTAGACTGCTTATCCGTTGCAGGAAACTCCCCGAGGAAGAGGACCATGAAGACGACCCGATTCGCAATTACGCTCGCCGCAGGCGCGGCATTGCTGGCGCTGGGCTTTCACGCGGACCGCGCGCTGGCCCAGGCCGTGGATGTATCCAAGTATCCGACGCGGCCGATCCGGCTCATCATCCCGTTCCCGCCCGGCGGCAGCAACGACATCCTCGGCCGCTTCATCGCGCAGAAGATGACCGAGCGCCTGGGCCAGACGACCATCGCCGACAACCGGCCCGGCGCAGACGGCATCATCGGCACGGATGTCGTGGCGCGCGCCGCGCCGGACGGGCTGACGATCCTGATCGTGTCCACGTCGTACACGATGAACCCCGCCATCCACAAGCTCCCGTACGATCCGTTGAAGTCTCTCGTGCCTGTGTCGCTGATCGCCGGCGGCGGGAACGTGATCGCGGTGCACCCCAACTTGCCAGTGAACAGCATCAAGGAACTGATCGCGCTGGCGAAGAGCAAGCCGGGGCTGGTGCGCTACGCCTCCTCCGGAATCGGCGGCTTCAACCATTTCGGCGGCGAGCTGTTCAACCAAATGGCCGGCATAAAGATGGTGCACATCCCCTACAAAGGCGGCGGCCCCGCGATGCTCGACGTCATCACCGGCCAGGTGGAAGTCTCCGTCGGCACACTGATCCAGACGCTGCCGCATATCCGCTCAGGCAAGCTGAAGGCGCTCGGCGTGGGCTCGCAGAAGCGCTCCCCGATCCTTCCCGACGTCCCGACGATCTCCGAGGCCGGCGTCCCGGGCTACGACGGCAGCGTCTGGTGGGGCATTTTGGTGCCGGCCCGCGTGCCGGAAGGCATCGTCATGAAGCTCAACACCACGATAGGCGACATCCTGCGCGAGCCGGAGATGGCGAAGCGCCTCTCGGCCGAAGCCGCCGAACCCATCATCGAGACGCCCGCAGCGTTCGGCAAGCTGATCGCGAACGACATCGCGAAGTGGGCGCGCATCGCCAAGCAGGCCGGCATACGCGTCGAGTAGCATTCGTCCGCAGCACAGACGGAGGACCGCATGGACGCAGCCCACGCCAGAACCACAGCACCTGAGCAGACGCTCGACGCATTCATCGAGCTATCGCAGACGCTGCGCTGGGATCACGTCGCGGCGGCGACGCGTGCCAACGTGAAGCGCGAGCTGCTCGATTATCTCGGTGCCTCGATCGCCGGCCGCGCGGCCGCGGGGCTCCCGCGATGGCTCAAGGTTCTGATTGACATGGGCGGCCGGCAAGATGCGCGCGTGATCGGCGGACCACGCGTCCCGGCGCCGACGGCGGCGCTCTGCAACGGCTACTTCGGGCACGTGCTCGAGTTCGACGACACGCACGACGAAGCGGTCCTTCACGCCGGCTCGGCGGCGATACCGGCCGCATTCGCCGCGGCGGGACTGCGCGGCGAAGCGAGCGGAAAGGAATTCTGCGAAGCCGTGCTGCTCGGCATCGAGCTCACGTGCCGCCTGGGTGTCGCGACGAAGCTCAATCTCGTCGAGGGCGGCTGGATCTACACCGCGCTCTTCGGTCATTTCGGCGCAACGCTCGCCGCTGCGCGTCTCGTCGATCCGCGAGCGGAGGTGCTGCGAAATGCGCTCGGCATCGTTTACTGCCTCGCGAGCGGCAATCATCAGTCGACGCGTGAAGGCGCGCCGACCAAGCACGTGCAGCCCGGCTTCGCCGCAGCGAATGCGATCACGGCTGCACTGATGGCGAGCGGCGGATTGCCCGGGGTCAAACATCCGCTCACGGGCGAGGACGGTTTGAGCCGCGTCTATCTGCACGATCTATTCGATCCCGCGCGCGCGACACGCGGGCTCGGCAGGGAATGGGAATTCGACCGGCTCTCGATCAAGCCTTACCCGACGTGCCGCCTCACGCATCCCGCCATCAGCGCGGCGCTCGATCTCCGCGCGCAGCTTGGCCGCGACGTTGAAAATATCGAGCGTGTAGAACTCGTGATCGGTCCGCAGGCGCACGACGTCGTGGGCCGCGACGTATCCGAGAAGCGCACGCCGCAGACGCGCGTCAATGCGCAGTTCAGCGTCTATTGGTCCGTAGCGAGCGCGCTTGCCTACGGCGAAGTGACGCCGCGGCAGCTCGCCGAAGAAATTCCGCCGTCGCCGAAGCTTCGCGAATGGATCGTGAAAATCAGCGGCACGCCCGATCCCTCGGCCGCGCAGCGCGATGTCGGCGGCTGCAAGCTCCGCGCGCACGGCGCGTTCGGCACGCGCGAAGTGGAACAGACGAACGCGAAGGGCCATCCTGACTTTCCGGTCACCGACGACGAGCTGCTCGCGAAGTTCAAGGCGAACCTGCGCTACGCGAAGGTGCCCGACGCTCGAGCGACCGAACTCGCCGACGCCATCATGGAAATCGACAGCCTGTCTAACGTGCGACCGCTCGCCGACGCGATCGCCGGCGCGGTTCACGATTGACAGCGCTGCGCCACGTCGCGCCGCGTTTTCGGCTCCGCTGCGGCGCTGATAGCCTGCGGCAGTTGTCGTTCGAGCTCGCTCGCACCGGTGTTCGTCGCGCCGTCGTTTCCTGCGGGCAAACGATTGCGCGTCACCCTGCCGCCCAACCGTGCCGTCAAAACGGACGCGCAGGAAGCGGCGCGCGGTTCACGGCGGACGTTAAGGCACTACTGACGTCGGGTGAGGCAGGGGGGCACCCAGCTCGCCGGCGGTCTGGCGCAAGCGGTCCGGATAGTCGGAGATGATGCCGTCCACGCCCCACTCGATCATGCGCCGCATGTCGGCGGGCTCGTTCACCGTCCACACGACGACCTTCAGCCCGAATGACTGCGCCTCCTTCACCTGGTTGCGCGTCGTCTCGGCGTAATACGGCGACCACACGGCGCCGCCCGCCGCCCTCACCATGCGCGGGATCGAGCCGCCGTAGCGGCTGACATGAAAGCCTGCGGTCCACGGCGATGACCGCTGGTCCGCCTGGATGCTGTCCATGAAACCTTTTTCCACGGTGAGATAGACAGTCGGGATCTCGGGCGCCTCCTTCTGCACGACCTGGAGCGTGCGCCAGTCGAAAGACTGGATAGCCGTACGTTGATCCATGCCGGCCGAACGCACGGCTGATATCAATTTGTGAACAAAATCTTCGGGACTGGTCGTCTGAGCCGGCTCCAGCGGCGAGATCTTGGTCTCGATATTGAAGCGGACCGTTTCATTGCCGCTCTTCTTCACCAGCGCGAACAGGTCGGCAAGCCGCGGAATACGCGTGCCGTCGGCCGGCCGTTGCTCCGGCCAGCGCTTCGCATAGGCGTTCGCCGGATCGAGCCGGCCGACGTCGTAGCGCTGAAGCTCCTTGAACGTCAGGCTCCAGATCGCGGGACCGGTTTTCTCCAGCCATTTGCCGTCGGTTCCGCGCGTGATATCCGGGTTGAGCGCGGGATCGTGGCTTACTACCACCACCCCGTCCTTCGTGATCGCGCAGTCGAGCTCGAGGGTGGTGACCCCTATTCCAAGCGCCCGCGCGAACGCCGGTAGCGTGTTCTCGGGCGCGCGCCCCCGCGCCCCCCGGTGACCCTGAATATCCAGTGCGTGAGCGGCGGCGGTCATGGCAATTGCGCCAGCGAGCAAGATTGAGGGAACAGCGAGAGCAGTGGGATGTGAGCAGCTTTTTCGTCCCTCATCCCTCATCCCTCATCCCTCACGCCAGCGGCGGCGTGATCACCCGCCAGCTGGCGCAAACGCCGTCATGCGCCAGCCGCTCTCGGTCTTCACGAAGCAGGCGACCTGCTCGATCGGGCTGCGGATCTGCTCTTCGGGCACGTAGCCCTCGCCGGTCTTGAGCTTGACCCTGGTCCACTTCTGCGGAAAGTCGGGCGCCTTGTCGGCGACCTCCCAGTCGGCGACCGGGACGATGTCGTATGAAAGCGTGGCAAGCGTCGGCGAATCGGAAGACGGCGCGGCCTTGACCAGCGCGTCCTTCGCGATGATCGCTCCGTATGCGTGGGGGTCCATGCTCCGCGGCCACTGCGCGAGCAGGTATGGCGCGCACAGCTCGCGCGGCCTGCCCTCGCGCTTCATATAGGCCGCGCCCAGGAACAGCGCAGACGGAAGATCCCGCCACAGCGGGCTGTCGTCGGCGTCGAGATGCCATTGCTTCCTGAATTCGTCGACCCCGCGCACGCCGTCGACGCCGATGCGCACGTTGCGGTCGAGTATGCCCAGCACGAACTTCCGGTCGCGCTTCATCACCGCATCCAGCAGGCGGTTCTTGAAGTGCGCCCAGGACAGATCCCGGGTCGCCTCGTCCACCGGTTCGAGCTTGCGTTCCTGCGAGCGCAGCGGCGAGGAGAACGTCGCCATGACCAGGACCACCAGCAGAATCGTCAATCGCGACATCACTTGCCCTTGAATATGCCGCTGCGCTTATCGAAGAAAGCGGTCAGGGCTTCGAGGTGGTCCTCGGTCTTCTGCAGGGCTCCCTGAAAGGAAGCGCAGGACTCCAGGTGCTCCTCGAGGCCCTGATGCCGCGCGAGCCGCAGCGCCCGCTTGGCGTAGCGCACGGCGAGCGGCGGCTTGGCCGCGATCTGGCCGGCGATCTCCCGGGCGCGGGGCAGCAGCCGGTCGGGCTCGGTGACTTCCAGCAGGATGCCGATCGCCCGCGCTTCCTCGGCTTTGACGATGCGCCCCGTCAGCGTGAGCTCAGCGGCGCGTTGGGCGCCGACCACGCGCTGCAGGAACCATGCGCCGCCGTCGCCCGCCATGATGCCGAGATTGATGAAGGTCTCCCCGAATTGCGCGTGGGTCGAGCCGATGCGGATGTCGCACATGAGGGCGAGGTCGCAGCCTGCACCGATCGCGGGCCCGTTGACCGCGGCGATGACGGGAATCTCGATGGTGTTCATCGCCCGCGGAATGCGCTGGATGCCGCGCCGGTAATAGTGCTCCATCTCCGCGGCAGAGGAATTGAGGGCGCGCTCGCGCATCATCTTGATGTTTCCCCCGGCCGAGAAGGCCACGCCCGCGCCGGTCAGGATCAGGACAGAAATCTCCGGGCTCGCGCCCGCCCATGCGAGCGCGGCGCAGATGTCATCCACCAGCGCGGTGCCGGAGAGCGCGTTGCGCACGTCGTCGCGTTTGAGCGTGAGCACGGCGACGCGTCCTTCGAGCTCGAGACCGGCATCCGTGAGCGTAGGGAGACCAGACATGATGTTCACTTATCCTAAAGACGAACTGCAAAACAAACCCAAATAGACAGGATTTACAAGATTTACAGGATCAAGACCGCCCAAAGATCTTGTTAATCCTGTTAATCCTGTCCATTTGTTGTTTCATTTTATATGTTACGCAGCGCAGACGAAGGGCACAACCCGGCATGCTATACTCGCCGCGCAATTCTTCCCGCGCTCAGCAATCCGTCCGAAAATCATGCCGCGCATCGAGATCAAATCCGAGATCACCGGCACCGTGTGGCAGGTGAAGTGCAAACCGGGCGATCGGGTCGAATCCGGCGAGACCCTGATCGTGATCGAGTCCATGAAGATGGAGATCCCGGTGATCACCGAGGATCCCGGCACGGTGAAGGAAATCCTGGTGAAGCAAAAGGACCCGGTCGCGGAAGGGCAGGTTGTCGCTGTACTTGAGGGATGAGGGATGAGGGTTCGTCCTGCGCTCTATCAGTCACGCCCTATCAGTCACGAATCACCAGTCACGCTTCTTCAGTCACGCTTTTCCAGCTCCGCGATGGCGGCATCGCGCGAATCGAGCACGCGCCGTTCCGCCGCCCGCTGCGCTTCCAGCCCGTTGCCCTCGCGCACCGCTTTCACCAGCCGCTGCCAGTTTTTCACCGATTGGCGCCGGCGTTCCGGCGTCGACAATCCCAGGCGCGAATAGCGCAGCGTCTGCAGCGCGAGCGAGGACAGGATGGCGCGCAGCCGCCGGCTCGGCGCCGCCTCATTGAGAAAACGGTTCAGGCGGAACACGACCTCGACGTATTCATCCCCCTCCTTCGGGTCGCGCGCGAGGCGTGCGAGATGCTCCACCTCCTCCTCCAGCATCGGCAGCACGCGGTCGCGCTCCGGGCTCTCGGCGATCTGCCGGTCGCGCAGGCCGTTCAACGAGGCGCGGATGTCGAAGATCTCCCGCACTTCGTCGATTGAGAGCGTGGTGACCTGCGCGCCGCGCCGCGGCAGGATGGTGACGAGCCCGTCGCGCTCGAGCAGCCGCAGCGCCTCGCGCACCGGGCCGCGGCTGACCGCGAACTCGGCGGAGACCGCCTGCTCCATGATGCGTTGCCCCGGAGGATAGTTGCCGGAGACGATGCGCTCGGAGAGCCGGGCCGCGATCTGCTCCGGCAAAGATTGCGTGAGACGCGAGGCGCTGTGCGGCGTGCCCCATGCAGGTTCCGGGGTTCTGGCGGCAAGTCCTGCGGTGGCTGCCATATCGTGCACCTGAGTACCGGACGGAAGGGGTCAAGATAGTGCCTGTGTGTAGGATTGTCAACACTCTTATTGACAACAAGGCGCCACAGACCTAGCATGCTCCTCTTCTGCGATTCCGGCGCGGGCGAGGTGCCACCATGAGCTGGACCGAGGAAATCGATGAGATCCACCGCCGCCGGCGGCTCGCCGAGCAATGCGGCGGGAGCGAGGCGGTCGCGCGCCACCACGCCGACGGCAAGTTGACCGTGCGCGAGCGCATCGCGCGGCTGCTCGACAGCGGTTCGTTCCAGGAAGTCGGCAAGCTCGCGGGCCGCGCGAGCTATGACGCCGCCGGAAAGCTGAAATCGTTCGAGCCCGCGCCCTACGTGATGGGCATCGGCAGGATCGAGGGCCGGCCGGTGGCGGTCGGCGGCGAGGACTACACGATCCGCGCCGGCACCGGCTTCGGCTCCGATCGCCGCAAGGGCGGACAGGGCGGCTTCATCGAGGACCTGGCCTGCGAGTACCGCATCCCG
>Ga0214473_10003528_pt1 | contig 18946 bp, 19 predicted proteins | sample RVTome_7_FD_203509 | JGI IMG/M metagenome (GOLD analysis project Ga0214473, IMG submission 203509) | Soil microbial communities from uranium-contaminated site in the Upper Colorado River Basin, Wyoming, United States - RVT98D197 | ecosystem: Environmental > Terrestrial > Soil > Contaminated >... | reverse complement strand
GCCTCGGGGCGAAGCGAGGACCGGAGTGCCGCAGGCCATGGCCTCGAGCACCGGGATCCCAAAGCCCTCCGCGAGCGAGGGATAGGTCAGGGCCTCGGCGAGGTTGTAGAGAGCCGGGAGATCCGCGTCGGGAACCGCGCCGAGAAACGTGACCGAACCTTCGGCCTGCCGCTCCGCCTCCTGGAAGACCTCGCGGGATCGGAAATCTTCCTGGCCCACGATGACCAGCCGTAATCCGCCGGACAGCCTCCTTCGCGTTCGCGAGAACGCGCGGATCAGCCGGAGAAGATTCTTCCGCGGCTCGATGCGCCCTACGGCGAGAACGTATGGCCCGTCGAGACGGTAGCGTTCCCGGATTCCCGGAGGCTCGACTCCCATCGGGCGGAAGGCCTCGCGATCGACGCCGTTCGGGGTCACGATCACTTTCTCCGGAGGAAGCTCGTAGCGCGCAACGAGCGCGCGCCTGGAGAACTCGGAGACGGTAAGCACGATGGCGGCCCGCCGCGCCGTTCGGCGGATGAGCGCTACCGAACGTTCCGAGAAGGCGCCTTCAAAGAGATCGGGATGGGTCTCGAACAGGATGTCGTGGATGGTGACGACGTCGGGGACGAAGGAGAAGGGAGGGGCTACGTATTGCGAATGGAGAACCGAGAGCCGGTCGCGCAGCGCGAGAGCGGGTAACACGAACGGGAGCCGAATGCGCGCGGAGTCGGGAAACACCCGCCGATGCTCGAGGTGCTTTGCCTTGAGGCAGGCGGAGGTTTCCTCCGGACGGAAGCTGTAGACTACGAGCTCGTCGTCCAACAGAGGTGAAAGCCGCGAAAGCGCTTTGATCAGCTCGAGGAGATAGGTCCGGCTTCCCTGCGGCTTCCCGTTGATGTGATGGGCATCGATCCCGATGCGCATGGAAAAGGTGGGATCAATCCGGCTGACGTCTCTGGCGCGGCGGCGTTGGCCCGGGCGGGTTCCCGAACCCGGGTTGTTCGGGGTTGCCGAAGCCCGGCTGCGCTTGCTGGCCGGGAAAGCCCATCCCAGGTTGGCCAGGTTGTCCAGGCTGTCCGAGGCCGCCGGGGAATCCCCCGGGCGGCTGCTGCCCCGGAAGGCCGGGCTGTCCAGGCATTCCAGGTTGGCCCGGTTGCCCTGGACCCGCGGGGCCGGCCCCGAATCCGAAGCTCGTGATCCGCGGCGGCGGAGGGAGTCCCGGAAACGGGCTCTGCTGCGCTTGCCCCGGAATCGGCACGACGGGAGCGACGCCCTGCTGAACGCCCCAGACGAAGAGCCAGTCCTTGTACTTTTCCTTTCCCGGAACCCGGTAGAACGTTTTCTCCGTGCTCCGGCTCGAGACGCCAACGATTCCACCCATGCTCGCGTCGGAAGCGCCGCGGCCGAGGCTCGACTGGAAAGTTCCACCCGTCGGCGGCCGGGTCGAGCCGGGGGCACCCGGCACAGCACCTCCCGGCGTTCGAAGCTGGGCCCGACTGCGGTTCAGGTCGGTGATGCCGGCCGCCTCACTCGCCTGTTGCAGCTGCTGCTGCTGACCGAGCTGGAGCTCGGGAGAGAGCTGGCGAATGACGTTCCACTCGCCGTCCTTCCCCCCAAAGGGATCCTTGTAAGCCCTGCGAAGGAACTTCTGCTCGATGAGCACCTCGACGCTCGGGGGATAGGCCCCGGGATATTTTCTCTGGTAGCGCTCGATCGCCTGCATGTATTGATAGCCCCGAAAGATGAGCTCCTGCTCGCGCTCTCGCTGAACGGCCTTCTGCCAGAGGGGAACCGCGGCCACGAGAAAGATCCCGAGAATGACGAGGGCGATAGTGATCCCCAGGAGAACGTATCCGGACTCGCGAACGGCCCTCCCGCCTGTCATTCCACACCTCCGAGCGCCCGCTCGTAGACGCGAATCACGCGGCCCACGTACTCGCGGGTCTCGCGGTAAGGGGGGATGCCGCGGTAGCGGTGCACCGCTTCCGGTCCGGCGTTATACGCGGCGAGAGCCAGGCTCACGTCGCCCTCGTGGGCATCGAGCATCTGCCGGAGATAGCGGGTGCCGCCCTCGACGTTCTCGCGCGGATCGAGGATCCGCGTCACCCCGAGCTCCTTCGCCGTCTTCGGCATGAGCTGCATCAGGCCCCGCGCCCCTCGGTGGGAGCGGGCGTTGGGATCGCCGCTCGACTCCGCCCAGATGACCGCGGCCACGAGCTCGGGGGCGACTCCGTACTTGGAGGCCGCGGGCGCGATGAACTCCTCGAGCTGGGGGAAGAGCGGGGCCTTCTGCGGATCCTCCCCCTTCTCCACGATCTCGTTCGGCACCACGTTGAGGACGATCTCGGAAGGTACTACAACCACACCTCCTCCGGTAACGTAGAGGGTGATCTCCTCGTCGGTCCGCTCGAAGCGATCGACGTAGAGAATCTTACCGCTCTCCATGACCGCGATCTCGGCCCGCGCGGGAGAGACCGCCCCGTTGAGTAAGGCGAGGAAGGCCCCGCATCCGATTAGAGCGAGTGCGCGCGGTCTCACTCCCGTGTTCCCTCGTAGCTCCCCTGGATGGGGGGGCAGACGTCCCCCGTGGGGACGCCGTTCTTGCGCGCGTCGTTCACGCTGTCGATGAAGCCGCCCTTGACGGTACGGTCGCCCTCGAATCGACCCGAGACGGTGGTAAAGCCGACGCGGGTCAGCCCGTCTTCGTTGCTTCCCCAGTTGAAGCTGGTGAGAAACGCGTCATCGACGATGTCCGCGTTGAAACCGTCGAACGTTGCCCGCCACCGGCCGGTGTTGCAGTCGTGATGGAGGTTGATACGCCCGTTTACGACTCGTCCTTCGCTGGTGACGTCGAAGGCGATGCGGCGACCCTGGCTCGAGGTCGCCTCCCAATGCCCCACGATTTGAAACTGGCTGAACCCCGGCGGCGGCTGGGGTAGGGGAGCGGTGGGCAGAGGCTCCTTCAGCTCTTCGCAGGCTACCCCTCCAAGGAGGATGAGAAAGCTCAGAAGCGCCTTGACGGAGAAATGAGCTTTGTCTCGCATCTCAGTTTGTTTGGAAGTTGTTGGCATTGCTCTGGAGGCCGTCGAGATTCTGGACTCGTACCTGGAAAATGGTTCCGGCCGGTGGGCCCGGCGGGTCAGGGTCAATGACGATGTCCACTTCGATCTGGTTCGGGCTATTGACCGTCGTGTTGATGATATTTATCGATCCGGCAGCACTGGAGAAGATCACCTGGGCTCCCGGATCATCGAAGTTGAAACCATTGATGAATACGGTAATACCGGGGAGGCCGCGCGCATTCGTCTGCGTGGGGGAGATGCTCGTAATCACGGGCGCGGGGTTCGTCGTGACGATACGAAAGGCGTTCGCCAGGCTCCCGGTGCCGCCGTCCGGATTGGTCACCGTGACCGTGCGCGCCGAGGACGTGTTCTGGATGTTCGCATCGATCGTTATGTTCGCGACGAGCTGGTTCGCGTTGACGAACCTTACGGAGTTCACCGAGATGCCTTCGTCGAAGCTCACGACGGCTCCGGGCTGGAAGTTGGCTCCGTGAATGGTGACGGAGAGCGTGGCGCCGGGAGCGCCCGAGCTCGGCGACAAAGAAGTCACGAGGACATCGGTGGGCGTGCCGCGGCTCACCGTGACCGCGTTCGAGGAAACCGCGCCGGAAAACGCGGTCACCGTCGCCGAAGGCTCGTTCAAAAGCGTCAGGCGGTCGAAAGCCTGGCCGCTGGCGTTGGTCCTGAGACTCGTGCCCTGGGTGGCGAGCGCACCGGCGCTGGTGGTGAAGATGATGGGTACGCCTTCCATGCGGTTGTTGCTGTTGTCGAAGACCGTGGCGACCAACTCGGTGGTGAAGTTGGGCGAGACGAGGGTGGGCGGGTTGGCGGTGAGCAGAATATTGATCCCCTCGGCGTTGCCGATGAGCACCGGATTCTCGAGGGTCGCGGCGATGCCGGCGCCGGAGCGGGCAGAGACGACCGCGAGCCCCGCGCGGCCATTGCTCCGGAGCGTACCGCGGGCCACGCCGTTTTGCATTTCCACCCGCTCTTCGATGGTCCCGACGTTGGTGGTGAGGAAGATCTGAGTTCCGTCGGTGAGCGGACCTCCACCGTCTGCGACGGCCTTGAAGCCGACGACGGTGATGGTGGAGACGCCCTCGAAGACCGAAATGGCGGTTGGATTGGCGGTGATGAAGAGCTCGGCACCTTCCGGCGCGGTCAGGGGGACCTGGCCGCCGCATCTCGAGAAAACTGAAGCGACCAATGCGATGGTTGCAATCTCTCGCCGAGCTCGACTCATCAGTGCACCTCGATCCGCAGGGACGCGAAGCTCGCGGGAATGCTCGCTCCGGTCGTATCCCGGAGAGCGCCGGTCGCGCTCACGATGAGGGGCGGCCCCGGCGCCACCGCCTCGAGGGTCAGCCGTACCAGGTGCCCCGAGCCCTGCAAGCCTTCGCTGTCTTCGGGGCGGGAGAACGAGATCCCGACCTGCCCGGGGTTGAACGTCGGCGTGAAGGTCAACGGCCGGCCGTCGATCGTGAGAAAAGCCCCCGCCTGCACGTTCGAGATCCGCAGAGCGGCGGGGTCGTAGCTGACGAGGATCTCCCCCGAAGAGAGGCCCTGCGCCCCTCCGGCGACGAGGACTACCTCGAAGCTTTCTCCCACGGCGAGGCTCGCCGTTTGTGGGCTGAAGAGCACCGAGATGGGGGAGACCGGCGGCGCCGGCTCGGGCTCCGCGTCCGGCGGGAAGTCCGGCGGCCGCGGTTCCTCGGCTGGCTCCGGTGGCTCCAGTGGCGGCGCGGGCTCGGGCGGAGCCTCCTCGGGTGGGGCTTCCTCAACTGGGGGCTCGATCACATCCGCGTCCTTCACGGCGTCGAAAATTCGCGGCCGGTTCCCCGGGACCTTGATCTGCTGCTCGGTTCCCATGGGGAGGGGCGCCAGGTCCATCTCCGTCACCCGAGGGGCGCGGATGATGTGCGGGGTGATGGAGAAGACGACGTCCTGCGAATCCTTTAACTGTATGTTACGGGCGAAGATCTTGTTCAGAAGGGGAATGTCGACGAGCCCGGGAAAGCCCGAGACCGCCTTTCGATCTTCTTCGGAGATAAGCCCTCCGATGATATTGGTCTCTCCGTCCCGAAGGCGCACCACGTTGCTCACGTTGCGAAGTCCGAACACCGGAAGCTCGGTCCCGTTGATGACCCGTGTTTCGAGCTGGCTGCTGGTCTCCAGGGCCAGCTGGAGCTCGATCTCCCCGTCGACGAAGACCTTCGGCGTGATAGTGACGTTGACGCCCACGTTCCGGTATTGGAACGAAGTTACCGGAGTGTTCGGGACCCCGCCTGTCCCGAGCTGGGACACGAACGAGGTGACGGGAACCGGAACCTCCCGGCCCAGGCGGAGCTCCGCCGGCTGGCCCTCGCTCGCCCGGAGCTTCGGCGCCGCGAGCAGGCGCGCTTCGCTCTGGTTCTTGAAGAGGCGGAACGTCGCCGAGTTGGGGAACGTGAGGGTGAAGTCGGAGGTGTCGAGAGAGGCCAGGCGGTTGAGGCGGATGGCGCCGGTGTCGGCGTTCCGACCCGCGGGGGCGAAGCCGAGGCTCACCTGGTACTCGGCGGCCTGGAGGCCGAACTCGAGCGCCTTGATGCGGTTGACCTCCAGGATCTCGATGTCGAGCATGATCTCGGATTTCGACTTGTCGTTCAGCTCGATGATGCGCTCCGCCACCGCCACCTGATCGGGGGTCGCGCGGACAGTGATCGACTTGAGCTCGGGGTTCGGCTGCACCCGCTGGATCCCGGCGATGGTCCGGAGCATGTTGGCGACGGTGTTGACTTCCGCGTTCACGATATAGAAGGTCCGGAGCACGAGGTCGTCGTACTGCCGGTGCTTCTGGGCGTTGTCGGGAACGATGATGAGGGTCGAGGAATCCACGACTTTGTAGAACAGCCGGTTGATGAGCGCGAGCTTGTCGAGGGCTTCCTCGAAGGAGACGTCGACCAGGTCGATGGTCACCCTCTTGTCGCGGAACGACTCGTCGAACAGGATGTTGATGCCCGAAAGCTTGGAGAGGACCTCGAAGATCTTCTGAAGGCTCGTGTCCTCGGCGAAGCGAAGCTGGATGGGAGCGGTCGAGGAGGGCTCGAGGATCGGCCTTCCCCCGAAGAGCTCCTGCGCGCGCCGCCGCCGCTCCTCGAACCCTTCCGCTTCCTCCCGGCTCGCCTCCCGCTCTTTGAGGCGCGCCTGGGTCTCCTGGAGAATGGTCGTGGCGTACCGGTTCGCGGGATGGAGATCGACCGCGAGCTCGAGCTCCCGCAACGCGCCCTCGAGGTCCTCGGCCGCGAGCTTTTTTTGGGCCTGCTGCACGTGGTAGGCGCCCGCCTCGATCAGGGCGCGCTCGAGCGCCATGCGATATTCGATGTTGTCCGGCTTCTCGTTCACCGCGCGGGTGTAGTGCACCACTGCCGCGTCCCAGTTCCCCTGCTGGGCGGCGGAGCTCCCCCGCCGGTAGGCGCCGGCCGCGGCGCTGCAGGCGAAAAACGAAAGGCCGACGAGCGCCGCGGCGAGCCAAATGATCACGACGAGCGCGAGTCGTCCGGGCGATGCCATTTTCGTTCTCATCGTTTTAATGGGCTCAATGGGTCCTCAATACGTCATTTCGACTGCAGCGGAATGCGCTGAGTGGCGCTCGATCCCGAAGGGGAGACCGTGACCGATTCGAGGCCGATCTCAACCACGGTGAATCGGTTCGCGATCATCTCGCCCTCCGTCCCCGCGAGAATCTCGTTCCCGTCGAGAAATATCGCATACTTCGCTTTGCCCCCATCCGGCTGGGTCTTCTCGAGAAACCCCGCGTACTTCATGTCGAGGCGGGCGGACAGGGAAGGCCCGGGCCGCGGGGCCGGGCGGGTCGGGAGCGTCACGATCTCGCGAGGCTCGGGCTCGACCGAGGGCGGCTCCTCCCGATCGGTGACCGCGTCCGTCGATCGACGAGCCGCGCCGTAGGCAAAGAGGTTGCGGCCCATTCCCTCGTACTCCGGGACGGGGGAGAGCATCGCTTCCAGGTCGAGATCGGCGGCGGGCACGGCGCCGCCCCGAGGGCCACTTCTCGCGGAGCTCGAGACTTCGGGGGAGGCTTCTCCCGCGGCGGTCTCGTCGGGCTCGGAACAGCCTGTAAAGGCCGAGACGAGCGTCGCCGCCAGCGGGAGCGAGACTCCGAGACCGAGCCTTCTCTTCACCATTCCGCGTAAGGCCTTCCATCGGTGCCGGTCTCCGGCGATTGGCTGCGGACGTCCTGGATCCCCGGATCGGCGTCGGGCTCGTTCGGGTCGTAATCGGTGAAGATCTCCTCCCACTCCTCCTCGCCGGTCATCGGGTCCTCGGGGATCTCGCGGAGGTAGCCGCCCTCCACCAGCTCCTGGAGGCTCGCGGGATACTTGTTCCGATCGGCCTTGAACTGATCGAGCCGCTCTCGGACGATCGCCAGGTTGTGCTTGAGCACCGCCTCCTTGCTCGTGAGCACCTGAGCCCGATAAACGGGTATGGCGATTCCCAGAAGGATCCCCATCAACACGATCACCATCACCATCTCGATGAAGGTGAATCCCGAAGTGGACACGGCTTTACCAGTCACTGTACTTCGATCCATCGAGAGCCACGGCACTCGACTTGGTGAACACGTCGTAGACGTTCTGGCCTCCCCAGATGTGGGCGTCGGGCTCGTCCTGATAGGAGCGCATTCCCCAGTCGGCGGAGTTGGTCATCGGGTCGATGGGAATCCGGCGCAGGAACTTGAGCTTCTTCCCCGGTGTTCCCACCTGGCTCACGCCCTCAACCAGAACCTCCAGCTCCTCCGGATAGCCCTCGCTTCCGAGCTCGACGTCGGTTCCGCCGATGAGCCCCATGTCGACCGCCCGCTTGTACTCGTCGATTGCCGTCCGCATGGTGCGAAGCGACGCCCGGAGCTCGGCCTCCTTGGCCCTTTTCGACGCCACCTCGGACACCGGCACGATGGCGGCGGCGAGGACCGCCAGGATGATCGTGGCGATGATGAGCTCGATGTAGGTGAAGCCGTCCTGCCTCATGGTCCGGCCCCCTCGACCCGGGTGCCGGCCTTCAGGAAGAACTCGATGCTGCAATCGAGCTGGATCCGGGCCTGGTCGACCTCCCTCTGCGAGATCGTGATCTGCTCCACGAGGAAGAAGCGCTCCGAGCGCTCGATGCGATTGATGAACCGCACCAGATCGAAGTAGTCCCCCTCGACCGGCATCGTCGCCTTGATCTGCTCGAGACCGACGTCGAGGACGTCCCTTTCGTACCCGGTCCGTCCGCGAACCACGTTGGTCTCACTCGCGAGCCGGTCGATCTCGTCCCAGGCCTCGGTCAGGCCCGGGGCGCGCTCCTGCACCACGTCGTTCCAGAACCGCCGGACCGCTTCGGCGTTGCTGGCGGCGAGAGCCTCGGACTCCGACAGCGTACGGAGCTCTTCCTGCTTCTCTCCGAGCTCGGCGCGAAGCCGCTCGAGCTCGAAGGCCAACCGCTCCTGCTTGTTCGCGAGGCGGTGGGTGACTCCCGCGAACACCGCTCCGTTCACCAGGAGGACGACGAGGAGCCAGAGGAATCCTCTCCGTCGTTTGAGGAGCCCTTCGATCAGGGCGCGCAGCTCGCTCACCGGGGGTCCTCTTCCGACGGTTCGACTGCCTCGTCGGGGTCCAGAGGCTCCTGAGGTGCCGAGGAGGGCTCGCTCGGGGCCCGGACGTCCTCGACATAGTCGAGCCTCAGAGTGGCTGCGATCCCGGTCTCCCCCCTCTCCTCATCCTCGAGGTTCGCTTCGTCCAGGGGAAAGATGGTGGCGAAGAACGAGCTCGATTCGAGAGCACGCACCATCTCGAGAACGTCCTGCAAGGTCCGACCCACCACCGTCATCGTGACCGTAATCTCGCCTTCCTCCTCGGCGGGCGAGATGGACGTGACGCGTACCGAGGGCGGAGTTATTTCCTCGAGCTCGTTGAAGAGCCCGGTCCAGGAAAAGCTCTTGCGCCGAAAGAGGGTGGTCAGGAATTGAGTCTGCACGCTTCCGAGCTCGGTCCGATTCCGGGCGAGAGCGCTCTGGGCCTGAGACATTCGGGTGTTGGCCTCGGAGAGCTCCTGGCGGAGCTCGCTCACGCGGATGTCGAGCGATTCCTGTTCGCGCAGGAGGTAGCGCGTGAGGAGGACACCGTGGAATACGGTGGCGGCGGCAACGGCGGCGCCGGCGAAAGCGAGCACGGTGCGGGGCAGTCGCTCGTTCACGAACGGCGCGCGCGCGAAGTTGAACTCGTTCGCCATGATTCAGGCCGCCCTTCCCCTCGCCGCGCCGGCGGCGGCGGCGACGGCGTCCGCCGCTTCCGCATCGAGGCCGAGGTTGCGGGCGACGGGTATCGCCTTCGCCAGGTTGAACGGCTCCGACGGCACTTCGAACTGCTCCTCCAGGATCTCGCGCAGATGGACGAGGTCGGGCCGCAAAGACCGGTAGTACACGCGGGCGAGCGACCGGCCTTCGAGCTTCTCGCGGTAGTAGATCGCGGTGGGGATCAGCTCTTGCAGGAGATCCTCTTCACTGTAGATTCTCGCCACCCCATCCTGCGCGGAAAGCCCGAGCGTCCGGGTGAGCGCCGGGAGATCCCCATCGCGGACCAGACTGACCGAGAAGTACTCCCGCTCGGCGTTGACGAAGAAGTAGTCGGCGCCCGGAGCGAGCTCTCGTCGCGCGAGCGGACGGAGTAGCTGGAGGAGGCTCACGCTCGCCGGAACCACCAGCCCGACTTGGAACCCGAGCCGGGTGAAGACGTCCTCGTACTGAGAGACCACCGCTTCGTGCATCACCCCGGTCAGAAACGTCGGCACCTCGCCCGGGAGCCTTTCGAAAGCGACCCTCGCCCGCTCGACGTCGAAGGGGAGCGACTTCTTCATCCGGAACTTCAGGAACTCCACGAGCTCGGCCGAGGAACGGGGCGGGTCCGGAAGCTCCATCACTGCGATCCGCGCCAGGTGATCGGGGATCGAGAGGGCTACGCGCTTTCTTCCCCCGAGTCCCGCGCGCAGGAGCGCGTTCTCGACCGCCTTCGAAAAGCCCTCCTCGTCGACGATATTGGGCTCGAGCATGTGAAAGTGCAGGAGCCCGGCCGCGAGCGGCGCCACGAACGAGAGGTCGATCTCGGGAGGTCTGCGCTTGTCCGAGAGCCGCACCAGGGAAATCTCGTCCGAACGGATATCGATTCCGAGACCAGGAGGCTCGGGGTCGACGAGCCAGCGCAGCATCCGGTTTTTGTTCATGCCGCTCTACGACGTCTCCACGAACGTCACTCGGTTGATCTCCTCGAGCGTGGTCTGGCCGGTGAGGGTCCGCGCGACCGCGGACTCTCGGAGAAAGCTCATGCCCGATCTCTTCGCCGCTTTCTTGATATCGGCGGAGGGTCGCCGTTCGATGAGCATCTCCCGGATTTCGTCGCTCAGGTCCAGGAGCTCGCTGATGGCGCTCCTGCCCTTGTAGCCGGTGCCGGAGCATTGGATGCATCCCTCGCCGCGAAAGAACGTATGGCCGGCGTAGCGCGCGGGGTCGAGGCCCGACTCCTCCAGGAGCGCGGCATCCGGCTTGTGGGGACGCTTGCAGAACGGGCAGATGGTGCGCACCAGACGCTGGGCGAGGATGCAGTTCAGCGAAGACACGAAGTTGTAGGGCTCGACTCCCATGTTCAGGAAGCGGCCGATGACGTCGATCACGTTATTGGCGTGAACCGTGGTGAAGACCAGGTGGCCGGTGAGCGCGGAGTTGATCGCGATCTGGGCGGTCTCGGCGTCACGGATTTCTCCCACCATTATCTTGTCGGGGTCGTGGCGAAGGATCGATCGGAGTCCCCGGGCGAAGGTGAGGCCTTTCTTCTCGTTGACCGGGATCTGGGTGATTCCCTTGAGCTGGTACTCGACCGGATCCTCGATGGTGACGATCTTGTCTTCCTCGTTGTAGATCTCGGAAAGCGCGGCGTAGAGGGTCGTGGTCTTTCCGCTTCCCGTGGGCCCGGTGACCAGGAACATCCCGTAGGGCTCGTGGATGAAGCGGCGGATGCGACGGACCTCCTCATCGGCCATACCCAGGATGTCGAGCCGGAGCTCGCTGAACCGCTCGCTGATCGACTCCTTGTCCAGGATGCGGATGACCGCGTCCTCGCCGTGGATGCTGGGCATCACCGAGACCCGGAAGTCGATGCGGCGGCCTTTGATCTTCAGGCGGAAGCGGCCGTCCTGGGGAATTCGTTTCTCGGCGATGTCGAGCTCGGCCATGACCTTGATGCGGCTGATGATTTCCGTGTGGTGGGCCTTGGGGATGGGCTTCATCGCCCGGGTGAGCGCGCCGTCGATGCGGTACTTGATGACCACTTCCTCATCGCGGGTCTCGATGTGGATGTCGGAGGCGCGGCGGTTGAGGGCGTTGTAGATCGCGGAGTCCACCAGACGAATGATGGGGCTCGCTTTGTCCGTGAGGCGATCGATGGAAAGGGTCTCCTCACCCTCGTCGACCTCGCGAACGATCTCCATGTGGAAGCTCTCGGAGGCTTCCTCCAGCACCCGCTGGGCGCTCTGGCTCTTCTTGAGGAGCTCCTGGATGGCGGAGTCGGTCCCCACCGCCGCGCGGATCGGCATCTTCAGAAGCGTCGAGAGCTCGTCCATCACCGGTACGTTGGTCGGGTCGGCGGTCACCACGACGAGCTTCCCGTCCTCCCGCTTGTACGGGAGAAAGCTGTAGCGAAACATCAGGTCTACGGGAACGTTGCGGAACAGATCCTGGTCCGGTTGAAAGGCGGTGAGGTCGATGAACTGCAGGCGGCAGCGCTGGGCGAGCCGCTTCGCGTCCTCCTCCTCCTTCGCTTTCGCTTCCTCGGGACTGAGAGCGCCGGCGTTCGGGTCCAGCTCTCCGGCCAGCTTTCCCTCTCCGAGTCTTCCGGTCGCCACGATTACATCCCGTGTCGAGTGGCGTTGATGAGATCGAACATCGGGAGGTAGATCGACAGAAGGATCACCGCGACCATACCGCCCATGAACAACAGCACGACGGGGGTGAGCATCGAGAGCATGAGGTTCAATCGGTTGTCGATTTCCTCGTCGGCGAAGTCCGCGACGTTTTGGAGCATTTCCGCGAGGCCGCCGGTGTTCTCCCCTACCTTCACCATCTCGATGGTGAGGTTCGAGAACTCGCCCGTCTCCTCGAGGCTGACGGAGAACGCCTTCCCCTCGCGAACGCGTTCCGCTACCGGCACCACCGCCTGGCCCACGTGGCGATTGCCGATGGAGTCGGCGGCGATGTCGATCGCCTGCACCAGCGGGATGCCTCCGGCAAGTAGGGTGCCGAGGGAGCGGGTGAGCTGCGAGGTCGCGAACAGGTGGAATATCGATCCGAGGAAGGGAAGCTTCAAAAGGTACTGATCGACGATCGCCTTCGAGCCCTCCCGGCGCGACCAGCTAAAGAGGAAGTAGGACAGAGCGGCAATGGCGGCGAGGATGATCCAGATATTGTCCTGCAGGGTAGTGGCGATGGTGAGGAGGACCATGGTCAGAAACGGGAGCTCGGCATCGAAGCCCTCGAAGAAGCCGGCGAATCGGGGCACGACCCAGAGGAGCAGAAACGCGGCGGCGACGATGAGCGAGATGAAGAGAAAGATCGGGTAGACCATGGCGGCCACGACTTTCTTCTTCGTGCCCTCGGTGAGCTTCAGGTACTGGACGTAGCGCTGGATGACGGTCTCGAGGCCGCCGCTCTTCTCTCCCGCCACCAGGGAAGCCGAGTAGATCCGGGGAAAGAGGTCTCCGTGGGCGCGGAACGCGTCGGAGAGGGCCGTTCCCGACTTGACCCTGTCGCGGACGTCCTTGAGTACGCTCTGAAACAAGGGGTTCTGCATCCGATCCAGCATGATGTCGAGGGATTGCAGCAGGGGGAGCCCCGCCCGCAGAAGGGCGGCGAGCTCCTGGTTGAAGAGCGTGAACTCGGTCTGGGAGATGCGCTGACGACCCCGAGAAATGGACTTGAGGGACGGAAGCCCGAGGCTCTTGCGCACCCAGAAAACGTGATACCCCCGCTCGCGCAGGTCGTCCCGCAATACCTTCTCGCTCGCCGCCGTAAGGGCAAGCTCCTCGATGTCTCCTGTCGTGGTCCCCACTTTCGCGAGGAACTGACCCATGTCGCTCGACCTCGACCTTCATCAAAGGCCCCGCAGGAACGATTTCCCGGCCGGCTGACCGGCCGTTAGTCTCGATCCGTCGTGGGTTTACGGGGCAAATGCTAAAGTGTACTATACCACACGGGGCCTATTGTCTTGGGAGATCTAAGGCTCCAGCATACACCGTGGGGGCTCAACCTGTCATACCTCCCCGGAACGCGTTTCCTTCCCGGTATCCGAAATGAGTGTCAGAGAAAAAAAGCCCGAGGAGTCGGTGAAGGTCGTGGCCGTAAACCGCAAGGCGAGCCACGAGTACGAGCTCGTCGAGCGTTTCGAGGCGGGCCTCGCGCTCCTCGGGACCGAGGTGAAATCGGCGCGGGAGGGCAAGGTCAACCTCAAGGACAGCTACGCCGCGCCGCGGGGGGGAGAGCTGTATCTCATGCAGAGCCATATCAACCCCTACTCGCACGGCACTCATGAGAACCACGAGGCGCTGCGGCCGCGGAAGCTCCTTCTGCACAAGAGGGAGCTTCGCAAGCTCATCGGCAAGGTGACCGAGAGGGGCCTGACGCTCATTCCCACTCGGATGTACTTCAAGAACGGGCGGCTGAAAGTGGAGATTGCGCTCGCCCGGGGAAAGCGGCAGTACGATCGCCGGGCGGCGGAGAAGGAGAAGGACGTGAAGCGGGACGTCGCCGCGGCGCTCAAAGAGCGCAACCGCTGAAAACGGGGAAAAAAACGCAAAGGCGCAAAGACGCCAAGACGCAAAGAAGAAAAGACAAACATTCCTTCTTCGCGCCTTTGCGTCTTTGCGTCTTTGCGTTAAAACTCTTCCCTACGCTTGAGTCTGGCTATCCTCGTCGTCGAGATCCGGCGAGGAGGAGGGGTTTGTTTCCTCGGACTCCTTGTAGAGGTACTTGATGTTGTGCTTCAGCAGCAGGAGATTCGGGCGATCGACGCGATTGAGCTTCAAGCAGTTCTTGTCGTACCACTCGATGACTCCGCGTATTTCCTCGCCGTCCTGCAAGACCACCACCATCGGCGTCTTGCTGTTCATCTGCTTGAGGTAGTAGAAGCTCTCGGCGTTCGTTTGCTCCGGCGGAACGCGCCGAGGCCGAGGTGGAACAGACTTCGACGCCAACTGGTCCTTCAGTTCCGCTAGATTTGGCCGAATCAGCTTGCGATTCACGGCTTACCTCGGTTTTCCAGATCTCTTCGAGAGTACCCGTTCTGACCCGGGGGAAGGTCCCTGAGCGTCAAGTGCGACTCTCCCGCAGACACGCTGAGGCGACCGACCTCCTCGGCCGATGCTCGCCTTAAGCGCGAAGCCAGAGAGATGGCACTGATGAGCTACAGATAGTAACCTTAGTTTAACAGAACGCGAGTTGGCAAAGCAAACGAAGCCAAGAATTCTAGCGCTTTGCGCCGAGTCCCTGGAAAGACAGGAGGAGCTTCGACAAGCTGATGCGCTTGTTCAGGTAGCGATCCCGCAGATCCACCACGACCTCCTCGGCGAGCGCGAACGCTTCGAGCCACACGTCGAGCGGAGCGCGCTCCGAAAGCGCCTCGATCTCGCTCTCGATATCGCGGTGCAGAATTCCGGCGCCCGCTTTCTTCGCCGTCAGGTCGCGAAGAATCGAAAGCAAGAGGTCCAAAAGCAGCATGAGCCGCGGGTCCTTCGAGAGTCCATCCGCCAGGGGGACCAGCTCCTCGGCCTTCGCGCTCTCGACCGCGAGAGACGACATCGAAAGCGCTTGCTGGCGCAGCTCGAAAAGTGGTTCGTCCGCGAGCGAAAGCGCCCGCGCGATGCCCCCTCCGGCTACCGCCGCGAGAAGCGCCGCCCGATCGGGGGCAAACCCGTGCCGCGCCACGAGGAGCCCTTCGAGCGCTTCGGGGGCGAGCGGCGAGAAGCGGAATATCTGGCACCGTGACAGGATCGTCGGCAACAGCGCGGCCTCGTTCGCGGTGACGAGGATGAGGGTGGCCCAGGGAGGAGGCTCCTCGAGCGTCTTCAGCAGAGTGTTGGCAGTGGTCGGGTTCATCCGCTCGGCGTCGGCGACGATGATGACGCGCCTGCGTCCCTCGAACGGGCGAAAGGGAATCTCGGCTATGGCCTCCCTCACTCCCTCGGCACGAAGCTGACCGCCGCGTCCCTCGGGCCTGAGAACGCGAACGTCCGGGTGCAGGTCCTTGACGATCCGAGCGCAGCTCGGGCAACGGCCGCAAGCATCGTTCTCGGAGACCAAGCAGTTGAGGGCCTGCGCCAGGGTCACCGCGGCTTCGACCTTCCCGACGCCGGCGCGTCCGAAGAAAATCATGCTTCGGGGAAGTTTTCCCGAGCCCACCAAGTGCTCGAGCCGCGCCACGACCGCGGCGTTTCCCGTGAGGTCTGAAAAAGCCATCGTCGTCGCCCCTCAAGTCCCTTGACTGGGCCGCTTGCGGCGCGGAAGTTTGGAAACCTCCAGGAGCCTCGCCCATACGGCTTCGTGAACCTTCGCCGGGCTTCCTTCCACCGGCACCAGGACGAAGCGGCCGGGCTCTCGCCGCGCGAGCTCCAGGTAACCGCGGCGAACGCGCTCGTGAAATCCCAGCGCCTCGATCTCGAAGCGTCCTTCTCTCCGGAAAGACTCGTTCTCACGGTTGCGGCGACGCGCGCGCGAAAGGCCCGTCTCCGCGGTGAGATCGAGAAGGAGGGTCACGTCGGGCCGGAATCCCCCGGTCATGATCCGGTCGAGCCGGCGGATGAGGGAGAGGGACAGCCCGCGGCCGTAGCCCTGGTATGCGAGCGTCGAGTCGGTGAACCGATCCGAGACCACGATCTGCCCCGAGTGCAGCGCCGGCCAGACCACCTCCCGAAGGTGCTGCGCGCGATCGGAGAAGTACAGGCCGAGCTCGGTCTCGTGACACATCGCGCGATGGCCCGGGGCAAGAATGACCTCACGGATGCGCCGGCCGATCCGGGTCCCGCCGGGCTCCCGAGTGAGGACGGTTTCGTAGCCCTCGCGCCGGAGACGCCGCGCGAGGAGCCTCGCCTGGGTGGACTTGCCCGTTCCTTCGGGTCCTTCGAGAGTGATGAAAAGGCTCAACGTCGATCGGCGGAAAGGGTAGGAAAACAAGGACGACGATAGCGCCCGGAGTTCCCGCCGGTCAAACGGTGGCGCCGGCGAGCATCGTCAGGTAGCGGTGGGCGCAGTTGAGAAGGAGCGAGGAGGCGAGAGTCACCGGCTGGCTCCGGTCGGTGATGAGGGCGATGCCTTCGTCCGTCTCGCGGAGACACTTCACGATGAGGTAGAAGTTTTCCGTCGACATCGAGAGGATTTCGACGTGATCGTCTCCTCGCATCGCCGCCAGGTTCTCCAGGTACTTCACGAATGCCGGAAGCTTGTCGACGATCAGCCGATCGGCGGTCTCCTCGGGCGCGGTCACGATCTCGGTGTCGATCTCCTCGGTGCTCAGATCGAAGAAGAAGGCGGCGAGGAGCGACGGGGTCTGATCGCGGATCTCCGTGAGGATCTGCTGCTGCAAAGGGCGCCGGTCGGCGTTGCGATCGGGAGCGGGCTTCGCCTCGGCTCCGTGGTCGCTCACCTCGACCTCACCCTTTTCGACGAGCGGAGTCTGGTCCGGTCGCCGCTGCTCCAGGATCTCTTGCAGACGGCTGGCGCGGGATTTCGATCCACCCTGCTGGCGCGACTTCCAGATGTCGGGGGAGAAATCGGACTGGAACACCTGGGCCGATGTGTCGTCGCGGTCGAGCAGCTCGTAAATCTTGTTCAGGGCTTCCTTCTTCTCGAAGGTGACGCCGGCCTCGGTCTCGAAGTATGCCGTGGAGAAGCGGCCGCGGACGTTCAGGATCATGCCGGTGCCGCGATTGGTGAACACTTCGAGCGAACCGGTATGACTTTCACTCTGGAGCTTCTTCACCAGGTCTTTCAACGGGTCGGAGGCGAAGATCTGGCCGAAGATCTCCTTGCGGTTCGAAAGGCCGCGCAGCATATGGGCCATGTCGAGAGGGAGCTCGAAGATCGAGATCCGGCCCTCCTTCAGCGCCGCGGTATTGCGGAGCTTCAGCGTGGCTTCGCCGCCGAGGAAAAACTTGTTCACGCCGTGGCGGTAAATGACGTTGATCTGCTCGCCCAGGTAGAAGAGGATCAACCCCTCGGCGTCACCGAACGTGATTTCCACGTATCCGGAGAGATTGACGTCCTCGCAGTGCCGGACGATGCTGTCGAAGGGAGTCGTCCTCGTGGAGAGCTCCTGGGAGAGCAGTTTGCTTCCGGGAAAGCGCATTTGAGTAGTTTGGGAGAGCGAATGCCGTGGTCAAAGTGTAACAGAGCCTTCCCGAGGCCAGCAAGACGCTCGCTCCCGTCGGAGTCGCTTTGCGAATCCTGTTAACCGGCGCGCGCGGTTTCATCGGCGGCCATCTCTGGCCCAGGCTACTCGGCCGACACCAGGTGGTTACCGTCGGTCGCCGGCCGCTCCCCGATTCTTCGCACCACGTTCGGGGGGATCTCGCAGACGATCGCATCCTCGATCTCTTGTCGCGCGCCGCTCCCGAAGCGGTGGTTCACCTCGCGGCGCTCACCGACGCCGATCTTTGCGAGGAACAACCGGAGCGGGCGCGCGTCGTGAACGCCGAGGTTCCGGCGCGCCTGGCATCCGCGGTCGCGAAGAGCTGCCGGAGGTTCATTCACGTCTCGACCGATCTGGTTTTCGACGGCGAGCGGGCGCCGTACGCCGAGGCCGATCCGCCGCTTCCGATATCGGTCTATGGCCGGACGAAGCTCGCGGGGGAGCGCGAAGTCGTCTCGATCCTGGGGGAGCGGGCGTGTGTCGCGCGCCTCGCCCTGGCATACGGCCCGCGACCGAGCGGCCTCTCGCGACCGAGCTTCATCGAACGAATGGTGGCGAGCGTCTCCCGCGGCGAGAGCGTGTCGCTCTTCGAAGACGAGATCCGGACTCCGGTCTACGTGGAAGATGCCGCTCACGCCCTCGCGCTCCTGGTCGAGGGCCCATCGCCTCCGTCCATCGTTCACCTTGGCGGTCCGGATCGGTGCTCCCGCTTCGAGATGGGGACCAGGGCCCTCGCGGAGTTCGGCCTCGCCTCCGATCTCGCCAGGGCCTCCTCGCGATCCGAGGGCCGCGCGCGGGCGCCCCGGCCGAGGGACGTGTCCCTGGAATCGTCGGCCGCCCTCGCTCTCGGGCTCCCCTCGCGGAGTCTCACCGAGGGGCTTTCGTCGATGAAGCGTGAGCTGGAGCGCCTGGGATTCATGGTAGGATCGGAAATCGCAGTCCCCGAAGAAGAGGCGAATTCTTTGTAGCGCGCTCCGGCGAACGATGGCCTTTCGCAAGAAAAAGCAGGATCCGTTCCAAGAAATCCAGGCGTGCCTCCAGAGGCGCGACTACAAGTCCGCCCTCGACTGGTTCAACACCCTTCTCCAGAAGGATCCCAAGAACACGCAGATCCGTCTCCGGTTCGCCGATACCCTGGTGCTCGCCGGGAGCAAGCGCGAGGCGGTGAAGCAGTTTCGCGTGGTCGCCGACGAGCTCGCGGAGAAGGGCTTCATGATCCGCGCCATCGCGATCAACAAGAAGATCCTCCAGCTCGATCCCGGTCAGACCGACGTGCACCAGAAACTGGCGGCGATGAAAGAGGAGCGCTCGACCGACACCGCCTCCCGGGCGGCGTTCTCGGAGATGCTCCATCGTCCCGGGGATCCGCTACGGAGTGCCTCGAAGGCGCCGCCCCCGCAAGCACAGCCTCCCGCGCCCCTC
>Ga0214473_10003527_pt1 | contig 18954 bp, 16 predicted proteins | sample RVTome_7_FD_203509 | JGI IMG/M metagenome (GOLD analysis project Ga0214473, IMG submission 203509) | Soil microbial communities from uranium-contaminated site in the Upper Colorado River Basin, Wyoming, United States - RVT98D197 | ecosystem: Environmental > Terrestrial > Soil > Contaminated >... | reverse complement strand
CGGTCGCCGCCTCGAGCTTGGCGAACTTGGGATCCTTCAGCGCGTGGGCCTTCATCGCCTTGCCGGTGGGCGTGTCCGCCATGCCGTCCATCCCGTGACACTTGGCGCAGTTGGCCTCGTAGAGCTTCTTGCCATCGAGCGGCGCATCTGCGGCGGCGGCGACGAGGCAGGCCAGCCCCGCGAAGGCGAGGATGGAAGTGAGCGCAACGGTGCGCGGCATGCGGATCATCCTTCCGGCCTGGGTTCCTGTGCGGGCGCTTCCGGCCGAGGGGCAGGCGCCAGCGGGTTCCGACGGCCAGAGCCTACCAGAAGAACTTGTAGACCACCGACCAGGACACCAGGTGGCTCGTGTCCTCGGGGCTGCGCTGACCCGAGTCGATCACGCAGCTGGAGGTACCGCAGTTTAGCCCGCCGGGCTCGACGCCGTCGAGCGCCCAGTCGCGGGTCGACATCCGCTCGAAGAGGTAGCCCACGCGCAGCTCGATCTGCTCGGTGGCCTGGAAGTCCAGGCGCACGCTCGCGCTGTGGATCCGGGTCCGCTCGTTCGGGTAGGGGAAGTCGGTCGGGGGAGACGGGAATCCCTGCGCCAGGTCGACCCCGATCGTGCCGCGTACCCACGAGAAGAGGTACTGGGTGTCGAGCCCGAGCCGCTCCGGGATCAGGTCCACGTGGAAGCCGGTGCCGACCGTGTGGCCGCGGTCCTTGTCCTTGCCCTGCCAGCGGCGGGTCAGGGTCCGCGCTGTGTTCAGGTCCGAGTCATTCCAGGACCAGCCCTTCTGCTGCGACGTGAAGCGGTCGTAGCTGTAGAAGGCGTGGGTGTAGAGCCGCTCGATGGGCGACCACGACGCGTCGATCCCGGAGGCGAAGGTCTCCCGGTCGGTGAGGCCGAGGTCGGAGTTATAGAAGTCGTCGCGGGCCCAGTCGACGTTGATGCCGATCCCCACCGTCTCGATCGGCGTCAGCGTGAAGAGGGCCCCGACCGCATCCGTCTGCGCCTTGGCCAGGTAGTACTTGCGCAGCAGCGGGTGGTTCTCGAACTGGGTCGACGGGTTGAAGGTCGCGAGGTACTCGGGGCTCCAGCCCTCCCACTGGGGCTCCACGCCCTTGTAGCTCGCGTTGTCGCGCCAGGCGTGGCGGTAGTGCGTGCGCGCGGTGAACCAGCTCACCGGGCGGCTGTAGAGCTCGGCGCCGACGCCGTTCTCCCAGACGCGCTTCGCCTCCTGGAGGTCGCGCTCGGTCTGGGTCCAGTCGTAGCCGAGCGTGAGCTCCGTGCGCTTGAAGATCTCGTAGCCTGCCTCGAAGTCGAGGTGGTGCTGCGTGAAGCTGTAGGGGCGGTTCCTCCGTGCCTCCGGGCTGGCGAGGGTGGTGTCCTGGTCCTCGGAGTCGTTCCGGATGTAGACGTAGGTGTCGCGCGGCGTCTCGTTGTCACGGTCGTCGTAGCGGTAGCGCAGGTCGAAACGGGTCTTCTCGATCGGCCGCGAGTGCACCTGGAAGTTCAGCAGCGTGGTGTCGATCCGCCCGTTCAGGTCGCTGCGCGGGAGCGGGAAGTTGGTCGATACGAGCGCCGAGTTCACCGTGTAGGGAAGGAAGCCGTCGTTCTGGAGCATCCAGCCGAAGGCCGCGTTGCCGGTGATCCGGGTGTTCCAGGGGAGGTTGTAGCCCCCCGAGGCGATGATCTGGTGGAACCAGTTGTCGGGCGCCTGGTCCTTGCGCCCTTGCCCCGGATAGCCGGCATCCGCGTCCCACGGCTCGTTTCCCGTAGTAACTGCAGTGTACGGATTCACCCACGTGACCGAGTCCTCGTGGTTCTCGTAGCGGGAGCCCTGGTACTGGAAGTCCAGCTGGAGTGCGTCGATCGCCCAGTCGAGCGCGGTCTCCCAGGTCTGGGTGGTGTCGTCCACCCGTTCCGGGAGGGTCACCGCCCGGGGATTGCCACCGGTGAGGCCCATCGTGGCGCCGGTGAAGTAGCGGCCCCAGCGGTGCAGGTGGTCGTACTCCGCGGAGAAGTCGAGGTTCTCGGGCAGGACGGCGGAGATCCCTCCGCCGAAGGTCCGCCGCATGTACCGGCTGTCCACTTCCCGGAGGAAGGGTGCGATCGAGGTGCCATTTGCGATCGCCGTCCAGGTGGACGGCAGCGTGAAGGCCGAATCGCCCTGCTTGTTGAAGAAGGTCCGGCCCTGCTCGTTCCAGTACTTCGGGATCTCGTCGAACGTGAAGAACGCGCCGTAGCGCCCGGGCCGCTCCCACTCGGCGAAGACCTCGCGCGAGTCGAGCCCGAGGTTCAGCCCTCGCAGCCGAAGGTTCATCGGGTCCGGGTCGTCCCACGCGGTGCGATGCCGGATGTCGGTGTTGCCGAGCACGTAGAAGCCGTCGTTCGCGAGGCCCGTGAAGTCGCCGAACGCGTTCGAGTCGTCGGCGTTCCAGAGGAAGCCGAGCTCGATCTCGCTCTGCTGCGTCATCAGCTCGCGGCGTTTCGTCTCCTCGTCCTGCGCCGGCGGGCCGGCGGCGACCAGGAGGATCGGAACTCCCGCCGACAGGATCCGACCCGCCGCGCTCCACTGCCAACGATCGGGCTTTGCTCGCTTCATCTGCTGGCCTCCGATCCCCGGGCGAGGCGCGCGCCTAGCGCGTGAGCCTCGGGCCCGAGGGATGGTTCGAACCGTGCACTTCCGAGTGGCAGTTCAGGCAGCCCTTTCCCGCCGCGTGGATATCCAACCTCGAGGTCCCCGCCGACGCGTTCACGCCCGTGTAGGGCCCGCTCGGGTGGCGCGAAGCGATGTGGCACTGCTGGCAGAGCAGCGGCTGCCGGTTCACCAGCAGCGAGGGATGGTTCGAGCCGTGCGGCGTGTGGCAGTGCGAGCAGTCCTCGCGCACCGGCGCGTGCTCCCACAGGAAGGGCCCGCGCTTGTCGGCGTGGCACTGGTAGCAGGTCTCGTTCAGCGTCGGCTTCGCGAGCTGGGCCGGCGCCATCGACCCGTGCGGGTTGTGGCAGTCGGAGCAGGCGACCTTGCCCTCCGCCACCGGGTGGTGCGAGAGGCGATAGGTGAGCGCCCGCTGCTCCTGGTGGCAGGTGAAGCAGACGGCCGACTGGTTGTCCTTGAAGATCACGCCCGGCCGGATGTCGACCTTGCGGACGGGATCCTGCTTGGCGTGGATCTTGTGGCAGCTCATGCAGCGCAGGTTCGCGCTCTCGTGCTGGCTCCCGACCCAGTTCATCCGGGCGCCGCCCTGGTGGCAGCCGAGGCACGCGGCGTTCTGCGGCGACGCTTCCTCCTCCGAGTCCGACCGGAACGAGAAGAAGTCGGGCCCGCCTTCGCCACGGCCGCCCCCGGCCTCCACGTGGGCCTGACCGGGGCCATGGCAGGTCTCGCAGCCGCGCGCGGACCCGATCGGCGTGCGCTCGTCGGCCTTCACGCCGTGCTGGGTCGCAAAGATCGAGAGCACCGGATACTTGGAGGTCTCGTCGTGGCAGCCGAGGCAGGTCTCCATGCCCCCGGTCGCGTACTCGCCGCTCGACGAGGCCAGGATCGTCGGATCCCCGGAGGCGGGCGGCGCGCCCAGCCACGCGAGGGCGATCCCCGCGAGCAGCAGCGCACCCCGGGCGTGTAGCTTTCGCTCTTCCATGCTCATGCTCCGATCCTCATGCTCCGATCCCCGCGCACGACGGTTGCGCTCCTCGCCACCGACCGACGACCCAGTCGGCCTTGCCCGGCGTCTCCACTGGCAACGCGCGTGCCAAAACGAGAGCAGCGGCCGGTGCGTCGTCGGGGTCCGCGCTCTCGAAGCGTGTTCCAATCCGACGCATCGGTGGGGCCTCACGGGACTTCGGGACACGCAGTATGAGGCGGCACGCCCGCTGATGCATGCTTGACGATCCGCGCCACTTCGTGGTGGATTACCTTCGACACACGAATGTGACGAGCGTCCAAATGCCTGAAGAGCGGCATGGGCGTATCTTCGGCATTCGGGCCGACCCGACGGTGTCGCGCATGCGACAGCGCGGAAATTCTTCTTGCTCGATCCTCGCGTGGGCATGCGGGATGCACCGCTGCCGCGTGACGACCCTGGGCGCCGGGCGATCCGGCGATGAAATGCCGCGATCGGTTGGCGCTTCACGTGAGGGAGAATCCACATGGAGCGGGCCAGAGAGTCGATGGCCGAGGAGTCCCCGTTCGCGGCCGAGCTCGCCCGCAGGGGAGTGAGCCGGCGCGAGTTCCTCCACTTCTGTGGGGTCGTCGCTACGGTTCTGGCGCTGCCCCGCTCCGCCATCGCGAAGATTGCCGCGGCGATCGAGTCGGGCGAGAAGCCGACGCTGGTCTGGCTCGAGTTCCAGGACTGCGCGGGCAATACCGAGTCCTTCCTGCGCGCCGGGCGCCCGACCGCGGCGGACATCGTCCTCGACCTGCTCTCGGTCGACTACCACGAGACGATCATGGCGGCCGCCGGCCACCGCGCGGAGCAGGCCCTCGCTCGCGTGGTCGAGGAGAAGCGCGGCGCCTACCTCGCGATCGTGGAGGGGTCGATCCCCACCGGCGCCGGCGGCGCCTACTGCACCATCGGCGGCCGCTCCGCGCTCGAGATCGCGCGCGAGGTCTGCGGCGGCGCGGCGGCGACGATCGCGATCGGCACCTGCGCGTCGTTCGGCGGCATTCCGGCGGCGGCGCCGAACCCGACGGGGGCCCTCAGCGTGGCGGACGCGGTGCCGGGGCTGCGTACCCTGATCCACCTGCCGGCCTGTCCGGCCAACGGCGAGAACCTCGCGGCCCTCGTCGTCCACTACCTGACCTACGGTCGCTGGCCGGCGCTCGACTCCCTGCGGCGGCCGCTCTTCGCCTACGGCAAGTCGATCCACGACGGTTGCGAGCGCCGCGGCCACTACGACGCCGGTCAGTACGTCGAGCAGTGGGGCGACCCGGCCCACCGCAAGGGCTACTGCCTGTACAAGATGGGCTGCAAGGGGCCCGTCACCTACCAGAATTGCCCCGCGATCGGCTGGAACCAGGGAACCAACTGGCCGATCGGCTGCGGGCACCCCTGCGTCGGATGCGCGGAGCCGAACTTCTGGGACCGCATGACGCCCTTCTACGCGCACCTCGCCGGCATCCCCGGCTTCGGCGTCCACTCGAACCTCGACCGCATCGGGCTCGGCGCCACGGCGGGCGTGGCCGCGGCCTTCGCGGCGCAGGGCCTGCTCAAGATCGCGCAGCGCCGCGCCGTGCACGGCGCCCGCCGGCACGAGGAGCCCGCGGGTCCGCCCGCCGGCGGGGAAGGAGGCGAGTCGTGACCCACGTCGTCGTCGACCCGGTGACCCGCATCGAGGGACACCTGCGCATCGAGGCCGAGGTCGAAGAGGGCGCCGTGCGCGACGCGTGGTCCTCGTCGACGATGTTCCGCGGGATCGAGATCATCCTGCGCGGCCGCGACCCGCGCGACGCGTGGGTCTTCACCCAGAGGATCTGCGGCGTCTGCACGACGGTGCACGCGATCGCCTCGATCCGCGCGGTCGAGAACGCGATCGGCGCGACTCCGCCGACGAACGCGCGGCTGCTGCGCAATCTGATCATGGCCTCGCAGATGGTCCACGATCACGTGGTCCACTTCTACCACCTGCACGCGCTCGACTGGGTGGACCTCGTGAACGCGCTCAGCGCCGATCCCGAGGCGACCTCGAAGCTCGCGCAGTCCATCTCGACCTGGCCGAAGTCGAGTGCCAGCTACTTCTCCGAGACGAAGAAGCGGCTCGAGCAGTTCGTTCAGCGCGGCCAGCTCGGCCCCTTCGCGAACGCCTACTGGGGCCACCCCGCGTACCGGCTGCCGCCGGAGGCCAACCTCCTCGCGGTGTCGCACTACCTCGAGGCGCTCGACTGGCAGCGCGACTTCGCACGCATCCACGCCGTGCTCGGCGGCAAGAACCCCCACCTGCAGAGCTTCCTGGTCGGCGGCATGGCGACGCCGGTGGACCTCGACAGCCAGGCGGCGATCAACGCCGGCTCGATCGCGCAGATGCGCCAGCTCGTGGCCGGTGCGCGCGATTTCGTGACGCGCGTCTACCTGCCGGATCTTCTCGCCATCGCCTCCTTCTACCCGGAGTGGACGGGCTACGGCAAAGGCGTCGGGAGCTACCTCGTGTACGGCGAGTACCCGGACGCCGACGGCGCGAACGCCCCGCTCTTCCTGCCCTCGGGCGTGATCCGCGACGGGAACCTCGGCGCGGTCCTGGACTTCGACCCGAGCCGGGTCAGCGAGTACGTGACACACTCGTGGTACGAGTACGCGGGCGGCGACGGGGTCGGCCTCCACCCCTTCGAGGGCGAGACGAAGCCGAACTACACCGGCCCGCAGCCGCCCTACGAGCGGCTCCACACCGACGGCAAGTACAGCTGGCTCAAGTCGCCGCGCTACGACGGGCGGCCGATGGAGGTGGGGCCGCTCTCGCGGATGCTGGTCGCCTACGCACGCGGTCACGCGCGCGTGCGGGAGCTCGTCGACGCCACGCTCGCGAAGCTCGGCGTCGGGCCCGCGGCGCTCTTCTCCACGCTCGGGCGCGTGGCGGCCCGCGGGATCGAGACGCAGGTGCTCGTCGAGAAGCTCGACGACTGGCTCGACCAGCTCGCCGACAACATGGGTCGCGGCGAGCTCGCGATTCACGACAACTCGAAGTGGGACCCCTCGACCTGGCCGGCAGACGCCACCGGGGCCGGCTTCCACGAGGCGCCGCGCGGCGCGCTCGGCCACTGGGTCCACATCCGCGACGGAGCGATCGCGAACTACCAGTGCGTGGTCCCGAGCACCTGGAACGCCGGGCCCCGCGACGCCGGGGGCCAGCGCGGGCCCTACGAGGAGGCGCTGCTCGGCACGCCGGTCGCCGACCCCGAGCAGCCGCTCGAGATCCTGCGCACCGTGCACTCCTTCGACCCCTGCATGGCCTGCGGCGTGCACGTCGTCGACGGCCGGCGCCGCGAGCTGGCGCGGGTGCGTGCGGCATGAGCGCGGCGACCCCGACGGCCGCGCGGGCGACCGGATCGCAGCCGGAGGCGCGGATCTCCGTGTACGTCTGGGACCTTCCGGTCCGCGTGATCCATTGGACGATCGCGCTCTCGCTCTTCGTGCTCGCGGCGACGGGCTTCGCGATCGGGCAGCCCTTCATCTCGGTGCCGGGTGAGGCGCGCAATCACTTCGTGATGGGGACCATCAAGGCCGTCCACTCCTACGCGGCGATCGCGTTCACGGTCGCGGTGCTGGCCCGGATCTGGTGGATGTTCGCGGGAAACCGCTGGGCCCGCTGGCGGCAGCTCGTGCCCACGACGCGGGTCCGCCGGCGTCGGTTCCTCGAGACGCTGCGCTTCTACACCTTCCTCCGGGTCGACGCGCCGCCCGAGACCGGCCACAACCCGGTGGCCGGGCTCGCCTACCTCGCCGTCTATTCGCTCTGCCTCGTCCAGATCGCGACGGGCTTGGCACTCTACGGCTCGAGCGCGGCCTGGGACTCGCCGCTGCGCGGCTTCGCGGGCCTCGCGACGCTCCTCGGCGGCCTCCAGGTCGTGCGCTGGATCCATCACCTGGTGATGTGGCTCCTGCTCGGCTTCTTCGTCCACCACCTCGCGAGCGCGATCCTCATGTCGAGCGTCGAGGGAAACGGCCTGATGGGCTCGATCTTCTCGGGCAGCAAGTTCGTGACGCGCGAGGAGCTCGAGCGCGAGCGGCGCGAGGGCTCCGCGTGACGGAAGCCTCGCGCATGCTCGTGCTCGGCCTCGGGAACGTCCTGTGCGGCGACGACGGCCTCGGCGTCGCCGCCGTGGCGCGACTCGCCGAGCGCTGGGAGATCGCGCCGGAGGTGCGCGTGGTCGACGGCGGCACCCTCGGCCTGGCACTCCTCGGCCTCTTCGACGGGATGGACGAGGTCCTGCTCGTGGATGCGATCCTGGCCGACGCAGCGCCCGGCGCGCTGGTCGCGCTCGACGGGGAGGACGTGGCGCCGGCCGCGCGCACGCGGCTCTCGGTGCACCAGGTCGGCGTGGCGGACCTCCTCGATGCGCTCGACCTGTTGGGCACGCGTCCGCGCCGCCTCTCGCTCGTCGGCCTCGTACCGGAGCGCATCGAGCTCGGGATGGAGCGCTCCGCGGCGGTGGAGCGCGCGCTCCCGGGGCTCGTCGATCGGGTCGCGCGCGAGATCCGGGAGCGCGGTCACGCCGTAGCACCCAGGAGATCCGGTGGGGCCCACGCGCAGGCACCGGTGGATCGCGATGCTGCTCGCGCTCTCGGGCTGTGAGCGGGGCGAGGTCGCGGTGCCGCCCGGCTTCGACACCCCGCAAGCGCGAGCGCGGGGGCGCGCGCTCTTCCTCGAGCACTGCGCCATCTGCCACGGCGAGCAGGCCGACGGCCAGGGCCCGCGGCGCGGCTCGCTCTCGCCGCCGCCCGCGAACTTCCGCGACCCCTCGTGGCGCAGCCGAACCGCGCCCGCGCGCAGCTTTGCGATCGTCCGCGACGGCAGGCCCGGCACTCCGATGGCGGCCTGGAAGCCGGTCCTCTCGGAGCCGGAGACGTGGGACGTCGTGGCCTACCTGCACGGGGTGGGCGGCGAACGTGCGGAGTCGGAGCCGTGAGCGCCGCGCGGTCGGAAGCGGAGCGGGAGGGGCGCCGCCTGCGCATCTCCGGGACGGTGCAGGGCGTCGGCTTCCGGCCGTGGGTCCACCGCGTTGCGAGGGAGGAGGGGCTTTTCGGGAGCGTCCGCAACGACGCCGCCGGCGTCGTCGTCGAGGTCTTCGGCCCGCGCGCGGCGGTCGATCAGCTGCGCCACCGCCTCGAGCGTGAGGCGCCCGCGGCGGCGCGCGTGCGCGAGATCCGCGAGGAGCGCATCCCCGGCCCCGGGCCCCGCGAGTTCGCGATCCTCGCGAGCGGACGCGACGCGGAGCGCCGCGTCTCGATCCCGCCCGATCTCGCGCTCTGCGACGCCTGCCTGCGCGAGCTGCTCGATCCTGCCGACCGCCGCCACCGGTACCCCTTCACGAACTGCACGGACTGCGGTCCCCGCTTCAGCATCGCGACCGACGTCCCCTACGACCGGGCCGCCACGACGATGGCCGCGTTCGCGATGTGCCCGGAGTGCCGGCGCGAGTACGCCGACCCCGCCGATCGGCGCTTCCACGCCGAGCCGATCGCCTGTCCGGTCTGCGGGCCGCGCGTCGCGTGGCTCGACGCGGAGGGACTCCCCATCGAGACCGCCGACGAACCGATCGAGGCCGCCGCCCGGGCCCTGCGCGAGGGATGGATCGTTGCGCTGCGCGGCCTCGGGGGCTTCCATCTCGCTTGCGATGCAACCGCCGCGGAGGCCGTCAAGCGGCTGCGGGAGCGCAAGCGGAGGGAGGCGAAGCCCTTCGCGGTGATGGTGGCGGATCTCGCCGCCGCACGGCGGCTCGCGCAGGTCGGCGAGGCGGAGGCGCGGCTACTCGCGTCTCCGGAGCGCCCCATTGTGCTCCTCGCGGCACGGCCGGACGCCGAGCCGCTCGCACCCGAGGTGGCGCCGGGGCTCTCGCTCGTGGGGCTCTTGCTCCCCTACACGCCGCTGCACCACCTGCTGCTCGCGGAGGCGCAGCGCCCGCTGGTGATGACCTCCGGCAATCTCGCCGACGAGCCGATCGCCGTCTCGAACGCGGAGGCTCTCGCGCGCCTGCGCGGGATTGCCGATGCCTTCCTCGTCCACGATCGCGAGATCGCGAACCGCTGTGACGATTCGGTCGCGCGGGTGGTGAACGGAGCGCCGGTCGTGCTGCGCCGCGCGCGCGGCTGGGTGCCGCGGCCGGTTCGCGTGTCCGTGCCGTTCCCCGAGCCGGTGCTCGGATGCGGCGCGCATCTCAAGAACGCGGTCTGTCTCGGCGTCGGCGACCTCGCCTTCCCGGGCCCGCATGTGGGCGACCTCGAGACGCCCGAGGCCTTCGACGCCTTCCGCGACGGCATCGAGCGGCTCGAGCGCTTCGTCGGCGTGCGCGCGGAGGTCCTCGCCTGCGACCTGCACCCGGGCTACCTCTCGACGCGCTACGCACGCGAGCGCGCCGCGCGGCGGCGGATCGCGGTGCAGCACCACCACGCCCACGTCGCGAGTGCGCTCGCCGAGCACGGGACCCTGGGCCCCGCGCTCGGCCTCGCGTGGGACGGCACCGGCCTTGGGACGGACGGCTCCGCCTGGGGCGGCGAGCTCTTGCGGGTCGAGGGAGCCTCCTGCGAGCGGCTCGCGACCTTCCGGCCCGTCGCGCTCGCGGGCGGCGAGCGCGCGATCCGCGAGCCGTGGCGCATCGCACTCGCCCTGCTCGACGACGCCTGGGGCGGCGAGGCGCCGCTGTCCGGCTTCGGGCTCTTCGAGCGGGTCCCGGACGCGCGGGTCGCGGCGGTGCGATCGCTGCTCGCCGCGCGCGTGCAGACGGTCCCGGCCCACGGCGTCGGGCGCTTCTTCGACGGCATCGGCTCCCTGGTCCTCGGGCTACCGCACGCCCGCTACGAGGGCGAGGTCGCGCTGGCGTGGAACCTTGCGGCCGATCCGGCCGAGCGGCGCCCGTATCCGATCGCGCTTGGCACCGCCGCCGGCGGTCCTCTCGAGGTGGACCTCCGCCCGCTGGTCCGCGCCGTCGTCGCCGATCTCGCCCGCGGCGTCACGGCGGCGTCCATCGCGGGGCGCTTCCACGAGACCCTCGCCTTGGCGGCCGAGCTGCTCGTGGGCCGCGCCGCCGAGGAGAGCGGGGAGGAGCTGCCGGTGGCGCTCACGGGCGGCTGCTTCCAGAACGCGCTCCTCGCGGAGCGTGTCCACGAGCGGCTCCGCGCCCGACACCGGGTCCTCCTGCACTGCGAGATTCCACCGGGCGACGGTGGGATCTCGCTCGGCCAGGCCGTCGTCGCGGCGGCCCGGCTCGCGGCCGATCCAGAGGAGGACGCCTCGTGTGTCTAGGCGTTCCCGGTCGCGTGGTCGCGGTGGAGGGCCTCGTCGCCACGGTGGACTTCTGGGGCGTGCGGCGCGAGGTCCGCCTCGACGTGGTCGACGAGCCGGTGGCTCCCGGCGACTACGTGCTCAACCACGTGGGCTATGCGATTCGCCGCATTCCCGAGAGCGAGATCGCCGAGACGCTCGCGCTCTACGAGATCCTTCTGCGCGAGGCCGAGAAGGAAGCTGGGCCCGACGCGATGTCGGCCGACATCCGCGGCGAGATCGAGGCGGCGCGAGTACCCGTCTCCGGGAGGATCCGCGGTGGCTGAGCGCCTACCCATCGCTGCGCCGCCCGGCGACGCGAGCGACGCGGCCCGCCTGCGCTTCCGCGACCCGCAGCGCGCCCGCGCGCTCGCCGGGCGGCTCCGGGAGCTCGCCGACCGCCGTAGCCACGACCCCGTGTCGCTGATGCACGTGTGCGGGAGCCACGAGCAGGCCATCGCGCGCTTCGGGCTGCGGGGGCTCTTCCCGCCCTCGCTGCGCGTCATCATGGGCCCGGGCTGCCCCGTGTGCGTCACGGACGTGCCCGAGGTGGACGAGGCGGTGGCGCTCGCGCGGCAGGGAATCCCGATCGCGACCTATGGCGACATGCTGCGCGTGCCGGGCAGCGCGCAGTCGCTCGCCGACGCTCGCGCGGAGGGCGCGACGGTGCACGTCGTCTACGGCGTCGACGCGGCGGTCGCGCTGGCCCGGGAGACCCAGGGCGATCTCGTGTTCTTCGCGTCGGGCTTCGAGACCACGGCCGTCGCCACCGCGGCGGCCCTCCTCGCCGGACCTCCCGCGAACTTCTCGGTCCTCTCGGCGCACAAGTACATCCCGCCGGTGATGGAGATCGTGGCCGAGATGCCGGACACGCGGATCGAGGGGTTCCTCGCGGCCGGCCACGCCGCGACCATCACCGGCTGGGGCGTCTTCGAGCGCTTCGTGCTGCGCCACCGCCTGCCGGTGGTCGTCGCGGGGTTCGAGCCGCTCGACATCCTGGCGGGCCTCGTTCAGCTCCTCGAGCTCGTGCTCGAAGGGCGACCGCGCGTCGTGAACGCCTTCCCGCGCTGCGTGACCCGCGAGGGCAACGCGAGGGCGCAGGAGACGCTGTGGCGCGTGTTCCGGCCCATGGGCGGTCAGTGGCGCGGCATCGCGCACGTCCCGAGCGGGAACCTGCGCCTGCGCGAGGAGTGGGCCGGCTTCGATGCGCGCCGCCGCTTCGAGATCGACGCGTCCGAGCTTCGGGATCGGGCGCCCGCGGGCCTGGCAGCGGCCTGCCGCTGCGGCGACATCATGGCGGGGCTCGCGTCTCCGGCGGATTGCCGGCTCTTCGGCCGGGAGTGCCTGCCCGCGAGCCCGGTCGGCGCCTGCATGGTGTCGAGCGAGGGCACCTGCCGCATCCAGCACGAGTACCAGGGGCATCCGCGCTGGGAGGCCGCGCCGTGAGCCGACGCGAGCGGCCGCGCGGAGCGACGGTCACGCTGGCCCAGGGGGCCGGCGGGCGGGCGATGCGCGCGCTGATCGAGGAGGTGTTCCTGAAGGGCGCGCTCCCGAGCGCGCGTCCGCACGGCGCCTTCTCGGAGTGCGTCGGCCTCGAGGCACAGGACGACGGGGCGGCGCTCCGCCTCGGCGACCGCTGGCTCGTGATGACCACGGACTCGCACGTCGTGCTTCCGATCTTCTTCCCCGGCGGCGACATCGGTCGCCTCGCCGTCGCCGGGACGGTGAACGACCTCGCCGCGATGGGCGCCACGGACGGCGCCGTGCTGTCCTTCGGCGTGGTGGTCGAGGAGGGCTTCGCACGCGAGGACCTCGAGCGGGTGCAGGCGAGCGTGCGCGAGGCCTGCCGCGAGTCGGGTGCCACGATCGTCACGGGCGACACGAAGGTGATGCCGCGCGGCGAGCTCTCGGGGCTCGTGCTCCACACGACGGGCCTGGCGTTCGCCGATCGCGTGGTGCGCGATGCCGGGCTCCGGCCGGGCGATCGTATCCTCGTCTCCGGGACCCTCGGCGACCACGGCTTCGCGATCCTCGCGGCGCGCGGTCGCATCGAGCTCGACGCCGACCTGCGCTCGGACGTGGCGCCGGTGAACGGGCTGGTGCGGGCGGCCCTCGCCGCCGGCGGGCCCGGCGTGGTCGCGCTCAAGGACCCGACGCGCGGCGGGCTCGCGAGTGCCCTGCACGAGATGGCGGCGAAGAGCGGCGTTGGCGTGCTGCTCGACGAGGCGGCCCTCCCGCTGCGGCCGGCGGTGCAGGCGGCGTCGGAGCTCCTCGGCATCGACCCCCTGCACGTGGCCAACGAGGGGAAGATCGTGCTCGGCGTGGCCCCCGAGAAGGCAGCGGCCGTGCTGGCGGCGCTGCGCGCGCACCCGCTCGGCCGCGACGCGGCCGTGGTCGGGACCTGCGTGGCCGAGCACGCGGGCCGGGTCCTCCTCGACACGGGCTTCGGGCGCCGGATCGTGACGGAGCCCGAGGGCGACCTCGTGCCGCGGATCTGCTGAGCGGTGGAGGCGGAGGAGCGACGCATGCAGGCGATCCGCACCGAGCGAATCGGGGGGGTCGGGATCCTCACGATCGACCGGCCCGAGCGCTGGAACGCGATGGACGTCGAGACGGCGCACGCGTTCCGCACCGCGGGGCTGCGGCTTGCGCGCGACGAGTCCGTTCGTGCCGTCGTCGTGCGCGGCACGCCGGGAATCTTCTGCAGCGGGGCCGACCTGCGCTACGTGCGCGAGGGGGGCGAGCCCGGGGACCTCGGCTACCTGCGCCCGGAGGGTCGTCAGGAGCCGCCGGGCTTCGGCGCGGCCTTCCAGCAGATCCTCGAGTACCTGCACAGCGCGATCTCCGAGATCCGCCGAGCGCCGAAGCCCTTCGTGGCCGCGGTGGACGGAGTGGCGGCGGCCGGAGGCTTCGGGATCGCGATGGCCTGCGACCTCGTCTTCGCCTCGGAGCGCGCGAGCTTCGAGTGGGCCTACGGCAAGACCGGCCTCACCGGCGCGGAGAGCTCGACCTTCCTGCTGCCGCGCCTGCTCGGCTTCCGGCGCGCGATGGACCTCGTGCTGCGCAACCCGCGCCTCGATGCCGCTGCCGCGCGCGATCTCGGGCTCGTGAACGAGGTGTTCCCGACCGAGGGCTTCGAGGAGCGCGTTCTCGCCGAGGGTCAGCGGCTCGCCGAGGGGCCGACGCGCGCCTTCGGCGTGGCCAAGGCGCTGCTCAACCGCGCCGCGGGCCTCGACCGGCTCGACGCGCACCTCGGCCAGGAGCTCGAGGAGCTCGTGCGCGTCGCCGGGACCGAGGACTTCGCGGCCGGAATCGAGGGCTTCTTCGCGAAGCGCCCGGCGCGCTTCGGAGGTCGCTAGGTGCACGAGTGGTCGATCGTGCAGACGCTGCTCTCGGAGGTGGAGCGCCATGCTCGGGCGCGCGGCGCGCGCGCCGTCCACCGCCTCCAGCTCCGGGTGGGTGCGCTCTCGGGTGTCGAGATCGCGCTGCTCGAGACGGCCTGGGAGACCTTTCGCGAGCGGACCTGCTGCGAGGGCGCCGCGCTCGAGATCGAGCGCGTGCCCGCGCGCTGGTCCTGCCCGCGCTGCCGCGTCGAGCTCGCGTCCGGCGCCCTGCTGCGCTGCGGCCGCTGTGGGGCGTCCGCGCAGCTCGAGAGCGGCGACGAGATCGTCCTCGCTCGCATCGAGATGGAGGTCGCCGGGGCCGCGGAGGTCCGGTCGGCCACGACAGGGGAGGGCTCCTGATGTGCGACACCTGCGGCTGCGGAGACCACGAGATCGTTGCCGTCGACGTGCACGCGAGCCTGCTCGCGGCGAACGACCGGCGCGCCCGCCACAACCGCGAGCACCTGCGCGCGGACGGCACCCTGGCGCTGAACCTGATGGGCTCGCCGGGCTGCGGCAAGACGGCCCTCCTCGAGGCGACGGCGCGGCGCCGGGGCAGCGGGCTCCGGCTCGCCGCGATCAGCGGAGACCTCGCCACGGACCGCGACGCTCAGCGCCTGCGCGCCGCCGGGATCCCATCGGTCGGCATCACGACCGGATCGGCCTGCCACCTCGACGCGCGCATGGTGCACGAAGCGCTCCACGACCTGCCTGCGGAGGGGATCGACCTGCTCTTCATCGAGAACGTCGGGAACCTGGTCTGCCCCGCGATCTACGACCTGGGGCAGGAGCGCAACGTCGTGATGGTCTCCGTGACCGAGGGCGAGGACAAGCCGCTCAAGTATCCGGTCATGTTCCGCAAGGCCGACCTGGTGCTCGTGGCGAAGACCGACCTCCTGCCGGCGCTCCCGGACTTCCGCCTCGATCTGTTGCGCGAGAACCTCGCCCGCGTGATGCCGGACCCGCGCGCCGTCGTGCTTTCGGCCCGCTCCGGGGAGGGCATGGGCGCCTGGCTCGCCTGGCTCGACGAGGCGCTACGGGAGCTGCGCGCGCCGGGGTCACCCGGCCGCCACGAGCGGAAGGATCGCCCCGGCGTCGCCGGATCGTAGAGCGAGGGATCCTTCGAAGGCGGCCCGTCGACGGTCGACACGGGGTGCTCGAACGGGAAAGATCCCCGCATGCCGGAGTCCGGGCGCGACGCGGAGCCCCCGACGCGGAGGCTCCGGGAGGCCCTCCACGCCTTCGCGCGCTCGCGCACGCCGCTCGCCCGCTGGACCCGTACGCTCGGCCTCGCGACCCTCGTCGGCTGGCTCGGCGGGCTCGCGGCGCTGGCGCTCGCCGGCGGGCTCCACGCCGGCATCCCGCTGCTGATCGGGAACTTCGCGCACCCCGAGTCCCCGAGGATGCTCGAGCTGCGCTGGGAGATCCTGCTCCTGCCCGCCCTCGGAGCGCTCGTCTCGGGGCTCGTCGTGCGCGCGATCCTCGGATCCTACGGCGGTCAGGGCACGGACCAGCTCGTCCACGCGTTCCACCACGAGAACGGCCGCATGGGCCTTCCGGCGCCCGCGCTCAAGGCAGCCGCCTCGGTCGGCGTGATCTCGACCGGCGGCTCGGCCGGCCCCGAGGGTCCCATCGCGGCGCTCGGCGCGGCGCTCGGCTCGAGCATCGGGCGGGCCTTCGACCTCGAGCCCCGCGAGGTGCGCGTGCTCCTCGTCGCGGGCTGCGCGGCCGGGGTCGGGGCCGTCTTCGGCTGCCCGCTCGGCGGGGCCCTCTTCGCGGCGAGCGTCCTCTATCGCCAGCCGGCCTTCGAGGCTCCGGCGCTCGTCTCGGCCTTCGTGGCGTCTGCCATCGGCTACTCGACCTTCGCGTCCTTCTGGGGGACGCATACGCGTGTGCTGGCGCACACCGAGTCGCTCGCCTTCGCGAGCGCCTCGGAGCTGCCCGCCTACGTGTTCCTCGGGCTCGCCTGCGGCGTGACGGCGATCTTCTACGGGTTCTGTCTCCGGGCAGCGGAGCGGGGCTTCGCCGCGCTGCGCATGACGCCCTGGATCAAGCCCGCGCTCGGTGGGCTCGCCACCGGCGCGATCGCCTGCCTCGCACCGCAGGTGATGGACGGCGAGTACCGGGTGGTCCAGGCCGTCTTCGACGGCAGCTTCTTCGCGGGGCCGGAACACGGGGCCTGGCTGCGCTGGGCGGGGCTCCTCGCCCTCGTCGTCGTCGCGAAGTGCGCGGCAACGGGTGCCACGGTGGGGAGTGGGTCGGCCGGAGGCGTGCTCGGTCCGAGCGTCGCGATCGGCGGCCTCGTCGGGGCGGCCGTCGGCGCCCTGCTCACGGCGCTCGCGCCGGACCTCGTTCCGGAGTCGCTGCGCCGCGCGCTGATTCCCGTCGGCATGGCGAGCGTGCTCGCGGCCGCGATGCGGATTCCGATCGCGGCGATGGCGATGGCGATGGAGATGACCGGGAGCTTCGGCCTGATCGTGCCGCTGATGCTCGCCACGATGACCGCCTACCTCGTGGGCCAGCGCTTCGGGATCGTGTCCTCGCAGGTTCCGTCGCCGGCGGAGTCTCCCGCCCACGCGGGCGACATCGTCGTGGCGCTGCTCGAGCGCTACCACGTGGAGGAGGTGATGGACCGCGCCTGGCCCCACCGCGCCATGCCCGCAACGCCCCTCGGCGCGATCGTGGCCTCGCTCCCCACGGGCGTGCGCCCCGTGGTGCCGGTGCTCGCGAGCGGGCGCCTCGTCGGGATCGTCTCGGTGGCGGAGCTGCGCCACGTGCTCGACGACCCGGAGATCCCGTCCGTGGTGATCGCCGCGGATCTCGTGTCGGGGACTCCGAGCTGCCTCGAGCCGCACGACACCCTGTACGACGCGGTGGCGCTCTTCCAGGAGCGCGGCCTCGAGGCGGTGCCGGTGGTCGAGGACCGGGAAACCCTCCGCTTCGTCGGCATGCTGACGCGTTCGAGCGTGTACGACACGCTGAAGGGGCACCTCGAGCGGATGCGTGCGACCCTGCTCCGTGAGCACGCGGGGATCGCGGCGATCGAGGAGCAGAGCGAGCTCGTGCACCTGCTCGGTGCTATGTCGAGCGTCGAGACGGGGAGCGTCGAGCGCGTGCCGGTGGGTCTCGAGCTCGCCGGTCGCTCGCTGCGCGAGATCGACTACCGCAGGACGCGCGGCGCCGAGGTGCTCGCGATCCAGACGCGCGAGCGCCGCTTCCTGTGCCCGCCCGATCCCGGTAGACCCCTCGCCGAAGGCGACGTGCTGCTCGTGCTGAGCTCCTGACTGATCTACCCTTGCGCGCGGCGCCGGGAAGGAGCGAGCCGTGTTCCGCGTCTACGCCACGATGGACCAGCGCATGCCGCTCTCCCGGGTCGCCGACCACGCGCGACGCGCGGAGGCCCTGGGCTACGACGGGCTCAACGTTCCCGAGGCGGTGCACGACGGGCTGCTCGCCGCCGGCGCCGCGCTCGCGGCGACCACCCGACTGCGCGTCGCGACGAGCGTGATCGTCGCATTCCCGCGCAGCCCCATGGCCGTGGCCCACGCCGCCTGGGACCTCCAGGAGCTCTCGGGCGGCCGCTTCGAGCTCGGCCTCGGCTCGCAGGTGCGGGGCAACGTCACCGGCCGCTACTCGACGGCGTGGGCGCCCCCGGTTCCGCGCATGCGCGAGTACGTGGGATCGCTGCGTGCGATCTTCGACACCTGGCAGAACGGGACGCCGCTGCGCTTCGAAGGCGAGCACTACCGCTTCACGCGCATGCAGCCCTTCTTCTCGCCGGGCAAGCTCGCGCACCCGGAGATCCCGATCCTGCTCGGCGGGATCGGGCCGGGCATGACCGCCCTCGCGGGCGAGGTGGCCGACGCGCTCGTCACCCACCCGACGAGCTCGGCTCCGCGCTACCTGCGCGAGGTGGTGGTTCCCCGCCTCGCGCGGGGCGCCGCCCGGGCGGGCCGGGAGCGCTCGGCCTGCCGGCTCGTGGTGGCGCCCCTCGTCGCTGCCGGCGAGACCGCGGAGGAGCTTCGCCAGGCGCGCGAGGGCGTGCGCCGCCTCTTCGGCTTCCTCTTCTCGACGCCCCCCTACTGGCCGCCGCTCGAGCTCTTCGGCTGGAAGGAGCGCGGGGAGAAGCTCAACGAGCTCTCACGGGCGGGCAGCTGGGACGCGATGACGGAGATCGTGAGCGACGAGATGCTCGACGCCTTCTCGCCCTGCGCTCGCTACGACGAGATCGCCGAGGTGCTCCGCGCGTGGTACGGCGACCTGACGGATTGGATCACCTTCCCGATGCCCGAAGATCCGGCCCGAGATTCCGGGGCTGCCCGTGCGCTACGGGCGCTGCGCGGCGGCTAGCCCGATGACCTTCGCTCGCCTGCGGCTCGCTGCGCGGAGGCCGACTCTCCGGTCGGCCTCCTAGCCGGGTCCCACTGGACTCTGGTACGCTTTCAGGTCCTATGAGCCGAGCCGAAGACGTCGTCCGTGATTTCTGTCAGGCGTTCTCCCGCTGCAAGGTCGAGGAGCTGCTGGGCTTCTTCTCCGACGACGCGGTCTACCACAACATCCCGATCGAGCCGGTGAAGGGCAAGGCCGCGATCGAGGCGACCCTGCGCCAGTTCATCG
>Ga0214473_10003526_pt1 | contig 18955 bp, 14 predicted proteins | sample RVTome_7_FD_203509 | JGI IMG/M metagenome (GOLD analysis project Ga0214473, IMG submission 203509) | Soil microbial communities from uranium-contaminated site in the Upper Colorado River Basin, Wyoming, United States - RVT98D197 | ecosystem: Environmental > Terrestrial > Soil > Contaminated >... | reverse complement strand
TTCCCGCGGCCTGGGCGACAAACACCGAAGCGAGCGAGAGATAAAGACATGTTCCGTCGAGATTGAAGCTGTATCCCGTGGGAAGGATGAAGGCCACGATTTCCCTGGGGACACCAAACTTTTCCATCGCCAGCATGGCTTTGGGAAGGGCCGCCTCCGAGCTCGTCGTGGAAAAAGCGATCATGGCCGGCTCTTTGACCGCCTGGAGGAATCTTTTGACGGGGACCTTGAAAATCAGCATGACCGGGATAAAAACAACCAGGACGAAAAATATCGCGCAGGCGTAAAAGGTCAGGATGAGCATGCCCAGGTTGACCAGGACCGAAAGTCCTTTGCTCCCCACGGCGACCGCAATGGCCGCTCCGACGCCGATCGGCGCGTAGCGCATGACGATCGCGGTGAACTTGAACATGGTCTCGGCCAGCGACTCGCAGAGATCGAGAATGGCCTTTTTCTTGTGGTGAACCAGGCTCAGGGCAAAGGCGAATAAAATGCTGAAGACGACGACCTGGAGGACTTGACCCTCGGCCGCAGCTTGGAAAAAGCTCTGGGGAAAGATATGGATGAGGACGTCGCCGAATTTCTGCGGCTGGCTCGCGATCCCGGTCGCATCACCGCCCTTGAGCGCAACCCCGATGCCCGGCCGGACGACATTGACGAACGCCAGGCCGATAAAAAGGGCCAGGGTGGTGATGACCTCGAAATAGATCAGGGCTCTGATGCCCATCCGCCCGACGGTCTTGAGATCGCTGTGCCCGGCGATCCCGACCACGATCGTCGCGAAAATCAGAGGGGCGATGATCGACTTGATCAGGCGGATGAAGATCTGGCTGAGCGGCCGGAGCTGGGCGCCGACGTCGGGGAAAATCGCCCCGACGACGAGCCCGATCCCCATGCCGATGAAGATATAGAGCGTCAGGCGGTTTTTCTTTTTAGGCATATGCGCCCTAAAATAACAGAACGAGAGAATGTTCGTCAACTTCGCAAGAATTCCCGGGACACGATACGAAATCCGGAGATTTCGTTCATGTCCCGGAATTCCGGCATCGGCGCGATTATCAGGACGGGCATCGTCGTCCTTGCCGGCGCTCCCGCTGACGAGCGCGTCGGTCACACTTAAAAATCAATTGTCACGTCGGGCGAAGCGCAGCCGTCACGTCTTTGGATTCGGGATGACGGTATCTTTGGCCGCATCCGTCCCCTTCATTTTTTCCATGATGCTGTGCTTCCGCCCGTAAAAAATATAGATCAACAGGCCGATGAACAGCCAGACGAAGAGGCGCAGCCAGTTTTCAGGAGGCAGAGAGAACATCAGCACCAGGCAGCAAAAGACGCCGAGAACCGGAATGACGGGACCGAAGGGCACGCGAAACGGCCTTTCGGCCTCCGGATGCGTCCTGCGCATGATCAAGACGGCGGCGCAGACGATGACGAAGGCGAATAACGTCCCGATATTGACCAGCTCGGCCAAGAGCTCGAGCGGCAGCGCGGCGGCCAGGAGCGCGACGAAAAATCCGGTCAGGATCGTCGATTTCCAAGGGGTGCGGAACTTCTCGTGAACGGCGCCGAAGAACTTGGGCGGGAGAAGGCCGTCGCGGGCGATGGCCAGCAAAACGCGGGGCTGGCTCAGCATCATGACCACGAGGACCGAGGTAATCCCGGCCAAAGCTCCGAACGAAACCAGAAGCTGGGCCCAGCCGAGGCCAACCTGCTTGAAGGCCTGGGACACGGGCGCGTTTTTGTCGATCTGGTCATACGGCACCATCCCGGTCAGGACCGCGGAGACGAGGATATAAAGGACCGTGCAAAGGACGAGCGAGGTGATGATCGCGATCGGAACGTCCTTGTGAGGCCTCTTGGCCTCTTCGGCATGGGTCGAGATGGAGTCGAACCCGATATAGGCGAAGAAACTGATCGCCGCGCCGGCCAACATTCCGACTGGAACCCCTCCCATGGACTTGCCGAACAAGGTCTTGCCGAAGAAGCTGATCCCCGTCATTCCGTACGGGGCGAAGGGCGTCCAGTTCTTGGGATTGACATAGAAGGCCCCGACCACGATGACGAAGACCACGATGACCAGCTTGAGGACGACCATCGTCGCGTTGAACGTCGCGGTTTCGCGGATCCCTTTCACGAGAACCACCGTTACCAGGGCCGTGATGACGATCGCCGGCAGGTCGATCCAGCTTCCGCTGGCGGTGATCTTGCCGGTCGCCGTATCCAGCTTCCACGGCGCCCAGCCGATGACGGTCGGAATATGGAGCTTGAAGACGCTTATGAAATCCTGAAAATAATGCGACCAGCCATGGGCGACGGTGGCCGAGGCGACGGCGTATTCCAAGACCAAGTCCCAGCCGATGATCCAGGCCATGAGCTCGCCTAGCGTGGCGTAGGCGTAGGTGTAGGCGGAGCCGGCTACGGGGACCATCGAAGCGAACTCGGCATAGCAGAAGGCCGCGAAAAGGCAGGTTACGCCGGCCACGACGAACGACAGCATCAGCGCCGGCCCGGTCTTATCGTGGGCGGTGACGCCGGTCAGAACAAAAATACCGGTGCCGATGATGGCCCCGACGCCGAGGCTGGTGAGGGTTACGGGCCCCAAGATCCGGCGAAGCCTGTGCTCGCCGTGGAGCTCTTCGAGGAGCACGTGCAGGGGTTTTCTTCGAAAAAGCTTACTGGGCATGTTCACCTCTTTCTCCCGGGTCTAAGCTTATAAGCATTCATCGAATGAATATATGAGTAAGCCATAATACAAAATGATAAGAATCAAAGTCAAACGCATCCCTATCCCTTTTCTTTTTTGCGGTCCTCTGGTAAATTTGTCTCGGCATTATCCTTTGGCGGAGTTTGAGAAGGTGAGAACGGAAGCCGGCTTTTCCTGGAAATCATATGCGGGGTTGGCGGCTTCGCTCATCGTCCCCTCGTTGTCGTTATTCAAAAAATTCAGCCCCGTGTTTTTAATTCTTTATTTAGGCCTTTCCGTCGTTTTCTTGTTCCTCTATTCCAAATATTTTTATCCCTTTGTCCGAGCCCGGGTGAACCCGCCTCGGGCAGATTTCCTCTCTTTCGTCACGGTCGCGGTCTTAGTCGCGTTCTTTGTCGTCATCTATTCGAGGATCGATACGCAGGGATTTTCGTTGTTTGGAATCCGGGTGGGCGCCGCCGACACGGATAACGGACTTCAGACCGCCGTGGAATTGCTGACAAAGGGGAAATATCCTTACTCCGGGCAAATATTCACGGGACAGCCCATATCGCAAATGCCGGGTTCTCTTCTGCTCGCGGCGCCGTTTCTCTTTTTGAGGTATACAGCGTTCCAGAATTTTTTTTGGATCGTGATGTTCTTGTTTCTCGGCAAGAATCTTTTCAAGGACAGTCGTCCGGCGCTCTTGATGGTTTGGGCGCTGATTTTGTTTTCTCCGGTTTTTCTCGTTCATCTTCTGACGGGTGTCGATTCCATTGCCAACAGCCTCTCTATTTTGACTTTTTTGCTTCTGTTGAAGACGTCCGCGGAAAGACACGCGCCGCCATACCAAAAATATCTGTTCGCCGCTTTATTGGGCCTGAGCCTTTCATCAAGAATCAATTTTATCCTCCTCGTTCCGTTGATCTTTTTCGCGATAGCAAAGCTTTCCGGGTTATTCGAGGCTGTGAAGATGACTTTGGTTTCCCTGTTGACTTTTTTGCTCGTGACGCTCCCCTTTTACTTTTATGACCCTCAGGGATTTACGCCGCTCTATACGCTCCATACGATCCAATTCTCGAAGGTCTTCAAGTATGGCCAGCTCCTCGTCCCTTGTATCGCGGGCGTCGCGAGCGTTCTTTTGGGAATTCTAACGGATAATTCCAGGACCTCGACATTTCTCAAGAATTGCGCTTTAGTCCAGGCTGTTTTGGTCTTGGGGACCGAGATCGGTCACTTTGTCCTTCCGGGCGGCAATGACCCTCTAAAAATGACCTGGCTTCTTCAATACGGCGTTTTTTTCATGTTTTTTGGAGTCTTGGGATTCGGACTCGATATATTTAAGAGCGAAGGCGATAGTCTGGCATCGAAACATGAGTGATCGCCACGTCGTCAGAACGCCTCGCGATGACATTTTTTTATGATCGCCGCGTCCCGATCGCGATGACGACAATTATTTGACCCCGTTCCCCTCATTTGTTAAATTGTTTTTTCACCGCGCCCCAGGAGGTTCGCTCATGCCACGAAAGCTCTTGTCTTTTATGATCGCCGTTCTCGTTTGCGCGGCCTTCCTCCCCGCCCAGTTCCGCAAGGAGGACATCAAGGTCCACAAGCTGGATAATGGCCTCAAAAGCCTGTTCCTCGAGGACCACGACATCCCCAACGTCGCTCTCTACACCTTCTTCCGCGTCGGCTCCCGCAACGAGCGGCCGGGCTTGACCGGCGTCTCCCACTTCATCGAGCACATGATGTTCAACGGGACGAAAAAGTTCGGGCCGGGCGAATTCGACCGTCGGATGGAATTCGCCGGCGGGTCGAATAACGCTTTCACCAGCGACGATATGACCGGGTATACGGACTGGTTCCCGGCGGCAGCCCTCGAATCCATGATCGAGATGGAAGCCGACCGGATCCAGGGCTTGATCTTCGACGCGGAGGTTTTAGAGTCCGAGCGCGGCGTCGTTGCCTCCGAGCGGCGGATGAGCGTCGAAAACAACAACGACGCCATCCTGGCCGAGAACGTCCGGGCGACGGCCATCATGGCCCACCCCTATCATTGGGACGTCATCGGTTGGATGAGCGACATCCTGAGCTGGAAGCGCGATGAGGTCATGGCCTATTACAAGACATATTATGCGCCCAACAACGCCGTCCTCATCCTGGTCGGCGATTTCGACGGCGCCAAGGCGTTGGAGTTGATCAAGAAATATTACAGCGGCATCCCGGCCGGGCCGCCGCCGCCCGCGGTCGCGACCGTCGAGCCGCCTCAGCAAGGCCCGAAAAGCGTCGTCGTCAGGAAACCGGCCCAGACGCCCTCGTTCAACATGGTCTTCCACGCCCCGAGCGTGAGCTCGCCGGATTTTTACGCCGTCGAGATACTCGACTTCGTGCTTTTGAGCGGCGAGAGCAGCCGGCTTTATAAACGCCTCGTCCGCGACGAACAGCTGGCCATCACTGTTTACGGCGGCGTCCAGGATTCGATCGACCCTCTCCTCTTCGCGATCTCGGCCAAACCCCGGCCGGAGACGGACCTCGACAGGCTCGAGGCCGTGATCCTGGAAGAAATAGAAAAAGTCAAGAAGGAAGGCATCACCGAAAAAGAATATCAGAAAGCCCAGAACAACGTCCGGAGCGGATTTTACTTCGGCCTGCAGTCGATCTCCGGAAAAGCAAATCAGATCGGACAGGCCGAAATCCTCTACGGCAGCTATGAGGCTCTCTTTACCGAAATGGACCGCTACGCCGCGGTCAAGCGCGAAGAGGTCCAGGAGGCGGCGAAGACCTACCTTACGGAGAACAACAAAACGGTCGGAAAGCTCATCCCCGAAGGAGGCCAGAAATGAGACGCTCGGCCAAGATAGCGCTGGTGTTGGTTCTCGCCGTCGTGGTCGGGGCGGCCGTCGCTCGGGCGGCGACCAAGCTCCCGGCGCCCGAAAAGCTCGTCCTCAAGAACGGCATCACCGTTTATTATCTGAAAAGCGCGGACCTCCCGCTGGTCAGCTTCCGGATGTGGATCCGGGGCGCGGGTACGGCTAACGAGCCGGCCGCGCTCGACGGCGCGGCAAGTCTCACTGCCGACCTGTTGATGAAAGGGACGGCGAAAATGGACGCGGACGCCGTCGCCGAGGCCGTCGATTTCATGGGAGCTCGGCTCGACATCACGGCCGGGGATGAATATGCGAGCGTCAGCGGCGAAAGCCTGGCCGAGCGTTTCCCGAGAGTCATGGAGATCGCGGCGGACTGCCTGATGAACCCGGCCTTCAAGGAGGACGAGTTTGCCAAAGAGCGGAAAACGCGGCTCGACAATATCAAGGCCGTCAAGGACAACCCCGGCGCCGCGATCCGGTCATATTTCGTTAAAGCTTATTATGGCGGCCATCCCCTCGGGCATCTGGCAAACGGAACCGAGACGTCGCTCAATAAAATCACCCTGGCGGACATCAAGAGCTTTTATCAGAAGACGTATCGGCCGGAACGGGGAATCGCGGCCGTCGTCGGCAACATGGAAAAAGCGGCTCTCCTCGACCTCCTGAACGCAACGATCAGCCAGTGGAAAGCGGCGGGCGCGGGCTCGCCTATAGTAGCCCTCCCGGCGCTTCCCAAGCACGCCGGAAGGAGACTGATCCTGGTGGACAAGCCGGACGCCACCCAGGCTTACTGGATCCTCGGGGCCTCGGGTTATCCGCTGGGCGATAAAATCACGCCGCGGGCGTCCGTGATGAATACACTCTTCGGCGGCCGCTTCACCTCGTGGCTGAGCACCGAGCTCCGCATCAAGCGCGGCCTGACCTACGGGGCGGGCTCCAACTTCCAGACATGGAAAGCCGGCGGCATCTTCATGGCCAATTCCTATACGAAGAACGATAAGATCGGCGAGATGCTGGACATCGTCTTCGAGCTTTTAAGTAAAGCAAGGAAGGAGGGATTCGCCGCCGAAGAAATCGAAAGCGCGCGCAATTACATGCTCGGTCAGTTCCCGCCGACGCTCGAGACCAACTCCAGCAAGGCGACGGCGTACGTCCGGCTCGCCTTCCATAACCTGGGATTCGACTATTACGACAAGTATTTGGCCGGAATCCAGGCCGTGACGGGCCAGCTCGCAAAAGACGCCGCGGCCGTCCTTCTGCCGGAATCGAATTTCGTTTTGGTCGTCGTGGGGAAAGCCGCTGACATCAAGAAACAGCTCGAAAAATACGGGACCTGGATTGAAAAGAAAATCACCGATCCCGATTTTTAGGATGAGCATGTGTGATCGCCACGTCGCTTCCCGCCACGCTTCGCTCGCGGCTTCGGCTCCTCGCGATGACACTAAAAGGAGTGATTGCCGCGGCAAGAGCCTCGCAATGACTTTTATTAATGTCGACCCAAGATGCGAAAGGCGCTGTGGCGATCGCACACTAAAAAATAAGTCATTGCGAGCGACCGAAGGGAGCGCGGCAATCACACCGCTTGGAGCTAAAAAGAATTAGACAAAGGAGGAAGGAATGAATAAACGACTTCGAGTATTCGCATTTCTGGCCATCGCCGTTCTCTTTATCGGCGCGTCCGTATTCAGCGGCGGGCCGCAGGCCCAGCCGCAGCCGTGCCCGACGTGCGGCCAGAGCCCGGCCGACCGCGAAGGGTGCACCGTCATCATGGTCGGAAAAAACGCCTCGACCGACGGCTCGGTCATGACGACCCACACCTGCGACTGCGGCGTGTGCGACTGGACGTTCCGCCGGATTCCGGCCGCCGACCATAAGCCCGGGGATATGCGGCGGATCTACCATATCGACCAGTTCGGGACCATCCCGCCCGAAACCGGCCTTAAGTGGGACCGCGTCCCCAAGGACAATTACACCGGGCTCGAAATCCCCGAACTCCCGCACACCCACGGCTACATCCACGGCGATTTCGGCTACATGAACGACAGGCAGGTCTCGATCGGCGAATCCACGATCGGCTGCGTGCCGAAAATGGAAAACACGACGCCGACGCCCAAGTTCGATATCACCATGCTGACCCTCATCGCCATGGAGCGGGCCACCACGGCCCGCGAAGCGATCACAATCATGGGCGAGCTCGCCGAAAAATACGGCTACGGCTTCACTGATACGGGCGAAATGCTCGCCCTAGCCGACCCCAAGGAAGTCTGGCTCTTCGAGATCATGCCCGCCGGACCGCTCTGGACGCCCGAAAGCGGGAAACCCGGCGCGGTCTGGTGCGCCCAGCGCGTGCCCGACGACCATGTCAGCGTCTGCCCGAACGAATCTCGCATCGGCGAGATCGACCTCAACAACAAGGATTATTTCATGGCCTCGCCCAACGTCGTCCAGTTCGCCGTGGACCAGAAGCTTTATAACCCGAACGGGGGCAAACCATTCAACTGGAAACGGGCTTATTCCCCGAACGAAGTCAGCGCCGCGAGCACCAACGGCAGCCGGGTCCGGCTATGGCGGTTTTTTACCCTCATTGCCCCGTCAAAGAATTTCAGCCCGGACACCCCCAACATGGACCTTCCCTTCTCGATCAAGCCCGAGAAAAAGCTCTCGGCTTACGACGTCATGCAGATGACGCGCGATAAGTGCGAAGGGACGATCTTCGACCCCGCCCGGGGACTCCAGGGCGGCCCCTTCGCCAATCCCAATTTCATCCCGTACGGCTTCAAGCTCGAAGGCCAGCAGTTCAACACCTCCCGGATCATCAACGTCAACCGCGCCGAATATGTCACGGTAACCCAAGCGCGCGCCTGGCTTCCCAACCCGGTCGGCGGCATCGTCTGGCTGGCGTTCGGCTCCCAGGACACGTCCTGTTTCATGCCCCTCTATGCCGGGATCAAGGAGATTCCGCGCTCGTTCGAAATCGGCGACCATTTCGAGTTCAGCCGCGAATCCGCGCGCTGGGCGGCCGATTACGTCGACTTCCACACCCAGGTTCTCTATGCGCTGGCGATCCAGGATGTCCGCGAAGCCCAGGTCAGATACGAAAAGAGCGCCGTCGACCGCACGCCCATCATCGATAAGAACGCGGCCGAGCTCTACCAGAAAGAACCGGCCGCAGCGACGCAATACCTCACCGATTATTGCTTGAACAACGCCCAAGCGGTCATTAACGCCTGGTGGAAGCTGGGCGACACCCTGCTCGTGAAATACAACCATCTCTGGATCTACGACGCCAAGACCCGGAAGCGCAATCCCCTCACCTTCCCCGACTGGTATCTGAAAGAGCTGGTCAACTACAACAAGCTGAAGCCCCAGCCGGAGAAGAAGTAGTCGGACAAAAGGAGTGATCGCCACGGCGTCAGAACGCCTCGCGATGACATATTTTTATTGCCCATCGCGAGGAGGCTTTGCGACGTGGTGATCACACCTTTCTTGCCGTTAAAAATTCCGATTAAAACGGTTTTCGATTTCCTCGGGAGCCAGGCTTTCGTCGAGAATTAGCCTCGGATCCCTCTCCTCCCAGCGCGGATTGGGGCGGCGCCGCGTGATGCGATGGATATTCAACAAATGCCGGGCGGTGATATTGTCGGTCGTGATGTTATGCCCGCCGCTGCCGCAGCCGAGGGTGAACGACGGGCTTAAGGCATTATAGATCCCTCCGATGGCGCCCTGCGTTGAAGGCATGTTGACGAGGATCCGGCCCGCGTTGATGACCTTGGAGAAATATTCGATCCGCTCATCCGTGTTGGAATAGATGACGGCCGTATGGCCGGTGCCGCCGTAGCGCGTAATTTCAGAGCAGCGGGCGATCGCTTCATCGAACGTCTCCTCGACATAAAAGGCCAGGATAGGCGCGAGGATTTCGGCGGAAAGCGGATACTCCGGTCCCACGCCATCCAGCGGGGCGATGAGAAGGTTCGCTCCGGCCGGAATATGGATGCCTGCCATTTTCGCGATCCGTTCGACCGATTGGCCGACGATGGTCGCCGTCATCGTCCCCCGCAGAGCGTCAAAAGCGATACGTCCGACCTTCTCGAGCTCGGCCGGCGTAAGAAAATGAGCGCCCCGCCGCTTGAACTCAGCAATAATCCGGTCGGCGATAATCCTTCTCACGACGACCGCCTGTTCGCTGGCACAAACCGAGCCGTTGTCGAACGTCTTCGATTCGATGATGTTCCGGACGGCAAACGGGATGTCGGCCGTGATGCCGATATAAACCGGAACGTTGCCGGGCCCGACTCCGATGGCGGGCGTTCCGGACATCTGGGCCTTTCGGACGAGCGAATCCGTGCCCGTCGCCAGGATCAGGGCGAGCCGCGAATCCGCCAACAATGCTTCGGTGGCTTCCGGCGTAGGCTTCTCAATCCACTGGATGCAATGTTCCGGGGCTCCTGCTCGGAGGGCGGCTTTATAGCCGATCTCGGCCGCGGCCGCGATCGAGCGTCGGGCCGCGGGATGAGGGCAGAGGATGAGTGAATTCCTGGTCTTCAGGCAAATCAGTATTTTGAAAATGGTCGTCGAGGTCGGATTGTTGACGGGGATGAATCCCAGGACGGGACCCAGGGGTTGGGCCACTTCGACCACGCCGCCGCGGACGTCTTCTCCAACCACGCCGACGGTCTTCTGATTTTTGAGGTCGTTATAAACGAGTTGGGAGGCGATGAAATTCTTTAGGGCCTTGTCCTGCCAAAGGCCGATTCCGGTTTCTTCATGGGCCATTTTGGCCAGTTGGACGCGGGCCGCGAGAAAATCGAGATACGCGGCCCTGACAATGGCATCGGTCGCTTTCTGCTCGAGAAAACGGAAGCCGGCCGCGGCCTGCGCTGCCTGGGCGATGACTTCAGGGACGGGCGACATCAGAAACCTCCTCGATCTTTATCAAAGGAGTGATCGCCACGCTACCCGCCACGCTTCGCTCGCGGCTCCGGCTCGCGGCTTCGGCTCGCGATGACACTAAATTAATAACCGCCAGCCAAGAAGCACGCCATCCCTAATAAAAGTCATCGCGAGGAGGCTTTGCGACGTGGCGATCTCTCCGGTAGGATGATTCCGAGGCCGCCGCGGTCCGGCTGGCCGGCCACAATTTATAATTCTTATAAATTAAATAAGCTTTAGGGTATATCAATCCAGCCCCCTTGTCCACCTCGAATTGTCAAAAATGGCGGAAATCCATATGATAAATCTCTTGATTCGTAAAGAACGACCTTTAAGACGGAAAGGAAAAGGATGGCCCTTTTCGGCTGGCTGAAGAAGGCCCCGCCGCACGCGCGGCGCTCGCTCATTGCCGCGTCGCTCGGCTGGATGCTCGACTCTTTCGATGTGATGCTTTATGCCCTGGTCCTCGCTCACCTGATGAAAGACCTGGGCATGGGAAAGGGCACCGCGGGTTTCCTCGGTTCCCTGACCCTCGTCGCCTCCGCCGCCGGCGGCATCTTCTTCGGCGTTCTTGCCGACAAGCTTGGCCGGACGTGGGCCCTCAGGGCCAGTATCCTGATCTATTCCATATTCACGGCCGCCTGCGGCTTCGCTCAATCCATTCCGATGCTAGCCGTTTTCAGGATTTTCCTGGGATTAGGCATGGGCGGCGAGTGGGCGAGCGGGGCGGCCCTTGTGTCCGAGACATGGCCCGCGGAACACCGCGGAAAAGCACTGGGTTTCGTCCAGAGTTTCTGGGCCATCGGCTATGCGGCCGCGGCGCTCGTGACCGCGATCATTCTGCCCTGGCTCGGCTGGCGCGCGGTCTTTCTCGTCGGCGTGTTGCCCGCGCTTCTCGTATTCTGGGTTCGGGCGAAAGTCGAAGAACCGGAGCTCTGGCGCGCCCACAAGGAGCGCCCGCCCGAAGAACAAAAAACAAAAATTTCTTCGATTGTCCGGGGACGCTTGCTGGCCATCACGGCCGCGGTGACTCTCATGAACGCCTGCACCATGTTCGCCTGGTGGGGACTCAATCTCTGGATTCCCAGCTATCTATCGCTCGCCCAAAGCCAGGGCGGGATCGGGCTCAGCACCCGCCTCATGACTTCGCTTGTCATCTTCATGCAGGTCGGGATGTGGTTCGGATATTTGACCTTCGGCTACATCAGCGACTCGCTCGGCAGGAAAAAAACGTACGTGACTTACCTCGCCGCGGCAGCCGTCCTTGTTTTCGTCTATTCTGGACTTCGAAATCCCCTGGCCCTGTTCTTCCTGGGGCCATTCGTCGCCTTTTTCGGAACGGGATATTTTTCGGGATTCGGGGCGCTGACCGCGGAGCTCTACCCGACTCGGATCCGGGCCACGCTCCAGGGATTCACTTATAATATCGGACGCGTCATCTCGGCCGTCGCGCCGCTCGTCATCGGTTCGCTCGCCCAGGACAAGGGATTCGGAACGGGGTTCATCCTTGTCTCGGGAGCTTTCATCGCCGCGGCAGCCCTATGGATCTGGATTCCGGAAACGCGCGGCCGGGCGCTGGAGTAGAAACCCCAATCTCAATCCTTTTTTGAATGTCTTTCCACAAAAAATCCACAAAGGAATTTTTAACCTTCCCTCATTTTGCAGTAATGGAAATCCGACCCGCTTTGCTTTTATCATAACGCGCATAGAGATATTTTCTCGTTCTCGCGGATGTCGTCATGACAACTCGGATTTTATAGGGATATTTGGACAGGAATTTTTTGATATCAGCCATACCGACGATATCTTCATGAACTTCGATAATCATCCGTCTTATGATGCCGTTTTCGAGAGATTTCGCCGCGCCCATCAGAAGCCTCAACTCCGCTCCTTCCACATCGATTTTTGCCATCTCCACACCCTCAATGTGTTCGTTCTCCAGTAATTGATCTAACGTCATTTGAAGAACGCGAATTTCCCTGGATCTCCCGCTGAACAAAGCCGCATGGTCTCTGTTAAAACTGGAAGTCGAGGCAAATTCGTCGGACGCGTAGAACGTCGTCTCCGTCACTTCGTCCCCCAATGCCGCCTCAAATAATCTTATGTTGGGATGACGACCATTGCCGAATTTATTCTTCAGCTCCGCATAGAAAATGGGATTAGGTTCAATCGCGTAAATATGTCCGTCGCTTCCGACACTGTTTTCGCATAATTCCGTATATTTTCCTTTATACGCTCCGGCATCGATGATCGTCCATGTGTGGTGAGGCACAAAATCGCGGAAAAAAAGAAACTGATAAAACAATCATAAATGAAATTTATGTCGTATTCTTGAGAACCCGAAGAAAAGATCTTTTTCAAATGGCCCGGCATATGCATCGTGCTCTTCTTTTCGAAAGAGGAGAAAAAAGGAATCAACCTTTGATAACTCGGATATTTAGCCAAAATCGCCGGGACAAAAAATCTGAGATCGACTCCCGAAAATAGGCTCCGTAAAAATTCCAATAACAGGTTTTTTATTTTAGACAGTTTGCCAATCAATTCTGAAGACAAATCGAGAGCCTTCCTCGTTCGGGCATTTTATCCGTTTTTATGTCCAAACGCTATTTCCCGTGAGCCCCGAAAAGTCGGCGGAGTCTTCCCGCCCGAGCAGGGTGGCGAGGCGGGGCAAACCGAACTTGACATGGTCTCAATCAATGCGATTTAATAAAAATCAACTTGAAGGCGGCGAAGACGGCATTCCCTTCAATTGTCCTGAAGAATACTTTTCGAGAATCGACACCATGGTCATAGAGTATCACGAAATAAAAGGTCCTTTCTCATGGCGATAAATCCTGCCGTGAGTGTTATCATCCCGACATTCAACCGGGCGAAATTCGTCACCCTTGCCATAGACAGCGTATTGTCTCAAACATACAAGGACTTTGAAATCATCGTCGTCGACGATGGCTCAACCGACACGACCCAAGAGGTCATTGCGCCCTACAGGGACAAAATAAAATATATCCGTCAAAATAATCTGGGTGCCTCGGCGGCAAGGAATACGGGTATCCTGAATTCAAACGCAAAATATATCGCGTTTCTGGATTCGGATGACTTGTTCGTTCCAGGGAAGCTGGAAAAGCAAGTCCCGGTTCTGGATGAACGTGATGATGTCGCCACGGTCTACTCGAACATCTATTATTGCGATCCTTCGGGCAAAATCATATCGGTGGCTTTCAAAGATAAACTGTTCCCCGCGGGCGATATTCTGGAAAAAGTCCTCTTCCGTAAAGCGATGTGCGGGTACTTACAGACATGGTTGATTAGAAAAAGGTGTTTTGACGAAATTGGGTTGATCGATGCGTCATTGAAAATGTCGGAAGATAGGGACATGTCGTTACGGGTCGCGATGAAATATAGAATTTATGGATTAAAAGAACCCCTGACGATCGTGAGGCAGCATGAACCGGGATCGAGGCTCGGAAGAAGCCCGGCAAAGGAGAGGGAATATTTTTACTTTAAGCTCGTCGACAAGCTCCTTAAAGAATACGGGGATCCGCGAATAGAAAAAAATAAAAAAAGAATAATTGCGGACTATTTTTTTTCGCCGGCCGAAATTATTTGAGGGAGATCGATACGGCTACGGCCAGGTCGCGTTTTTTGTCATCAATTCGTAATAACCCCCGGCAAATTATGAGCTATTTCTATTTTCTGGCGTGTCTCTGTGGAGACAGAGTCGCGACGAGGGCGATAAGCTGGAGGAAAGGACTATCGCGGATAATCAGGAGATGACCGGATAGTAAATATTAGACGGGCACTCCATTATTTCGATCAAGCGAAGCCGACTAGGAAAGGAGCGGCGCCTGTCCGTTCAGAAACGATTTGTAGCCCACGTGACGGTCTTTCCGAGTCCCTCTTCGAAATCAATGAGGGGCTCGTAACCGAGATGACGCTTTGCCAGAGAGATGTTCGCCCAAGAATGTTTGACGTCGCCCAGGCACGCTTCCTCATACAACGGATCCAACGCGGTTCCCATGATTGTATTCAGTTTCTCGACGAGATCGTTGAGGGAATAGCGTTTACCGCCGGCGATATTGAAGGTCTTCCCGGGCGCTTCAGGAGCGGCGGCGGCCAAAAGATTGGCCCGGACCGCGTTCTCGACAAAGGTGAAATCCCGGGATTGAGTTCCATCGCCGAAAATGACGGGCCTCTCCCCTTTGGCGATTTTGGCGATAAAAAGCGGAATCACCGCTGCATAGGGAGAGGCGGGATCCTGTCTGGGGCCGAAAATATTGAAATACCGGAGGACGACCGTTTCCAAGCCGTAGACTTCGAAGAACACACGGCAGTAGTGCTCGCCGGCGGCTTTGGATACGGCGTAGGGCGAGCAAGGATTGGGCGGCATGTCCTCGGTTTTGGGAAGGGTCGGCGTATCCCCGTAGATCGAGGAGGAAGAAGCGAAAACGAGCCGCTTCACGGAAGCGTCCTTGGCCGCCGTCAAAAGATTGACCGTCCCGGAGACGTTGGATTCGTTGGAGGCGACGGGATCCCGAATCGAGCGCGGGACGGAGGGCAGAGCGGCCTGGTGGAGGATATAATCGATCCCGGCAACGGCCTTTCGAACATCGCCGGTCGAGAAATTATCGATGACCCGGACGCGGTCTCCCCTTCTGACGAGCTCGTGGACGATATTCGACCCGATGAAACCCGCTCCTCCCGTGACCAGATAGAAGGCCATGAAATCCTCTCTCCTGAGATATCAGACGTCGCGGATAAATATCCGAAGAACAGACACGATCCTCTTCGCCGCTTTTCCGTCGCCGTAGGGGTTTTTCGCCGCGGCCATTCTCCGGTAAGCGGCCGGATCGCTCAACAGCTTCCGCGTTTCATGATAGATATTTTTCCTCTCGGGAGGAACAATCCTGGCTATCCCCGCCTTGACTCCTTCGGGCCGCTCGGTCACTTTTCTCAGGATAAGAACGGGCTTGGAAAAAGCCGGAGCTTCTTCCTGGACTCCGCCGGAGTCGGTCAGGATCAAGTAAGAGGCTTTCATCAGGCGGATGAAGCTCAAGTAATCGAGAGGCCCGATGAGATGAATTCCCCGGCGGCCGCCGAGCTTTTTCCGGACCACGCGGTCAACGTTCGGATTCGGATGGACGGGGTAAACGATCTCGACGTCGTGATGCTTCCGGACGATGTCGCCGAGCGCTCCGCAGATCTCGTCCAAGGGCCGGCCGAAATTCTCGCGGCGATGACACGTGACAAGAATCATTTTTTTGAGAGGATCGAGAGGAACGGGAGAAGGCAGATCCAGGACTTTCTTGTCCATGTCAAGGAGGGCGTCGATGATCGTATTTCCGGTAACGGTGATCCGCCGCAGAGGAATTCCCTCTTTTTGGAGATTGTCCGCGGCGGTTTGGGTCGGAGCGAAATGGCGGCTGGCGACGGCGCTGATAATTTTCCGGTTGATTTCTTCCGGAAAAGGATTCAAGGGATCGTGCGTCCTCAAACCGGCTTCGACATGGGCCACGGGAATTTGCCCATAAAAAGCGGCGAGGGAGGCGGACATCGCCGTCGTGGTGTCGCCCTGGATGATCACGAGGTCCGGGCGCTCCCGTTCATAGACGACGGTCATTTCCTTGAGAATCCGGCTTGTCAGGCGATCGAGCTTTTGATCGGGGCTCATGAGGTCGAGGTCGATGTCGGGGGTGAGATTAAAAACATTCAACATTTGGTCGAGCATCTCCCGGTGCTGGGCCGTCGCCAGGAGCGTCGTTCGAAATGCGCGCGGGAAGCGGCGAAGCTCCTTGATGACGGGCGCGAGTTTGATCAACTCCGGACGGGTGCCGAAGGCGACGATGACCTTCATGATTTCAACCTTGTTCTACCTTATGAAGAAAGTCAATAGGTACCGATCTCGAGGGGCGGCGGAAGGAATGTCGCGCTCCCTTCGTCCGTGATGATAAAAAAATAATGCGTCTAATTCAATAATAATAGTAATGGGTCGAAGACATATCGGCGAGCAACGCAAAATAGACAATCCAAAGGAGCCCATAGGCCACAAGGCCGGCTCCGCAGCCGTACAACCCGTACGTGGTCCGGATGCTCTTGGTTTTTCTGCTGTAAGCGTCCGTATAAACGGCGGCGTACTCCTGGGATTTTCCGAGCAAGGCCGCCTGGGGCGGCCGTGAATCGATAACCGACGCAACCGCTATGCCGACGATGCTGCCGATACAACCGACCATAAACCACAGGGTCCGGTTTGTGTCTTTAACGGCTTGTTCCTCGGCCGCGCGAACCGCGTCCTCCGCCTGGACCTGCGCGATCTCGGCCATGACGGGAAGCGCGAAAATCAAGAACGCCACTAAAACAACGATCGGTTTAGTGAAAACCGATTTGATGAATTGAGCCATCGTCCCTCCTTGTCAGCCCCTCCGTATCGAGCGGATCAAACTCAATCGAATCCCTCTCAGAACGGGTCAAGTCTCCAGCGAGTCAGCCGGAGCCGATCGAAGCGCCAAAATGCCGGATCGTCTCAGGCTTATTTATTTCTTCAAATAGGGAATGAAATCGACCTTTTTCAGGATGTCGTCGGCAAGGAAGACAAAAGCCTTGGCGAAGGCGTCATCCGCCGTATTCGACAGCGCGCTTTCTCCGCTGAGCGCGCCCAAATAATAAATCGCGGCCGAATCGCCGATATCGGCAAGGCCGACCGCCGGGATGGCTCCGTGATAAACGGTCGGCCCCGCTTGGCTGATGATATCGCAGGAAATGGTGATGTATGCCTTGGTCTCCGAGGCCAAGGAAAACGCAACGAGCTTGGGAACGATGAGCAGGGCCAGGTCCTTCCTGGCGGCGAAATCCGACATGTTTTCCAGGACTTCGACGCGGGCGAAGAGGGCCTTGAAGGTTTTTTCGGCGGTCGACCGGACCGCCGGGCCCGTCTCGACGATCCACTCGTTGGCAACGCCAAGAAAGCAAGACCCGCCATAGGTGTATCTCTGGGCGATTTGCGCTTTGTCGACGAAAAGCCCGACATCGACATTGATTTTTTCCCTTTCCGGGAGTCTCGGATTGGGGCTCAGATAGACGTTGTGGGTGCAGGCCGAGAAAGCGAGAATCAGGGTGAGGATGACGATCATGGAAAACTTCTTCATCGAACTCTCCTTGCCAAAACAGAAACGATAACAAGAAATATATTCAGGCGGGGGCTTCCTGTCAATAAAGGAAAAAGGGATTTGGTCGTAAGGAATTTCCGGACGACCGGGTCAGCCTCTCATCTCTGCTTATAGGCCTGGATGAATTTGTAGTTACTCGTCACGACATAGGCAAAGAGCGCATTGGCCGCGACGCTCATGATCCAGGCGGTTGTTTTGTTCTTTTTATACAGTCCTTTGAAGCCGACATAGGTCAGGGCCGCAAAGCCGATTTTCACCGCGGCAAAGGCCGCATCGTTTTTAACGATGGACTTGTACAAGGGATTTGCTTCCCGCAAACCCGGGATCTTAACGGCTTCTCGGGTGGATAGAAAATCGCCCAGATGGAGAGCGGTTAAAGTGATGAGGGTGGAATCAAAGAGAGTTTTGCCAAGGTTGAGCGGTTTTCTCGTTATGCCGAAGTCTATTTTCGGTCCGATTTGTCCAAAATCTGGGTCGTTGTTAAGATTAAGCGCCGAGCCCGAATTTTCAAGCCATGCGGTTTCCTTAAGAGGCTGCTCAGCCTCACTCGTTATGGACCTGGCATTGAGGATGATTTTGGTCCTGACGGAACTTATTTGAAGGAGCTCGGTGTTGCCTAGGAACTCGATATTACCCGCGAAAACAGGCATACAGACAAGTAAGGATAAGGCTAGGATGGCGATGAGCCGATTTGCTTTTTTCATGTTGTTCACATTCCTTTCTATTGCAAGAAAGGTGCGGCAATTCGGAAATATTATAAGATGCTGATAATAAATAAATTAACGTAATAATTGGGCCATCAAAGTATAGACAAAAAGTGTCTGAATTTCGGACTATTTTGACTTAGTTGCGGTGAAGTTTGATGAATATCAGGCGACTTTGAGTATATCTCGACACGAGGTCCTGTTTCCGGACATGTCGGCCTTTACGACTGGAGAATAAAGCCCAAAATCCCTGATTCGTGAACTGAGAGGATTTTCAATCCATTGGCGAGGAATTTGATGTATTCGTTTTTTTGACATACGGAATATATCGTGATAATTTTGTTTTCCAAGGATTAAGCCGATGCCAGGCTTCTCTCTTATCCGGCCCAGAGCCCCTGAGAATGAGTTGGAGGTTTTCATGCTGGTTGTGAGCAACGACCCTCATTTTCAAGCCGTCTTCAAATCGGAGGAAATCAAGGAGCATTTCGAAATCAGGTTCTGCGGCAAAAAAGACAACATTTTCAATATCATTCTAGAAAACAAGATTAAAATCGCCATCCTGGATTCTACGGATGATGAACCGCGGGACTTCAAGTTATTGAAGCTGATCAA
>Ga0214473_10003525_pt1 | contig 18958 bp, 14 predicted proteins | sample RVTome_7_FD_203509 | JGI IMG/M metagenome (GOLD analysis project Ga0214473, IMG submission 203509) | Soil microbial communities from uranium-contaminated site in the Upper Colorado River Basin, Wyoming, United States - RVT98D197 | ecosystem: Environmental > Terrestrial > Soil > Contaminated >... | reverse complement strand
TTCTGACCGATCCGACCGTCTCCCGGTACCATCTGGAGCTCGTCCGCGGGAGCGAGGGCGTTCGAGTCCTCGACCACGGCTCGACCAACGGCACCGCCTTCGAGGGCGCCCGGCTCGAGCAGGCTGTCGTTCCGGCGGGCTCCCTGCTGCGCATCGGCAGGACGACTGTTCGCCTCGGCGAGGGCAACCGCGTAACCGTGGAGCTGCACGACTCGGACGAGTACGCCGGTCTGATCGGGCGGACGCCTGCGATGCGCCGGCTCATGGCCCAGGCACGGCGGGCGGCTCGGTCGGACACACCGGTGCTCGTCGTGGGAGAATCCGGCACGGGCAAGGAGCTCCTGGCGACCGCCCTGCACCACGAGGGACCGCGCGCCAAGGGCCCCTTCGTCACCGTCGACTGCGGGGCCCTCTCGCCGGCGCTCGTGGCGAGCGAGCTCTTCGGCCACGAGAAGGGCGCCTTCACGGGCGCGGACCGCCAGCACGTGGGCGCCTTCGAGCGAGCCCAGGGCGGCACGCTCTTCCTCGACGAGATCGGCGAGCTCTCGCCTACACTGCAGGCCACGCTGCTCGGTGCGCTCGAACGCAGGCGCTTTCGACGCGTGGGTGGTCGCGCCGAGGTCGAGGTGAACGTGCGCGTCCTGTGTGCCACCAACCGCGATCTCCGCGCGGACGTCAACGCGGGCACCTTCCGCCTCGACCTGTACTACCGCGTCGCTGTGGTCGCGCTCCGTATCCCGCCGCTGCGCGAGCGTGCCGAAGACGTACCCCTCCTCGTGGAGCACTTCGTTCGAGAGGCGGGCGTGGACGGACCCATCGAGCACGTCGTGACCGCGGACACCATGAGCGCCCTGTGCACTCACCATTGGCCCGGCAACGTGAGAGAGCTCAGGAACGTGGTCGAAGCCATGCTCGTCATGGGAGAGCCTCCTCCGCTCGACGACGGCATCGCGGGCTCGGCCCGAGCCGGAGACACCTCCGATCGCTTGCTCGCCATGAGCTACAAGGACGCTCGCGGCCAGGTGCTCCAGGACTTCGAGTCTCGCTACCTGGCCCGGCTGATGGAGCGATCGCGCGGCAACGTCTCCGAGGCCGCTCGCCAGGCGCGAATGGACCGCACATACCTCATCAAGCTCCTCGCGCGGCATGGCCTGAAGTAGCCAGCGTTGCTGCGCAAAGCCTGCCAGAGCCGCCTATTCGGGCACGAGCTCACGACCCGCAGGACAGATCAGCAGGGCGTTGGTCGGCCCCGCGGTCGTCCGAAGGATCTTGATGTCGACCCGCCGGTTGCGCTCCCACGCCTGCGCGTTGTGCCGCGGATCCACCGGACAACGTTCGCCGTATCCCGCGGATCGCATCCGCGACCCGTCCACGCCGCGGTCCGTCAGGGCCGCACGGACCGCTGCCGCGCGATCTCTGGTGAGGCGGATGTTGTACTCGTCCGACGACCGTTCGTCCGCGTGACCTTGGATCTCCACCAGGGTGATGTCCGGGTGCCCCTGCAGAGCCGCCGTGATGGCGTCGAGCAGCGGGTAGCTCCGCGCCAGGATCTGGGCGCTGTCGGTCTGGAAGTAGATCTGCTCGAAGAGCACGAATCCCTCCTCCTGGACCTCGAGGATGCCGTGGTCCGGGCAGCCGTCCTCGTCCTGGTAGTTGTTGTACATCTCGGGGTCGTTGGGGCACTCGTCGTCCACATCCAGGATGCGGTCTGAGTCGTTGTCCGGATCCGGGCAGCCGTCCTCGTCCGAGAAGTTGTCGGCGTCCTCGGGGTCGTTCGGACAGAGGTCGTCCCCGTCGAGGATTCCGTCCTGGTCGTTGTCCGGATCGGGACAGCCGTCGTCGTCCTGGAATCCGTCCTGGTCCTCGGGATCGTCGGGACACTGATCCACCTCGTCGAGCAACCCGTCGCCGTCGCGGTCGCCGCGATTGCCCTCGGGGCAGCCGTCCTCGTCGGCGTCACCGTCGCGGTCTTCGGGAACCATGGGGCACTCGTCGTCGACGTCCAGGATTCCGTCGCGGTCGTTGTCGGGGTCTGGGCAGCCGTCCTCGTCAGCGAAGCCATCGAAGTCCTCGGGCTCGTCCGGGCACTGATCCACGTCGTCCCGCAGCCCGTCGCCGTCACGGTCTCCGATGGACGGCTCGAAGACGAAGCCGAGCACGGCGCGTGCGTCCGGCGACTGAAGTCCGCCGACCAAGCCCACGCCGCCGCCGAGGAGCAGGTAGCTGTTGCGCTCGACGAAGACCTTGAGTCCCCCGATCGCTTCGACGCTCAGGGATCCGCGATCCCCGATCGCACCGACGAGCTGGGTGGCGGAGGCCTCGGCGACGAGATCCACGACGTCGAAGATCCGCAGGCTGGCGCCCACGCCGACGGTCAGCAGGTCGCCATAGGTCAGGTCGGCGCCGCTACTCGTGGGGTCGAACATCGCCCCGGTCGCGTTGCCCGAACCGGGAATGGTGCGCCCGTCGAACCGTACCGTCGCTCCGGTCCCGAAGCTCATCCGGTAGCCTGCGTTGAGCGCCAGCCGCAACGGGCGAGCCGGTCTGAGCTCGAGGGCCACGGTGGGCCACAGCGAGAGCCCCGGCTCCCCCGTGAATGCCGACGCATTTCCCGTCGGGAGTCCGAGTCGCAGAATGATCGCGAGGCCCACCGGCTCGCGCTCGGCGCGAAGCAGCCGCAGCTTCCCGTGCAGAACGATGTCGCCCAGGCCTTGCTGATCGAGGCCTTGCGGTGCGGTGCCGCCGTTGTACTGACCGGGCACGGTCGTGTTGGGACCGCTCGCGACCTGGACGGGCAGTTGAGCTCCGACCACCGCGAGGTTCGAGATGCCGTAGTTGAGATGAAGCGTGCCGGTAAAGAGGTGCTGAACGAGGCGATCGGTGCGCTCGGCCTGGGCGGCGGTGCGGCTCGCGTCGTTGACGAAACCCTCGAACGGTACCAGCCCGAAGCCCGCGTCGAGCACGAGCCCGAAGCTGATGTCTCCGTTGCCCAGAATGTCCGTGCCGTCGACGGCGAAGAGGCCCTTGGAGTCCACCGCGGGGCGGAACAGTCTCAGGTCCATGCCACCGGAGGCGAGACGCGGCTGGGCATGGACCGCGCTGGGGACGAGGGTCAGGGTCACGAACAGCAGGCGCAGGGTGTTGGGCGTCATGACCCGCCTTCACAGCAAGGGATGTGCCCCGCGAATTCCCCGTGCCTGCAGGCCGATCGGGTCCTCCCCCGCTGCCGGCGACCGACGACAGGTTGTGGTCTGCTGACGACAAGTCACAAGGCGAGCGGGTTGGGCTATGCTCTGTTCATGCACGCGCAGCCGAGCCCTCGGGAGGTCTCGTCCACCGAAGAGGAGGACACGGCCACCGCGCGCGAGTTGTTCGGCGGTCTCTACGAGATCGCGGAGCGCCTCGACTGGAACGGGCTCTGCCTCGTCTTCCACGCGCGCCAGGGTTCGCGCGCCGTGACCCTCGCGCTCCTCCCGATCGACTGCGAGGGCCGCCCCGAGCGCGAGTCCGCGTTCGAAAGGGGCGCCGCAGCGCTCGCGGGGCTCACCCACCCGAACATGATCCCCATTCTTGCCCACGGCGTGCGGCACGGCGTGCCCTTCCTCGAGCTCGAGACGGTCGAAGCACGCACGCTCGCACAGGAGCTAGCGCAGGGGCCCATCGCTCGCTCGCGCGCGATCGAGATCACCCGGCAGGTGCTCGTCGCCATGGAGCACGCCCATTCGCTGGGTGTGTTCCACTTGGATCTCACGCCGACGAACGTGCTGTTGACGCGCAGGAACGACGGTGTGGAGCGCGTATCCGTGCTCGGATTCGGTTTCGCCCAGCTCATCGCGTCGGTGCCGGGCGGGCGACCGGCGACCGGAACGGGCGGTTCGGGTGCCCATCCGATGTTCTATCGCGCGCCGGAGGTGGCGGCGGGTGGACCGCCCACCAACTGGGGCGACTTCTACTCGGTCGGAGCGCTCTTCTATCACATGCTGATGGACCGCCCCCTCGCTCCCGACGCGCCGCCACCGCCGGAGGACATGGTCCCTTTCATCGCGCGCGCGGTCGCCAAGGACCCGGGACAACGCTACCCCGACGCGGCGAGCATGCGTCGCGGCCTACGCAGCGTGGCAGGACTGACGGAGGAGTCGCAGAGCGACGAATTGCCAGGGGCGCCACGGGCGCGGCGGCGACGAGGGCGCGGGTGGCTGCTCGCGTCGGGTGGTTTGCTGGTGCTGCTCGGCGGCGCGGCGGGCGTCGCCGAGGCGGGGCTGCTCGGACCCGACCTGACGGTTACTGCGCTCGTCGGATCACTGCGCTCGAATGCGCCCGCCGGCGGGCACCGAGCCAGCGTTGCGCCGGATGGCGCGGGACGATCCGCGCCTGCGAAACGCGCCCCGCGGCAGGACCCCGCGCCGCGCGAAGGCGTGGAGACGGGGCCGAGCGCAGCGGAGCCCGCGGCGCAGCCCACGGAGACCGGCGAGGGACCGGACATGGTCTTCGACGCGCCCGAGGCGGGGCTCGAGCCGCCCGTGGAAGGCACCGCCGAGCCCGAAGGGGCCGGATTCAGGGCGCAGGAGCGCGGGCCGCTTGCCGGCCCGATCGCCGAAGAGCTGCTGGTGTTCCGCGATCAGATCAACGCCGGCACGGAGCTGAGCCGCGAGGAGCTGGCGCCGCTCATCGAATACGCACGGGCGCAACGGGACGACCCGTGCGGGCACCTGTTGCTCGCGCGCGCCTTCATGAACCTGCGGTGGACCTCCGACGCGATCGATCGCTACGTCCTGGCCTATCAGATCGACCCCGCGTCTGCGGATGACCCCTATCTCATCCCGCACATGATTCAGCTCGTGCAGCGACCCGAGGTCGGCGGCGAGGCGTCCATCGCCATCCGCCGCACCGTAGGCCCCCTCGCCCTGCCCGAGATCGAGCGCGTCTTCTCCCCGGACCTCCCGTGGGAACCCAGACGCCGCCTCGAGCGCCTGCGCTCGCAGCTCATTTCGATGCAGCGCTGACGAGAGCGCATCGGCGGCCATGCGTGTAGGCTTTCGGCCCATGAAGGTCCCGACCCAACCCACGCACGTCATCGGCATCTGTGGCGGCGCCGTGGCCGGATCAGAGGCTGCGCGTCTCTTCGCCGAGCGCGGAGCCATCGCGATCGTGTACGAACAGAACGCTAGGCCGTACGGGAAGATCGAGGACGGCCTTCCCCGTTGGCACGAGAAGCTGCGGGAGAAGGAGTACGGCCGCATCGATGAGAACCTCTCGACCCCTGGCGTCCTGTTCGTGCCCGAGACCAGGATAGGGCGGGACACGAGCATCTCGGAGCTCACCGACCACCTCGGTCTGAGCGCGGTCATCCTCGCCACCGGCGCGTGGCGCGACCGCCCGCTCCCCATCGAAGGCATCGAGCGCTTCGTCGGCCGCGGGCTCGTATACCAGAACGCCTTTGTCCACTGGTTCAATCACCAAGACGAGCCGGACCACCGGGGGCCCCGCTTCGACGTGCACCAAGGAGCAATCGTGGTCGGCGGAGGGCTCGCGTCCATCGACGTCACGAAGATCCTCCAGCTCGAGGCGTATTCGGCGGCGCTCGCTCGCCGCGGAATCGGCGCAGACGTCGTCGAGATGGAGCACGCAGGGATCCCCGCCACGCTCGCCCGACACGGCGTGGACGTGACCGAGCTCGGCGTGGAGAGCTGCACGCTGTTCTACCGCCGCCGAATCGCGGACATGCCCCTGGCCTCCGCCAAGAACCCCACGCCCGAGCAGCAGACGAAGCTCGAGGCCACGCGCGTGCGCATCGTGGACAAGATCAGGGAGAAATACCTCGTGCGCGCGCGAGAGTGCTGCGTTCCTGTCGGACCGGTCGCCGAAGGAGATCGACTGGTGGGACTGGTCTTCCGGGAGACTCGGATGATGGGCGACGGCCTACGCGAGGTGAGCGGCTCGGACTTCGAGGTGCGCTCGCCGCTCGTCGTGAGCTCGATCGGGAGCCTGCCCGAGCCGATCTCGGGGGTCCCGACCCGTGGAGACCTCTTCCACTTCGAGTCTGTCGCAACGGGCGGAGTCACGGGCATGCCGGGGGTGTGGGGCCTCGGGAACGTGCTGACGGGCAAGGGGAACATCCGTGACAGCCGTGTGAACGCAAGCGTCGTGGCCGAGCGCATCATCGAGACCCTCGCGGGTGTCCCCGAGCATGCCGACACCGTGGACGACATGTCGGACGCCCTGCACGAGGAGTTCCTCGCGCGCGCAGCGCCGCTCGTCGATCGGGCGCTCGCCGGCGACAAGCTCGAGCCTGAACGCATCGCGCGGGTCCTCGACCACGTGCGAGCCCGGTGGGGCGAGACGGGCTACGGCGGCGACTACGCGACTTGGATCGCAGCCCACCGGCCAGACGCGGGACCCGGAGTGAGGCATGACTGACGACGATCCCGTGTATCTCGACCACAACGCCACCACACCCGTAGCGGTGGAGGTGGTCGAGGCGATGCGACCGTGGCTCGCCGAGGGCTTCGGCAATCCGTCGAGCAGCCACGTCTACGGCCAGCGGGCCAAGGCGGCGCTCGAGGCGGCGAGGACTCAGGTCGCCGAGGCCATCGGCGCCGAGCCCGGCGAGATCCTGTTCACGTCCGGTGGCACCGAGAGCAACAACCTCGCCATCCGCGGGCTGGTCTCGGCCGTGGAGGGGCGGACTCACGTGCTGACGTCCACGATCGAGCACCCGGCGACGGTGGCCCCGTGCCGGCACCTCGAGACACGCGGATTCACCGTGTCCTGGGCTCCCGTGGACATACATGGCCGGCTCCGGATCGACGACGCCGTCGCGATGTTGCGTCCCGATACGGCGCTCGTGACCATCATGCACGCCAACAACGAGACCGGCACCCTGCAACCCGTGACCGAGCTGGCTTGCGCTGCCCGCGAGCTCGGAGCCTACGTCCACACGGACGCGGCCCAGTCGGTGGGCAAGGTCCCTGTGGACGTGACCGAGCTCGGCGTGCACCTGTTGTCCATCGCCGGCCACAAGCTCTACGCGCCCAAGGGCGTCGGAGCCCTGTTCGTCCGCCGCGGGACGCCGCTCGCGCCTCTCGTGCTCGGCGCAGGCCAGGAGCGCGGACTGAGACCGGGCACCGAGAACGTCGCCTATGCCGTGGGCCTCGGCAGGGCTTGCGAGCTCGCCCGCGAGCGGCTCGCGGGCGCGGGGCAACGCATGGCAGCGCTGTGCGACCGCCTGTGGCGCGGGCTCGCCGCCGAGATCGACGGTTTGCTCCTCAACGGTCACCCGGAGCTCCGTCTCCCCAACACGCTCAACCTGTCCTTTCCGCGTGCGCGGGGCGCGGACGTCCTCGAGCGGGCACCGGGCCTCGCCGCGTCCACGGGATCGGCATGCCACGATGGCCTCGATCGCCCGAGCGAGGTGCTCACCGCCATGGGCGTGGACGACGCCCGGGCCATGGGGTCCGTTCGGCTTTCTCTCGGGCGCTCCAGCACGGAGGCCCACGTGGACACCGCCATCGCCCAGCTCGCGCGGGCCTTCAGGGACGTGAGCGGACCCTAGCGGTACCGTCGGCTGCAGCTCAGGCGACCTGATCGTCCTCGGGAGGCGGGAAGGCCTCGACGAGCACTCGAGCGAGCAGGGCGCACGCGTTCGCTGCGGTGAGGATTCCGACCAGCTTGCCCTCGCGCGTCACCAGCGCGGTGGTCGCCCGCCGCGTCGACATCGTCTTGACGACCGCATCGAGTCGGGCACCGATGTCGACGACGTAGGGATCGCGCTCCGCGACATCACCGACGGTCCAGCTGTTGACCGATTTCGGCACCACGGCCCGGACGGCCTCGAGATCGCGCGCCGTGACGATCCCGACGAGGTCGCCCTTGCGGATCACCGGCAGCTGCACGCTCGCCTTGCGCTCCATCATGGAGGCCGCAGCCTGGAGGTCGTCCCCGTAGTCGATCGCCTGCGGAAAGGGCGTCATCACGGAGGCGAGGCTGGGCATGTGCTTCACGCGTGGCTCTCCCTGAACGGGGCGCGAGGATACCACTTTTCGAGGGACACGCTCCCACGGCAGAAGCCGTTGACATCACTGTTGTTTTTGAGAGCACCGTGCGCCGGCCCCGGCGCACCGTGGCACAGTGCTGCGATGGCGGGACACGGATGCCATGGTTCGCATCCAAGCGCCCCATTCCCCGCGCCCCGGCCGCAGGCACGAGGTGTGCTTTGCGCACGCACAGCAAAGGAGCGATTCATGTCTTACCGAACGTCAGGATCGGTGGCCTGCGCAGCGCTCGTCCTTTCGCTCACAGCCTGTAGCGAGGACGGAGCACTGGGCCAGGTCGCCTTCTCCGCCGATTGTGCGCCGCACGATCTGTCCTGCTCCGCGCTGGGGCTCGACGCTCCGTTGGCCGTGGGCGGCAGCGTCCATCTCATGATCGACACGCAGACCGCAGGCAGCGGCGCCCCGACGCTCGAGCTCTCTTCCATCCGTGACGACGTCCTCGCCGTCGACGGCCGGGAGCTCCGCGGCCGGTCCCCGGGGGTCGCCGCCGTGCTGGTCTCGACTGGCGCGCTGGTTCTCGACTTCATTCACGTGTGGGTCGAGGAGCCGACGAGCATCGCCATCCACCGTCACGACCAGGACGGGCTCGAGATCGGCGAGCTGTCGGGGCTCGTGGAGCTGCTCGTGGGCGACGAGCTGATCGTCTCGGCTCAAACGTACGCCGATACCCAGCGATTGATCGGCGCCGGTGACCCTCGCTGGTCCGTCAGCTCGGACGTGGTCACGATCCTCCGACAGGGCGACTCTCCGCGTCGCAGGCTCGTCGCCCGCGCTCCGGGGTCCGCGACGGTCAGCGTCAACGAGCTGGGCTTCAGCTCCAGCCTGGAAATCGAGGTGCTGCCATGAAGTGGCTCTGCGCATTGGCCTTCATGTTGTCGACCGCCGGTTGTGCCCCCGACCTGACCGCGCTCACCAACCCGCCGCCAGGTCGGGTCGCCAGCATCGACAATCAAGACGACTTCATCGAGCTGTCGCGGGGCGTGGCCCTCGCCTTCGAGTGCGTCGGCTGCAACGATCCGAGCATCTCCGTAGACGACGAGTCCATCGCGGAGCTCCGCGGCGCCTACCTCACCGAGCTCCAGGACTCGTGGTCCGCAACGCCGCTCGATCGCACGGGCTATGTCCTGCTGGGCATGCTCCCAGGCACCACCAAGCTGCACGTGAAGCTCCCGGACCGCGAGAACGCGGAGTATCGAGTCACGGTGCTCGACGACTGAATCAGCCGCCGGCGAGTGCCGCCATGACGCGGCGGAGGCGGTCGCGGACCTCCTCGGCCAACGTCCGCACGTCGGGTCGGTCCACGATCTCGAACATGGACACGGGGTCCACCGCCGAGACGACAGCGCTCCCGTCGTCCTCCTCGGTCACCACGACGTTACACGGCAGCAGCAGGCCGATGGCCGGCTCGGCCACGAGGGCCTGGTGGGCGAGGGGCGGATTGCAGGCCCCGAGGATCACGTAGTTGCGGAAATCCACGTCGATCTTCTTCTTCAGCGTCGCCTTGACGTCGATCTCCGTCAGCACGCCGAAGCCCTCGGTCTTGAGCGCCTCCGTGACCGCGCCGACCGCGTCCGCGAACGCCACACCCGGCAGTCGCCGCGTGAGCCCGTATCGCGGGTCGCCGAAGACGTTCTTGCGGTGCTTCTTCTCGAGATGGGCGAGGATCCGTTCGGTTCCCTGGACCACGTCGTCGCCGTCCGCGAGCACGGGCACCTCCGGGCTCGTCACGCCGCGCAGGGCGAGCACGTCGGTGCGTGCGCTCCCGAGCTTGGCGACGGGCACGGCCTCGTAGGCGATGCCGTTATTCTCGAGGAATCGCCTGATCTGGTGGCAGTGCGGACAATCTTCGCGTTGATAGAGCTTGAGCATCGTCGTCTCTCCCTCGGGACCCAACCCCCGTACCTCGACTCCTCAGAGCCGTCAGCCGGCCCGAGTGTGTCAGAAAAGCCAGAAGTCGGCGAGCCAGGCCCGTGCATTGGCGCGGGCGCGCATGCGTGGCAAGAGCATGGGATTGCCGCCTGAGCGACCGGCGAGGGGCTGGAGCGTAGCGCGATGCTGCTCGTCCACCAGCCGCAGCACGTCCACATAGGCGAGCTCGGCTCCCGCGGGCAGCTGGATCGTGAGCGGCGCGGCCTGTCGCCAACGCACATCGAGGGAGGCCCCCTGCGGGGGCACGACGAGCAGGTCGAACACCCCCATGGACGCGTCGGCGCCCACGGGACCGCTGTGACCGTCGGTCAGGATCGTCAGCCCTGCCCCGGCGCCACTCAGGCCGAGACGCAGCGCTTCGGCGTAGGGGTGGCTCGCCAGCCAGCCCGCCGTGGCGCGTTGGCCCTCGGGTCCCCAGCGCTCTTCGATCGTATCGTTGGCGAGCCTCAGATCGGGCGGTGGCTCCTGTCGCACCATCGTCATCATGAATCTGTGCTGGATGTGGGCGTTGCCTCGGGCGAGGTAGGGGTCGAGGCGCCCCCGGAAGATCGCGCTGCGCCAGGTCTCGGTGGCGCGCGCGAGTGCTGCCAGGGTCTGGCGAAGCGCGGCGCGATCGGCGGCCGACCGGACTTCGGGCGGAGCGCCGTCGAGCAACGGCTCGGAGAGGACACGCCAGCCGAGGGCGCACAGGCCGAGCGACGGGCGGGACGTGCCGAGCGAATCTCGGATGGCCTGTGCGCGGGCCGCAAGGCCGTGAGGCAATCGCCCCGAGGCGTGGGCCTGGACGAAGACCCAGGCCGGGTCGGTCGTCGCGCCGGCTGGCGTCGCCCTCTGGACGTCGGCGGCCACCGACGCCGAGGGGCCCTCGAGTGTGATGCGAACGATGGCGGCCTCGAGCGCGCCACCCATCTCGGCAGTGAGGTTGATAGTCGCCCCACCCGAGCTGCTCACGTGAAGGGGCGGATCCTGTACCCCATCCTGCCCCTCCGTGGGCACGACGAGCTCCAGCGCAGGCGGGGCGGCCTCGTCGTCGGTGGCCGCGGCCGCGACCGGGACGGGCGTGTCGTCGGAGCCCGGCTCGTCTTCGGCCGGGGCCTCTCCCGCGCCCGCGGGCTCGTCCGTGGGGCCCGTCGAGTGCGACGCAGCGCGGGCGTCGGGGGCCGGTGCGCTGCTCCCACAGCCCTGCGCGCTCAGTAGGCCCAGGGCCACGACGAGCCCGGCGGCACGGCCACGCGCACGGTCGCTCTCCCAAACGTCCTTGAAGCAGCGTCGCCGCTCGCGGCTCTGGAGCCAGCAGCCGCCCCCGCAGGCCGAGAAGTAATCGCAACCCGCGCATCGGTCCGCGGGCACGCGGCGCCGCAGGGCGGCGAAGCCATCGCGCCAGATCTCGAGGAGCGGTCGGTCTTGCACGTTGCCCGCGCTCGCAGCGCGGTCGAGCGTCGTGCAAGGGACCACCTCGCCGTCGGGCAGCACCACGCACATCATCCGACCGGCGCCGCAAGTCATGGGCACATCGCGCAGCAGCGGCTCGTAATCGCCGCAGTGCCCGAGCTCGTCGGCGATCTCGACCTTCACATACGTGCGCTTCTCCTGCACGAAGCGGACGAGGCGGCGAAGGTCGGCGCGGCAAAGGGTCAGGTCGGGACGGTGGCGGGCGCGTCCCTCGGGGACGAGAATGTGGAGCCCCCAGCTGTGAGCCGCGGTGCCCTGGACGACGGCGAGCGTTTCCATCAGCTTTCCGATGTTGCGCCGCGTGACGGTCGTCCCGGCGGCGACGTGACTACCGAACGCCCGGAAGAGGCGCATCGATTCGAGCGCCTCGTTGAAGGCGCCGATTCGCCCGCGGAAGGCGTCATGAACACGGCGGGGGCCGTCGAGGCTGACGGCGACGAACTCAGGGGGATGGCGCTCGATGGCGTCGAGCGCAGCTCCGGCCGGCATGCGGGCCGTGTTGAGGCTCCATCGCACGCCGCGCTCCGCCATGCGCGCGAGGATCTCTGGCAGGTACAGATAGCCGAGGGGCTCGCCGCCCGTGACGATGAGCTCCGGGATCGCGGCATCCGCGATCTGATCGACGAGAGAGAGCGCGAGCGCGAGCGGCATGCTCTCGGTGCTGTCGGACGAGGCGGAGGCGAGGCAGTGGGGGCATGTGAGCTGGCACTCGGTCGTCACGAGCCACTGGACGAGCGAGGGAACGGCCGCCGTGCCGGCCGCGCAGGAGTGTCCATCGATCCCGTGGCTGGTGCGCGTGTGGCTTCCCATCGGTGGCCCTCCTCGTCTTGATGATAGCCCTCGACGAATCGGCCGTGCGTAAGAGAACTGTAAGAATGCTGGCGGCGGCGCCTCGACAACGACTGCGACGGGCGCACGGACTGTCTCGACAGCGACTGCACCGGCAACCCAGCGTGCGCCACGGCCTGCACGCCGACCGAGATGCGCGAGGTCACTTGTAACGACATGATGGACAACGACTGCGACGGACTGGTCGACTGCAGGGACTTGGACTGCCTGCTGAGCCCGGCCTGCCGGGTGTTCCCCTAGACCGCGCGCTGAGCGCAGTTACGCTACCCCCTGTTTTCCGCGCGATTTCATCGTGTTGGCAGGGGGGTGCGTGTCCCTCAGAGCTTCGGATCCGCGATGTTGCCCGTGGCGTAGCGCAAGAAGCGCGACTTGACCTGCTCAGTGGCGAGGAGCCGCTTTGTGGCAGGCAGATCGCAGATCGCGCGGACGACCTGCGTCATGAACCGGCTCCCGCGAGCTTCGCTCTGGTCGACGATGAATTCGGAGAGGCGGCCGCGTTCGAGGGCCATGCGAACGCTTCTTTCGACGGTGCTCGCGGGCACGTAGGGCCGCTCGGGGCGGCGCTCCATGTGCATCGCGTGGTTCTTCCCGCAGGCCCCGACGCACACGCCGCAGCCGATGCACCGGTCGGGGTCCACGCGGGGCTCGAGGTCGTTCTTGCGCTGGGCGCTGACGCGCTCAGGCGCCATGGTGATGGCTCCGATGGGGCACGCACGCGAGCAGCGCGAGCAGCCCTTGCACCGCTCCAGATCGGGAGCCGCACGGAAGGCGCTCGGATTGACCGCCGGCAAGTCGTATTCGTTGATCGCCTGAAGCTGCCCGCAGCAGCACCCGCAGCAGTTGCAGATATACGTCGGACGGTTGCGCACGTTGTCCGCGATCTGGACGAGGCCGTTCTCCCGCGCCTCGACGAGGATGTCCATGGCCTCGCTCCGCTCGACACGCCGCCCGAAGCCGCGGCGGATGATGTACTCGGCGCCCGCGTTGGCGGAGAGGCACGTCTCCATGGGCACGTCGCAGCGCGTGCCGAGGTGCTCGGCCTTGTGCCGGCAGTAACACAGGGCGACGGCCAGGTGCTCGGATCCCTCGATCACCGCGGTCGCGCGCTCCCAGTCGAGGACGTCCGGGAGCTGGTCCTCCCCGAGGACGTTCTCGTGGACCATGGCGCGGCCGACCACCGTGTCCGACCCGAACACCTCCTTGGCAAACGCGACGTCACCGTGGGTGTAGGCGTCGAGGGCCTCGGCCATGCGCTTTTTGGGAATCAAGTCCTTGGCGCGCATGAGGGAGAACTCGAAGAACCCCACGACCGGCGGCGAGAGCATGTACTTCGTCTTCCCCGTCGTGGCGCTCACCAGGTCCATGACGATGCCCTTGTCGGCCATGACATCGAGCCGCCGGCCGAGCTCCTCGTGGGGCACGCCCACGCGCTTGGAGATGGTCGCGAGGTCCGCCGGCGCCAGGGGCATCTTCGCGGCCAGCGCCGCCTCCTCGGGCGTGAAGAGGATCTCCAGGATCTCCTGCCAGCCTTCTCGCGCATGGGGGTGCGTCGGCTCCGGCATGCCGACCTGCCCCTTGTCGAGCCGTTCGAGGAGGTCCCGATACTCCGCCTTGAGGTGCCCGAGGTGTCCCATGATCTTCTCCGGTCTCCCCCGCGCCCTGACTCCGCAGTGTCCCCCATCCTGGGGCGAAGTGAAACGGGCCCCGAGGCGCACCCAGGACCGCCCTGGGTTGCTATACTGGCGGCGGAGCTAGGGACGAGACAGCGATGTCGAAACGACGGAGCATGAGCAGGCGCCGGGGGAGCCCGGGGACGAGCAAGGCGGGGCGCAAGCAGCTGCTCGGGAAGATGAGCCTCGGCTGCCTCGTGCTCTTGGTCCTGATCGCCGCCTGGCTGATCGTGCCGGGCCTCATCGAAGGCCGCTGACGCGCGCGGCCTAGGGTGGCGCGCTGACGAGCGGAATACTCGGAACGGACGGCAAGGACAGGTCCGGCCTCCGCGGATAGACCCACAGGCCCCGGTCCCAGCCCACCGATCCCCGCTGCACGACCAGGCGCTGCAACGGTTCCATGGATCCGCCCGGATTCATGCTCCTGAAATCCTCGACGAAGCCCTCGTAGATGTGATCCGTGAGCTCACCGGCGAGCAGCACGCCATCGCGCGGTCGGCTATCGGCCTCGCCGAGCACCGCACGCCGCAGATGCCACGAGAGGTAGCCCCCCGCGCGCCGCGGCTCCGCCGTGTCGCTCAGGACATCCGCGTCGGAGGAGAACAGCCCCAGCCGCCCGGGCCGCGTCATGAAGTCGTCGGCGAAACCGCCCGAGTGGCACGCGTCGATGGCCAGGATCGTCGTGCCGGCCCGCACGGCATCGATAGCCGCCACGACCTCCGTGTCCGTGAGGCGACCGTCGACCAGCTGGATCGTCTCGTCGAGCCCGTCCACCTCGAGCGTGTCGCCCTCCTCGGCCCGCTGCACGGTTCCGTGCCCGGACCAGAAGATCACCACCAGGTCGTCCTCGCTCGCGTTCTCCGCGAGCCAGCCGATGCCGCCGAGGAAGGCGGCCTTGGTCGCCTGCGCGTCGAGCAGGACGCGCTGCTGGGTCTGGGCCTGCAAGTGCGCGGCGCGGAACGCGTCCGCGAGAAACCGCGCGTCGTCGGCGCACCCATACAGGGGCGAATCGTCCGGGTAGGTCGTCACGCCCGCGTAGAGCCCGAAGATCCGGCCGCGCCAACCGGGACCCGCGTATCCCTCGGCGGGTACTTCCTCGCCCTCCCGCAGGATCACGGGCGGTCGCGAGCGACCCAGAACGTCGAAGTAACCCCCGTCTCGAAGGCCGTAGGACGTGACCACGAGCTGGTAGGTTCCGGTCTGGGGAGCGGCGACGGTGAGCGCACTGTCGAGCGGCCCCCCGCGCCCGTCAGGAGCGACGTCGTGACCGTCGTCGTTCATCCAGGTCTGTCCGCCGGGACCGAACACGGTCGCCACCGTGTCGAATGCCGACGAGCGGACCCAGAGCTGCACGATGGATCCCGCCTGCGCATCGAATTGCAGCCAGGCTCCGGGCGCCTCGGCCGCGGGATCCACGACCAGGGCGGCGGAGATGGATCCGTCGAGCGGGACCTGCGGGCCGGTTCCCCCGGGCGGACGGGCCGTGACGCGAAGGGAGTAGATTCCCAGCTCGGCCGGCGCCGCGGTCGTGGCCACGAGCTCGTACGTAGCCGCGACGGGCGGCTGGAAGTCGAGCAGGGCGTCGAGGGTGCCGGGGAAGGCATCGTCGTTGCGAAGGTGCATGTCACCGGGGCCGAGGAGCTCGAGCGCCGCATCGACCGCGTGGGAGGACATGCGGATCCGGACGCGCACCGACGGATCGAGCGCGAGGGCCCATCGGTGCTCGCGACGCCCGTCGGCCGAGAGCGAATCGGCTTCGGTGAGCTCTGCGCGAGTGTCCCCCAGCGCGAGCGGGCGCGCCTGTGCGAGCGCGGGCGTGCGCGGGGGGGTCCCCCCTGGGGCGCCGCCGCAAGCCACCATGAGAACGAACAGAACCAACGGACTGAGCCACGGGGTCGCGCGCACGACAGGCCTCGCTCGGGTTTGGATCCGGGCGGCCATGCTACGCTGGACGCGACCGCCACGAAACGGCGGCGGTGTTTGGATCGCGGAGGTCGCAGTGCGTTCATGGCTTCTGTTCGTACCCCTCGTTCTTTCCCTGGCGGCATGCGGCCCCGACCGACGGCCTGGACGACCGTCTGACGGCTCCATGGGGTGGACCGACGGCTCCGTGCCCGACGACGGGGGCATGCCGACGGACGATGGCGCTCCGCCCACGGACGCCGGGCCGCCCAGCCCGTGGGTGGACCCGGGCTGCATCGACGGAATGTACGGGGAGAGCCTGGGCGACGGGACCGCCGACATCTCCAGCTTGCTCGCGGGCTACAGCTCCGCAGACTTCCAGACCTTCGTCGACGGTGTCCTCAGCATGCGGTATCCGATCGGCGCGCACATCGTGCGGCAGGCGCGGACCCACACGGAAGTCGGCGGCGACTGCGTCGATCTCTTCCTCTCGGATCGGTCGACCGGCGAGGCGGTCATCCGCGGTCTGTCCACGGTCGTTCACGAGTGCGGCCACTTCCTCGATCTCGGCGAAAGCGGGTTCTCCAGCGCCGTCTACGTGATCACGGACGCACTGACGCTCACGTGCAGCGGGGGCGACGCGACCGGCCGGGGCGGGATGACCTTTGCAAGGAGCCGCATTCGCGGCGACAGCTACCAGACGCTCCGACCGGCCTGCCCCGGAGGCTCGCCCTCCCCCGGTTGCGACAGCTACGCCGACGTGTACCTGGACGGCAACCCCGACGACGCCACCTTCGATGGCGGCGACCAGGGCTTCGACTCGCTCCTCGAGGAGACCGCCCAGTACGTCAACTCACTGGCCACGAGCCACGCGTTCACCAGGGAGATCGGCGCGGGGGGGCGACGCGTGAGCGAACGGGACGGCATCCTGACGTTCCTCTGGTACTTGGAACGGTACCTGCGCCTCGCGCGCGAGAGCTATCCTGCCGCCCACTCGTTCCTGCTCGCGGACTCGTGCTGGCGAACGGCCATTCTGACGCTGTGGGGTCGGGCCTGGCTATTCCTCGAAGCCACTGTCGGCATGGCCCATCTCGGCATCGACGACGACGCCATCCTCGGCCTCGTCACGGACCCGACGCTCCTCGCCGAGATCGAGCTCGTGCGCGTCGCGGCCGGGTGCCCCTGACGTCCTGTCAGCTGCAGCCCGCGGGGCAGTGCGAGTGGGGAAGTTCTCGCTAGCGGGGAGCCCGGCCGCAAGGCATGGATCGCGCAACAGAGCGGAACCACAGAGATCTCGCTCGGACATCGAACCTGCCCGGGACGGCCGCACGGAGCCACGAAAAGGGGACCTCGGGATCTGGCACTTGTGAGAATCTAGCTCATCGCTTCGAGGCGCAGGAGAGCCAGCGCCCGATACGGCACTGTGATATGAGTTCGACACCGGGGCGCCGACGCGGGCACAAGTCCGAATGGAAGAGACCGAACCGGCAGCACCCCACCCCCAAGCAGCGCAGCGCAACGTCCCAGTAGGGATTCGTTCGGACCGCGACCACCTCGGGACGTGCTTCTCTCCCCCAAACCCGCAGCACGCACCTGGCACTGCGAGGAGCACTGTTGATGGCGACCGACAAACCAACCCCTGGCAAACCCAACGACGCTGGCAACCGCATGCACCCCTACGCGACGCGAGTCCTCGAGCAAGTGAGCGCGAAGTACCCATGGGAGACCGAGTTCCTGCAAGCCGTGCACGAGGTCCTCGCGTGCATCTCGCCCGTGCTCCTGGTGAACCCGCGCTACGAGAAGCTGTGCATCCTCGAGCGCCTAGTCGAGCCCGAGCGAACGGTCAGCTTCAGGGTCCCGTGGACCGATGATCGCAACGCCGTCCACGTCACGCGGGGGTACCGCGTGCAGTTCAGCAGCGTGCTCGGCCCATACAAGGGGGGAATCCGCTTCCATCCTTCGGTCACCGAGAGCTCGCTCAAGTTCCTCGGCTTCGAGCAGACGTTCAAGAACGCCCTGACCGGCCAGCAGCTCGGCGGCGGAAAGGGCGGGGCCTCCTTCCAGACGCGTGGCCGGTCCGACCAGGAGATCATGCGCTTCTGCCAGGCGTTCATGACCGAGCTCTCCCGCCACATCGATGCCAACACGGACATCCCCGCCGGCGACATCGGCGTGGGCTCGCGCGAGATCGGGTTCATGTTCGGCCAGTACAAGCGCCTCGCCAACCGGTTCGAGGGCGTGCTCACCGGAAAGGGCGTCGAGTGGGGCGGCTCCCTGATGCGACCCGAGGCCACTGGTTACGGCGTCGCGTATTTCGCTGACCGGATGCTGGGCACCCGCAACGAATCCCTCGCAGGCAAGACGGTCGCGGTCTCCGGATTCGGCAACGTGGCCTGGGGAGCGGTGGAGAAGGTGACGGCCCTGGGCGCCAAGGTCGTGACCCTGTCGGGGCCCGACGGGTTCGTCCACGACCCGGCCGGTGTCAGCGGCGAGAAGATCGAGTACATGCTGACGCTGCGGGCCGGGGGCGGTGACGCCGTCAAGGGCTACGCGGATCATTTCGGCGTGGAGTTCCATCCAGGGCGACGCCCGTGGGTCGTTCCCTGCGACGTGGCTCTGCCGTGCGCGATCCAGAACGAGCTCGGCGAGGAAGACGCTCGTCAGCTCATCGCGAACAAGTGCCAGTGCGTCGCAGAGGGAGCCAACATGCCGACGACGCCCGAAGCCGTAGAGCTCTTGCAACAGGCGCGCGTCCTGTTCGCTCCGGGCAAGGCCGCGAACGCCGGCGGTGTGGCCTGCTCCGGCCTCGAGATGGCGCAGAACAGCTCGCGTCAGCGTTGGCCTGCGACCCAGGTGGACGAGGCGCTCGGCGGCATCATGCGCAGCATCCACGACAAATGCCTCGAGGCAGCCAGCCTTCACGGCCGCGAAGGGGACTACGTGGCCGGTGCCAACATCGCGGGGTTCCTGCGGGTCGCCGAGGCCATGATCGACCAAGGCATCTGCTAGACCGCTCTCCATTTGACCTGATCCTGGCTTACGTGGACTAGGGTCCTGCGGACCCGTCGACATGGCTGTACCCGCGCAGCTTCGTGGACTGCGTCC
>Ga0214473_10003523_pt1 | contig 18960 bp, 16 predicted proteins | sample RVTome_7_FD_203509 | JGI IMG/M metagenome (GOLD analysis project Ga0214473, IMG submission 203509) | Soil microbial communities from uranium-contaminated site in the Upper Colorado River Basin, Wyoming, United States - RVT98D197 | ecosystem: Environmental > Terrestrial > Soil > Contaminated >... | reverse complement strand
CACTCGACCCCTCTTGAATGAGAATGGGTTTCAGTTGCAGCACTACTAGCCTATGCGGGAGGGACTTCCTCGGCAATGGGGGCTACTGGAGCTACTACGGATCTTTCCGGACCACCAGCTCGCCCCGAAGGCGGATGTCCTTGGACGACCCACCCACCAGCACCCGGAACGTGCCAGGCTCCACCACCCAGCGCCCGTTCCGGTCCAACAGCTGAAGCGCTGCCGGCGCCAGCTCGAAGGCGACCTCGGCTTCCCCGCCCGGTGCCAGGTGGACGCGGCGGAACCCCTTGAGGGCCATCACCGGCTGGGCGACCGACGCGAGGACATCGCGCACGTAGAGCTGGACCACCTCATCCCCTGCCCGATCTCCCACGTTCTTCACCCGGCAGCGCACCACCGCGCTCCCGCCCGCCGCGATCTCGGCCGGCTCGATTCCCAGGTTCGAATACTCGAAGGCGGTGTAGCTGAGCCCGAACCCGAACGGGAAGAGGGGTTGGCCCGTGAGGTCGAGATAGTCGTCGCCCCGGCCGGTGGGCTTGTGATTGTAGACCAGGGGGAGCTGCCCCTCAGCCACGGGAAACGTGATGGGCAGCCGGCCCGCGGGGTCCGAGTCGCCGAACAGCACGTCGGCCACCGCGTTCCCGCCCTCCTCCCCCGGATACCAGGCGAACAGCACGGCCGCCACGCGGTCGAGCCAGGGCGACATCGTCACGGCGCTCCCGCCGATCACCACGACCACGACCGGCTTGCCCGCCTCGGCCACCGCCTCGATCAGCTCCTCCTGGTGGCCGGGGAGCCGGAGGAATGCCCGGTCGCGGAATTCCCCTTCCTCGAGGCCCGCCACCACAATGCTCACGTCGGCGCCGCGCGCCAGGGCGACGGCGCTGTCCACCGCGGCGCGCCAGTTGTCCCTCACCCCGGCGTCCCACACCAGCTTCACCCGCGCGTTCCCGGTGCTCTCGAAGAACTCGAGCCGAAAGTCGCGCGACGTGCCGGGATCGAGCGAGACGTCGGCCAGCACCGCCCGGTACGATTCCTTCCGCCAGTTGTCGATGACCAGGCGGCCGTCGAGGTAGAGCCGGTATCCGTCATTGCCTTCCACGCCCAGGCGCCGGACGCCCTCAGCGGGCGCGGTCAGCGTGCCGGTCCAGCGGACCGAGTACCAGTCGAACGGAATGCCCCGCCCCGGGGCGTTCAGCGTCCAGCCGAAGTCCACGTGCGGGTCCCGGCGAACGAGACGGGGTGCTCCCGCGAGCCGGTTGTTGTCGAAGTACTCGCCCCGAAGCCCGGGCCGGCGCCCATCGCCGGAATCGGACCAGAGGGCGGTCGCCGGGACGACCACGTACTCCCGGGTCACGCGTCCCGGCCCGGGCGCGTAGCGTACCCGCGCCGCCCCGAGACGGTCGCGGACGCCGTCGAGAATCGAGACGGGCCGGTTCCCGGGTCCGCTGTAGCCCCCCAGCCGCGCTTCCGCGGCGTCCGCGCCGATCACCGCAACCGAGCCGAGCCCGCCCGAAAGCGGCAGCGTGCCGCGCTCGTTCCGGAGCAGCACCATCGAGGCGCGGGCCGCCTCGCGCGCCAGCGCGCGATGGTCCGCGTGCCCGTTCCAGGAGGCCGCGCTGTCGGGGTCCACGTAGGGTCGCTCGAACAGCCCCAGCTCGAACTTGGCGCGGAGCACCCGGGCGACCGCGCTGTCCACGATGGAATCCGCGATGAGCCCGCGGCGGAACGCCTCGAGATACGGCCGGTGCTGCGGCCAGGACGATTGGAAGATCACGTCGAGCCCGGCCTCGAGGGCGTGCTGCGCCGCGACCCGCGTGTTGGGTTCCGTCAGGTGCAACACGGTGGCGCCGCCCGTTGCGCCGGCGTCCGAGATCACGAACCCCCTGAACCCCCACTCGCCCTTGAGCGTGGTCCGGAGCAGCCAGGGGTTCTGGGTGGCCGGTAGCCCATCCACCGAGTTGTAGGCGGTCATGACCGACCGCGCGCCTCCATCCCGCACCGCGGCCTCGAACGGCGGAAAGAACACCTCCTCGAGCAGCCGCGCCGAGTGGTCGATGGGATAGCTGTCCCGCCCGCCGTCGCCCACGTTGGCCACGAAGTGCTTGGGCGTGGCGACGATGCCGCTCCGCTCGAAGGCCCGGATGAACGCGAGGCCCATCGCGGTGGTGAGATACGGATCCTCGCCGTAGGTCTCCTCCACCCGGCCCCACCGCACGTCGTTGGCCACGTTGATGACCGGGGAGAGCACTTGTCGCACTCCGCGACCCCGGGTTTCTCGGGCGATGGCGCCGGCCACCCGACCCATGAGCGCCGTGTCCCAGGTGGCGGCGAGTGCGATGGCCTGGGGAAACATGGTGGCGCCGTCCCGCATCAGGCCGTGTACCGCTTCGTCGAACGGGATGATGGGGATGCCCAGCCGGGTGCGCTCCACGAAGTAGCGCTGGATGGCGTTGATGCGCTCGGCGTGCGCCTTCGCGACGCTCGTGCCCGTCGCGCCCGTCGTGCCCGTCGTGCCCGTCGCTATCTGTAGCCCAAACACGCCATTCGAGTAGTCGTGCCCCGAGTCGTCCAGGTCACCCGGAATCATGAACAGCTGCCAGAACTTCTCCTCCAGCGTCATGCGGGAGAGGAGATCCTGCACCCGTTCCGGAACGGGCCGCGCGGGGTCGCGATAGGGGACCGGCGACCGCGCCTGCGCGCCGGCGGAGGTGGGCAGCAGGAGCAGGCCCGGCAGCAGGGCGCGGAGACGAGGCATGGGGGCGCAATCTGCCCCGCTGCGCCGAGGCTGGGGAAGGGGGGTCGGCCTCGAACGTGCTCTACCGGCTCGTCGCCGGCAGGATGTCGGAATAGAGGAAGTCCACCGGCCGATTCATGTCCGCCGCGGTCTCTGCCCCCGCGGTGACCACCACCACCATGTCGCGGTCCCGAATGACGAACACGTACTGGCCGCCGAAGCCGACGGCGGCGCGGATCGGCTCGTCGCCGCCCGCGGGATCGGTGGCCAGCTGGTTGAGCTGATCGTGCGGGGACCCGGGGTAGCCTTCCTCGTAGTCGGTGCCGGTGCGCATGGTGAGGATGTCCTCGATCCGCTGGGCGGCCCGCCGGGGGTCTTGGGCCAGCTCGTCGCGCCACTGGGGGAAGAAGTCCACCACCCGCTCGTCCACCCCGCGGAGCACGCCCTCATCGATCGCGATCCCGATCAGGGCCGAGGCGAAGCTCTTGGTAACCGACTGGAGCGTGTGCACGGCGTCCGCCGTCGCGCCGTTGAAGTACTCCTCCACCGCCAGACGTCCATGGCGGACGATCAGCAGGCTGTGGATGTCCGGATACCGGCCGGTTTGGAGGTCCCGCACCAGCACGTTCAGCCGGGCGCTGTCGAGTCCCACGGCCGAGGGCGACGCGGGTTCCAGGTCGTCCACGATGACGCCGGTCGGGGCCTGCTGGCAGGCCGCGGCCCCGGCGATGAGGAGCATGCCTAGCAGGAGGGAAGTGGACGGCATGCGCGCTCCTCGGGATACGAGTGCTACTCCACAGGTTGACCGGGGTTCTGGCCGACGGGGCGCTTGACAGCATACGAACGTTCGTGCTTTTTACTCCCATGACCAAGGGCGACGACACCAGGGCGAGCATCCTGGCAGAGGCCACCAACCTGGCCAGCGTCAATGGGTTACATGGCCTCACCATCGGGGCGTTGGCCGCCCACACCGGCATGTCCAAGAGCGGCCTGTTCCGGCATTTCGGCTCCAAGGAGGAGTTGCAGGTCGCCACCCTGCGCGCCGGGGTCGACCGCTTCACCGAGGCGGTGGTGCGGCCCGCGCTCAAGGCCCCGCGCGGGCTCCCGCGGGTGCGCGAGCTGTTCGACCGGTGGCTGGCATGGGAATCGGACAAGGGACTCGAAGGCGGCTGCCTGTTCATCGCGGCGTCCATCGAGCTGGACGATCAGCCCGGGGCGGCGCGCGACTACCTGGTCGCCACCCAGATCGAGTGGCTCGGCTTCCTCGAGAGCGCCGCGCGGAAGGCGGTCGAAGCGGGCGACTTCCGGCCCGACGTGGACGTTGCCCAGTTCGCCCATGAGTTGAACACGATCTTTCTGGGATTCCACCAGGCCCATCGCCTGATGCGCGATCCCCAGGCGGCGCAGCGCGCCCGCCGGCAGTTCGACCGATTGGTGGAGGACGCCGCCCGTGCTTCCGTTCCTGCGTAGAGCGGTGCTTCGCGCCTACGGTACCGTCTTCCCCGGCCGCGCGGCCGCGTGGTTCGAGCGCGTGCTGCTGACCCCGCGGCCGGTACCACCGCTCAACGTGCCCCGCCCGGCGGTGCCCTCCACCTCTCACCGGCTGCCCTACGGCTGGGGATGGCTGGCCGTCACAGAGTGGGGTTCCGCCGGCGACGTGGTCCTGCTGGTCCACGGCTGGGGCGGCCGGTCGGAGAGCCTGCACGCGCTGGTGGAGCCGCTGGTGGCGGCGGGCTACCGCGCGGTCACGCTCGATCTCCCGGCGCACGGCGCTTCGGTCGGCGGGCGGCGCACCAACCTGATCGAGTGCGCCGGTGCGGCCCTTCAGGTGGGACAGGCCTTCGGGCCGCTCGCCGGCATCGTAACCCACTCGTTCGGGGGACCGGTGGCGGCGCTGGCCTGGCGCCACGGGCTCCGGGCCGAGCGGGTGGTGATGCTGGCGCCGCCCATCTCGGTGCGCGACGTGTCGCTGCCGGTAGGCGACTGGCTGGGGCTCCCCAGGCGCGTGTCGGAGCAAATGCTGGACGCCTTCGCCAGGCGGCTCGAGGTCACGTGGGACGAGCTGCGCACGGATCGGCTGGCGGCGGGAATCGACGTCCCGCTGCTCGTGGTGCACGATGAAGACGACAAGCTCATTCCGTGGAGCCACGGCGCGGCGGTGGCGCGTGCCGCCCGGCGGGGCAAGCTGCGCACCACGGCCGGGTTGGGACATCGGGATCTGCTGGTGGACGCCGGCGTGGTTGGCGGAGTGATCGGGGCCCTTTCATCGCCGGACCCGGAGGTCTGGGCCGCCTGACCGCTACCGCACGATCGTGAATACGTGCACCCGCTGCACGTCCACGGCGTCGCGACCGACGAGATAGACCCTGCCGTCTCTCACGACCGGCGGCACGTACCGGTCCGGCTCGATACCGCTGACCCCGAGCCGGCCGAGGTACCGCCCCTCAGGATCGAACACCCGGAACCCAATCTCCATCGGTCCCGCGGGCACCGTCACCCAGAGGTAGCCCGCGGGATCGACCGTGAGGCCTTCGAAGAACGGTTTCGCTTTCGGAATCCGATCCATGTCGATGCGCCCGCCCATCTCGCGAAACCGCTTGACCGCCGCTCCGGCTTCCCATGCGGCCAGCTCCGCCGGGGCGACCGGCGCCGGCGTGGCCTCAAGCAGAACCTCCATGATCGTGTCGCCCGTGAAGGCGGCGCGGAACACGTGAAAGGCGCTCCCGTGGCCGAACCAGATGCCGCCCGCCCGATCCACGTGATAGACCAGCCCGGGCGCGAAAGGCACGGACATGCCCATGCCGCCGCGCGCGGTTCGGATGCTGAACCCTTCGTAGATCGGTGCGGAACGCGCCGGGAGCCACACCGTATCCTTTCCCATGGCCGCCGTACTGTCTCCTCGGAGCGCCGTGCCCAGCAGGACGGGCCGCCAATCGGGATCGGTGCCGGCGTAATACTGTTCGTAGATCCGGCCGTCGTGGATGGCACCGGAGAACACCCATCCAAAGAATCCGAGCGCTCGCGCCACCGACCGCACGTACTCGCCCTCGCGCGTGAGCATCGTATACCGGTCTCCGCGCTGATCCACCACCACCAGCGTATCCGGCGCCAACCACACGAGGCCGTTGGCGTTGCGGTACTCGCCGGGGCCGCCTCCGGAACGGCCGACCGATCGCAGCAGTGTGCCGTCCGGCGCGAAGATGCGAAGCTCGTTGGCCTGCCGGTCGAGGATGTAGATCCGCCCGCCCTCGTCCACCAGGAGGCCGGAAACGGCCGCGAACGTCGTGGCCTCGGCTCCCTCGGCCTCGCCGATGACCAGCGTCGAGACGAGTCGCCAGGCGGCATCGTCCCGCCACATGCCCTCCGACGGGTTGGTGACGCGTATCGCCCCGCCCGGCAGCGTGTCTACAGCGCCGCCCCAATGCCTGCCGGCGTCGCCACCACCACACGCCGCCACCAGCGGTACCACCACGCACCATCTCATGTGTCCTCCGTGGACCGGCGACGCGGCCCGCCGCAGCGCTTGGCGCTTCGTTTAGTTATTCCTTATGCCCCGTTGGGGTCAAGCAGAACGGATCCGTCCTATCAGGTCGCGCGTGAGGGCGGAGGCCAGCCCGATGGCCCGGGGGAAACTAGGGACAGGCGGCGGCCGGATAGTGGCCGGGGTCCTGGGCAGCGCCTACCTTCCTGCCCCATGGACGTTCCCCGCTTCTGGGCCCGCGCTCGCGACGTCGCCGAATCGCGCGGCCGTCGCCTCGCGCTATCCGCCTGGGGCTGGTCCGCGGCGAACCTGGCCGAGGCGCGCGCCATGGCGGCGGAGCGGCTCGCCCGGCTGGTGGCTCGGGTGCGGAGCGGCGAGGAGCTGCCGCGCGGGTACGCCTACGGCAGCCGACCATTGCGGGAGGAGATTCTGAAGGAGTTCCCCGCCGGTAACGACCCGCGGGTGGTCATCACCCGGAACCGCTACGGCGCCGTCATCCTGAATACCGCGCACGCCTTGTTCCTCGACATCGATTTCCCCCCGCCGACCGTCGGTGGCGGGCTCCGCCGCCTCTTCGGCAAGAAGGACGATCCCGCCGCGGCGCCGCTCGCGGAGTTGCGCGCGACACTCGAACGACTGGGCGAGGCATCGTTCCGCCTCTATAGGACGGCGGCGGGGCTCCGCGCCCTCGCCGTGGACCGCGAATTCACGCCGGATGCGCCGGACACGCAGCGGCTGATGGAAGCCGCCAAGGTGGATCCCGCCTTCCGGCAGCTGTGCCGGGTGCAGCAGAGCTTCCGAGCACGGCTCAGCCCGAAGCCTTGGCGGTGCACGTACATCGTTCCGCCCACGGACTTCCCGCGTGAGTCGGCCGAGGATCAACAGGTCTTCGCCGACTGGCTGGAGGGTTACGACCTGGCGTGCGCCGGCTGGGCGACCTGCCGATCCCTCGAGTCGGTGGGCGACGGCGAGGCCCTACCGGCGCTCGAGGCCGTGGTGCGGCTGCACGACGGCTTGACGCGATGCCTGGACGAGCTGCCGCTCGCCTGAGACTGGCGACCGCCTGACCCCACCTCCTGCGCCCCAGACCCGCGACCTGGCTCGCGTCCTCACCGCGCGGGACCTTGTGGTCATCGTGGTCGGCACGGTGATCGGATCGGGGATCTACCTCGTGCCGGCCACGGTGCTGGCCCAGACGGGCGGGCATCCCGGCACCGCGCTCCTCATCTGGACCGTGGGCGGCGTCCTCTCCCTGCTGGGCGCGTTCACCTACGCCGAGCTGTCGGCCATGAACCCGGCGGCCGGCGGCCTCTACGTGTACGTGCGCGACGCGTTCGGCCGGTTTCCCGCGTTCCTGTTCGGCTGGACGTTCTTCTTCGTGATCGGGAGCGGGAGCCTGGCTACGCTGGCGGTCGCCGCCGCCGGCTACGCCGAGCAGTTCGTGGTCCTGGGGCCCGTGGGGAAGCGCGGGGTGAGTGTCGCGCTCATCGCCGTGGTCGCCGCCATCAACGTGAGGGGCACTCGCCAGAGCGCGGGCGTACAGGGGTGGACCACCGCGCTCAAGGTGGCGGCGATTCTCGCCATGAGCGTAGCGCTCCTCGTGGTGGGCGACGGGCTCACGGCGGGCAACGTTCGGTGGTGGCCCTCGACCGTTGATCTCTCCCTGCTCTCGAGCGCCGGCCTGGCGATGATCGGTGTGCTCTGGGCCTACGAGGGGTGGCAGTACGCGGCCAACTCGGCCGGCGAGGCGCTCGACCCGCAGCGCACCATGCCGCGCGGCTTCCTGATCGGGACCGTGGCGTTGGTGGCGATCTACCTGCTGGCCAACCTGGCGTACCTCGCGGCGTTGGGCGCGGCCGACGCCGCTCGCTCCACCCGGGTGGCCGCCGAGGCCACCGCGGCGATCCTGGGGGACGCGGCGGGCCGGGCCATCGCCGCGGCCATCATCATCTCGATGTTCAGCGCCGCCAACGGTATCGCGCTGACGCTGCCGCGGGTGTTCTTCGTGATGGCGCGGGACGGGGTGTTCTTTCGGCGCCTGGGCGAGGTGCATCCCCGCTTCGGGACACCGGCCTATGCAGTGCTCGCGTTGTCGGCCTGGGCGGTGATCCTGGCCGTGACCGGCACGTTCGAGCAGCTCATCACCTACGTGATCTTCGCCGGCTGGATCTTCTACGCCCTGGTGGCGCTCGCGGTGTTCGTGTTCCGGCGTACCCGGCCGGACGCCCCGCGGCCGTTCCGGGTGCCCGGCTATCCCTGGACGCCCGGGCTGTTCGTGGCCGCCGCCCTGGCGCTGGTGCTCAACACGCTGGTCCGGCAGCCGCTCGAGGCCCTGCTGGGGCTCGCGATCGTTTTGCTGGGAGCGCCGGCGTATGGCGTGTGGCGGAAACGACGGGAGGACGGGATACCGGGATGACGGGGTGGCCGGCGGAATGCCATCCCGTCATCGCGTGCTCCGGTGTCAGTCGATCTTTACGGCCGTGTAGGTGAAGACGCTGCCCTGGAAATCGGTCGCGTTCCCCGTGTGGGTTTCCCGGCGGAACGCTCCCATCGTGAGATAGTGACCCACCGGGCCGCCCCCGGGACCTGTGCCGCCGAAGGTGGCGACGGCGTACGTCCCGTCGCCGTTGTCGGTCCAGGTCTCGACCGGCGTATCCGCGTTGAAGCCGGGGCTGGCGTCGAGCCCGGCTTCGAAGTAGCGCCGGCTGAATCCGCCGATGAACGCCCCGGACGCCTGGAAGATGAGGCCGAGCGTGGCGCCGCCGTTCAACCGGTAGCGCTCGACCACCGGCGGCACGCTGTCCACCACGCCCGCGACGTCGGGATACCCGGTGCACAGGTACGGCTGGTTGGCCCCGCCCTCGGGGCGCGGGCCGGCGCACCCCCCGGGGATCCAGCCGCCCGCGGTCTCATCGCCGCCTAACGAGGCCCAGGCCAGGTCGCGGATATCGAAGTAGAGCTTGAACGCGATGGGCGCGCCGGCCGAATCGCCAACCACCAGCGGCGTGGGGAGCACGTACAGGCGCGCGCACCCGGCATACTCGATGGCCACCGGCTCGGCCGCGCCCGCCGTGTCCAGCACGCCGACGCTCTTGGTGACGTAGGCGGCCCCGTCGAGCGTGACGGACCCCGTCAGCTCCGCCTGATACGCGCCTTCCTCCTTGCACGTGTAGATGCGGACCGCGTCGTAGGTGCCCGGGGCAATCACAACCGGCAGAGCCGAGAGCAGATTCTGGAGCGCCGGCCCCGCGAGATCCACCAGGCACCCGTCGTTGGAATCGGCCTCGCAGTCGTAGATCTCCACCGTCTGACCGGCGCCTTCGAGCGAGATGCCGCGAATGGGCGAACGGAACGCGCTGATGGCGACGGCACTGCTCCACGCGTACGGGCTGGGTGCCGCGACCTGCTGGCCGCCGAACCCCGCGCCCGCGCCCGAAGTCGCCGCCGCGCTGCCGGGAAGGCGAATGAGCGCGGTCGTGATGGTCGGGCCGGCATCGTCGCCCGGCCCCGTGATTCCCTGTTCGGCGCATCCCGATCCAACGAGCGCGATGGCGAAAACGCTGAGCGTCATCGCGCTGGGCTTCCCGATCATGTTTGACTCCGTGACGAGTGAGGATTGCGGGGCAACAGCCTCGTCACTAAGGGCAAGGGACGGGCCACGAGTATGCCCGCTCGGCGTCCAACGTATGTGATTGCGGCACAGTCTGTTACGCTAACTGATGAACCATGACCGCGGGCAACATGTAAAGGGAAAAGCGGAAAGATCCTGTACAGCAAGCGTCACCCCGGGCCCGCGACCTGCCGCACGGCTGCTGGGGCTCGCGATCGTGATGCTGGGGGCGCCGGCGTATGGGCGGTCGAGGACCAGGCGCCGCGCGATGACGGCCTAACGTCGGGGGCGCCCCGCGGCTGGTGCCCCGGGTCGGAGAGCCCTAGGTTCGACGCGACGCGACGATGCTCATCAACGCACCGGTTGCCCTCGGATTCGCGGCGCTGCGGCTGGTGGCCGCGGGGGCGCTCGCCATCGCCGACCGCCGGAGCGGGGCCAAGGCCTGGTTTCAGATCTGCCAGGCGCTGTCGGACCTGGTGCTGACCCTGGGCGTCGTGGCGTACGCCGATCCGGCGGTCGCGGTCCGGTGGGGTCCCTTCCTCTATTCGCTCGCCCCTTGCGCCGTGCTCTGGGAGCTGGTCGCGATCAAGCTGCGATGGGAGCTCTGGCCTCCGAAGCCGGACCAGACGTCGCTCTTTGGCGAGGGCGCATTGCTGCCGCTTTCCCTGCTCTGGGGCCTCGCCGGCGTGCTCCTCCCGGCACTCATGACGTATGGCGCCCTCGCGGCCCTGCAGAACTCCCGGTGGGAGGCCGGCCCGTACGTCGTCACCGGGATTGCGATGCTGATATGGGCGGCGCGGGCCGAGTTCAGTGACCATCCTCGGGCACGCCGCATACTCTACTCGGCGGTGGGCATCCTACTGCTGTCCATTGGGGTAGCGTGGTGGGTGGCCTGATCCGCGTGGACCAAACCCACGTATCATTCATCCCGCGGGCACCAGGCAGAACGGATCCGTCTCCATCACGTCCCCGGTCATCGCGTAGGCCCGGGCCCGCGACCCGCCGCAGGCCCAGCGGAACGTGCAGTGCCCGCAGGCCCCGCGGAGCCGATCCATGTCGCGGAGCGCCACCAGCGCCGGCGCCTTGGCGTACAGCTCCGACAGCGGCGTCTCCCGCACGTTCCCCAGAGAGGGATACGGCAGGAACCCAGCCGGGAACACCTCCCCCCGATGCGACACGAAGATGACCCCGTTCCCGTCGCGCACGCCGAAGCCCATGCGCTTGCCCGCCGCCGCCACGGCCGCGGGCGGCATCCCCTCGGCCAGCTTCCGCTGAATCCAGTAGCGCCGATAGTGCGGCGCCTCGACCGTGCCCACGTGGAAGGGCGCGTCGGCCGCGACCCCGTACACCCAGCCGAACAGCTCCTCGATCAGCCCCGCGCTGGGCAGACCCAGGTCGGTCCCCCGCCCCACCGGCACCAGGAGAAACAGGCTCCAGCGGCGCACCGGCGGCGTGGCCTGGCTCACCAGCAGGTCGAACATCGCCGGCAGGTGGCGCATCGTGTCGCCCGTGACCGTGGTGTTGACCTGCACCGGAATGTGGAGCTCGCGGGCCCAGCCGAGTGCCGCCATCGAGCGGTCGAAGGTGCCGGGCACGCCACGGAACGCGTCGTGGATCTCGGCCGTGGGCCCGTCCAGGCTCACGCCCAGCGCCGCCATCCCCAGCTCCTTGAAGCGGGCCACCACCTCGCGGGTGAGCGTGGGCGTGGTGCTCGGCGTGATGGACATGGGCAGCCCGATGGAGCGGCCGTAGGCGATCAGGTCGAACAGGTCGGGCCGCTTCATGGGATCGCCGCCCGTGAGGATGAGCATGCTGCCCATGCGCTTCACGTCGCGCATCAGCGCCCGGGCGTCCTCCCCGGAAAGCTCCAGCGGATCGCGGGTTTGGATCGCATCAGCCCGGCAGTGCCGGCAGGCAAGATCGCAGGCGATCGTCGTCTCCCAGTACACGTTTCGCGGCGCCTCGTCGTAGACGTAGCCGGGATAGGGATCGCCCACTAACCTCGGCGCGGTCTCAGTCGTTTCACGTTTCACGGTTCACGTCTTCTCTGTGCGCTGTGAGCTGTGAGCTGTGGTCGATCGGCGGCGGCGAACATCGCGGCGCGAATGGCACGCTCCGTGGTTTCCAGCTCCCGGGCCCCGTGCGCGGCCGAGAGAAACGCGGCCTCGAATTGGGAGGGCGGCCAGTACACGCCCTGGTCCAGCAGGGCCCGGAAGAAGCGGCCGAACGCGGCCTTGTCGCAGGTCGCGGCGCTGGTCCAGTCGCTGACGGGCCGGTCGGTGAAGAACGCGGTGAGCATGGTGCCCACCCGGTTCACGGTGACCGGCACGCCGGCCTCCCGCGCGGCGTTCGCGAGCATCGTGACGACCGTTTCCGTGGCGCGAGCGACGGCCGGCCAGGCGCCGTCCCGCTCGAGCTCGGTGAGCGTGGCGATGCCGGCCGCCATCGCCAGCGGATTCCCCGACAGGGTGCCGGCCTGATAGACCGGCCCTGCCGGCGCCACCAGCTCCATGATGTCCCGGCGCCCGCCGTACGCGCCCACCGGCAGCCCGCCGCCGATCACCTTGCCCAGCGTGGTGAGGTCGGGCGTGACCCCGTAGAGGGCCTGCGCCCCGCCCGGGTGCACCCGGAAGCCGCACATGACCTCGTCGAACACCAGGAGCGCGCCGTGCGCGGCCGTGAGGCGGCGGAGTCCCCGGAGGAACCCGTCCGCCGGGGGAACCAGCCCCATGTTGCCGGCCACCGGCTCGACGATCACGGCGGCGATGCTGTCGGGGAACTCGGTGAGCAGCCGCATCACCGCGCCGAGATCGTTGTACGGCGCCACCAGGGTGTCGGCGGCCGCGCCCGGCGGCACGCCGGGCGAGTCGGGCAGACCCAGCGTGGCGACGCCGGACCCGGCCCGCACCAGCAGCGCGTCGGCGTGACCGTGATAGCAGCCGTCGAACTTGACGATCCGGGACCGGCCGGTGAACGCGCGCGCCACCCGGAGCGCGCTCATGGTGGCCTCGGTGCCCGAGTTCACGAACCGGAGCAGCTCGAGCGACGGGAAGAAGCGGCGCACCAGCCGGGCAAGCTCGATCTCGAGGGACGAGGGCGCGCCGAAGCTGGTGCCCCGGGCCGCGGTCCGGCAGACGGCGTCCACCACCGCCGGCGGCGCATGACCCAGGATCAGCGGACCCCACGAGAGTACGTAGTCCACGTACCGGTTCCCGTCCACGTCGTGGAGCCAGGCCCCTTCACCCCGCTCGATGAACAGGGGATCCCCGCCCACCGCCCGGAAGGCGCGCACCGGGGAGTCCACGCCCCCGGGCAGCAGGGTGCGGGCTTCTTCGAACAGTTGACGGGAGCGAGCGGTGGATCTCATGGGCAGGCCCCGGCACCCGAGGCGCGGCGTAAAGCCGCGGCTCGGCCAGCTGCCGCGTGAAGCGGCGGGCCCGTCGTCTCCGACGACAGGTGGCCGAGCCGCGGCTTCATGCCGCGCTCACGCGCGGCGTCCGGCCACCCTCCGCGAGTGATCACGCCACGAACTCCCGCGCCCGGGCCACCGCGGCGCCGGCCGCCTGCCAGCCCGAGGCGATGCAGTCGGGGATCCCGACCCCGCGATACGACGCCCCCGCCAGGAAGAGGCCCGGGAGGCGCGACAGCTGGAGCCCGATCCGGTCGAGGCGATCGCGATGCCCCACCGTGTACTGGGGCAGCGCCTGGGGCCAGCGGGCAATGCGCCAGAAGAGCGGCTCGGCCGTGATCCCGTGCACCGCCGCCAGCTCGGCCCGCACCAGCCGCCGGAGCGCATCGTCGGTGGCGCGCACCACTTCCTCCCGGCCGGCCCGGCCGAGGAAGAACCGGATCAGCACCCCGCCCGGGGGCACGCGTTCGGGGAACTTGTTCGAGGTCCAGGTGCAGGCCACGACGCTGCCGCCCTCGGCCCGGGGCGAGACGTACCCCGAGCCCGACAGCGGCCGCGGCACGGCGGACCCGGCGAACGCCACCGACACGGTGGCCGTCGAGACGAACGGGATCTCCCGCAGCGCGGAGGCCAGCGCCGCGTTGGCGCCCTCGAGCAGTGCCGCGGCCTGGAAGGCGGGCAGCGCCAGGATGACGGACGACGCTTCGACCTCGCGCCCGTCCGCCACCTCGATCCGGTAGCCCGCCGGCAGCGTCCGGAGCGCAGTGACGGGCGCGTCGAGCCACACCGACTCGGGCGCCAGCCGCTGGTCGAGCGCGTCCACCATTTCGGCCAGTCCCGCCGCCAGCGTCACGAACCCGAGCGGCGGTTTCGCCGTGCCCCGGCGGGCGAGCCGGCCCTTGAGCATGGACCAGAGCACGCTCCGGTGCCGCTCTTCGGTCTCGGCCAGCTGCGGGAACGTGGCGGACAGGGAGAGCGCGTCGCCGTCGCCCGCGAAGATGCCGGAAAGGAGCGGCTCGACCAGCCAGTCGTAGGCCTCGCGCCCGAACCGGCGGGTGACGAACTGCGCTACCGACTCTTCCGGGCCGCCTCTGCGCCGGGCCACGACAGGCTCGAGGGCCGCGCGCGCCCGCCCCGCCGGCGAGAGGATCCGGGTGGTGAGCAGGGGGGCGATCCGCGACGGGACCAGCCCGGTGATCCCGTCCGGCAGCTCGTGCAGCCGTCCGTCCCGCTTCACGTAGCTCCGGCGGAAGGCCGCGTCGGTCGGCCGCAGCCGCTCGGCCAGGCCGATGCGCCGGCACAGTTCGACCCCCGCCGGCTTGGCCGCGAGGAAGCAGTCGGGGCCCCCCTCCACCACGTACCCGTCCACGCGCTCCGTGGCGATCTTGCCGCCCAGCCGTCCCGCGGCCTCGAGCAGCAGCACCTCGCCCGGCCCCAGCACCTCGGCCGCGCGGTCGGCCGCCGCCAGCCCGGCGATGCCGCCCCCCACCACCACGAGTTGAACTGTCCGAGTCATCCCCGCATCCCTCCGCCATCCGGGCTGACCCCGGGCGCAAGCCCGGGGTTCAAGGGAAGGGGACCTTGGGGGGAGCTCATGCCCACCCCGCCGCTCGCGCCGCGCCCCGCACCAGGTCCGCCAGCCCCGCGATCATCGCCGGATGCGTGTTCAGCATCTCGATGCGCTCCAGCCGCACGCCAAGGGTCGCCGCGTGGGCCGTGAGCTCGACGTCCACGTCGTACAGCACCTCCACGTGCTCGCACACGAACCCGATGGGGACCACGAGCACGTCCCGGACCCCGGCGCCGGCCAGCTGGTCCACCGCGGCTTCCGCGTCCGGCCCGAGCCACGGCTCGCCGCTCATCCCCGCCGACTGGTAGGCGAACCCGTGGGGCCGCTGGCCCAGCCGCGCCAGCACGGCGCCCACGGTCTCCTCCAGATGGCGCGGGTACGGGTCGTTCCAGTCCAGGATGCGGCGGGGGAGGCTGTGCGCGGTGAACAGCAGATGGACCCGCTCCCGGTCGGCTTCGGGTAAGCGGGTCAGGGCCTGATGCACCCGGTCGGCCAGGGCGTCGAGGTATCCCGGCAGCAGGTGCCAGTGCTCGATGGCTTTCACCTCGACGCCAGACCGCGCGTCGTCGATCTCGCGGTAATAGGCGCCGATGCTCAGGTGCGAGTAGTGCGGCGCCATGACCAGCCCGACCGCGCGCGTGATACCCCGCTCGCTCAGGCGGGCCAGCGCGTCGCTGATGTAGGGATGCCAATGCCGCATGCCCACGATGGGGGCGAAGGCGTCCCGCTTCCCGTTCCGGAGCGCGCCGGTGAGCGCCTCCGCCTGCGCCGTGGTGCGTTCGAGAATGGGCGACCGGCCGCCGATCTTCTCGTACCGGGCCCGCACTTCGGCGACGACGTGCGCCGGCGTCTCGCGATAGCCGCGCACGTCCCGGAGGTAGGGCTCGACTTCGTCCAGGCTGCCCGGCCCCCCATAAGCCATCACCAGCACCCCGATCGGCGCGCTCATGCGGGCCCACCCACCCCCGCTGACCCCGGGCGCAAGCCCGGGGCTTGCGAGAAGCCCGCAGAGCCTGAGCCTCGCGAGGACCCCTCAAGGGCTGACCCCGGGCGCAAGCCCGGGGCTATCGCCCCTGCCGAGGTCTTCTCGTGCACGAGATCCACCACCGCCCGGACGCTCTCCACCGGCGTGTGAGGCAGGATGCCGTGTCCCAGGTTGAAGATGTGCCCGGGCCGGCCCGCGGCGCGGCGCAGGACGTCGTCCACCCGGCGTTCGAGCTCGGGCAGGGGGGCGAAGAGCGCCACCGGATCGAGGTTCCCCTGGATGCCGCGCTCGTACCCCACCCGGCGCCACCCCTCGTCCAGCGGCGTCTGCCAATCGAGGCCGATGACGTCGCCGCCCGCGTCGCGCATGGCCTCGAGCAGGGGGCCGGTACCCACGCCGAAGTGAATGCGCGGGACGCCCAGCGGCTCGAGCGCGTCGAGCACCAGCTTGGAGTACGGCAGCACGTACCGGCGGTAATCGTCCGCCGCCAGCGCGCCGGCCCACGAGTCGAACAGCTGCACCGCCTGGGCGCCGGCCCGGACCTGGGCCGAGAGGTAGTCGGCCAGCACCCGCGCGAGCCGGGTCATCAGGTCGTGCCACACCTCGGGGGCCCCGAACATGAGCTTCTTGGTCTCGACGAAGTGCCGCGAGGCCCCGCCCTCGACCGCATAGCTGGCCACCGTGAACGGCGCGCCCGCGAACCCGATGAGCGGGACCCGGCCGTCCAGCAGCCGCCGGCAGATCCGCACCGCCTCGAGCACGTGCCCGAGGTCGCTCTCCACGTTCACCGGCCGGAGGGCGGCGACCTGCGCCGCCGTGCGAAGCCGGTTGAAGATCACCGGGCCTTCGCCCGGCGCGAACTGCAGATCGAGGCCCAGGGGCAGGAGGGGCAGCAGGATGTCCGCGAAGAGGATCGCCGCATCCACGCCCAGCGCCGCAACGGGCTGAAGCGTCACCTCGGCCGCCAGCTCGGGCCGGGCGCAGATCTCGAGCAGGGTGTGGTGCGCCCGGATGGCGCGGTATTCCGGCATGTAGCGCCCCGCCTGGCGCATGAACCAGACCGGGGTCACGGCCGCGCGCTCGCCCCGGGCCGCCTGGAGAAACGGCGCTACAGCCATTTGTCGAGCGCCTCCGCGTCCGGCTGGTGGATCCCGGTGTGGAGCGGCCAGTCGCGGGCGGTGTAGCGCCGGGCCTCCGTGCCCCGCAGCTCGTTGACCAGCTCCATGAACCGGCTGAGATCGTCGGTCTCGTACACCACCACGAACTCCTGGTCCTGGAGCCCGAATGAGTAGAGCAGGAGCTGGGTGATGTCCTTGTACTGCTTCCCGATCTTGATGTGCCCCATCATCATGTCGCGCCGCTCGTCCTGGGTCTTCAAGTACCAGTCGGCGGTCTTGACGAAGGGATAGGCGATCAGGTACGGCCGCCGTTCGGCGGCGAAGGGATCCAGCTCCTGGGCCGACTTCGTCCTGGTGTACTGCGACTGGCGGGTGAATCCCCACAGCACGTCCCGCACCTCGAGGTAGGCGCGGAACGGGGCCGCGGCCTCCGCCCAGCGGGAGAAGAAGCCGGACGCGCTGTCCGCCGACTCCGCCTCGAGCGCGCTCCACACGATGAGGTCGCTCCGGGCCTCCAGGCCGAACGTCTGGTACACGTGCGTCACCTGCGCCGCGCGCCGGACGGCCGCGAGCCAGTCCCGGTGGATCCGGCGGCGCCCGGCCGGCCGCGTGCGCCAGTAGCCCTCGGTGAAGGAGAGCAGGGCGAAGTGGCTCAGGGTCTGCCGGGTTGGCTCAGCCACTGGGCGGCGTCCTTGGCGTGATACGTGATGATCAGGTCCGCTCCGGCGCGCCGCATCGCGGTGAGGATCTCCAGCACGACGCGCCGCTCGTCCACCCAGCCGTTCTGCGCGGCGGCCTTCACCATGGCGTACTCGCCGCTCACGTTGTACGCCGCCAGCGGCAGCTCGGGGAACCGGTCGCGGGTCTCGCGAATCACGTCGAGGTACGCCAGCGCCGGCTTCACCATCAGGATGTCGGCGCCCTCGGCCACGTCGAGCGCGTGCTCGCGCACCGCTTCGCGCCGGTTGCCGGGATCCATCTGATGGGTGGCCCGGTCGCCGAACTTCGGGGCCCCCTGGGCCGCGTCGCGGAACGGGCCGTAGAACCCGGACGCGTATTTCACGGAGTACGACATGATGGGGAGATGGTCGTAGGCGGCGCCGTCCAGCGCGCCGCGGATGGCGGCCACCATGCCGTCCATCATGCCGGACGGTGCGATGACGTCCGCGCCCGCCCGGGCCTGGACCACGGCGATCCGGCCGTAGATCTCGAGCGTCGGGTCGTTCAGCACGTAGCCCTCGGGCAGGCGCGGATCGGCCTTGCCCACGGTGCCGTTCACCACCCCGCAGTGCCCATGGTCCGTGTATTCGCACAGGCACAGGTCGGCGATGACGACCAGCTCCGGCACCGCCTGCTTGATCTCGCGGATGGCGCGCTGGACCACGCCGGTCTCGCTCCAGGCGTCGCTGCCGGTGGCGTTTTTCTGCTCCGGGATCCCGAACAGCAGCACGGCGGTGACGCCGCTCCGGGCGATGGCTTCCGCCTCGCGGGCCACCAGCTCCACCGGCCACTGGCTCACGCCGGGCATCGAGCCGATGGGCCGGGGCTCGCCCCGCTGGTGGGTGACGAAGATGGGCGCGATCAGATCTGTGGGCCGCACGGTGGTCTCGCGGACCAGGGCGCGAAGGCGGGGGTTGTGGCGGAGCCGCCGAGGTCGGGTGGTCGGGGTCATGGCACGGGTACCTCGGCAAAGTGCGCGTCGAGCGCCTGGACCAGCGCTTCGACCGTCGCGGTCGGGGGCTGGACGTGGACGGTGAAGCCGAGGGCGCGGGTCGCGGCCGCGGTGGTGCCCCCCAGGCAGGCGATGGTCGAGTGGCGGAGCACCCGCCGGGCGTCGTTCCCCAGCAGCGCCGCCAGATTCCGTACGGCGGAAGGCGACGTGAAGGTGGCCGCGTCCACCCCGGCTTCGAGCGCCCGGTAGGCCCCGGCATCGGGCGCCTCGGGCACCGTGTGGTAGATCGTCACCTCGGTCACGGCGGCTCCTGCGGCGCGGAGCGCGGCGGCGGTCTCTTCCCGGCCGATATCCGCCCGGGGCAACAGCACGGCGCGA
>Ga0214473_10003522_pt1 | contig 18963 bp, 11 predicted proteins | sample RVTome_7_FD_203509 | JGI IMG/M metagenome (GOLD analysis project Ga0214473, IMG submission 203509) | Soil microbial communities from uranium-contaminated site in the Upper Colorado River Basin, Wyoming, United States - RVT98D197 | ecosystem: Environmental > Terrestrial > Soil > Contaminated >... | reverse complement strand
GGTCCCGATGCCCGGATTCCGGCGGTCTCGGCGACCGAATCGATGCGCGGAATTCCTTAGCGGAGATATTAAAACGTTTCATCAATTTTCTGAGGTTTCCCCTATCCATCTGGGCCTTTGCTGCGGCCCTGGAAACATTCCCTTTGTAGAGGCCCAAGAGTCCTTTGATATAATCCTTGCTGAGGTCCGTTACCGCTTCCTTCTTAATCTCTTTGAAGGCCCGATTGAAAAACTCCGTCTCATACTTCACATTCTTGATTTCTTCCGGGAGATCCTCAAGAGTAATGGTCTCACCTTCTTTGAAATTCATTATTTTTTCCATCGTGTTTTTCAATTCACGGACATTTCCCGGCCAGGGGTAGTTCATCATCTTGTTGAGCACTTCTTCGCTGGCCTGCGTTACTCGTTTATTGAACCTCCTATTGAATTCTCTCAAGAAATGGTTCACGAGGAGTGGAATATCATGAAGTCTTTTCCTGAGGGGAGGGATATGAAGGGAAATGACATTCAAACGATAATAAAGGTCTTCTCTGAACCTTCCCGGGCCAACTTCGGCCTTCAAATTCTTGTTCGTGGCCGTAAGGATGCGAATATTGGTTTTTAGGATTTTGGTATGGCCCACCTTCGAGAATTCCCTCTCTTGAATGACCCTCAACAGTTTCTTCTGCAGTGAAAAGGGGAGTTCTCCAATCTCATCAAGAAAGAGGGTCCCTCCCTCCGCAACTTCGAGATACCCTTTCTTATTGCAATAAGCTCCTGTGAAAGCTCCTTTGACATGGCCGAAGATTTCGCTCTCCAGAATCGTTTCGGTCAATCCGCCGCAGTCGATGACAACGAAAGGTCCATTCTGTCGGATTCCTGAGAAATGAAGGGCCCTTGCAATCAGTTCTTTCCCCGTACCACTTTCTCCCGTGATCAAGACGGTGCTATCTGTGTTGGCTAACGTCTGGACCTGCCGGAGAATATTTTTCACGGTGTCATCTTCGGAAACAAAGGCAGAAAGGGGGAACCTCTGAGATAGCTTCTCTCGCAGTAAACGGTTTTCCAACAAGAGATCCTTTTGTTGAAGGGCCCTCTTAACGATCAGATCGATTTCATCGATATTGTAAGGCTTGGTCACATAGTCGAAAGCCCCCTTCTTCATCGCATCGACGGCCGATTTGACGGTCCCGTATCCCGTCAAGATGATGACAGGAAGATCGGGGTCGATCTTTTTGCTGAACTCCAATAGTCCGATTCCGTCTACCTCCGGCATGATCAAATCTGCGATCATGATGTCATAAGATTCTGTTTTGAGAAGGTCCTGGGCCGTCTTTGGATCAGAAGTTCCGACGGTTTGATAGCCCATCATCTGCAAGGTTCGTCCGAGAGCTTCCAGAGACCTTGCTTCATCATCCACCAAGAGAATCTTTGTCATTTCGAATTATCCTTCTTTGGGGGCCTCTGGGACCGGAAGCGTGATTTTGACGGACGTTCCTTCCCCCGGCCTGCTCCTCACATCGATGTTTCCGCCATGCTCTTTAATAATCCCATAGCTGATCGATAAACCCAGACCCGCTCCGATTCCCATCCCTTTGGTGGTAAAAAAGGGATCGAAGATTTTGTCCAAATCTTTGGCATCGATTCCGATCCCCGTGTCTGAACATTCGACAGCAACCCAGCCCCGGGATTGTTTCCGTCCACGGCCATTGCCCCAGGTCGTTCTAAGTTCCAATTCTCCTCCCTCCGGCATGGATTGAACGGAATTGAGTAAGATATTTAGGAACACCTGCTGAAGGTGATTCGGATCAGCATAGATACAGGGCAACCGATCGTCATATTTTTCGAGCAATTTTATCGATTGGGAGTTAAATTGAAATTTCAGGAGGGAGACCGTTTTTTGAAGGACATCCCCGACGTTGATGAAGCTTTTCTTCATTTCTGATTCTCTTGAGAAATTGAGAAGGTCCCGGATGATTCCCATCATCGCGAGGATTTCTTCCTCAATCAGCATCAGGTCGATTTTGACCTCGGAACTCAGAGAAGTGTTTCTCAGAAGCATTTGAACATAGTTTGAAATGACTCCAAGGGGATTATTGATTTCGTGGGCAATCCCCGCAGCCATTCTCCCGACAGCCATCAGACGATCTAACTGGCTGATCTTCTTGTAAGCAGATTCGAATTCCTCTTTTCTCTTTTTCAACTCATTTGCCATTTTATTGATGGAAAGGGCGATCAGCCCGATCTCATCTTTCGTCCTGACTTCGATTCGATGGTCTAATACTCCCTTCCCGATCATCTTTGTCCCCTCAATCAGTTTTTCCATCTGCTCAAGGGATTTGGAATAGGCTGAGACGAAGCTCATCAAAGGGAGGTAAACCCCCTGGCTTTGATATGGATCGAGATGAGAGCCTGTAGTTTCTTTCTGAAGGGTAATCATCCTCTTTGAGACCCCGCCGACCTTCCTGGGGAGAAGGGTCACTAGACTCCAGCCAGTCGTTTTAATAAAGGTGGAGAGGAGATACCTTTTCCCTGAGGTTAATTGAATCTCACGGATCTCGGTCCCGATGGAGAGAGGTTTATTTTGAGGAGGACCTTTAAACACCAAATTCCGCCATTTTAAATCTTTCCATTTTCCTTCGATCCAGATGCCGTCCTCCTGGAGACTGTCCATGCCCTCATCCGAAGAGATGATCAAATTCCCACGAGGGGAGATGATAAAGCCGTAGCCCTTTTCTGTCATTTTGAGAGCCTGACCCAAAGGTTCGATAATCTCTCCCAGGTTCACATCGATTCCAATCACTCCGACAAAATTCGAATTATTCCAGACCGGTACGCAGCATGTGACCATCCAGGTTTTAGTGAGAGGGCAAAGATAGGGTTCCGTCCATTTAACTTTCTTTTTCGGGTTATGTCTTTCATCAGCAATAAAAAAGAAGCTGTGTTGAGTTGGGTCGAAACCTTCCGGGAGGACAGAGAAATCCTTCCAGGGATATCCTCGCGTCACCCCCCTTTTATTGATAATGTAGGTAAAGAGGATATAAGGGTTATTTTCCACTAAAGGCCGGAGGATTAAATCGAGGTATTCTGTGATCTTAATAAAATTCTTATCTTCGGGAGAGAACTTCGGAACATTAGTGGCAAAAACACAGGAATTCCGATTTCGATTGGGGTTTAGAAGTGAATTCTTTTGATGCGGACGATCAAGATGATTTTCCCAATACGGCCTTTTGAGTATCTCTCTTCCATTTCGAAAAATTTTTTCGGCTACGCTCTTCACCATCAAGGCATTCTTTTCAACCGTTTCCACTTCCCATTGGATTCTCTCCACCTCGTTCAAAATCTTTTGGAAAATTATTTGATTTTTGATCATCCTGATCCCACTTTTCCCTCTCCCCTCTTTGGGGAGAGGGAAAAGGTGAGGGGGCGAATCATTTCGCCTTCCTTAGAATAATCTCTCCGAGATGGTAGAGATCATCCTTGAGGGTGACCTCCTGGGTCTGGCTTTCATATCCCCGGGCATCGAATTGCACCGTGTAGGTCTTATTCCCAAGGCCATCAAAAGCAAAGTCTCCAAAGAAATCGGTCTTGGTTTTCCGTTTCTTGTCCCCTTGACCCATCAGGGTTATGGTGATGTTGCCAGCACATTGATCCTTATCCCCATAGACGACCGTTCCTGAAAGATGGGGTTTTGGCAGGCCGATGTAATAGACATTCGGTTTCGCCTCGAACTCCGGATGGAAGATCTCACCCTTCATCTCCTCCAGAAGTTTTGAGACCTTGCTCGTGGGGTCATCCAGGTCCCCAAAATTGAGGCAGCCTGTAGGACATGTCTGGACGCACCGCGGCTCTTTCCAGCCGTCATCCAGGAGATGAGCGCAGAAGGTACACTTCTGAGGAAGATTCTCAGCCTCGTTCCAGAAGATGACCTCATAGGGACAGGATTGAACCAGCTGCTTCTGCCCGACCGCTTTCACGGGATCGATAATCACGATCCCATCCTTCCGCCGGTAAATCGCATCTTCCTTTGCCTCTTTCATACAGGGAGCATCCCCGCAGTGCTGACAGGGTATCGTGATGTAGTGGACCCGGATGTGGGAGGGCGAAAGCGCCCGCTCCACTTCATGAATCCTGATCCAGAATTGGCCAAAAGTGGGTTGGGGTTTGGTAACGGGAGGGAATGCATTTCCCACATGTTCATCCTTACAGGCAATCTGACAGGTATAACAACCGATACAGCGATCCAGGTTTATGACCATAGCGTAGCATGCCATCTTAGCGACCTCCTTCCCATCTTTCGATCTCTACCAGACAAGAGCCGGGAGCCATGCCCGGACAGTTCTTTGAAATAAACTTCGACGAGGTAACCTGATTAATGGTTCCGCCCCGGTCGATCGTCTTCGGATCTCCAGGCTCACCCATAGGATCATACCCGCCACCGGAGCTGTAGGAATGAACCGTCCCGGGGATGATCCGGGGAGTAACCGTAGTAATGGCTAAAACCGTTCCCCTGTCGTTATAAATTTTGACAATATCACCATCGGCGATACCCCGTTTTTTTGCATCTGCCGGATTGATCCGGACCACCCAGTAACGATACCCATCCTTGAGACGCCTGTGATGGGGGACCTCATCATTCCAGAGACCTTTACCGTCGAATTGGGAGTGAAAGCTGAAGCGTGGATGAGGCGTGATAAGCTGAAGAGGATATTTCTGTAACAACTCCGTGGTGGTGTGGCCTTCCCAGGAAGGGATATAGTGAGGCACGACCGGCCTTTCTTTATCATCCGGGTCAAACCTCTTGAGGCTCTGGGATTCAAATTCAATCTTTCCCGTCGGGGTAGCCAGTCCCTTCCCATCATTCACCGGCCGGTCCACAAGACCCGGACCCCAATCCGGATTATCCTTCGGCCTGTCCTCGTAGAACCATCTAAAGGCGGGTTTGGGTTTGTGATCTTTTTTCAACGGGATGATATAATAGCCTTTCTTCTGAAACTCTTTCCAGGTCATGACCTTGGAAAGATCGCTCACTTCATACATACGCTTCACCCACTCGATCTCGTCCCTTCCCTCCGTAAATTGCTCCTTAATACCCAGTGGACCGGATAGGAGCGTGAAGATCTGATAGTCCGATTTTGATTTGCCCAGCGGTTCGATGCACTTCTGCTGCAGTACGACGACCCGGGCATTGACCGGGTTGAGGTGGCGGGAATAACCTGAAATCCTGGCCCACTCGCCGATATCCCACCGCTCAAAATTGGTGCAGACCGGCAGCACGATATCGGAAAGCCTCGCTTCAGGCTCGTTGAAGATCGTCTGATTTACGGCAAATTCAAGGTTAGGATGGCGGTACATTCTTACCCACCGGTTGGTATTCATCATGGTGCCGATGTAGGAAGACCCCTGCCTGAAGAGCATCTTGATGGTTGAATACCCTTCAAAGGGAAAAGTTAACTTTGCGAATTGCTGCTGCGTGCTCTGACCGTAATAGCCATAAACGCCGGTCCAGGTGACGGGAGGATCCATGACAGCCTCCGGGAATACGGACCGGTTGATGCGCTGGCGGATCTGGCCCTGGACCGGTCGATCCGGAAAACCACGGGGACCCAATTCTCTTGGCCCGGAACTGCCTCCGCTGATACCACCGTCCGCATATCCCGGAAAATAGAAGTCCCAGTCCGCAGGCGCTCCACCCGTCGTAGAAAACATATTGACCCCGGGTTTGCCCAGGCCCTGCATGGCGATCAAAAGGACCATCATGCGGGCCCATTCGTGGCCGAAGGCAGCCCTGCCGGGATGGCCCATTCCTGACCGGCCTCCTGCTGCGAGGGTGGTCCTCTTCGCGGCCCATTCCCGGGCAAGGGCGATGGTGTCGCGGGCCTTCACCCCAGAGACTTCCTCTGCCCATTGCGGGGTTTTCGGGACCCCGTCCTCCTCACCCAGGACATAGGCCTTCCATTGATCGAATCCATAGGTATGGGTTTTCACATATTTCTTGTCGTAAAGACCTTCCGTGATCCAGACGAATGCAATGGCCAGGGCCAGAGCACAGTCGGTGCCAGGCCGCGGAGTGAGCCATTTGTCCCCCCCGATCACGTTGGTGTAGTTGCAGAAAGGATCGATAAAGACAAACTTGATTCCCAGCTTCTTCATGTGGAACCGCCAGTTGTCCGTCTCATTCCAGGCATAATCCCCTGAGGTGGTCGATGGATCGGATCCCCAAAAGACGATCATATCCGTACTCTTAAATGTATCGTCCAGGAGGTCATAAGCGGGTGGCTGGCCGAGCCTCCAGTAATAACCCCACTGATGGATGGCTCCCCAGAAAAACCCCTCCCAGCTCTCGGGGTTATGATCGATCCATGTGCAGCCCACAAGGTTCCAGAACCGTTCGAGGGCGCTCATCCGGTATCCGATATTTCCCCATGAATCGTGGGAGGAGCCTGTCACCGCAATGGCCGAAGGACCATGCTCCTCCTTTATCCGGATAATCTCCTTGGTGACGATTTTGACCGCTTCATCCCAGCTGATGGGCTCATAGCCTGATAGGCCTCTATTCTGTGGGTTCCTTTTTCCATCGGGATCGAAATCGACGCGCTTCAGCGGGGTTAAGAGTCTGTGCTTTGAGTATACATACTGTTTCGAACCCTGAACCCAGCATGAGACCGCAGCCTTGTTCGGACGGGTAAAGGTCTCTCCCCTCGCTTCAATGCTCCAGGGCTTTGCATCATCCTTAGAGTAAGGAAGGGGCACCATACGAATAATCTTTCCGCCTTTCACATAAACAAAGAGCGGCCCGCTCAACGTACAGTTTATGAACCTTTGTTCATCCTTTGTCGTGTACTTTGTGACTCTTTTGCCTGCTTTTTCCATAAGGCCTCCTTATGCTTAAAAAAACCGCATAGCGCAAAGCGCATGGCGAAAAGATGAAAATCCTAAATCAACAAAAATCCCTCCCTGCCTCCCTTTACGAAAGGGAGGGGTTAGATCTTCCCCCTTCCAAAAGGAAAGCTGTGAAAAATTCCGAGTCTCAGAGACCGGACGGGGGGATATCGGAGAAAATGTAGAGCGGTAACCTCTTTCAGTTCACACACAAAGCCACGAATACCATGGAGGGTAAATAATTTAGGAGGACTCATCGCCATTAAATTAAACGTCCGCATTCTACATTTTTGGAGATATCCCCGCGTCCGGTCTCCTTCCCTGAATCATTTCACTGCTTCAGGGAAAATAAGGAGGATTATATCTTCAAAGCCAGATTGTAGGCCGATTCGATGGCCTTCATGGCGTTGCCGATTTGATCGCAATCCCCCACGGTGTGGACTTCCGGGACCTGATCTTTGAGGGCCTGAGCGAGATCCTTTCGCATTGTCTCACCGACGCTGATGATGACGGTATCTGCGTCGAGCAGAAAAGTAATCCCCGCTTTCTCCAGAACCATACCCCGGTCATCGATCTCCTTCACTTTGGCATTGCTGCAAACCCGAATATTAGCGCGATAGAATCGTTTCAGCAAGTAATTTCTTGACGTGTATCCCATGCCGGGGACAACCCCGCTCCTCTCCGTGACGATATTGACCACCTTGCCTTGGGATGCCAGGTATTCGGCGGCATCCACGGCAGCATATCCGGCATGACAGGCATAGGTATAGGTGGAATTTACACGGGTGAGGTCTCCTTCGACGGGGGTGATCTTTGGCTTGCAGGTGAAGGTGCAGTGGTAACTGCAGGCCCAGATCGCGATTCTCTTTCCTGCCTGTACCCGGCCGCTCATAATATCCTCTACGGAGACGACATTGGCTCCCTTCGCTCCCGTGATCTTTTTCGGAACGGTCGGATCTGTGCCCACAGCGATAACCACGGCATCCGGTTTTAGTTCTTTCACCGTTTCGGGTGTGGCTTCTTTTTCGAGATTCACATTTACCCCTGCCTTCGGGAGGGCGTGCTCGAAGTATGAGAAGAGCCGTTCTGTCTCCCTCTTGGAAGGTGAGGCCGTGGCCAGTCGATAAGCTCCTCCAACACGGTTCTGCCTCTCGAAGAGGGTCACCTCGTGGCCTCTTTTGGCGGCGATCAAGGCCGCTTCGCATCCGGCGGGTCCTCCTCCAACCACCACTACTTTCTTTTTTGCGGTCGTCTTCTGAAAATCGTCAACGGGGATTTCGTCTATCAGGCCAGCGGCAGGGTTCACGAGACAGGTGGTGGGTGCCAGCATCCATAGAACATCAAAACATCCCTGGGCACACCAGATGCAAGGCAGAATGTCCTCAGCCCGCCCTTCGAAAAGCTTTTTGCCATAATCGGGATCTGTGATGTGAGGCCTTCCAATGCAGACGAAGTCCGCCTGTCCATTAGCAACAATTCCTTCGACCATGTCTTCGGCAATTCGCTTGGCTACCATCACGGGAATGTTGACAGTCTTCTTAATCCCCTCAGCCATGTAGACCCAGGAACCCCGGGGGGAGGCCATGGTCTGGTCATGGAGGTTGTGATCCGATTCCCTCATGCCTGCAGAAACATTGATGCAGTCCGCTCCGGCCTTTTCAAGGGCCACCGAGATCATTCTCGAATCGATGGCTGTCACTCCCCCGGAAGGAGCGTAGTCGTCCCCGTTAATGCGGCAGAGCGCCGGGTAATCGTGACCGCACCGTTCCTTGATCTTCTGGACGATCTCGCTGCAGAACTTGATGCCTCCCTCTATTCCACCGTATTCATCCGTCCTCGCATTCAGGGTGGGGGAGAGAAAAGCGCTCAAAAGGTAACCATGAGCACAATGGACCTCTACGGCGTCGAATCCCGCTTTCTTGGCTCTCAAGGCTGCTTCACCGAATCTTTCGATGATTCTTTTACATTCATAAAGGGTCAATTCGCGAGGGGGGTCATAGAGCGTCTGAGTGCTCGCCGTAGCGGAACACGAGACAGGCTGGGAGCCGCATATGGCGATGCTGGTCTGCCTTCCCGAGTGCATGAGCTGGAGAGCAATCTTTGTCCCATACCGGTGGACTTCATCGGTCAATTTTTTCAGTGTGGGAATGTATGGGTCATCTGAAACAGCATTATTGAGGATCGATCTTCCAACGGGGTAGTCTATAGCCGAAGCTTCGATGATGATCAAGCCCGCTCCCCCCTTCGCCCTCAGGCCATAGTAGTGAACCGCCCGGTCGGTGAAGTGACCCTGGAAGGTATAATTGGTACACATAGCGGGCATCACCAGCCGATTTTTCAATTCCATGGAGCCAATCTTACCGGGTCGAGCCAATAATTTCGGGACCGCACTCATCGCTTTTCTCCTTTTTGAATTGGAAGAATCATCTCACCACAGAGACACAGAGGACACGGAGAAGATATTTTTTGTTTGGCGGGGAGGTCCCCGCCAAATAAAAAGCATCCTGTCCTTCCAAAATAGAAAACTTCGCCTATCAGAGCCGGTTATCAGATTACGATTCATTCCCGAAGGGACAGAGTATTTTTATCCGGTCGTCGTCTCCCGCCTGCGTGGCCGGAGCCACTTCGGCGTGGCGAAGGCCCGACCGGATAAAAAACATTTCTTTCTGTGCTCTCTGTGGCTCTGTGGTGAAAGTGGTTTTCACTTATTTCCCTTCAAACTGTTTTTTCAGTTCTTTGCGCAAGACCTTTCCATATAGATTCTTTGGCAGGTCCTCCATGAAGTAGATCTTCTTCGGCCTTTTATAGCTCGCAAGGCGCTCCTTGCAGAATTGCATCAGTTCCTCTTCCGTGACTTTTACCTCTTTTCTGGGCACGACGGCTGCGGTAATCACCTCTCCCCAGTAGGGATCGCTCACGCCGAAGGCCGTCACCTGGGCCACGGCCGGATGAGTCGACAAAACTTCCTCCACTTCCCGCGGATAGACATTAAGCCCTCCTGTGATAATCTTATCATGCTTCCGATCTACCAGATAGAGGTATCCTTCTTCATCCATGTATCCTATGTCACCGGTATGAAGCCACCCTCCCCGAAGGGCCTCTTCTGTCTTATCCGGCTGATTCCAATAGCCCCGCATGACCAGATCCGATCGCGTGACGACTTCTCCTATTTCCCCGGGAGCAAGAGGTTCGTCCTTTTCATTAACGACCTTGATGCAGACGCCTGGGAATTCTCTCCCAGCAGAAGCCAGTCGCCTTTCCCGAACAGGATCACGGTCCACGATATGCTCCTGCCTTGGAAGGTGAGTCATGGAGATGATCGATTCTGCCTGGCCGTAAGACTGATCCAAAACCGGTCCAAAGATCCTGAGTGCCTCTTTAATCCTTTCCACGGCCATGGGAGAACCGGCATAGGTGATCCGTTTTAAAGAGCTGAGATTGAATCGAGGCCTTTCGGGATGATCCATTAATCCAATGAGAATTGTTGGAACCGTGGAGATATCCGTGATGGTTGAGGCCTCGATCTCTTTGAAGGTTTTAAGAGGATCGAAATGACCGTGAAGATAGTTGGTCGCCCCCCGGATGATGAAAGGCAGAATTCTCACGGAACCGGCATGGCTCAGGGCCCCCACGGTCAGGAGCTTATCGTCCTGGGTGATGTCATAGATATCGCATAGGAGAAGGTGGGTACAGGTCAGGATATTACGGTGGGTCAGCATAATGCCCTTTGGGGCCCCCGTCGTGCCGGAAGTATACCAGAGGTCCGAGAGGTCATCAAGCGTAACATCCAGTTTGGGTTCCCGGTCCGAACCGTTTTGAAGGAATTCTTCGTAGTCCTTCCCCGGTCCTTTTCCTTTATGGATGACCCAGCGGACCTCAGGAGAGATCTTTTCAACCGTTTCAAGGAATTCAGGGCCGTGAATCAATACGAGGGCTCCCGAATCCTCGATCATGCCTTTCATCTCTGAGGGATGAAGGCGTGCATTCAGACGGACCCAGACCAGCCCGGCCTTGTAGAGGGCGAGATAGGATTCGAGATAAGAAAGGCTGTTGTGGAAGAGGAGGCCAACGCGGTCTCCCTTTTTCAGGCCAAGACCGAGCAAGGCATTTGCCAATCTGTTAATCCTTCCGTTGAGGTCCTGATAGGTGATAGGTTGACCATCAATAACGAAGGCAATCCGCTCAGGGAAATAGTGAGCGCTTCGAGTGATGAGGTAACCGACATTCATGATGAGAACCTCCTAGTTCATTCCCCTCCCCCCAGCCTTCTTCCACCGGGGGAGAGGGAGAGGGTTGAGTTATTTTCCAAGCAGTATGTGAACCGCCACTACAGCTGTTTCTCCAGCCACGTTTCCGCCGCCATTTTCCACCAGGCCCGTATTGGGAGGGGGATTGATTTGCCTTTCTCCGGCCTCTCCGCGCATCTGCCAGACAATTTCGGCAACCTGGGCCAGTCCAGTCGCTCCAGCCGGATGTCCTTTCGCCGTCAACCCCCCGGACGTGTTGACCGGTAATTTGCCACCCAGCCAGGTCGCGCCCTCATCGATCATCCGACCGCTTTCGCCGGGTCCGCAGAATCCCAGTTCTTCGTAGAGGAAAAGTTCAACAGGGGCCACGGCATCGTGAACTTCGGCCACCTGAATATCCTGAGGCGTCACCCCGGCCTCTTCATAAGCCTTTTTTGAGACACGAACCGTTACGCCGGGTTCGTTCTCCCTGGTAAATCCAAAGCTGCCCAGGACCGTGGACCCGATCTTCACAGGTCTCTTTCCCATTCTCTTGGTCATCTCTTCCGTTCCGATCAGCAGGGCTGCTCCTCCATCTCCAAGGGGGCAGGTCATCTGCAGGGTAATGGGATCGGCGATCATCCTCGAGTTGAGAACCTCTTCCAGGGTGACCCGGTTCCGGTACTGAGAGTGAGGATTGAGGGCGCCGTGATCATGGTTCTTCACGGCAACTTTGGCGAGTTGTTCGCGCGTGAGGCCATATCGCTCCATGTGGGTCCGGACACGCATGGCATAGATCCCGGCAAAGAGAATTCCCATGTGGCCCTCGATCTCCATGTCAGCAGATGTGGCAAGGGCTTTCAGGCTTCTTCCCGTGTCATCGCAGAAAAGCTTCTCCACTCCTACGGCCAGGGCCAATTCAACCTGCCCCGAGGCAACTGCCCGATGGGCAAGATAGAAAGCCGTGGACCCGGAGGCGCATGCATTCTCGACATTGATGATCGGGATTCGGGTAATCCCTGCCTCCCTCATCACGACTTGGCCTCGCATCGACTCCTGTCCGGTAATCAACCCCCCATAAGCGTTGCCCACAAAGGCAATGTCGATGTCGTGAGGATCGATCTTCGACTCATGGATCACATTCCATACAGGCTCGTAGGCCAGGTCCTTGAGACTTTTGTCCAGATGTTTTCCGAACCGGGTCATCGAAACTCCCAGGATATAAGTCTGCCTCAATTTATCCTCCCTTTGTATTGGGGTAAGGTTACGGTTACGAAGCCCGTTTCGTTTAGCGTCTGATGGTTACGTCAACTTCTTTAGACCAAGAACGTTACCCAATGACGATACGGGCATCGTTGCCCTGACCGTTAAAGGTGACCTTTATTTTCTATTTAATTTGTTTCAGGGGTCTGAATCGATATCCGACGATCACCCTGTTTTCTTGATCCCGACCCAGTCTGACAATTTCCAAACCCATTTCACATCCGACCTTCAAAGAAGATCCGTCTCCATAATCTGTGAGAAGAGAGAATAGGCGTGGTCCACCCTCAAAGAGATCGATGTACCCTTGGGCGTGGGGTACGCTGTACCCCGGGGGCGCCACACTTGCGATCACGAAGGTCTGCAGGGTCCCGCGATCGCTCAAGGGAATCTGTTTGATCGATCGGTCATCGAGACAATGGGGACAATTTCTCCTCGAGGGGAAGTAGATCTGTCCGCACCCCTCACATCTGCTGCCCATCAGACGAAGCTCTTCAACGATTCTTCCGGTCAGACTGCCAGGGACTTCCGGAATCCATGCGTCCGCTCTGACAATCTGATGAATGAACCGGACCATCTCTTTCACCTCGGAACCGGGAGGGAAAATCGCGGAAACTCCCAGGGCCCGAAGGGGGTCATAATCCTCCTCTGGAATAATTCCGCCAAGGATGATCGGGATATCCGAGGCGTTCAATTTTTTCAGCTCATCGGTTAACTTTTTTACGATCGCCGTATGGGCCCCGACCATGGAAGAGATGCCTATCACGTCGACCCCCTCCTGTATCGCTGTTCTGGCAACGGAAGAGGGGGGCTGCCTGATTCCGGTGTAAATGACCTCCATGCCGGCTTCTCTCAACCCATAGGCCACCACATAAGCGCCCCGGTTATGTCCATCCAATCCGATCTTGGCGATCAATACACGGGCCCTTCGATCCGGTTTTCTCAAATCCATACTTCCCCCTCCCGATAGGTCCCCCAGATCTTGCTCAGGACCCCGCAGATCTCGCCGATCGTGGCATAGGCGCGGACACAATCGACGAGGGCCGGAGCTGAATTCTTCCCGAGTCGAACTTCCTGATCCAGTCGGCGAAGAGATCGCTCCAGTTCTTCCTTGTCACGCTCGGATTTGAGGCGGTGCAGTTTCTGAATCGCCCTTTCTTGTACTCCCTCAGCCACCTTAAACGTCTTAATATTAAGCTTCTCCTTTTCCTCCCTGAACCGATTCAAACCAACAATCACCCGTTCTCCCTTCTCGATCTCCTGCTGATGTTCCCCCGCGGATTTGCGGCTCAACGTTTGATAGAACCCGTCTTCGATCGCCTTCTGGGCTCCTCCCCGCTTGCTGATTTCCTCCATCAAGCTTAATGCCTGTCTTTCGATCTCACCGGTCAGCGATTCCATAAAATAAGAGCCTCCCAGAGGGTCTGCCACGTCCGCAATCCCCGACTCATTGGCCAGGATATGCTGGGTCATCAAGGCAATGTGAGCGGCCTCCTGAGTAGGAATGGAGACGACCTCATCGTAGGCATTGCACGAGAGGCTCTGGGCTCCCCCCAGTATTGCGGCTAAGGCTTCGAGAGTGACACGGACAATATTGTTAAGAGGTTGCTGGGCAGTCATGGTATAGCCTGTGGTGTAGACCCGGATAAAGCATTGCATGCTTTCCGGCTTTTTGGCATGATAGCGATCCCTGAGCATCCGGGCCCACATCCGGCGGAAGGCCCTGTATTTGGCGATCTCTTCGAAAAGGTTCATGGGAACGGAAAGCTGACATTCCATGGAAGGGGCAAACTCGTCCACATCCAACCCGCGGCTGACCGCTTCGTCAATGTAAGCCTGGGCATTCGATAAGGTAAAAGCCACCTCCTGGACAGCTGTCGCTCCTCCCTGTCTCATGTGGGAGCCACAGACCACAATCGGCTTAAAATGGGGGTAATGGCGTGTACAGTACTCAACGGCATCGATGGAAAATTTTAGCGAAGGGGTAGGGGGGAAAATATAGGCTCCCCGGGCTACGTACTCCTTCAGGATATCGTTTTGCAAAACGATCGAATACTGGCTGGGGTCAATCCCCTGTTTCTCACCGAGGACGAGAAAGAGGGCCAGCATGATGGGTCCAATGGCATTGGCCGTGGTAAATATCTGGCGTACCTGATTGAGAGGGATACCGTTGAAAATATCTTCCATATCCTTCAGGGAATTAATCGACACACCGGCTTTCCCTACCTCTCCATCGGCCAGCTCATCGTCCGAATCGATTCCCAATTGGGTCGGCAGGTCAAGGGCCAAGGCCAGCGCTGTCTGTCCTTTTGAAAGAAGGTACTTAAACCTCTCATTGGTGGCCTCGGGATTTCCAAAACCCGCGTACTGGCCCATCATCCAGAACTCGGCGCGATACATGGCCGGGTAGATGCCGCGGGTATAGGGGAACTGGCCGGGTGATCCAAGGTCTCTATCCGGATCAAATCCAGCTTTCAGGAGATCGTCCTGGTGATAGACATCGGCCAACTCGATCTTTGAATCCGAAGAGAAGACTTTTTTCCGCCGTCCTCTATTCTTGTAATCCAGTATTAATAGATCTTGCCATTCCTTATCTTTCATCCTACGGTCCCTCATCAGGCCGGACCATTTTCGGCGAGAGCATCGAAGAGCCTCTCTGCCGAATCGGCGGGGCCGGAAATATCCAAAATGGTTTCTATCCGATCCATGGTCTTTTCGGTCAGGAAGGGTTTGGAGGCCTCCCGGAATTTTTCTCGAAGGATCGATTCGGGCAGCGGATTTTCGGGCTCACCCGAAGGATGGCTCACTTTCCCGGAAAAGACCTTTCCCTTCGCCATGTGGACTTCTACAATCGATCCCCTTTCGCGGGGATAGAGACCTTCGATTTCAGGATCGACCTCCACTTTGATCTTCTTCATCAATTCCAGAAGCCGCTCGTTGGCGAAATGCTTCTCATCGAAGGCGTCCCAGTCGTTTTTTCCCAGGATCGCCCGCGCCGCCAAGGCGTAGGGAATGTTGAAGTAGGCATCTCCGCGGCTGTTGAGATGTTCAATTTCGGTCTCCATAGCGATCTTATAGGTTCGGACCCGTATCTTTTCGATATGGGAAGGATCGATTCTGTTCTCCTTCGCCGTTTTGACGAAGGCGTCGATCGAAGGATGGACATGGCGACAGCCCGGATAGGGTTTCAAGTAACTGCCCTTGATGGCATGCTCATACTGGAGAGGAGCGTCAACTGCAGGATGAGGTGTGGTCCCCAGATAGGCGGGATAGAACCCATCTTCAATCATTCTGGAATACCCCTCGTGGCCTGAACCTGCCATCAAGGCAGCCATCATGCCACCCCTAACAGACCAGGCAACCTGGAGGGGCTGCGTCTGTCCGCTCCGAAAGGAAGCCATCAAACCGGCACTGGCCAGGGCGGCCAGGCAGAGGGCGTTTTGAATCTTGTCAGGATTGAATTTCATGAGCAGGGATGCGGTTGCTGCGGCACCAAAAGGAGCGGTAATGGCAGTGGGGTGGAATCCTTTTCGGGTGAATCCCGGGTTGCCGCCCCGGGCAAGGCGGACCATGACGTCATATCCGGCAATGACGGCCCGGTCAATCGCCTCCCAGTCCTTTCCCTCCGAAAGTGCGGCGACCACCGGGATCACCACAGCAGCCGGGTGGCAGGCCCCTTCCCGTGAGCCATCCTCAAAAACAGAGGCATTAATCGTGAAGGCCCAGAGCATGGCACCATCCAGCGGCTGTACCCTTTCCGGGCCACTTCCAGGCCAGGTACACCCTTTGGGACTTTTCGGACAGACCCGGCCGAGATCCTGAAAAACCTTGTTCCTCCTTCCGATCCATGCGGACGCAAAGGTGTCCAGCAGATGTTGCCGGACGATCATACGATCCCGGTCTGAGAATCGGGTTGACCCGATCCGATCCACAAGACCAGCCAGGTAGGAGGCAATCGTCATACTCTCGTCACCACTGGATGCCATATCCAATTTACTTTCCTTGTGGCATTACATTGTAAACTGGAATGTTGGAATATTGGAATAATGGAATATTGGGACAGAATTCCATCCAAATGACCTTTAGCCTCTTAAAGAATTGATATCGACAAAACTTTGTCGATATCGGATAAAGGGCGTTTAAACGTAGGGCAGGCGTCTCGCCTGCCGCGTCCGGTCGGCGGGGACGCCGACCCTACAAAAAAACCGACTGCCCCAAAGTCCCGCCGTTGGCGGGATTCCGGGCGAGTCCCAGACGAGGCGTAGATTCTTACGCACAAAGTATGAGAATTTCCTTCTAACTTCTTGAACTCCAGAATTGTCATGCTGAACTTGTTTCAGCATCTCGTTTTGTCCTTTAGGTGAGATCCTGAATCGATACTGAAACGAGTTCAGCACAAGGTTCAGGATGACAGGTCTAGGAAATTTTAAATTGTTTGGTTAGATTTACCCCATCATTCCATTGTTCCATCATTCCAATATTCCATTATTCTTCAACCGAAAATCGAAGAGAAGATATACTCTTTCCCTGCGTTGATGTGGCGCTTGATGAGCTGTTTGGCTCTTTTTACATCTTTCAGGCGGATGGAATCAAATAGCTGATTATGTTCCAGGACGACTTCTTGTGCCCTGCCTGCGTGCAATCCTTCGATGCGATGGCGGAGGAAAATCCGCTGGTAGACTTCCCGGAAATAATCGGTCAGATAGGGATTTCCCGCCATCTGAACGCATGAGGCATGAAATTCCTGGTCGAGGGTGAACCTTCCCCTGCTTACCTGATCGAGGACGGCCTTTTCGTAGAGGGCTTTCTGCCTCTTCAGGAGTTCAAGTTTCTCCGGAGTGAGCTTTTGAATGCTGCGTTCGATGGCCCCCAGTTCAATAATTTCACGGATCTCATAGAGGGCATCCCCCTCTTGCCGGGTGATCTGGTGGACCGCGTATCCCTGATTGGGAATGAAATCGAGGAATCCTTCGTTGGCCAGGATGCTCAGGGCGGTATTTACAGGGGTGCGGCTTACCCCTAATCGCTTGGCCAGATCAACGAAGACCAGTCGCTGGCCTGGCACCAGATCATAGGAAAGCATCATCTCCTTGATCTCCCGGTAAGCCATCCCAACGAGGTTTTTGTCCCCGGAGGATTCTGTCTGATTTCCCGATCTATCCTTAATCACTCCCCTGAACCTCTTGGAGCCTCGTCCTGATTTTCTTGCCGATATTGATATTTCGCGGGGGCCTCTATCCTTAGGAGCTTCGCAAGATTGAGACCCAGCATATTCGCCTTGTCCTGGTCGGTGATAGGAGGATAGCCCCAGCCTTCCTGCAATTCTTTTGAGATCTGTAAATTCAAAACGGCTTTCACCGAAAGATCCGCCGGAGAGGCGGGCCAATCGACGCCGAATACGATCTTCTCGCTTCCCCCCAGGATGTTCATGACTGACCCAACCAGATGGGCCAACTTCATGGGGGCGTAATAAAGGGGTCCAAGCATGCCGCTCATCCCGACATAGAGATTCTTATGTTTCCATGCCAGGGAATTTAGCATATCGTTCTCCGGCCATCCGAAATGGTAGGCAACGACCTTCAGTTCCGGAAAAGTGAGACAGATATTGTCCAGAAGGATGGGCTGGCAATACTCGGAATGCCCGCCGACGGCAAAACCCGTATGAATGAAGACAACTACGCCCAGTTCAAGACATTTTTCATAAAAGGGGAAGAGGTCAGGATGGTTGAAAGGTCCCGCATCTTCCGGTGAATACATCTTGGTGCATTTGAAGCCGTATTCCTTATGAAGAATTTCTAGTTCTTTGATGGCGTTCTTCACTCCCCGGATCAGGTGGGGGCCCACATTGGAACATCCGATGAAACGACCTGGATACTTTTGCATGGCTTCAATGGTGTGATAGTTGGTCGAGCAGGGCACGCCGTTATAAGACATCGTCAAGAAGGATTCTCTCAACATACAGGCCATATCGATACCGGCCTCGTCCATGGCTTTGATCAGTCCTTCCGCCGTCCAATCGGAAGGTTTTTCCCGCCTCTCTTTTGTGAGGGGATTGGTGTTCCACCATTTTCCGGTAGGGGATTCTTCAGGTTTGGAGAAATAGGCACTGGCCGGGTAGTAACTGATGTGCTTTCGAAACTCCCAGGGCATGATGTGCGCTTCCGAATCGATGATAAAAAAATCCTTTTCAGTCATATCTCCCTCCATCCGTATCACCAAATTTTACATACAATATTACATTCAATATTCTTTGTCAAATCATTCCTGACAAGAGTTTTTTCGATGTTCTTCCGTCGGACCTTTCAACCCAGCCTTGGGTCCCTGGAGTTAACACGAGACAAGGTTTCTAAAAGCATTCAGCGTGAGACCTCCGGGGGTTTATGTTAAACTTTTTGTATCAATTTAGCCTTTTGAAAAATAAGTGTAGTGTAGGCCCTTGTGCCTGCGCACCGGAGTGCTTCGGCACACAGGTGTGGCCGTATATGAAGGACCAGAGAACCAAATTTGTCTTTGTTTTGTCCACGGGCATAAAGCCCTTCACTACAGGTCCTATTTTTTTTCAAAGCGCTAAAGTGTTACAACTCTTTTAGATTTGAGGGGGGAGATAGAAAGGAGA
>Ga0214473_10003521_pt1 | contig 18966 bp, 18 predicted proteins | sample RVTome_7_FD_203509 | JGI IMG/M metagenome (GOLD analysis project Ga0214473, IMG submission 203509) | Soil microbial communities from uranium-contaminated site in the Upper Colorado River Basin, Wyoming, United States - RVT98D197 | ecosystem: Environmental > Terrestrial > Soil > Contaminated >... | reverse complement strand
AAAGTCGACGCGACGATCGAAGGCGAACCCGTCGAGATCGCTTTCAACGTCCGATTCCTGATGGACGTCCTCAATGTCATTGACACCCCAAACGTCGCGCTCGAGACAACCAGCGCCTCTGCCCCCGGAGTTATCCGTCCCGTCGGCCGGGATGACTTCCTGCACGTGATCATGCCGATGCATATCGGCCGCTGACGGCCGACTTCCTCTCTACACCCCGCCCATCCAGGATCCATGCCTCCGGTCCCCGCCACGATGACGGTCGGGGCGTGGAGCCCTGGCCGCTTCGTGTTGTGTACCCCGCCAAGTCAAAACTCACATTGCACTTGCGTACGGCGGCGAATCGGAGCAGGCACCGCTCCCCCCACCCCCGGTAAGAGCATCCGGGGCGAACGGCCCCTGTCTCCCCGGTTAGATCTTCCGGAGCGAACGGCCCCCTCCCCCGGCCTCCCGCGGACGGTCAACAGCGTGGAGGGCAAGCCGGGGGAGGGGTGAGGTCAAAGCCTCGATCGGTAAGCGGCCGAGTCGATCCTCGGGGATCCGCGTGAAGCAGGGCAGGGCATGGCATTCAATTGATACATCGCCTCGAACGAACAGGGCGAATGCGGCCCGCAATCCTCTCCTGGCCAACTCCACTAACTACAATCCGAACCCCGATGGCGAGGAGCATATGGAGGCAAGGGAAGTGGGGCACATCCCTCAAGGTATGATTCACCCGCGCGAGCGCGTATACTTCAGGTCCCTTCGGAGATCCACCCAATTGACGGCGCTAAAGTGCCGGTCCAGCGGGAGGCTCCAAGTTCGGTGGAGAATGGCAATTTCGGCGTCGATCGCCACGAATAGGGGCCAGATCGCGAGACGCCGGGAGTTGAGAAAGTGGTTTTCGACCCGACCGGGTTCCCAAAGGCCCTGACGCTCTACCTTGAACTGACCCAGTACCCCATCCTGGGCGGTCGGATTCGGGAGCGCATGCGCCGCGAAATCTTCCGGACCGGGGTCATCACCCAGGAAGCTTTTGAAGCCGAAGCCCATGAGAAGGCTGTCCAATCCCAGCGGCGGGAAGGGCTGGTCGATCCACTCAAACAGGAACACCCCGACACATGGGCCCAGCGCCTGGCCCTCACCCGGGACAACCTCACCGACTTCTATTTCGCTTACAACCTTCCCCACGAACGATTTGTCGAGATCGTCCGCCGGACTTTAGCCGAGCGCGGCCCTTCTCAGGACGTGGTGCTCACTTTTCATCCGGAGCTTGCGCCCTGGGACATGCTCTTCGCCCAGGGTGAGGCTTATGAGACTCTGCCTCCCAAGGAACGCAGTCGTGTCGAGCATCACTTGAAGGAAATCAAGGTCGTCCTGACCAAGGCCATGATCAGCGACCATCTGGGGTATGTCGGGATCGCCAAGGAATGGTTTGACATGGCCGACCTGCGGGGCATTCTTGACCGCCGCATCGGCCGGGGCAAGATCGGCGGGAAGGCCGCGGGGATCGTCCTGGCCGACTGCATCCTGCGCAAGTCGGCTAACGCGGCCTTGCTCGACCGTCTGCATGTCCCGCGCTCATGGTTCTTGGGCGCGGATGTCTTCTACCAGTTCAACCAGCTCAACGGGATGGTCGGCTTTGCCAACCAGAAGTACAAGAGCGGGCCTCAAATCCGCGCCGAATTCGACGCAATCCGCGAGCAGTTCCAGGCCGGTCGATTCCCGAACGAGATCGTAAACGGCTTGCGTTCGGTCCTGGATCAGGTCGGCAGCCTGCCATTGATCGTCCGTTCTTCCAGCCTGCTTGAGGACTCCTTCGGCACGTCGTTCGCCGGGAAGTACGAGAGCTACTTCTGCCCAAACCAGGGCTCGCACGAGGAGAACCTCAATCACTTGATGGACGCGATCCGGAACGTGTATGCGAGCGTATACAGCCCGGATGTCCTACTGTATCGGCGGTTGAACAACCTTCTGGACTACGACGAGCGAATGGCTATCCTGATCCAGGAGGTCCAGGGCATACGTCTCGGGGACTACTACCTGCCGGACGCGGCCGGGGTAGCATTCTCCCGGAATCAGTTTCGTTGGAGCCCTCGCATTGACCGGAGTGCCGGATTCCTGAGGGTCGTCTGGGGTCTGGGGACCCGGGCCGTCGAACAGCTCGGGGGAGACTACCCAAGGCTCGTTGCCCTGAGCCATCCCCTTCTTCAGCCCGATTCGAACCCGAATCACGTTCGGCGCTATTCGCAGCGGAATGTCGACCTGATCGACCTCAAAGCCAATTCCCTTCGCACCGTGGGGCTTGAGGAGCTCATCCGCCCGAATTTGCCGCACCTCCGTCTGCTGGCGCAGCGTTTTACTGACGGTCATCTCCAAGAGTTCGTCAGTACGCCCATCGATCTCGATCCGAAGGAGGTCGTGATTACCTATGACGGCCTGCTACGGCGGACACCGTTCGCCGATGTAATGCGGCACATGCTCCAGACCCTCGAACACGCTTATACGGTCCCCGTGGATGTGGAGTTTCTGGTGCTGCTCGAGGAGACGGATGAACGGCGGCGTCAACCGGCGATCTATCTCCTTCAATGCCGACCGCAAAGCCGCTTGAAGTCACAGGCGGTCGAGCTTCGCAAAGACATTCCTGCCTCGCGACGGATCTTTGTCAGTCAGCGGTTGGTGCCTGACGGTCAGGTGACCGATATCGAGTACGTTGTCTACGTCTCCCCCTCGGATTACGCGGCTATGGACCGCCAAGCCCAGATCGAGCTTGCCCGCCTGATCGGGCGCCTGAATGAACGATTGGCCGAGAAGGTCTTCATCCTGATCGGTCCCGGGCGTTGGGGGAGCGATAATCCGGATCTGGGGATCCCCGTCAAGTACGGCGACCTTTACCGGGCGCGGGCGCTGATTGAACTGGCCAACGACGAGTCGGCCCCCGAACCATCCTATGGCACCCATTTCTTTCAGGACCTGGTCGAAGCCCACATCTACCCGTTGGCTCTGGCGCTGAGTGACCCCGATGCGGAGTTCAATCAGGCCTTCTTCGATCAAGCCCCGAATGCTCTTGCCGAGCTCCTGCCTGAGGCCGCATCCTGGTCACGAGCCGTCCATGTGATACACATCCCGGCCGCCGGAGACGGGGCCCTCCTCGAACTGGTGATGGACGGCGATGCCGGGACTGCGATGGCCTATCTAGCAATGGCGCACAAAGAAGGCACTGGGGACGGCCTGGGGAATCAAGGGGCCTAACGTGCCCTCCTACCGAGACCGGCACTGACGGTCTTGCCCCCATGTCTATATGCGATAGCGAGCAACATCGGAATTCCCACCTACGAAGTGCGGAGCGTGGAGTGGGTCCACGGTATCCAATCGCGATGTCGGCTCAGACAGGGAGCTCCCGAACCGAATTCACTGTGCACCATGAACGCCTCTTTCAGGGGCTTAGTCTCCAGACTTCAGAAACCGGCGTTGTACGAGGGTCACCGGCCAGGCCGAGGAGGTCAAGCCCCCACCCTTTCTCAAGCATTGCCAAGAGGGAGTAGTGCGTGTATTCCGTGGAATCCTGCACCCCGGGCTGGATCATCGGTGAGAGCAGGATGGTTGCGACCCGGCCGCCGTTCGCAAGGCCGCAACAGCCGGCATCCCCCGCACCCTCGTCCCAGGTAATGATGACCAAGCTGTCGGGACCGTAAGCCGGGGAACCCCGGATGGCGCCGACCACCGTCCCCAGCCAGGCATCCGCCATCGCCAGAGGACAGTCGTGAGCGCTGTTGCAGATGTCGGGGGTAATCCAAACGAAATCGGGAAGGCTCCCCGCATTCAGATCAGTGCCAAACTGGTCGAAAGGCACAACGCGCGACAGGCAGCGGCCCGGGTCGGAGCGCACACTCTCGAAATACATGAAGGGATTGTGTCGCTTGGCGTAGGGGTGAACCGTATAGTCGAAGCAGGATTCGGGCATACCTTCGAGATAGGCGCGCCAGGTCCGCCCGCTGGCCTCCAGCTGATCTACCAGAATTGGCGCGTCTTGATAGCAGTCCTCGCAGTTGCGCGCGATGCCGAAAGTATCTCCAGCCACCAGGGCCAGGTAATTGGGGAATGACGGATGCGTGATGGCGTAGTGCTGGGTCAGCAGCGCGCCGTCCGCGGCAAGTCCATTGAAGTTCGGCGCAGTGGAATTCCCAATGACCTGGCCGAACTCGCGATTCTCGAAGATCAAGAAGAACACACGTCCCAAAGCCGGGATCTCGCCCGGTACCAGAGTCGTAGTGGGCGTCTCGCTTGGGCTCGGTGTCGGAGGTTGTGGCGTCGAGCTTGGCGGAGGCACAGTCGCCGTGGCGGCCGGTGCGGTAAGCGCCGCAGTCTGAGTCGGAGGGAGTGAGGTGGAGACGGGACGGCTGACGGCGCAGCCGGCCAGCAAGCCTGCTGCCAGCGCCGCGATCAAAGCGGCCCCGCCTGACACGACGCGGGGCCCTTCTCGGACGGGGCGGGCTAGATCCATCGATACTCTCCATCATCATCGGCCCAGCCGTGCTCGCCGATCAGCGGGACAAAGGCCACCGGGACGATCCGCTCGACACGGAAGTCCTTTCCATCCCTCCTCCAGCGCTCGAGCATCTGGCCGTCACGTCCTCCAACGGGGAGCACCAGCCGGCCTTCGAGATCGAGCTGGTCCAATAGCGGACGAGGCACTTTCGGGGCGGCGGCAGTTACGACGACCCCCTGGTATGGAGCGAACTCGGGGAGCCCACGCGAGCCGTCTCCCTGGCTGACGGCCACGTTTTCAACCTCGAGCCTCTCAAGCACCTGCCGCGCCAGCCCGGCCAATTCGGCCGACCGTTCGACGGTATACACCTGCCGCGCCAGCCGCGCCAACACCGCTGCCTGATACCCTGAGCCCGTGCCCACCTCAAGGACCGTTTCCGTGCCCACCAATTCCAGTAGCTGGGTCATTAAAGCGACGATATACGGCTGCGAGATCGTCTGTCTCTGACCGATCGGGAGTGGGCCGTCCGAGTAGGCAAAGTGCCTCGACTCAGGCGGGACGAACAGGTGCCGGGGCACTGTCATCATCGCCTCGAGCACGCGCGCGTCCGTGATGTCGCGCTCGCGGAGTTGTTCATCCACCATTCGCCGTCGGGCGGCAAGGTCGTTGGGCTCGCTCATGTTCCCCCCACTTCAGATTATAGGTCGAGCCTGACCTTCGGCATCGACGGATTCCCGGAGGTTTCGCCTGCCTTCGAAATAGCACTCCTTCATGCGGGGAGCGCGCGGTCTGGCAGAGAGTCTGTGAATGTCTCGCTGCGGCACGCGGATCGGATCCCTCTCCCCAGACTGCATGCGCACGGCTCGGCAAGGTCCCCCCACCCCCGCTAACAACATGCGGGGCGAACGGCCCCTTGATCCCCCTCCCCCGGCCTGATACCCAGCATTCCTAAGCCGGATCCTCAGCCGGGGGAGGGGGATGAGGTAATTTGGGAAGGATGGGAGCGGTTGTGCCGCCCCCCTCCTTCCCAAGAAGTCCTCCCCCTCTCGGCCATTTCCGCGTGACATCTGCTCGGGCGTTGGATGGCGCAGAGGGGGCAGGCGGCCGTTCGCCCCGGATGTTCTTACCGGGGTGAGCTCGGAGCCCCGATGGGCCAAGAGCGAACTCGATCCTCGGCCATCCGTTTGACGTAAGCCAAGGCATTGAACCGATGCACACCTGTGGAGCAAACACGGTGCTCGGTGGGAAGAAAGAAGACTGCTAGGGCCTGAGGGGAAGGGCTGTCGAGGTAGTGTAGATGGTTGAGGGGCGCCTGGAAAAGGTTGATCGTCTGCGGAGCAGATGGAGCGCTTATCCCCGCGTCACGCGTTGTTCCTTCCACACGTCAGCCTCATTGTGGTAGCCGGCCTGTTCCCAGAACCCGAGCCGGTCCTGAGGCATGAACTCCAGGCCACGAAGCCATTTGCCGCCTTTCCAGAGATAGGAGGTCTTGAGTTCCGGCCGACCCGGGATGAGCCCGATTACCCCGCGCACCGGATAACCATGATCTGGAGAGATGGGCACGCCGTCGAGATGGGTCGCCAGCAGGAAATTGTCGGCCAGCGCCGTTTCGATGGGGATGTTGACGGTGAAACCGTACTCGCAGTGCTGCATGACGAACCTTGCGCTGGGTTTGAGGACGACGATCCCATCCTCAACCAGTTGGCGGAGAGAGACCCCGCCCCACTCGGTGTCGGCCTTACTCCAACGTGTGACGCAGTGGATATCCATCCGGGCCTGCTTCTGAGGGAGCCTTTGGAACTCCTCCCACGACCACTGCTTCTCCTCTTCAACCTCACCGAAAATGCGAAAATCCCAGGTCAGTGGATCGAATTTCGGTACTGGGCCATAGTGGAGCACTGGGAACTTATAGGTCAACGACTGCCCGGGAGGCAGTCGCCCTTCTTCCCGCAATCGTTGTTCGTCCTGGCGACGCTTCACGACATCCGAGAACATGAGGCCGGTCTCCTTGGGGACGGTGAGATTATAGCAGACGGGTCCTTACGGTTCTCTTACGTGGCGACCATCCAATCACGCGGTGCAGAAGGCCATCGGTGGGAACACGGGCGATGTGGCGGGCGTCCTTGGAGTACAGCATTCAGACCAGGAGGAACCCGGCATGAACCCGTTGTGGCGCATCGTCTTCGGATTTCGGACAACTTCTGCGGGACCAGCCAGACGACTGGGGTTCGCCGCCGCCGGCTTGGGCATTTTGCTGCTGGCATGCGGTTCGCTGGGCGGCATCCGATCTTCCGGACCCATCCACACGCCCACTGCCGAGGCGGCCGACGGCGGACTGGCGTTGACCGTCTACAACCATGGCACCGCCCTGGTTCAGGACCGCCGACGCTTCGATCTTTCGCAAGGTTTGAACCGGATCTCCTTCAGCGATGTCGCCGCTTCCATCGATCCCACAAGCGTCTTGATCAAACCGCTCACCAGCCCTCGCGGGACTTCGATTCTCGAGCAGAACTATGAGTTCGATCTTGTGGGTGCGGCGGCCCTCTTGGAGAAGTACCTGGATGAGCAGATTCTTGTTGTTACCAAAGACGGGAAGGAGTTCCGCGGCAAACTGCTCAGTGGGCGAGACGACCTGGTGCTGCAGGAAAGCAGCGGCCGGGTGACGGTGATCAAAGTCGAGAACGTCCAGGAGTTCTCCTTCCCGGAGCTCCCCCAGGGTCTGATCACCCGGCCGACGCTGGTCTGGCTCCTGCGCGCCGGCCAGAGCGGCCCCGAAGAGCTTGAAGTGACTTACCTGACCGGAGGCATCTCGTGGCAAGCGGACTATGTCCTGCTTCTGGCGGCCGATGAAAGCGCGATCGACCTGGATGGTTGGGTGACGCTGACCAACACCAGCGGGGCCACTTTTCCCGAGGCGCAACTCAAACTGATCGCCGGCGACCTGCAACGCTTCCCCCAACCCGGATTGGCGGCAGGTGACCTCTATATGGAAGGGGCGCCTACGCCCACGGAGGCGGCCGTCGTGCAGCGAGAATTCTTCGAGTATCACCTCTACGAAGTGCCTCGCCCGGTCACCATCCAGGACAACCAAACCAAGCAAATCGAATTCGTCTCCGCCGGCGATGTCCCAGCCGAGAAGTTCTTTGTCTACGATGGACTGCAGTGCCGTGGCGGGTACTGGTATTGCTATGTCTCGAGGTATCCACAGACCGATCCGTCTTACGGCGTCACTTCAAACCCCAAAGTCATGGTGATGGTCGAATTCGATACCGAGGACGTCGAGGCCGATCTGCCTCGCGGTCGCGTCCGTGTCTACCAGGAGGACATCGATGGCGCGGCACTTCTCATCGGTGAGGATGCGATCGATCACACCCCGAAGGGCGAAAACCCGCGATTGTACGTCGGCGACGCATTCGACATCGTGGGGGAGCGCGTGCGGACGGATTTCCGCCGCCCGTCGGAGACGCAGATGGAGGAGGAATACACCATCACTCTGCGTAACCACAAAGATGAGACCGTTGAGGTGCGGGTAGTCGAGCACCTTTCGCGCTGGACCGAGTGGAGGATCTTCAGCTCGACCGCCGACTACACTAAGCTCGATGCCTCAACAATCGAGTTTCGAGTGAACATCCCGGCCAACGGCGAGACAAAGGTGAGCTATGGCGTCCGTTACATCTGGCCGTAGACCGTGGAGGACGGCATGCTCAAGACAGGCTGCTTGATCCTGGGAATGGCCCTGGCGGCGCTTACCGCGGCGTGTGGTTCGGCGCCAGGCGTCCTGCCCAAGAGTGGTTCTGCCCCCTATAGGTATCACGGGACGATGAGCTCAGGCTGCGCGCCCACTGACGCACCTTCCGTCACCCTCGATCTGCACGCGGTTGCAGGTCCAGCCTCGATTTCCTTCAATCTGTGGCCCGGCCCACCCGTCACGCCTCCGACCCTTGTCCGCTTCGATGCGGATCATCCGCTGGGAGCGGGGACCTACTGCGACGATGAAGGTGCATGTGAGTCGGCCGAGTGGGGGGAGGTCGAACTGGCCAACTCCGAGGGGAGTCGCACTGTGAATGGGGCGTGGAGGATCGGCCTATCGGGAGGTCGGATTGTGCGCGGGGCTTTCGAAGCCGACTGGCTGGCCATTCAGACTCTGTGCGGCTGAGTGGCGAGTCGCGACACGGGCGAACAACGTCCGGCCGCCCGCCCTCAATCGATCAGGGGGCCAATCCTGCGTACGCACGGCCGCTGGAAGACGTCGGTCTCGTGTGGCGCTTCGGCGATTTCCGAAGTGAGGTCCTGCCCGGCGAAGTGCAGTTGCTCGTGGAAGCCGGTGTGCCATTTCGGACAATCGGTGACATCGTAGACGATACCGGCATGCGCGACAAGGCATCGCCCTCCGCGCTCGCCGGTTCCCTTCATCAGCTCCCGGCGCGTCACCGGCCTATCGCCGATCACGATTCTCCACGGACCATTCGAAACGGGTGGTCACTCCGCGGCCGGCCTCGAGGAAACCGGCCCGACACGATCCTCCTAGGCGCAGGGGCATTCCTCAGTGACAGATCAATACCGGAAGGCGCGCCCCGCGCAGCACTTCGTCAACCGTGCTTCCAAGCGTGACTTCGAGGACGGGCGGGGCGGCGTAGGCTCCGATGAGGATGAAGTCGCAACTCTCCTGGTCCGCGAGCTCCAGGATCGTCGGCGCCACCCTGCCCGATCGCGTGAGGTACGAGGCCTGAACGCCATGAGACTCCAGGTATCGGCGGGCGACTTTCATCTCCGACCCCTCGGAACGAGCCTTCTCCTCAACCATCAGTAGAGTGAGTTCGAGGTTCCAGCGCGCTGTAAGGTAGGCAGCCAAGTACAGCGCCTCGCGCGCCCTGGGGCTAGCGTCATACGCCAGGAGAACGTGTTTGGGCGCAGCCGGTTGATGGGGGACAGCCAGGATCGGCGGCCCACAGCGCTGGATAAGCGTCCGCGTGCCCGAGCCCAGCCGGGCGATCGGCTGGTTCGCCGGCGGATGGGCAAGGTCGATCACGACCAGATCCACCAGGCCAGCCCTGGAGCAGATCGTCTCTGCCACCTTGCCGGCTTCGACGGCGAATCTACTCTGAACCTCGGCCTCTCGACAACGACGGTCGAACTCGACTTTCAGTGCCTCGACCGGCTCGGCGTCGAGTTGATCCGCCGCCGGGACCACGTGCAGACCGAGGACCCTCCCATTCTCCCGCTGGGCGATTTCAATCGCCTGGGTCAGAGCATGCCATTCATGATCGCTCGGGCTGAGCGGTGCCAGGATGTCGACGAAGATCCTATCGTCCGGCCGAGGCTCCAGCTTTCGCCTGCGCCAATCACCGGGCGGAGGCCCGGCTTCGAATTCATCTTGCGTGACGGCGCTCAGCAACTTGCCTCCCAGGGTTGAAGATGAAGTCATTTGCTGGCGGGCAGCCAGGTCGGCGGCGGCGGTTTCGAGCTCGACCTCCCAACCCAGTTCGGCCTGAAGGGCGGCGCGATGCTCGGAGAGCCAAAGGTACAAATCGGCCTCAGTGCGATCCGGGAAGTCGCGCAGAATGCCCTGATGGCGAATGACGCGCACGATCGGCAGGTAGACCGTGTCGAACCAATGGCTGGCGGAGTCGTCGAAGGAGATCTCCCGTCCTTGCTCCAACCCCATGAAGTAGCGGTGAACCAGAATGTGCTCCTCCAGCACGTCATATCCCCCCGGGGCAGTCAGAGTCAGATCGGCTTCGGGACGAGTGAGATCGAGATGGGATCGTTCGAGGAACTCGGCGAGATGAGCCTTACACAGAATGTCGGAAAGATCAGTCTCGGGAGTCAGCGGGACCTTGCTGATCACGGGCGTGACGTAAGCCTGGACGTGATCCGCTCCAAGCTGGCGCGCCACCGATACCCGATGATGCCCGTCACGGACAAAATAGGCCTCGCCCAACTGGTAGACCTCGACCGGCGGCAGGCCGCTCTGGCCATCCACGGCGACATACACGCGCGCCCAGCGATCCCCATCGCTGTCATGCTTCGGCAGGAAGCTGCGCGTGAAGTCCGTGTAACGCCCCACGCTTCCCACGATGGCCTCGATCGGGATGTCCTTGAGCTCGCGCAGCCCGGCTTCATGGCCCCTGAGCTGCTGTCGCACCTCATCGTACGACAGCAGGTCGATCGACCTGCCTGTCAGGCGGGCCATGATCGCCTCCAGGGCGGCCTGCTGCCGGGCGCTCTGAAAGTCGCGGATTGCCAAGGCGTAATCGGGGAATAGTAGTCCGGACATGGCCGCCAAGTTATATCACGTCAGCGGCGGAGGCGTCGCGTGGGATTCGGGCTGCCGCGTCATCCGCAGCCCGAATGACGATGGAGGTCACCTCATCGAGTGATGTTTCGGTAGAGGGGCCGGATGAAGACAAGACACAGGGCGTCTCGAGAAGCGACTTCGGGGATCGTCCCCTCTCGACCGTCCTGCGTGGGTCAGCCGTCCTTAAAGAGCGGCAGGTGGCCGAGGGACAGCACCTCCCGCCAGGCGCCAGGGTCACCCTCGGTGAACACGGCTCCGGTTCTCACCACCTCGGCTCCGGCCGTCTCCATCAGTTTCTGCATCCCCTTGAGAGTCGAGCCGGTGCTTATCACGTCATCGACCAACACCACTCGCTTGCCCTCGATCAGATGCCGGTCTTTCTCGTCCAGATACAGAGTCTGGGGTTGACCGGTGGTGATCGAGACCGTCTGGGCTTGCAACGCCTCGCCCATGTAGATCTTGTAGATCTTGCGCAGCACGATGTAAGGCTTCCCGGTCGCCAGCGAGAGCGCGTGCGCCAGGGGGATACTCTTGGCCTCGGCTGTCACCAGGACGTCGTACTCCGAGTCTTCAAGCTTGCCCGCCAGCGCTCGGGCGCAGGCCTGGACGAGCTCGGTGTCCCCCAAAATGTTCAGGACGGCGATCCTCAGTCCAGGCGCAACCTCAAACAGAGGCAACTGGCGTTTCAAGCCGGCGATCTCGACGGCATAAGTTTCTCGCTCAGGCAACATCCCGGCGTTCCTCCCCGACCTTGACTGGTGATTGGAAGCGGATATGATTAATTCGAGTAACGTCGAATTAGTTCTACAGAGGACAAAATGGACCCGTCCACCCTTCCAGAGGAACTACTGGGGATCTTCAAGGCGTTGGCCGACGCCAACCGCCTCAGGATCCTCGGACTACTTTCTCAGTCCGCGCACACCGGAGAGCAACTGGCGGCTCTGCTCGGGCTGGGGGCCCCTACCGTGTCACACCATCTGGCACGTCTCAAACACGCCGGTTTGATCAGCGCCAGCGCTGAAAGTTATTATAGCGTATACCGCCTCGAACCAGATTCGCTCGAGTTCGTCGCCCGTCAGCTCGCCTCGCCCGACACCCTGGCGCGCCTGGCGGCCGAGGCCGACAACCAAGCCTTCTTTCGAATGCAACGTTCCGCCGTCTCACGCCCGATCCTCAAGAAAACCCGTCACGACCGCTCGAGGCGAAAGTCGTAGATCCCATCCCGCAGTCGCCAGCTCCGGCCGCAGCCACCACACGCGATCGCCCGCGATCCCTCCCGCATGGCCAACGATCGGCAAGCGGGGCATCGCCAGAGGCTTTGGGCCAGCGGCTGGCGGCGCTCGCCGAGAGCTCGTGCCTGCACGAAAACGCTCGGGCTGAGCTGAACCACCGCACCGCTCCACTGCATAAGACCCTCGGCGGCCATGACCAGCGGATGTGGGAGTACCCTCTTGATCGCCGGCATCCGAAAGTACGAGACCGCCAGCTGTCGGCCGATGGCGAAGTCGGCCATCGTGAGCCAACGACGGGCCGCGCGCGGATGGAAATTGAAGTTCATCGCCGCAAACTCGACCGGGCCGAGCGTGAAAGGATTCCAATCTTGCCGCCGGACCAGCCAGCGCAGAATGGATTTGAGGTTGCGCTTATTGGCGAATTCCAGGACGAATAGGGCCTCGGGGGCGAGGGTCTCGCGGACCGCGGCCAGCGCCGCATCCGGCTCGAGCATGTGATGCAGCGTCCGGATCATCGTCGCCGCGTCAAAAGCATTTGGAGCGAAAGGCATATGGTAAACGTCGGCCGCGACAAACAGGTGTGAAGCCTCTGATCCGAGGCGTGAACGCGCTTTCTCCAACTGGCTGCGCGAATAGTCGAGCAACACGATCTGACGGAAACCGCGATAGCGGGGCGTGTTGCGGCCGGCGCCGGCACCGACCTCCAGCAGGCGCTCTCCACGTTCGGGTAGCAATCGTTTGATCGCCAGCGCCTCCGCCTGATCCTCATAGGCGCGGTCCACCTCCTCCCAGAACCGTTCCTGGTAGTCCGACCCTTCATAGTCACAGATGGGGATAGGCGCGCGGCTGGCCGTCATCGATTTTCGGGGGGGCTCCGAGGGATGTGCCCCGGCGGAGGATTGTACACTCGATGCGCTCCGGGCTGTCACGGTGAATGCGATTCGCTCTGCGTCAACGGCAGGCAGCCATCGAGCACGGCCAGCCAAGAGCGCGCTATTCCTCAAAGCGCGATTCGTCGATCATCCGGCGCATCGAGTCTTCACCGTTCGCCGGCGCAGCCATCGCATCAGCCTGAGTCTGCAGGCGCGCCTCGGCCGCTGCCAGGTCTTGCGCCTTCGCCCTGGCGGCCAGTGACCATTTGCCGCAGTGCGGGCATCGCTCAAGCCTGTAACCCAAAAAGTTTGGAGCAATGAAGTGGCGGCTGAAGGGGAGAGTGCACTTTGGACAGACGGCGCCGCCCGCCACCCCGTATTCACCCGGACGTTGCGCCATGCGCCTGCTGCCGCCGATCAGGGGGACGACAATCGCCAGGACGCTCACCCCGAGCGCGATCACCAGTACCGGAACGATGATCTGCATTGTCGATCCGAGCGCCGAATCCGGGCTGACGAATTCGACAGTAAGTGGTGGGCTTTCCAGTGCCAGCCCTGAAGAGGTGGTGCCGATTGCCGCGAGCACATGCCTTCCGAGCGCGTAAGAAGTTGTGTCGAAACTGAGGGCGAATGGAGGCGTCGACACTTCACCGAGGGTGTCGCCGTCGATCACAAACCGTACCCGTTCCAAATCATCGCGCCCGGAAGCGCTCAGGCGGAAGGTGCCCTGGATCCGGCCTGCGAGGTTGAAACCAAAGATCTTGGTAATCCGCAATTCCAGACCCGGCGACGGAGTCTGAGCCTCGGCCCCTACGACCGAGAACCCCAACGCAAGAATGGCCACGTAGAAACGCACGGATCGGCGCACGGCGGCCTACTTCCACCGAGTCAGGATCGTCTCGCGCTCGAAAAGCTGTGTGGCGAAGTAGCAGAGGACCACGTCGGCCACGGCCAGGACGCCGGCCATCAGCAAGATCAGCCGCTCGTTGACGTAGACCAGCCCGGCGATCTGGCCGAAGAAGAGGCCCAGGAGCGGCAGAATGACCAGCATCGAGACCTGCTCGGCCACCCGCGGATCGTTGACCCTTGAGGAGACCATCACCGCCACGCTGACTGCTGCCAGCGCCAGGAGCGGCCCAACGATGAACACCGCCACCAACCAAACCGGATCGAGCAGCCGGGCCGCCACCGCCGGGCTTACCGGCATCAGGCGGACTCCGATGGCGAAGACCCCAAACCCAAGCCAGGTCACCAGGATCGCCGGGATCGAGGCCGCCAGCGCCTTCCCCCCGAGCAGCTGCAGTGTCGATATCGGCGTCGCCAACACCGGCTCGAGGGTACGGGTGGCCTTCTCGCCGACAATGCTGTAGGCGGCGATCGTCACCGGGATCGCCAGAGGCATGAGCATGTACAGGACCAGGAATGTACTGACAAGATAGTATTGCGCGCATTCCTCGCCAACCAGACCCTCACAGATCTGCGTGAATTGAGACGGTACTTGTGTCGAGGACAGACCGGCGTCGCCGCTGGACCGTATCCCATACAGAACCCCGAGGGGAAGAGCGGTCAGCATCAATGGGAGGAACGCGATTGTGAAGAGCACGAAGCGATTCTTGAACACCTCTGCCCATTCTTTGCGGGTGACCACCCATGTTTTGTGCATTACGCGACCTCAGGCGATCCGCTACGCTCAACCAGCTGCAGGTATACGTCCTCGAGAGTCCGCCGGATCTCCCCGACGAATTGCACGTCGGCCCCGGCCTCGACCAGGGCTCGGACGAGGGAAGGATTCTGCGTTTCGGGCGAGTCCAACGTGACGACGAGCTTGTTGTCCATCACCTGAACCCCGTGGACGAAGTCGAAATCCTCGAGGCGCCGGGCGAAACGCGGATCGATCTGGCCCAGGTGAAAGACGACCGCCCGGCCGTACAGTTTGCGTCTCAAGGCGGTCGGAGTGTCAAGGGCAAGGAGCCGTGTATTGAAAACGGCAATCCGATCGCACAGCCGGTCGGCCTCATCCAGGTTGTGGGTGCACAAGAAGATCGTTCGGCCTTCATGTTTGAGCGTGGATAGGAACTCGCGCACCAGGCGAGCCGCCTCCGGGTCGAGCGCACTGGTCGGCTCGTCCAGGAACAGCACCGCGGGTTCATGGAGCAGGGCCCGGGCGATCGCCAGTTTCTGGCGCATGCCTTTAGAGAGGGTCCCGGCCGGATCATGCCGCCTTTCCCACAAACCGAGCATCCGCAGGTATTTCTCAACCTGGCCCGGGATATCCTCGACGTCGTAGAGAGCGGCAAAGAACTCCAGGTTCCGCGCCACCCCCAGCCGATCGTACAAACCGGGTGACTCGGTCAGGATCCCCACCCGGGACCGGATGGCGTCATCCTGCTGGCCCAGCTTCAGATCCCCGATCCAGGCCGTGCCTGCAGTCGGAGCGATCAACCCCGCCAGCATCCGGATCGTGGTTGTCTTCCCGGCCCCGTTGGGGCCGAGGAATCCGAAGACCTCACCTGACCCCACTTCGAGCGTAAGGCCATCGACAGCCGGATTGTCGCCGAAACGCTTGGTCAGCTTCTCGGTCCTGATCATTCGAGCTCCGTGATCGGTCCTACTATCGTCCGTCCGGGGCAGTGTCTGGCCCCGGTCATAAGGCTACCCGAGGAAGCGGCTATCCTCAACTTGGTCATTCCGAGGGGTGGCAGGCATGAAGGGTTCAATGGCCTCGGCTTGAGGCTGAGAGGCCCTCTCGGCGGGCTCAGGCGGGTCAGGGGTCCGGAGCGTGAAGAGGATCGCCAGGCTGATGAAAGCTACGACCGCCAGCAATCCCTCAGTCAGATACGGCCCGTACCTGGTGGCGACGAAGAGTGCCAGGGCGTCGGTGAACGCGTGCCAACCGATGGCTAGCGCCAGCCAGGCGGGGTTGCCACGCGTGACCGCCCGCACCACAACGACGGCCAAACTCACCTGGACACACAGCGAGATCGCCCTCTCGACTGAGCCGAGGACGATCAGGGATGGCGGCGCCGCCCAGTAGGCGGCGAGTTGTGCCCGTGCCGCACTCAATTGTTCGGGCGGGACGTGGCCAGAGAGGTCGGCGTCGCGGTAGGCGATCGCCTGGAAGAGGGCAATCAAGGTGATCACCCCGACCGCGGCGGACTCCACGCCGCCGTGCCCGGCGCCGAACATCACGCCCTGGCTCCAGGTCCGGGCGTCTCGCAACCAGCGGCGCAGGACGATGTAACGGGCGCCCTCCTCGAACACCCCGGCCGAAAGTCCCAGCGCGCACGCGGCCACGATCAAACCTGCTCCCTCCCAGGGCTGGCTCAGGCCCAGGCGCTCAAACGCCGGCGAGAGCACCCAGGAATTGAACGGGATGTGCAGGATCTGGGATCCAAGGAAGGTGCCAACCCCGATCAGATAGGGCCTCCAGCCCGTCTTCAGCCGTCGGGCCAGGAAAACCCCCAGCGCCAGCGGCATGGTAAGCATCAAGGCCGCGTTGAGACATCGAAACAGGATGTCCATTCTGTTCGAACGGTTCGCCTCGGTTTCGTCAGGGGAGAGAAGATACTCGGTCCGCCAGGCTAGCGCCCCGGCGGCGGTGGGAGTGTTTCACGTGAAACATTTCCGTCACGGCCAGGTCTTGGCCTGCCGCTTTCGACCGGCGGTCTCGGTCGGCCGCCGCAGAATGAGCATCATCTTACTGCTGTTCTGCATGGTCGTCAGCTCGAGCGGCTCCCAGCCGTCTTCGGCGACCTGCGTCAGGAACTCTTGCACATCCTCAGCTCGAGCGCCGCGCCAGAAGCTCCCCAAGACCTGGACCTTGTATTCCCATCGGGGGGCCACTCAACCCTCCTCGGAGGATTCTGTAGTCGAAACTGAAGGATTGAGCGCTTCCCGGGCCAGAGAAGCCATCCCCATCAGCCCGCCCAAATTCATCGTTTCCACGGCGCTGGAGGGGACGATGACCAGAGCCCCTTTCTCCTTCAGCCCCTCGAAGAGCATGTTCATCGCCCGCAGGTGCAGGGCGGTGGGGTTGTTTCGGTAGGCCTGTGAGGCATCGGCGAATGACTGGGCGATCTGCTTTTCCGACTCTCCCAGGATCACTCGCGCCTGACGCTCGCGCTCTGCTTGGGCTTGGCGGCTCATGGCGTCCTCTAAGTCCTGTGGGATGACGACGTCGCGGATCTCAACCGATTGCACGGTCACGCCCCACGGGGTTGTCCGTTCGTCGATGATCTTCTGGAGCTCGCGATCCATCAGAGCCCGCCCGACCAGGATCTCGGCCAGGTCTTTCTGACCGATGACTTCCCGCAGCGCCGTCTGCGCCGCCCAGGCGATCGCCACCCGGTAGTCCTCGACTTCCAGGGCTGCCTTCTCAGCGTCCCAAACGAGCCAGAAGAGGACCGCATCCACATCAACCGGAACGGTATCCTTCGTCAGGGTCTTCTCGGCCCGGAACGGGGTGACCATCACCCGGTGATCGATCCACACGGGTGCGGTTTCTACGATCGGTGTGAGCCAGAAGATCCCCGGGCCCCTCAGCCCCACAAACCGCCCAAAGCGAAGCACGACTGCTTTCTCCCACTGGTCGGCGACCTTGATGGCGAAGAGCAACAACAGAGACAACAGGACCACACCCGTCACACTGAGACCGATCGTAAGCGAGGCGGCACCGCTGGATCCGAGCAGCGCGCCCAACACGCCAGCGACCACGACCAGAATCCCCCACACTCCCCAGGCGGCACCGGGAATACGGTAGCCCGCCGCGCGCATCGACTCGCCCTGCTTGTCCTTTGACTGCCAATCGACTCGTTTGAACACCAGGCACCTTCCTCTCTAGTTTGACTCGTCCCCCGGGGGGGACCCTTCCTCTTTCCAGCGCTCGACCATCGTCTGGGCTACCTTGAGCACTTCTTGGGGGGTGAAACCCAGGCGGGCGGCGTCTGCCAGAAAAGAGCTCGTCAGGCCGCGCAGTGCCGCGTTTCTGAGCCCTTTGGCCTGCGCCGGAGGAAACGGTTCGAGAAGATACGTTCCCCGCCCCTGCTGGGTCGAGATCACCCCGGCCTCGTCCAACAGCCGATAAGCCCGGGCGATGGTGTTGAAGTTCACCCGCAGGTCGGCCGCCATCTGGCGGACGGTTGGTAACTGATCGCCCGGTTTGAGGACGCCAGCTGCCACGAGGTGCTTGATCTGTTCCACAACCTGGACGTAGATCGGAACCTTGCTGCGGAAATCAAGCTCGAGCATCATTGTGGCGATTGACCTAATTGTCTCATTGTAGCATTGTATCTTTGTATCATTGTACACGAAAGGGCCCGTCTGTCAAGTCAGACTCACTTCCGGGTGTATCCCAACTTGGGGGCAAGATCCCTACGGCGGGGGCGAAGGGGGGAAAAGTGCGTTTTCCCCGCTAAGGGCGTGCGGGGCGGCCCCCTTCTCCCTCCACACCTCCCACTTCCCCGCTAAGCTCATGCGGGGCGAACCCCGCTAAATACTTGCGGGGCGAACGGTCCCGACAAGATCATCGGGACAGGCGGCCCCCCCTCGCAAATGGCCGTTGTTGGACTTCTCGGCTGGGGCCTGTCCTCGGCCGCCCCTTTCTGTACATTGACTTCGAATATGGGAGTAGCCGGGTGCAAGAAAGGGCGACTGTGAGGAAGATTCCTACAGACCCTTCGTTCGCGACAAATCTGTCATTCGAAGTTGCTCGGGGCGTGTGCACGATCTGCGCGTGGTAGAATCGCCTCGAAAGAATAGGCGTAGGAGGCGAAGGTGGAGAAAGAACGAGGGACATTCGCCGTCAAGAAAGGATTGGCACAGATGCTCAAGGGCGGCGTGATCATGGACGTCGTCACCCCTGAGCACGCGCGCATCGCCGAAGAGGCTGGAGCGGTCGCCGTGATGGCCTTGGAACGCGTCCCGGCTGACATCCGCGCCCATGGCGGCGTCGCCCGCATGAGCGATCCCGCTTTAATCGAGCAAATCATGGAATCGGTGACGATCCCGGTCATGGCCAAGTGCCGGATCGGCCATTTCGTCGAGGCCCAGATACTCGAGGCGCTGGGCGTCGACTACATCGATGAATCGGAAGTGCTT
>Ga0214473_10003520_pt1 | contig 18966 bp, 11 predicted proteins | sample RVTome_7_FD_203509 | JGI IMG/M metagenome (GOLD analysis project Ga0214473, IMG submission 203509) | Soil microbial communities from uranium-contaminated site in the Upper Colorado River Basin, Wyoming, United States - RVT98D197 | ecosystem: Environmental > Terrestrial > Soil > Contaminated >... | reverse complement strand
CGTCATCCACCGCGGGTCGGAGGACGGCACCGCAAGTTGGCCGCGTCACGATCAGGTCGGGAGCATCGCAGTCCGACCGGATGCTGATGGCCGTGGAAAGGCCCGTGAGCCCGTCCGCGGTTTGGCGCGCTACGAGGCTCATGGTGCTTCCGTCGCTGAGCGACGGCAGGCTCAACGAAGCGAACGTCGCCACGCCCATGTACGGCGCGGGCAGGCCGCCCGTCGCGGTGCACGTAGCCGTTCCGAGCACGCTGCCGGTGGACATGCGGAAGATCTCGACCGGGACGCCCACGTCCGTGCACCGCACGCTGAAAGCTGCCTCACACGTGGGACTCGACGGAGTGAGGTCCGCCGTCCGGCCCCCCGTGCCAGCCACGTTGTAGGCCGTGCCCGTGGCGGGAGAGGTGATCTCGAGCTGGGGGCCCGAGGTCCGCACGTTGACCGTCGTCGTGGCGCTGCCCACGTTGCCGGCCGCGTCCTGAACGTCGGCGCAGAGATCCTGGCTGGCCGTGCTGCCGAGCGTCGTCCTGCCCGTCCAGGCGCCGCCGGTGAGCGAACCATAGGGCTCAGCGTCGATGGCCCCGCAAGCCCCGACGCGCACGCCCGTGCAGTCGCTGCCCGTGGCCGTCCCCATCATGTCCACCTGGATGCCCGCCGTAGCGCTGTCCGCGTCGTCGAGGTCCGTGATCGGATCGGCCCCGCCCGCCACGTCCGTGATCGCGACGCCGCAAGGCGTGATGTCCACGATCCACATGGCCACGCCCGAGCGCGTGCGGTTGCCAGCGCCGTCGGAGCACACGCCCTGGACGCGGCGAGACCCCCCCGTCAGGTCCACGTTGCCGAAGAGTGCCTCGCCGCCCATGCCCACCATGGTGGCGTCGCTCACGAGCGCTCCCATGTCGTCGCCATCGAGAACGAGCTGCACGGGGTTGCCGACGCCTTCGGCGTCCGTCGCGACCACGAAGTCAGCCTGGAAGCCCGCCGTCGCCGACGTATCGTCCGCCGCGTTGAGGTACGCCGAAGCCGTGTCGGGCGTGGTGATGGAACAGCTCACGCCCACGCAGTCGACGAAGACGTCGGCCGGGAAGGTCTGCCGGCAGGTAATTCCGTCGGCGTTCTCGACCTCGACGGCGATCGTGTTGGGCGTGGTGCCCCGGTTGTCGAGCACCACGCCGTTGAAGGTCGCGACCATGCCCGCCACGGTCACCGAGTCGCGCGGCGTGTCGTTCACGAAGATGCGCGCGGGCTGACCGTTGCCGGCGTCCGTGGCGACCACGACCGTGGTCTCGAACGTCTCGCCGCACATCGTGCCGTCCGTGTCGTCGGAGGGACCGAGCGTCAGCCGCGTGCCCGCGGGCGCGGCCGGCGTGACGAACGAGATGCTCGCGCAGGCATCGGACACGGTGATGCGCACGCGGTTCGACACGACGCCGCCGTCTCGGGCCGAAGCCCGGAGCGTGTGGTCCCCGTTCGGGAGCGTCACGCCCGCGAACGACACGGTGCCCATGGAGTCCGGGAGCGCCGTGGCGATCGGGACGTCCGTGACTTCCGGAACCGCGCCCGCCAAATCCAAGTAGAGGCTCACGTCCTCACCAGCAGCGAGTCCGTTGGCCTCGGCGATGACGGTGTACTGGATGCCCGCCACGGCCGCGCTCTCGTCATCGGCGAGAGTAATGCGTTGGCCGTCCTCGGGCTCCACGAGCGTGAGGCGCGCCGCACCGCTGCTCGACGAACAATCGCAGCCCGCCACCGGCAACCCGAGCGCGAGCGCAAACATCAGGCAGGTCCGCACGAGTCCCCCGAGCGCGCTGCGTGATGAACAAGCCATGAGCCCCTCCAATGCTGGCCGGCGGCCACGGGGGCCGCCGGAAATCGGAATGCTGGAGGATAGCAGATTTTCCATGCCCGTCCCCCTACTCTCGCCCCGGGCCCGAGGGCGTGTCTTGGGCCCGTGCGTGCGGCTTGCCGGGACGCCGGAGTTGGACGAGTGGCCCCCTTTGTTCCGGGCGAATCCACTTGTGCGCGGCTGCGAGTGCCCGATCAGCATCCGTGATTCGGTCTGCTTTGGTAGCAATCACGGCGGTGGCGGTTCCCGCGTAGGGGCCCCGACGCGTGTCGAGTCGAGCCCCGACCACGACTACGGGCGGATAGCCGCGGTTGGCCTCAAATCTCGCGAGTGCCCGTTTGCAGGCGCTCGGGTACGGTCCGAGAGCGTCTCCGCCTTCGGCCTGCGCGTTGGCGAAGCATCGCGTGCAAAATGGCCTTAGATCACAGTCTCGGCATCCGTGAATGTCCGCCCACGACAGGGAGCGGATGAGCCGGGCCTCCGGGTTGGACGCCCACGCTTCCCGAACCCCCTCTGTAAGAGTGTTCCCAACCGGAACCGTCAGAAGTGCGCAGGGCCGCATTTCCCCATTGGCCTCAATGTGGACCACGCCAGTACATGCACCACACGGTCGAGTGTTGACGTCCGCCTGCTGCGTTTTCGGCCGTCCACTTCCCAATCCCGTGGCCGGATCGCTCTCGGCCAGAACACGGGTTCGTTGGTCCATTGCGAGCTTCTGGGGACCGAGTGTTCCGTCCTCTCGAGCGTGAATCGTGGGACCAAGAGAGAAATCCGCACCCAGTGAGTCGGCAAGCGCGATGTACTCTCGGTACTCTGCGGCGTTCGCTTGCATGAGGGGTGTCTTGAGCACGACGGCGATGCTCGCCTCCACGAGGTGTCGCACGGCTGAAACCGTCTTCTCGAAGGAGCCCGGCACGCGCGTCACGCCATCGTGCACCTCGGCGCGATGCGAGTAGAGGCTGATATGAACTTCCTGCACCGCGAGGTCTGCGAGCTTGCGGGCGACCTCGGCCGTGATCCGAAGGCCATTTGTGTAGATCTTGACTGCAAACCGGCGCTTGCGCGCGTGCTCGACGATGTCGAGGAAGTCGTGCCGCAGCGTCGCCTCACCGCCCGAGATCGTCAGCATGAGCACGCCCATCTCGGCGAGCTCGTCGATCACGCCCTTGACCTCGTCCGTGGTCATCTCGCTCTTCTGCCCATGGACCTGATAGCAGTGGACGCAGGCCTCGTTGCAGTGATCGGAGATCTCGATCATGGCGCTGTATGGCGCCTGCGAACCTTCGAGGAGCCGCTTCAAGGTGGATACGACCGTCGTCTTGTCGCGGAACCGCGCCATTCCTACGCCTTCCTCAGCTCGATGGCGCCGAGGCCGCACATCTCTTCGACGAACTTCCGCACGTCGTCGAGCGCCTGTGCACGCTCCACCTCGAACTCCGCCGTCACCGCGTCCACGATCTCCGAAAGGGCCCGCCCGTCGGCGAGCTCCCACACGCGCGTCCCCACCTCGTTGAGCGTGTGGAGCTTCTGCTGGTCGATCACGATCACCACCCCGCGCCCCTCGATGACGCGCGCCGCCGTGCGCTCCGACTGGCAGATCCGCAAGTCCTCGCCCAGCTCGGTCACGCGCCCTCCCCGACCCAGTCGCAGAGCCGCGCGCTCAGGTCCACCCCGAGCACCGTCGTCACCACGCCCACCGGCACCTCACTGACGAGCCGCTCGATCGCCGCGAGCCGCTCGAGCTCGTCCGCTGCCGTCGTCCCGCCGCACATCACCGACTCGCGCACCAGCGCCATCGCCTCCGCCCCCTCCGCCCGCCGCAGCTCCACGGCCGATCCCTGGTGCACCCGGAGCACACACGCAAGCGGCAGCGCGACATGAGCCGCCGCCGGCATCGGCTCTATCACCGGCGAGCCCCCCGGCATGGCCCACGCCATCCATCCGCAGCCCGCCGCCGGAAACACGGTCACGCGATCCCGGCTGAACCGTCGCCCCGCCAGCACCAGATCCCGCGCCGTCGTCTTGCCCGCCCCCGACGGCCCCACGAAGAGCACCGCCGCGCCGCCGAGCTCCGCCGCCGCCGCATGAAGCGACAGCCCGCCCTCCCGGCTCACCACCGCCGACGACAGCGCCGCCGCGAGCGACTTCGCCTCCGGCCCCGCCCCGAGCCGCGCCGTCGCCGCGTACCGCCCCGGAGAGAGCCGCCGGAGCTCGGCGCGCACACGCATCGTGCGCACGCTCCCCCGGTCCTGCCGCCACTCCCACCGGATCTCCCGTCCCTCCGGGCTCTCCATCAATGCGGGCTCGACGGCGAGCGCGCAACGCACCTCGCCGACCACCGCTCCTGTCCCCACCTCCGCCATGGGCACGGCGAATTCCCCACAATCCCCGAGGCTCGCCCCCTGCCCAGCCTCCGCCAGCAGCTCGAAGGCCACCCCCCCGAGCGCGAAGCTGCGGACACAATCCTCCGTGGCGGCGAGGCGCTCCATCCCTGGCAACCCGTTGCCCCCCGCCTCCGCATCGTTCAGCGCCAGCACGTCGAAGGTCATAGGAGCACCACGTCCTCGAGGTCCACCGCTTCCTGCGCGACGACACTCCGCGTCTGCTCCTCGCGCTTCGTGGCGAGCTCGTAGAGCTCCCCGAGCAACGCCGGGTGGTCCTTGATCGCGGCTTGGAACCCCTCGCGTGTCAGCTCGAGCGCGACCGTCGGGTGCGTCGCGACCACATCCGCGTTCGCGGGCCGCCGCAGCACCAGCGAGATCTCCCCGACCACGTCCCCCGGCCCGAGCTGCGCCAGCACCAGCCGATCCCCCTCCGCGTCCGCGCTCGACACCTCGACGACGCCGCTCGCGATCAAGAACAACCCGGGCGTCTCCTCCCCCTGCTTCACGAGCGCCTCGCCGGGCTCGAAGGTGCGCGTCGTAAAGCGCGCCACGATTTCGCCCCGCTCCTCCGGCTCCACGGCCTGCAGGATCGCGCTGTGCCGAATCAAGTTCGACACCATCCGCCCGCGACAGAACTCCCCGAGCTGCCGCCCGATGGCCGGCTCCCTCCGCGCGAGCCCCTCGAGCTCGGCCCGGCTCATCACCAGGAGCTGGCACGGCTCGACAGCCACCACCGACGCCGCCCGCGGCGCGTCGCTCACCAGCGCCATCTCCCCGAAGACCGACCCCGGCCCGAGCGCCGCCAGCGTCACCGTCTCGCCGTCGTCCGTACGCCGCACGGCCTTCGCCATGCCGCGCACGAGCACGAACGCCTCCGCGCCCTCGCTCCCCTGCGCGATGATCTCCTGCGCCTCGGCGGCGTCCTGGATCTTCGTCGACCGCAGGAACCCCTCGAGCGCCCGCGCCGGCAAGGCGCCGAAGAGCGGGAGCTCCGGGACCTTGCTGTCCTCGGGCATCTTCTCGTCCTCGGCGAGGAGCTTTTGCAGCGCCTTCTCCACGCGGTCGAAGAGCCCCTCGCCGACGAGCTTGCGCAGGACCGGCGCGACCTGCACGTCGGTCGGCAAGGGCGGCGGAGACGAGGACACGTCCGCGATCCGGCCCGACCCCTTGCCGAACACCTTGGCGATCATCCCGAAGGGCGCCTGCCCCGCCTCGCCCGCGTGCTCGGCGACGTGGGCCGCCACGACCGCCGCGGGCAGATCGCCCCTGCGCACGAAGGCGTCCACCACCCGCATCGCGATCTCCCCGGCCAGCAGCGGTCGACCGCCCGTGTCGAGGATGTCGGCCGCGAGGAGCGCGGCGCCGTATTGCTCGGGCGCGGCCTCGAGGAGGGCGACGCACAGGCGCAGGGCGCCTTCGCGGTCGCCTGAGATACGCAGCGCATGGGCCTGGTCGAGGGGCGACAGGCCGGCCGTGAGGGAGGGCTCCGTCATGGGGGCGGGGAGGATAGCAGACCGCCCCAAAAGTGCCTATGGACCGCGGCCCGCGCAGTGCGATCGGGGGCGGCCACGGCTCGCGCTACGGAACCATGCCTGTCAGGCCCACGATGTTGGCCCGGACGGCGGTGAAGGGGAGCCCCGTCGAGTAGCCGTCCGCGAAGCTCGGATCGGCTGCGCAGCCGCGCCCCTCGACGCGCCGCCCGTCCCCATCGACGCAGGCGCTGATGACGGCCTGACACCCGGCCGGCCCCGAGTCGTTCACCTCGAAGTACTCGAGGCCGTCCCCGTCGAGGTCCACGTCGGGCTGCGTGCCGCCGATGGGAATGCCGAACACGGTGGCCCCGCCCACGAGCACGTCGGCCATGGAGCCCGAGTCCATCGACCCGTCGCACGGCGGCGCCGGCGTACCGACCATGTCGAGGAAGTTCGGCAGCAACGCGAAGATGCTGATCGGCGCGGCACCGCACAGCAGGCCCTCGTCGAGCCCGGTCATGCTGCCAGCCGACGCGGTCGTCGTCGCGTGGATGCGCCCGCCGCGCAGCTCGATCGGCACGAAGCTCACGGGAATGCTGACGTCCTCGGGGCCGCCCGCGAGCATGCGCGTGCGGATGCTCGACGAGAATGACGTGAGCGGGTTGCCCATGGCGTCGTAGGCATCCGCCGACGCGAGGAGCTCGCCCGAGCCGCTGAAGTTGTTCGTCGGGTCCATGTCGGCGTCCTCGCCCTGCAGCCACGCCACCGTCACCGCGTCGTCGTTGACGCCGGCCGGGTCGTCGAGCCCGAGGAACTGCATCAGCAGGAGCAGACTGCCGTCCCGCACCGCCATCGACAGCTGCATGTTCAGGAGCTCGACGCCGATGCCGAAGGCGCGTGCGAGGCTGTTGTCGGGTCGCCCGTCGCCGCTGTAGTCGCAGCCCACGTCCGGCCCGCCGATCGCGAGGCTGTTGATGACCATCGCGACCTCGTCGCGGCAGTCCGGGCCGCACCCATCGAAGGGCGTGGTGTTCCCGTCGTCGCAGGTCTCCCCAGTCGATGCGTCCACCGTCCCGTCGCCGCAGGTCTCGATGATCAGGCAGTCGCCGCTACAACCGTCGCCGTCGACCGTATTGCCGTCGTCGCAGCGCTCGCCCACGACCACGTCGCGGATGCGGTTGCCACAGGTTTCGTCGGAGAGGCAGTCGGCCCGGCAACCGTCGCCCGATCGGTTGTTGCCGTCGTCGCAGATCTCGCCCATGTCGAGCCGGTCGTCGCCGCAGAAGCTCTCGCGATGACAGCTTGCGTCGCAGCCGTCGCCCGACGTGGTGTTGCCGTCGTCGCACTGCTCCATGGGGCCGAGCATTCCGTCACCGCACACCGGCACGCGCGCATCCCGGCCGCCGTCGGTGCCTGCATCGGGGACCATCGCGTCGAAGGTGATGCCGCCGTCGGTCGAGTGGGACGACCCGCAGGCGACGTTCATCGCGGACAACACGACGAGAGCTGAGAACAAGCAAGCGCGCATGACTGCACCTCCCACGCTGGACGCAGGCACTGTACCGGATCCGCACAGCGCCGCCAATCCGGCGGCCCAGAGCTCCACGTCAGCGAGCAGCGTGCGAGCCAGAGGCGAGCCCGGGGCCGAGCGGCGGCGAGGCGCCGACGGGGTGACAGGGGCGCAGCCCCTGCGGAGGACTACGGCGGGGGTGGGCGGGTGGGCGCGACCACGCCTCTTCAGCAGCTCTCGAGGGAGGCCAGCGCCACCCGCGCCCTCCGCAGCTCCTCGCGCAGCGTGAGGGACTTGGCCTCGGAGATACCGGCGTTGCGCCGCAGGAACGCCCGCAGGTGAGCCGCCGCGCGGCGGCGGTCCCCGACGTGCCAGGCGATCTGACCGAGCAGGAACTGCCCGTAGCCCTCGCGCGCGCGAGACTCGGACAGGTCGCGCACGATGCGCTCGAGCTCCTCGGGCACGTCGCCCGCGTCGAGCTCGACGTAGGCGGCATGGGCCGCGAGGAGGGCCCGATCGCGCGTCGCCCACCGGAGCCCACGCCGCAGGGTCCGGAGCGCGCCCGGGTGGTCCCCCGCGAAGTGCTGCCACGTCGCCAGCGACCACAGATGGAAGCTGCGCCGCGCGGCCGGGGCCGCCCGCGCTGCGAGGCGTTGCTCGGCGACGGCACCGGCGAGGTCGCCGAGGGCGAAGAGGGCGCGGGCCGCGTCGTGGTGCGCGATGTCGCGGAGCGGACCCACCGCCGCCATCTGCCGCGCGATCTCGGTGGCCCGTCGGAGCTGACGCTGCTCGAGGTGGGCCATGTAGAGCTGACGCAGGAGCAGGACCTGGGTATCAGGAGCGAGCTCTCGCTCGTGGACAGCCAGGCCAGCGCGGGCGAACCGCGCCTTGACCCGCGGAGACCGCGCGCAGAGCGCCAAGCGGAGGAAATCCTCCGCTGCGTGACGCTTCTTGGCGGCTCCTCTCAGATCAGGCATGCGCTCCTCGCTTGATACCCTATCCACAACTGTAGCACAGGCTACGATTCTGTCGATCCACTCATGGTTCCGAACGGATACGGGGATCTATCCACATATTCTCCAGTGCAATGGCCGTACTGTGGAAAGCCTGGGGCGTCAACTCGAAAGGAAGAACTGCGTGATTTCGTCGCGCTTCGCGGCCGCGTCGGCGCGCCCGAGCTGAATGAGCCGCTTGGCGAACTCCCCGTCGAAGAGCAGGTAGCTGGCCAGGTCCGAGTCCGCCCCCTCGCCCACGTCGAGCAGGCGCAAGAAGGAACGGCCCATGGCCCGGCCAAACCGGGCGCGGTGGGCTCGGAGGTGATCGCCCGCGATCTGACCGATGTCCACGCTCGGCCGGATCACGAGTGCGGCCACGCGGCGGCGCGGCGCCTCGCCACGGTGCATGGCGCGTTCGTTCAGCCGGTCGATGAAGTCGGGCCCGCACAACGCGAGGCCGTCTTCTAGGAACTGGTTGATTCGGGCCAGCTCGTTCAGGTCGGCGTTGACGTGGTCGAGCAGGAACGCGTTGAGCACCTTGCCCAGCAAGAAGGGGGCACCCGGATACCGGCTCGCGTCGAGGGACGACGGCGAATTGAGACCGCTGCGGGTCGAGACGCCGATGGCGAAGATGCTGTCCGCCCCGAGGTGCAGGGCGGGGGCCATGGGTGTGTTCAGACGCAGGCCGCCATCGCAGTAGAGGTCGGCGCGGATGCGGATGGGCGGGAACACGAGAGGTATCGCGGCCGATGCCAGGACGTGATGCGGAAGGATGCGCTCGCCGCGGACGACCACGTTGGCAGGCAGGGTGACGGGGAGGCACGTGTCCCGCGAGTGATCGACGAAGACGACGGGACGGCCAGATGCCACGTGCGTGGCGGTCACGGTGAGGGCCTTGAGCTTTCCGTTCGAGAGGTTGCGCCGCACCTGGCGCCAGGGAATGGCTCGCCCGACCAGCTCCGCGAGGGGGCGCGCGTCGAAGATCCCGCGCGCGGACGATCCCCCGAGCACCACTCGGTGCAGGCCGATGGCCTGCCTGAAGCCGAAACGCAGCACGTCCTCGAGGGCCAGCTCGGACCACAGGCGCCGCATGCGCTCCACGCCGGCGGCCGGATCGTCGGCGACGGCCGCCAGGAATGTGCCGTTCACCGCCCCCACGCTGGTCGCGCATACGGTGTCGAATCGGGGGCCCTGTTCGTGATTGCGGGAGAGCTCGCCGAAGACGTAGCTGAGCACACCAGCCTCGTAGGCTCCTCGAGCCCCCCCTCCTGACAGCACGACTGCGAGCATCCGCGCTCAGACCTCGTCCCCGTCAGGCTCCCCGGTCGAGGGCGCAGCGTCCAGTTTTCGGCCGATCCGTCCCCGGCCCGATCCAGTTACGGGACGGCCAAATTCGTCAGTGCTTTCGAAGTGTTCACGGGGGGGAGCCTGTCCCGCCTCCGACGCGCCCCCTGCGATCAATCGAGCTGGGCGGTCTTGCTATCCCGAATCTCGAGGACGGTGGGGCTGGCCATGTATCGTTCGCGCAACATGGGATCTCGAATCTGGGATAGTCGCGTCTCGATGACCGTGAAGGCCCTGGCCTGCGCTGCCCGCGCGGCCTCCGCGCGACCGAGGGCGCGATAGGCCCGCGCGAGGGCGAGCTGGATCCTCTCCTCGCGCTCCACGACGCCTCGTTGCCGCACGGCCGCGACGACCCGCTCGATCAGGCTCTCCGCTTCCTGAACCTCCCCGCGCGCCGCTTGGACCTCGGCGAGGGTCGCGAGGCCCAGCAGCTCGTATCCGGCGAGCCCAGCCGGCCCGGCGATGTCCACCGCCTCCCTGGCGCAGGCGGCGGCTTGGTCGAGCCGCCCCGCGGTCTTCTCCAAGCTCGCCCGCACGATGCGCTCGCGCGCGCGGTCGTAGAGATCCCCGGAACGCTCGGCGAGCCGCCTGGCCTCGTCGAGCCGCTCGGCAGCCCGGTCCAAGTCGCCCCGGAACTCGAGCAGGATCTCGCCGACGGCGCTCAGGGTGTCCACCGGGCTCCCCTCCTCCTCGACCGCCCGGAAGATGTCGAGCGCCCGCTCGAGGAAGGCGAGCGCCCGCTCGGCGTCACCGAGCTCCGCGTAGAGCTGACCGACGTTAGACATCTTCTGAGCGAGCTGCATGCGGTCGCCCGTCTCGCGGTCGAGGCCGATGGAAGCCCGGATCACCGTCGCCGCGTCCTCGTATTCCCCGAGGGACACGAGGGCCACGCCGATGGAGTTGAGCGCGTGGGCCTCGTTTCGCTTGATGCCCAGCCGGCGGAAGATCACGAAGGCCTCGGCGTTCGCTTCGATGGCCTCGTCCAATCGACCCATTCTCCGCAGGAGGATCCCTCGCTGCACGAGCACGGACCCCCGGGCCGCGAGGAGCCGCCTGTCGTGGCCCGCGCGCGCGAGCGCCCGATCCCCAAAGGCCAGCGCCTTCTGCGAGTCCCCCTGCTCACGGGCGAGGAGCATGCTCAGCCTGAGCGCCTCCACCTCCGCCCCGGCGATGTCCGACTCGACCGCTGCCGAGAGCGCCCTGTCGAGCAGCGATTCGACGCCCGTCGTGCGCATGCCGTCGAGCTCGTGTCGGGCCAGTCGATTGAACGCCAGCGCGATGAGGCCAGGCTCCCCCAGGCGCTCGGCGTGCTGCCGCATGGCGGCGAGCTCAGGACGTCGATCCCGCGTCGTGCCCATGCCGCGGAGCATCTGTTCGCGAGCCTCGTGGGCCCAGAAGCGATCGCGCGCGTCGGGGGGCAGAAGCCCGAGGGCTCGGGCATAGAACCGCAGGGCGTCGCGATTGGAGTAGACCGCCCGCGCCGCCGCGCCGGCTTGAAGGTAAGCCTTGGCTGCCTCCTCCGAATCGCCGGCTCGCTCGAGGTGGCGGGCGATGCGGGCCGGGGGCACGGCGGCCTTGGACGCGGCCAGGTACGACCCGATGCGCCGATGCATCTCGATCAGGTCATCGTGGTCGGTCGTCTCGTAGGCGACGTGTCGCACGACGGCGTTCGGGAAGGTGCACGCGCCGGTGGCCGTCTTCTGAACGAGCCCGCGTTGCTCGAGCGACTCGACCGGCGCTTCGAGGGGGAGCCCCGCGATGCGGGACAGCTCTGTAGACGTGAGCCCCGGGCCGACCGCGGCGAGCCAGCGAATGGCCCGCCGCTCGCTCTCCGGGAGCTCGTCGAGGCGCGCGCCGATGAGCCCCTCGAGCGTCGTGGGCAACGCGATGGGCGCCCCCGAGCGGCGCACGACCCGCCGAGCCTCGCCCTCGCCCTCGAGCCCGATGACGCCCCGGTCGAGCAGCGCCTCGACCAGCTCCATGATGAAGAAAGGATTGCCCCCGGCCCGCTGCACGATGGCACGCTCGACGTCGATGGGCATTCCGGCTCCCCCGACCCGCGCTCGAATGAACGCCCGGCGGTCTTCCTCGCCCAGCTCGTCCAGATCGACTCGTGGCACGGATGATACCAGCCGCTCGGTGCGGCTATCGGGTCGCCCACAGAGGAGGATCATCAACGACGCGTCGTAGCTCTGCTGGATCACGCGGGAGAGGAGCTCGAGGCTCGGTCCATCCGCCCACTGGAGCGCGTCGATCCAGGTGATGACGGGTCCCCCCTGGCAGAGGGCTGCCCAGAGGTAGCGTAGGGCACGGTCCGCGGTGCCGACGTCGCCGGGCTGCGGCTCCTCGTCCGACTGTTGCTGCACCGGAGCGACCAGGGGCTCGAGCCCCTGCAGGATCACGCCCCGACGCTCGGAATCGGAGACGAGCTCCTCGGTCACCTTGCGCAGTTGGCTCCGCGCCTCCTCGGCCGTGCTGTCGTCCGCGATCCCGCAGGCGTCGCGGATCATGGCCGCGACCGCCGCAAAGGGGACATCGGTGGTACCGAACGCGCACTCGGCATGGAGGACGCGGGGCTTGGGCACGAGGCCTGCGAGGGCCGACCCCACGAGGCGAGTCTTGCCCACGCCCAGCTCGCCCGTGATGGCGAGCACCACACTGCGCGCGGATGCGATGGATTCCTGGTACGAGGCCTCGATCGCCCGCAGCTCCTCGTCACGGCCGAGCAGCGACTGCGCGTCCGGTGCCTCCCGTGCCTCCGCCCTCCGCTCCTCGTGCGTGCGCGCGCCCCGGAGCCTGTAGGTCCGCACGCCCCTCCGTTGACCCTCCGAGGTCACCGCCACTTCGCGGCTCGCCTGCGGATCGAACGCGAACACCCGCCGCGCGAGCCGATACACCTCCCCCGCGGCGAGGATCTCCCCCGGATCGCCGTCCTCGGCGAGCCCCTCTGCCACCTCCACGACTTTGCCCACGGGCTCGTACCGCAGCAGGCGCCCCGACGAGTCCCGCACCGTGGACACCACGCCACGGGACACGCCGATGGACGCGTTGAGAGGCACGAGCATGTCCGCCGAGAGCCCCTGCAGGGCTTCGAGCACGTCCATCGCGAGCCTCAGCGCGTTGAGCGGGTCATGCACGGACGCGCGCCGTAGGCCCAAGATGAAGCGGAAGCGCTTGCGCCCGGCCCCGTCGGGCCAGTTGAGCACGGCGTCCGCCTTGTACGCGATGTCCGCCAGGACCCGCGCCGCCTCGTCTCCGACCCCGCGCGCCGCACCCGCATCGGTCTGGCTTTCCGCGTCGGGGGCGTCAGCGCGGACGCGGCCGGCGAGCACCACGACGTGCCGGCGTTCCCGCTGCTCCTTGTCGCCGGCGGCCATCACCGACGCGAGCGTCGCGGCCGTGTGGAGCGAACGCGGCCGTCCCACCGAAGGGTCGGCATCAGGGCTGGTCACGTCGCGGGGGGAGACCTCCGCGATGAGCCGCTCGAGGGACTCGTGGTCGTACATCTCGTCGAGCATGTGGAGGTACTGGCCGAGCACGCCCGAGAGCGAGCGGGCGGTCTGGTAGCGCTCCTCGCGATCGAATGCCGTGGCCCGGCGCACGATGCCCGCCAGCTCCTCGGGCACGTCCGGGTCCACCTTCTCCGGCGCCGTCAGCTCCCCCTGCCGCACGCGCTCGAGCACGTCGAGGCCGTGCTGACCAGGGTACATCGCCCGACCCATGACCAGCTCCGCGAGCAGCACGCCGACGGCGAAGACATCGCTGCGCCGGTCCACCTTCTCGCCGCGCGCCTGCTCCGGGGACATGTAGGCGAACTTGCCCTTGATGATGCCCGTCTCCTCCGTGAACATCCGCGCCTTGGCGATGCCGAAGTCCGCGATCTTCACCGTGCCGTCGTAGCTCAGCAGCACGTTCTGAGGGCTCACGTCGCGGTGCACGATCTCCATCGGCTCGCCGCGCTCGTCCTTGCGCCGGTGCGCGTAGTCGAGGCCCTTGGCGATCTCCATCGTGACGAACGCAGCGGCTGCGTAGGGCAGCTTCATGCTGCGACGACGAATGGCCGCCGTCAGGCGTCCGAGGTCGAGCCCGTCCACGAACTCCATGGCGAGCAGGAACTCGTCGCGAACCTGCTCGAAGTTGTAGACCTGCACGATGTTCGGGTGATTGAGGCGCGTGGCGATCTTCGCTTCTTCGAGGAACATCGCGATGAACTTCGCGCTCCTGGCGAACGTGGGCAGGATGCGCTTGACGACGAGGACCTTCTCGATGCCCTCGGCGCCGGTGCTCTTGGCGAGGAACACCTCGGCCATGCCGCCCGCGCCGAGTCGCCGGACGATGCGGTAGCGACCGAGGGTCTTCGGGATGGATGCGGTGTCGGCCGTCACTTCGAAGGCGAATCTTATCCGGGGCGGCTATCTCGACGCTAGCCAGCATCCTCGAGGAGGGCGCGCACGGCTGGCGGCAGCCAGATCTCGGTCGTGGGCAAACGACGCAGCGCGTCCACGAGCACGGCGATCCGTTCGGTCTCGGGCGCGTCGGGGGCGACGAAGACCGTGGGCTTGCCCCGCACGACGCAGAAGCCTCCGGAGATCCGCGCCTCCTCGGGCAGGGGTTCGCTTCGGACCACCACGTCGAGGCGCTCGAGGGCTTCTTCGAGGGCCCGAACAGTATCTGCCCCGTCCACGCCGCCAGCATAGCCGTTGTGCGCCTGGACCGCCCGCGCCACCGCTCGCTCGCGCTCCCCGCAGCCGCCCCCTGCTGCTAGACTCGGGGCGATGTTCCCTGGACGCGCCGGCTTGATGGCCCTCAGCCTCGCCCTGCTCGGCACGGGCTGCCTGCCCAGCTTCGATTCCGCCCTGCTCGACGGCGGCTCCCGTCGCGACATGGGCCCCCTCGAGGACGGTCAAGTGGTCGGCCCGTGCCTGCGGGGCGAGGTGCTCGCCTCCAACATGGAGCACGTCTGCGCCATCGTCGCGGGCGGAGCGTTGTACTGCTGGGGGCTCAACGATCGCGGACAGCTCGCAACCGGCGATCGCGACTTCCGCGTCGTGCCGACGGAGGTCGAGCCCGGCTCCGCGTGGCGATCGGTGGGCCCGGGTCGCGAGCACACGTGCGCGGTCCGCACCGACGGCACTCTCTATTGCTGGGGCGACAACGACAGCGGGCAGCTCGGCACCGCGAGCACGGTGGACAGCATGATCCCGGTTCGCCCCATCGTCTCGAATGGCTGGGCTGACATCACGGGCGGTTTCGTGCACGCGTGCGGCGTGCGCATGGACGGAACGATGTACTGCTGGGGTGACAACACCGACGGGCGCCTGGGCGTCGGCGGCGGTCCGGATCGACCGGCACCGATTCAGGTCGGCACCGACGCGGACTGGGCGACCGTGCGGTCCTACGGAGACCACACCTGCGCCCTCAAAACCGACGGGAGCCTGTGGTGCTGGGGTGAGAACGTGGACGGGCAGCTGGGCACGGGAGACATGGTCATCCGCGACGCACCCGTGCGCGTGATGGCTCCCACGACCTGGACGAGCTTCGACGTCAGCTCGGGCAGCACGTGCGCGATTCAGACCGACGCGAGCCTGTGGTGCTGGGGCGAGAACGACGTGGGACAGCTGGGTCTCGGGGGCGGGGCCGCAGTGGCCGTGCCCATGCCCACGCGGGTGGGCGTTCGCACCGACTGGGCCGAGGTGGGTCTCGGCAACGACCACGCCTGCGCCGTCACACAGGACGGCTCCATTTCTTGCTGGGGTGAGGGCTGGGCGGGAAACCTCGGCGTAGGTGATTCCAGCGATTACCCCGTGCCGACGCCAGTCACGACCACCGAGCGCTTCGACCACGTCGCCCTCGGCTACCTGCATTCCTGCGCGCTGCGGCGTGGCGACGGCGCCATCGCCTGCTGGGGCTACAACACGTGGGGCGTCCTCGGCAACGGCGAGGCTTCTCAAGCGCTCAACCAGACCGCACCGGCACAGATCCCGGGGGGCCCTTGGCAGGCCGTGTCCGCAGGGCATGACCACACTTGCGCGGTCACCGCGGCGGGCGCGCTCTCCTGCTGGGGTGAATCTTCGGACGGCCGCTTGGGCGTGGGGCGGGCGAGCGACACGACGAGCCCGATCGACGTGGGCGGTGCGGATTGGCAGACGGTGAGCGCCGGTTCGGACCACACGCTCGCGCTCAAGACCGACGGCACTCTGTGGTCCTGGGGGGGCAACATCTCGGGCGCCCTCGGCACGGGTCCTGGCCCGGACCGCTACACGCCGGCGCAGGTCACGGGGCTGACAGGCGTGGCGGCGATCACGGCCGGCGGCCATTTCTCGTGCGCGATCGTCGAGGCGGACCGGTCCCTGCGCTGCTGGGGCGAGAATGACTCCTATCAGCTCGGGCTCGGCGACCTGATGAACCGCGCCGCTCCCGTGGAAGTCGCTGCGGGCGAGCGCATCGCCGCAGTCGCCGCTGGCCACAACCAGACCTGTGCCGTTCACGAGGAGGGATCGCTGTGGTGCGGGGGCAGGGGCATCTCGGGCAGTCTGGGCGTGGGCGACGCCTTGCCGCGGATGGTGCCCGCGCAGGTGGGCACGGACCTGGACTGGCTCCAGGTGTCGATCTTCGACCATACCTGCGCGGTCAAGACCACGGGCGCCCTCTACTGCTGGGGTGAGAGCAGCTCGGGTCAGCTGGGCGGCCCCACGGGCGATCAATCCACGCCCGCGCAGGTCGGCACCGACACGAACTGGCAGGCGGTCTCCGTGCGCGGCAACCACAGCTGCGGCTTGCGCACGGACGGATCGCTCTGGTGCTGGGGCACGAACGGTTACGGAGAGCTGGGCACGGGAGACCGTCGCGATCAGGGCACGCCCACGCGCGTCGTCGATCCAGCGTCGGGAACCCAGTGGACCGCGGTCTCCGTGGGGACCGACCACACCTGCGGTCTGCGCGACGACGGATCGCTCTGGTGCTGGGGCTCGACGTGGGAGGGCCAGCTCGGTCTGGGCGCGCGCGGTTGGGATACGTTGCGTCCTGTGCCGGCTTTCCAATGCCCGGACGCCGCGCCCTGATCGGTCCGCGCGCTGCGTGAGTGCGCGTTGCGCCTCCTGTCGGACCCGTGTCACGCTCGTACCGTGCAGGAGCGCGCGACGCTGGGCACGCTGCCGCGGCCGGGGGAGCGGATCGATCGCTACGACGTGATCGCCGAGGTCGCCCACGGCGGCATGGCCGCCGTCTACGCGGTGCGGCGCAGCTCCATCGGGGGATTCGACAAGACCCTGGCGATGAAGGTGCTCCTGCCCCACCTGCGCTCCGAGCGGCGGTTCGTCGAGATGTTCCTCGACGAGGCCCGCATCGCCTCGACCATTCAGCACCCCAACGTCGTCCACGTGTTCGACCTCGGCGAGCACGACGGCTCACCGTTCATGGTCATGGAGTTCCTGAGGGGCCAGTCGCTCAATCGCATCCTCAAGAAGACCCGGCAGGGAGGGCCCCGTCTTCCGCTCGGCCTGCTGTGCCGGGTCCTAGCGGACTCGGCCTCGGGCCTCCACGCGGCCCACGAGACTCGAGGCGCCGACGGCGAGCCTCTCAACGTCGTCCACCGTGACGTGAGCCCACAGAACATCCACGTCGGCTACGACGGGCAAGTGAAGATCGTCGACTTCGGCATCGCCGCGGCGCGCGGCCGGATCGCCGCGACCCGCACCGGCGAGGTCAAGGGCAAGCTGACCTATCTGTCGCCCGAGCAGATCGACCGGTCATCGCCCGTCGACCGGCGCACGGACATCTGGGCGCTCGGAGTCGTCGCCTGGGAGCTCTTCGCGCGACGGCGCCTCTTCAAAGCCGAGGACGACGGCACGCGCATCTGGAAGATCATGAACATGGAGATCCCGGATCTGCGCGCGGCCGTCCCGGGGGTGCCCCGGGCCGTAGCAGAAGTGGTGATGCGCTGCCTCGAGCGGGCACCCGCGGCGCGACCGGCCACGTGCCAACAGATCGCGACTGTGTTGGACCGGGCCGCGCGCGAGCTCGGCGGGGACTCGACGGCCGAGCTGTCGAACCACGTGAGCACGCTCTTCGCCGCCGAGAAGGCCGTCGAGGAGGAACGCCTCGCAGCAGCGCTGCGCGAGGGTCCTCCGCCGCCCCTGGTGGAAGGGGATCCGACCTCGGAGCCGAGCCTGTCGGCGGTGCGGACGCGCTCGGAGCAGAGCGTGGTGGCGATCCGCGATAGCCGTTGGCGGAGGCTCGCTGTCGCCGGGGTGGCGCTGGTCGCGCTCCTGGCGGGCGTCGGCTTCTACGCGCTGGGCTCGCCGCCCGACGCGCCGGCCAGCGCGCCCGGACCGGACGACACCACCCACGGACCCGCCTCGTCGGCACCCGCCAAGACTGTCACCGAGCCGACGCCCGACCCCGACCCATCCCCCCCCACGGCTCTCCCAGCGACCCCCCAGGCCCCCGCCCCATCTGCGCGCTCCATCACGGTACGCGTGGATGAGGCCGCCCGCCTCGTGCTCGTCGACGGAGAGCGCCGCGAAGGCAATCCGCTGGTCATCGCCCTCGGCGAGGACGGCCGCGCCGAAGTGGAGCTCGTCGCTCGCGACGGTCGGATCGTTCGCCGCGAGGTGACCGAGGCCGACGACGGGAGTAGTCTCGCCTTCGAACCGGAGACGGAGCCTGCGTCGCGGGGGACCCGTTCGGTGCGGGGCACCCGGGACGGGCGCAACATGGGCATGCGTGCCCTCATCGACAACCCGTACTGATGACACGACCTTCGTCCGCCGCCCTCGCGTTGTACCTGTTGCTGGGTTCGGTCCCCGCCGCCGCGCAACCGACGCCCGACGACCGTCGGCAAGCGCGCGAGGCGTTCCGCGCTGGCGAGCAGGCCTTCGAGCAGAACGACAACGAGGAGGCCTTGCGGCAGTTCCGGCGCGCCTTCGAGCTCGCGCCCCACGACGCGGTGCGCTTCAACATCGGAGTGTGCCTCGAGCGGCTCGGCCGCCACCGCGAGGCGGCACTCGAGTACGACACGGCGGCCGCCAGCACCGTGCTCGACGACGCGCAGCGCGCTCAGGCACGGTCCGACGCGGAGCGGGCACGCTCGCGACTCGGGACGCTGGTCGTCCAGGGCACACCCGCCGGCGCCTCTGTGCTCGTCGATGGAGCGGAGCTCTGTACCCTGCCCTGTGAGGTGCAGGTCGATCCGGGACGGCACATGGTCGTGATCCGCACGTCGGCTGGAGACAGCGAGCACTCCGCTGCGGTGGACCGCGGCGGCCGAACCACGGTGGTTGCTAGCGGAGGCGGGACGGCGCCCGTGGACGAGCCCATCGAGGAGGAGCCCGTGGACGAGGACGGTCTCGCCCACGACGTGCGCGCGGTGCCCGTGCCCGAGAGCGAGACGGGCGGCCCGGGCTGGCTCATGTGG
>Ga0214473_10003519_pt1 | contig 18967 bp, 18 predicted proteins | sample RVTome_7_FD_203509 | JGI IMG/M metagenome (GOLD analysis project Ga0214473, IMG submission 203509) | Soil microbial communities from uranium-contaminated site in the Upper Colorado River Basin, Wyoming, United States - RVT98D197 | ecosystem: Environmental > Terrestrial > Soil > Contaminated >... | reverse complement strand
CTTTGTAGCCTAGTTTTTCAATAATTTTTTGAATTCTCGCGATACTGATTTCAACAGAATCAAATTCTAAATAGGCTTGTTCTAAAGCCAAATTTACATTAACTGAAGAAACGCCCTTTTCTTTTTTAAGGGAGCGTTCAATTGTGGCTGAACAAGAAGCGCAATGCATTCCTGAGATTTTTAAGATGATTTTTTGATTCATTTTAAAAGCAGTTTTATTTAAATTAAATCTTTTTTCTTCTCTTCAAACTCTTCTTTTGAAATCTCGCCTTTGGCATAGCGTTCTTCCAAAATCTCTATGGCAGACTTTTTTGCTCCGCCTCTTGGCGGGCATCCCCAGACCAAACATCTTATCAGGTAAATAATACCCGTCACGATCAAAACCCAGAATAAAACCATGAAAAACCAGCCGAAACCAAAGCCAAACCCGCCCATCATAGTGGGGATATCATATCCCATCATTCCGCCAAAATTTGCCATCATGTTTAAGTAGTACATAGCTTATGTTGATATAATTTATTTTAGAAAAATTCCGAAACCTGCTCTAAATCTGTCTGTTTTATAGTTAATTTTCCATTTTTAACTTCTAAATTTGGGTTAATGGGCGCTGGATTGCAACCGCCCTTTTCAGTGGCGATTTTTTCTATAGGGTAGCGATTGCCGCAGTTATTGCAGACGATTTCATCGCCTTCTTGATGGAATCCCTTTCTCGCGGAAAAACAAACCTGGCAGGCATTAGCCGCTGCGCGGTAAATTCCATTTTTGTCTTTGACCACGAAAAAGTAAATTACTTTGCCGTCAGGCATCTTCACATTGAAAAAACGGGCCTGATTATCGTTAAAAATTGAAGGATTTAATTTTAATTCTTCTTTTTCGAGAATAACACTTTCGCCCTTGTCGCCAACAAAATTGATATCAGAAAGAACCCTTGATAAGGGTTGCGACTGGGTTTGGTTATTCTCTCCTTTTGGACAACCAAGCAATTCTTTTACCTCATCAAAAGTTCTGTAACCCTCATAAACTTTTCCATTAATTACGAAAGTTGGCACCCCTTCGAATTTATCTCGTATAGGACCAATAGCAGCATTAATTTTATTAACTTTTATTCCTAGTTTTTCAATTTTCTCAATTGTTCCTTCACTTTTAACTTTATTACACCATTCGCAAGTTTCAAGATAGTAAAAAGTTATTTCTTTAACTTCGCACTCTGATATCGGGTTATTTTGATTTGGTTGTCTAAAATATTTGTTTACTAACCAAAAACTGCCAATTAAGATGCTGATAATTAAAATAATTAAAAATATTTTTTTCATATTTTATTTAATTGAAAAATAAAGAATCAAACTGATGATTAAAAGCAACCCAATAGCTATTAAAACTTTTTGATGAGAAATAAAAATTTTACCTTGATTTAACTTTCTCAAAAATTTATCCAGATAGGGCGCCGATAAAAGAAGCAAACTGCCGAGAATTGTGCCGAAAAAGATTTTATCAATGCCGAAAATTTTGTTGTAGGGGCTTAAAGCGCCAAACTTATACAAAGACAATATGGGAAGACCATAAAAAACAAGAAAAATTAATAAGAGTTGAAATCTTATTCTCTTCCCTCTTTTAATCAAGAAATTATTGAACACCATTGAGGCAGAAAGAATAAATCCGCCAAGCCAAAGGCCAATGATTGTGTCGTCAACTCCTAACCAACGAAGAAAACCAGTAAATGCTCCCGTTGCCACAACGCATAACGGGCAAAAAGCCAAAGCCTTAATCGGGAAAAAAATTAAAATAGAACCAAGTCCCAACAAAAAAACGAAATAATCTTTAAAAATTTTCATAAATTATCGGGTAAGCAAACTATCAATTATTTGTTTAAACGCTTCATAAGGCAAAGCTCCACTGACCAACTGGCCATTGACAAAAGTGGCCGGAGTGCCGTTAACTCCTTTGTCTATTCCCTCCTGATAATCGTCCTGGACTTTTTGAGCGAATTTTCCTGAATCAAGACAATCATTAAATTTTCCGCTGTTTAATCCCAAATCTTTTGCCCATTGTTTAAACTTGTCTAGATCATAACCCTCTGGTTGGTTTTCAAATAATTTATCGTGATATTCCCAGAATTTTCCTTGCTCATCAGCGCATTCAGATGCCTCGGCCGCTTTTTGGGCGTTGGGATGGAACCCTAAAGGAAAATGTTTGTAAACTAATCTCACTTTTTCTTTATAATCAGTAAAGATTTTATTTAAAGTGGGGTAATGACGTTCACAGAATGGACATTCAAAATCGGAAAACTCAACCAATGTTATCGGCGCGTCAAAATTTCCTCTGATGTGGTCATTTTGTTCAATGTTGAAAGTGGCAATGGGTTGGTTTTGATTATCGTTTTGGAGAGATGGTTGTTGTTTCAAAGAATTATCAGCCTGATTATCTTGAGGTTGCAGGGCTTGGGAAGTTTGTGCTTTTTGCAATTCTTTTTTTGGCAGCTGGCTAAAAAGAGTAATCGCCAGAAAAATATTTAATCCTAAAGAAATAATGACCAATCCGGTGATTATCCTTAAACGGTTTAGAATTTTTGACTGCGAACCGGTTGTTTCCTGTTTTTCAGAAAAAGTCACATTGTCGTTTTCTGGATCTTCCGCATCTTCCAATTTTTCTACCGTATAATCCCCAACGCCTTCAACTGTTTCTTGAATCTCCGCTTCATTAAGTTTTCCTTCATCATAAATTATCACTCCTTTTCCTGAATCATAATTTATTTTGGATTTAATAATCCCTTCTAAATCTTTTAATTTTTCTTCAATTAAAGAGGCGCAAGATTGACAATGCATTCCTTTAATTTGAAATTTTATTTTTTGCATAATTTTATATTAGTTAGTTTGTCAATTAGAAATTATTTCTATTTTGCTCCGCCACAGGAATTTCCTCCCCCGCCTCCACAGCCGCATCCTTTGGCGCCTGACGGGATAACATCATTGTCATCTATATTAGGGGCTTGGGCATTAACGCCGGAATTTTTTGTTGTGGTTTTGCCGTCAACCACTTCTATAATCCCTGAAACCATTCCCATCCAACAGCTAAATTTATACTTCCCCGGCTTTGTTGGCGTAAATTCTTTAATGCTTGTCTGTCCCGGAGTAAGCGCGATTTCTCCATCAAATAAACTTTTTGAAATTATAGCATTGGTGCAGCCACTCGTGCCCTTGTCGGCAATTTCCCATCTGACAGGGATTCCTGTTTTAATTTTAAAATAATTGGGTTTGTAGCCAGAACTTGAAGCGTCCATTTTTATAACCTGTTTGCCGTTAACAATCGGAGGCAATCCTTCTTCGTTATCGTTATTGTTAATCGGTTGCTGATTGCTGGAGTTCAACTTTATATCGCTAAAACTGGAAAATCCCAAAACATTTAACTGAGCATTGATGTTGTATAGAGCGAAAAATAAAACCAGAACTCCGGCAACTTTTAGAAATTTATTGGCCAGATGCGGCTTTTGAGAAAATTTGACCGAGGATAAACCAATTGCCAAAAGAGCCGGCAATGTCCCTAAAGCGAAAAAAAGCATAATGAGAGCGCCCTGAACCGCGCTCCCGGAAATTAAAGCTAATCCCTGAGCCGTAATAGTAAAACCGCAAGGCAGAAAAAAAGTAAAAGCTCCCATTAAAAAGGGCATGTATTTCCCTCGGAAATTGGTTTCATTGGTAATGCCCCTAGTTATAAATCTAGGCATTGTGAACTGAAACTTGCGGAAAGCTTTTACGCCCAACATCTGTAAAGCTAAAAAGAACGTCATCACAGAAACAGCAATAATTAAAACAGAAGTAAAAGTTAAAGAAATCTGAAGTTTGCTGCCAATGCCTCCGATAGCGGCTCCTAAAATAGCGTAGGAAACAATTCTCCCGGCATTAAACATTAAATGAGGCTGAAGTTTTTCTAATGTTGAGTTTTTTTCAGAATACATTTGAAGCCACTGTTTTGACATTGAAAGAATCAAACCGCCGACTAATGCCGCGCAACTGGAAACTCCGGCTAAGATTCCTAAAAGAAAAAACATTGGCAAAGACGAAGTTGAATTGACATTTATTAAAGCGGCCAAGCCGCTGTTTTTAAGAATGAAAAAGCCGATAATAATAAACAAAGCTGCGCCAACGATTACAAAAAAATCGCTTCTTCCTTTTTTTTCTGCGGTTTTCACCCCATTAGAGAATTTTTCTCTAACGGGGTAAACTGGCTGGTCAGAGAAAAGATAATTTTCTCTTCCAAAAATTTTGTTTAATCTGTCGGTGCTTGGCTTTTCTCCTTCACATGCGATCAAAACTCTTCCTTTATTGGCCGATGCTTCAACTGATTTTATTTCTTTTAAAGCCAATAATCTTTTCTCTATTAAAATCTCGCAAGAGGCGCAATGCATTCCTTTGACAAAATAAATATGCTCTTTTTTTGCTGGCAGGGCTTTCTCTCTACTTTCTATTTTAAAACCAAGCTTTTCTATCACCTCTAATATCTTATCCAGAGAGATAATATTGTCGTCAAATTCTATAATGGTTTCGCCATTTTTTTCGTTAACATTAATATCTTTTACTCCTTCTAAAATATCAACTTCGGTCTCAATCAACGCTTTATCGTTTTCCGAACGGATGTTTTTAATTTGAATTTTAGTTTTTTTAAGCATAACAATATTATATTTTTAATCCTATTTACTAAACAGCCTCGTAACCTTTAAAATTTCATCTATCATTTCCTGTTTTCTCTTTTCATTTTTTGTGGCCATAGCTTTTTTAAAACAGGTATTTAAATGATTTTCCATCAGCATCTGGTGAGCTGATTTCAATAGACCGATAACAGCAAGATTCTGCTGCATGATGTTTATACAGTATTCATTGTTTTCTGTCATTTTAATAATATTCTCCAGATGACTATGCGCCTTTTTAAAATTAATCAAGGTTTCTTGTTTTTTATTTTTCATAAATTTTATTATTTATTTAACTTTTTACAGTAATCTATTAATTTTCTTCGTTGTCTTCATTAGAGTGGCTGGACACATCCGCATTATCGCAAACGCACTCATCCCGCTTTTTGCCGCAAGAGTTACAAAACTCATTTTCTGTTTTATGAGGATTGCATTTACAATGTTTTACCATAAAATTAGAGTTAGTTAACTTCTTTATACCCCGACCAGAGGTATGGGTATATAATAGCAAACCAATACAGCCTGTCAAGGGGCAGATATTCCATCAAAAAACCGCTAAAAGCGGTTTTTTGATGGCCCTGTTCTTTTCTAGGAAGTTATTCTGGAAAAAAATCCAAGTGGGAATCCAAGTCCCGACCCAAGGGTCAAGATCATATCCGACTCCCGTAAAAAAGCTCTTGTCCCAGAATCTAACTAGAAGGAGCAGGGCCCCGTTAGAAATTATCTTTGTTAATCTTTACCCCAATTAAATTCGCTTTCAGCGACTATTTAACGGGGTTTACATAACTTCCAATGGAGCACTGCCAAATTATCCAGTCTATTTTCTCTAATACCCGAATCACAATGAAGGATGAAGAAGAGATTTATCTCTTCGACTTCCATTTTATATCCCTATAAAAAAGCTGTCAAACCCGTTAGAAATTACTGATCTCGCGGAGCCAGAAGTTTCAAAATTTTAAAACTTTAACCATTTGTTTTATTAAAGACACTACTACCGGCGGAGCTAGCAGACTTACGGATTTCACTCCTTTACCATCCAAAATTACCCAGGGTTTCTCACCTATCTTCACTTTTTTACTTTTCTCATCCCATTTAAAAACATACTCAGGAGTTACTTCGTAATCATCAATATATTTTTTGGCTAATTTTAAAGGAATGGAATTTCGCAAGAAAACCTTGGGAATACCGTGAAGAGAAATCGCTTGCTCAATTAATTTTTCGTCTTTTTTTAATCGCTCTTTAATTGGTTTAATCCCGTACTGATCCCCCTCCTTTGGAAGCATTCTTGCCCCTTTGCAGTTAGGATTGTCGCAAAGCAGATAAAATTCTTTTTTATTTTCATCATATTTTACTTTTGAGGTAGGGAGAAGTTTTAAATTTCTGGAAGTTTGACACAGAGGACAAACTCTTCTCCATTTAATTCTTTCGTCAATTACCGATGTCGGCACATCAATTAAAATAAAAATATCAGGATCGTCCCTGTAACCGATTAAATCTCTAAAAAAAAGGGAGTAAGAAATCTGATCCAGGTCGCGAGGAAAACCGTCAATAAAAATACTTTTCTTTTTTCTTTTAGCAATTTCTTTTTTGACCAAAGCCAAAATCAATTCGGTCGGTAAAAGAACCTTGGTATTTCTTCCTTCTATGGATTTAATAATTTTTTCAAACGGAAGCCAACCGCGGTAATTTTTTTCTAAAAAAGAAATCAATTCTTTTTTCTTTTTTTCATCTTTCACTTCTTCGTCGATTCCTCTAATCATGTCTCCAATGGAAAAATGGTCAGTCTTTTCTTGGCCCATTATCTCAGCGAACATTTTGGCGTAAGTCCCTTTGCCGGAATTCTTTTTACCCAACAGATAAGCAATGAATGTATTTTTTCCCAAATACTTTTTTATTTTTTTAATTTCCGGCCCCGCTTTCAATCTAAAATACACTTCCCTTTCTTTCGGGTTTGACAGATCAAATTTTCTTTTTAATCCTTTAATTTTGGTTTTGAAAATTGGAAACCTCATATTTTATATTTTTCCCGTCGGAAATAATTTTTATATCGCCCATTTCATCGGTTCTTAGGATTTTTATACCATAATCTTCTAAAATATCCAAAACTTCTTGATGCGGATGGCCGTAAGAATTTTCTTTGCCCAGCGAAATAACCGCAATTTCTGGAGAAACTTTCTCAACAAATTCTTTTGAGTTTGAAGTTTTGCTTCCGTGATGACTAACTTTCAAAATATCGGATTCCAAATTCGCTCTCTGTTCCAAAAGTACTTTTTCTTCTGATTTACGGATATCCCCCGTAAACAAAAAAGAATTTTCACCAAAAACTAAACTGCTAACAATTGAAGTTTCATTGCTGTCTTCAAATTCTTGACCTGCCAGATTTTCAAAAGGATATAATATTTCCAAAACTGTTTTTGAGGCAATTATTTTTTGAAGAGGACAAGCAATTTTTATATTAGCTTTTTCCTCTAAAATTTTTCTTTCCCATAATTTCCACTCCGGCGTATCTCTGATAATTCCTGTCCATAAAATATTTTCCACTTTGTATCTTTTTAAAACCTCTAAAAGCCCATTCAGGTGGTCTTTTTCCGGATGAGTTAAAATTATCAAATCTAAGGTATTATCATAAAACGGCATTTCTTTTCCTAATTTTTCTAAAATAGCCGAACCCGGACCTCCGTCAATCAGAATCTGCTGTTTTTTCGGGGTTTCAATAAAGATGCTGTCTCCCTGTCCGACATCAAAAAAAACAACCTCTAATGGCTGAATCTTGCTTAAATCAAAAACAACTACCCAGGCAAGAATATTAAGCGCCAACAATAAGTTTAAAATAACCAAGCTAAAATTTTTACCCATTCTAACGGGGCTTGCTTAATAAAATAGCCCAAAACCGACTTGCTCCCCAAAAAATTTTGCTTCACAAAACCTGAATGGGCAAGACGGTTTTGGGCTAAAAACTCTTGCTACTCGAAGAACATTCGTTCTTCTCTACCCTTCACCGCGCTGCGGCTCGGGTTAATGAGGAACTATTTAGCCTTTCCTAAAATCCTGAACATCTTTGTTCCGCAGACGGGACATATCCCTTTCAAGGCTCTTCTCTTTGTCGCCCCTTTTCCCTTCATAGTAACTTCTTCCTCGCTGTTCATCTCTCTTTTCTTTTTGCATTTGACACAATATGCTTCAGACATAAAAAAATATCTAAATTAAAATAATATATAAATTTTTACACGAACTCCGACCTTTATTTTAAGCATAGTCCCCCGTTTCAGACGCGGGAATTTCCCTCCAGCTTTATTCTACCTTAATTTAAGCAAAAAGGATAGTCAAGCCCCCGAACAAATTTAAGTCGCCAGCCAGCCGCCGTCAACTACCACGGTAGAACCTGTCATATATGAAGAGGCGTCTGAAGCTAAAAATAAAACCAGACTGGAAACTTCTTCCGGTTTGCCCATTCGGTGAAGAGGAATTCTGGATAAAGTGCCTTCCAAGATTTTTGGGTCTTGAGTCATAGAGCTAGCCATTGGCGTGTCAATCGCGCCAGGCGCCACAGCGTTGACTCTGATATTAAAAGGAGCCAATTCCAGCGCCATAGCTTCAGTCATTGCCACAATTCCTCCTTTTGAGGCGCAGTAATGAGTAATGGCCGGGAAACCGACTCCCACCTGACCCATGGCAATTGAAGCAATATTCACAATCGCCCCTGACTTTTGCTTTACCATTTCTTTGGCCGCTGCCTGCGCGCACAAAAAATACCCTTTAAGATTAATGTTTATTGTCCTGTTCCATTCTTCTTCGGTTAATTCTAAAAAGGGTTTAAATTGACAAATGCCGGCATTGTTCACTAAAATATCAATTTTGCCCCATTTTTCAGTTGTTTTCTTAACCATTTCATCCACTTCTTCTTTTTTTGAAACATCACATTTTATTGCCATTGCCTCGCCTTTGACTTTTTTGATTTCTTCTACAACTTTTTCACATTCTTCCAAAGAGATATCTGCCACTGTCACTTTCGCTCCGGACTTAGCCAGAGCTATTGCGTGCGTTCTGCCCATTCCCCTTCTCGCCCCAGTAATAATGGCGACTTTATTTTTTAAGCTCATCAAATCCATAAAAATTAAACTTATTTATATTTGCCTTTAACCGACCTTTTGAATTCTACTACAACAATTCCTGTATAATTTCCGCTCCCAAGCTTGTTCCAATAATATCGGCTCCGACTTTCACCATATATTTGAGATCTTTCAATGTTTTAATTCTGCCCGATGCTTTTACCAAAAGACCGGGCGCTCCTTTTTTCATTAATTTTAAATGCTCGGCTTTTTCAGTTAATTCACGATGTTCTAAAGGATCCTTGTCAGTGGCGGTTTTGACGCAAATAGCGCCCGAGCGTTTCACAATTTTGGAAGCCTTTATTATTTCTTCGTCGGTCAGATAACCTGAACCAATAATAACTTTTGTCGGCAGGATTTTACAGATTTCTTTCAAATCTTTAAAAACTTTATCCCATCTTTCATGTTTTATATCAGGTAAGGAAATCACTACATCATTTTCGTCAGCTCCCTCTTTTTTTGCTTTTTTACAAATCTGAATCCTTTTTTGGTGCGGACTGTCACCAATCGGCGGATCCACCAGGCAAATCGTTTTAATCTTAGTCCCCTTTAACTCTGAATTAACCAACTTCACCCATTTAGGATTTACGCAAACGCCGCGGAAACCGTATTTTTTGGCCTCCTCACAGGTTTTTTTAATATCCTTAGTTTTGGCTTTTTGATCTATATTGGTATGGTCAATTATTTTGGCAATATTTTTTTCCATAAAAGTTAATTTTCCTCTTCTTTTTTAATTTTCTTTTCCAATTCCTTGATTTTCTCTTTTAACTCCACCATCCTCACCTCCCGGCCAACTGTTATCTTATAGAATTTTTCTAATTCATCAATCTTTTTCTTTAATTCAAGATTGACTTTCTCCATCTCGTCTCTGGCTTGGGTGGCGGCTTTACGGGCTATATCTGATTTGGTGAAAGCTCCTTGGAGCTGGTCTTTGGCTTGGGTAAGTTCTTGGGTCTGGGTGGTAAGAATTTGAGCTTTGACTACCAGTTCATCTTTCTGCTCTTTCAAACGTTTTTCCCGTATTTTAAAAAGCCAGCCAAGATAAACGGCGAAAGTGGTCGCAGCTAGCAAATACAAATTAAAACCAACCAGCTGCCCTTTTGCTAATATCAATTGGCCTGCTAGCGACTTTGTCGGCGACTGACTAAAAGTTTCTGGAGACAGAAAAGGCAAAAAGCCAAAATATTCCAACACTACTATGCCGCTATATAAAACTGCCCCTGCGACAGCTGTCAAAATAACTCCCTTCCTGCCATAAAGACATATGCTAAACATAACGATGATAAAATAAGCAACAAACAGCATCTTATTGGCGGTGCCAGAAAAATAAAGAATTGCCCCAAAAGATAATTGGTCGGCAAAGACCTGAGAAAATTTGATAGCTTGCAAACCAAAATTGCTTATCTTTTCTGGCGGCCGGCGCAAATAAGCCCAGTAACCAAAATTATAGATAAAACTGTTTAACGAGATTAATATGAGTATTAGCGAATTTGGTAGAGGAACTCCTTTAAAAAATATCTTCACTATTAGTGACTGAATAACAATCGATAAAATAAAAAACCACCTGGCTTTGACGACCGTTCTTATCGTCTCAATTGTCTGTTGTTTTTCAAAAATATCCATATACGGTAAGCTATTACGGTAAGCTATGCTTATCGTAATAAGTATTGGTAAGCGGCCAGAGCGGCTTTGGCACCCTCGCCGCAGGCAGTGATAATTTGTTTAAATTGGCCGACATTGCAGTCCCCGGCTGCGAAAAGCCCGGGGGTTTTGGTCTGACAGGTTTCAAAATCAACTTTAATTTCGTCTCTTTCGTTAAAATCAACCAAACCTTTCACAAAAGAGGTCGCCGGCTGATAGCCGATTTCCACAAAAACTCCTTCTATAGGCAAGGCGAAATTTCTTTTGGTCTTTCTGTTCTGATAAATTATAGAATCCACAAACTTATTTCCTTTTATTTCTTTCAAAGCCATGTTAGTAAAAACTTCTGCTTTGCCTAATTTCTCAACCATTTCCTGATTTTCCTTGTCTGCTTTTACCTCTGAATCATATTCAAAAATATAAATTTTTTTTGCAAAATTACCAAGAGCGACAGCGGTTTCAAAACCAGCGTTGCCGCCACCGATTATTGCCACTCTTTTTCCGGAAAATAAAGGCGCATCGCAAGTGGCGCAGTAGCTGACGCCCTTTCCAATAAACTCTTTTTCGCCCGGCACTTCCAATGGCCGCGGGTCAGAACCTGAAGCCACAATCACTGCTTTTGACTCAAATTTGTTCTTGTTTTTGGTCGTGATAATAAATTTTTCGCCAGACTTTTTGACATTTTTCACCTCGTCCCTTTCAATATCTATTTTGTATTTTCTCAAATGCTTTTCAAATTTTTGAATAAGTTCCACACCTGAAATTTCTTCAAAACCGGGATAATTATGAATCGCCACCGCCTTTTTGCCAATTTGTCCGCCAAAATCCTTGGTAATCAAAAGCGTGTTCAATTTTTGCCGAGCAACGTAAATACCAGCTGTCACACCCGCCGGCCCGCCCCCGACAATGATTAAATCGTTAAGCATAACTTTAATTTATTTATTATAACAAATTATTCCGCCGCCTAAAAGCTCTTGGCCTTTATAAAAAACAATCGATTGACCGGGCGTGATAGCGCGCTGCGGACGGTCGAATTGTATCCTGTATGCAGTATCTCGTATTTTGTATATTGTAGCCGAAGATGGCTGATGCCGGTAGCGAATTTTGGCTTTTATTTTTAGAGGAAGTTTTGCTTGCCCGCCGAAGCCTTGGCGAAAGTGTGGTTCTTTACCCAAAATCCAATTGACATCTTTTACCAATAATTCTTTTTTTAATAAATCTTTTTTATTTCTTGTTACGATTAAATAATTTTTCTTTAAATCTTTATCCAAAACATAAAAAGGCCCGCCAGGCAACCCAATTCCTTTTCTTTGGCCAATAGTATAAAACCATAAACCCCTGTGCCTTCCCAAAATCTTTCCCTGTTTATCTAAAACACTCCCCGGTTTTTCTTTGAGATATTTTTTCAAAAAATCTTCGATACTATTTGCTATGAAACAAATCTCTTGAGATTCCGGAGTTTCTGCTACTGGCAATCCAAATTTTTTAGCTAAATTTCTCACTTGAGCTTTGATATGATTGCCAACCGGAAACAAAATCCGGCTTAGTTGATTTTGACTTAACTGCCACAAAAAATAAGACTGGTCTTTATTTTTATCTTTTGCCTTTAATAACTTATAATCTGGAATCTGGAATTTGGACTCCAACCCGCCCACCGCCCTCCCAGCATTCGGCTGGACCTCATTTGGAATTTCCCGCCGAAGGCGAGCGTAGTGTCCTGTGGCAACGAAATCAACATCCAAGCTTAAAGCTTTTTCTAATAACAGACCGAATTTTATTTCTTTGTTACAGATAACACAGGGATTGGGAGTTCTGCCGGCTTTATATTCTCTCAGAAAATAATCAACCACTCTCTTTTTAAATTCTTTTTCAAAATTAAACACATAAAAAGGGATTTTTAAAATTTTAGCCACTTTCCTTGCCCTGATTTCAGATTCCGGAGAACAGCATCTGTTAAAACCTGATAATCCGCCCTTTTTTGATCCGGTCCAAAACTTCATAAAAACTCCGATTACGTTAAAATTAGCCCGCTTCAACAGGGCGGCCGCCACTGAAGAATCCACCCCACCAGACATCGCTACTACTGCTCTTTTATTTCTTTTTTCTTTTCTCATAATTCTCAATTGCCGCTTTCAACCCTTGCTGAGCCAAAAAAGAACAGTGGACCTTTATCTCCGGAAGATAACCTAATTCTTTAACCACTTTTCTATAATCAACCTTTGAAGCCTCTTTTACGCTTTTTCCTTTGACCAAATCGCAAACCATGTCGGAAGTGGCAATAGCCGCAGCGCAGCCCAAGGTATGGAATTTTATATCTTTAACGATTTCTATCTTTCCTTTTTTCTCCACTTTTATAAATAATTTCATCAAGTCGCCGCAACGAGGATTACCGACTTTTCCTATGCCGTCGGCATTTTTAATTTCTCCAAAATTTTTTGGTCGGGTAAAATGCTCTATAACTTTTTTTGAATAGTATGGTTTTTGCATAATATTTTAAAAGACGAGGCAATAAAGTTTTCATGGTAAATTTCGCAGGCAGTTTAGCATGGTTTCGCCGAGGGCGAATAAACTGCCGAGAATTTAGATAGCACCGAGTCGCTGGACGAGGCGACTATCGGTACCTGAAAACTTTCGTTGCCGAGTCTTATTTGAAATTCATTATAACTAATTAATAACCGGAAATTTTTCTTAATCTTTTTATTGCTTCCGGCAGAACCTTTAAAACATAATCTATATCTTTTTCTTTTGTCCATCTGCCCAAAGTCAATCTTAGAGAGCCGTGAGCTTCTTCGGGTTTTAAACCTATGGCTGACAACACATGACTGGGTTCTAATTTTGCCGAAGAGCAGGCAGAACCGGTGGAGGCAGAAATTCCTGATAAATCAAGCCGGATAACTATTGATTCTCCTTCTACAGACTTAAACCAGAAATTAGCATTGTTTAGCAATCTTTTTTCAGGATGACCGTTCAAATGAGAATCCTCAATTTTTTCTAAAACTCCTTTTATTAATTTATCTCTTAATTTTATCAATCGTTGACTTTCTTTTGCCATTTCTTTTTGGCAAATTTTGCAGGCTTTGGCAAAACCAACGATTGCCGGCACATTTATGGTTGAAGACCGTAATCCCATTTCTTGTCCGCCGCCGTGTAAGAGAGGCTCAATTCTTGTTCCTTCCCTGACAAACAGCAAGGCTGCCCCCTTTGGCCCGCACATTTTATGGGAACTGGCTGTCAGCAAATCAATATTCATTAAATTTACATTAATCGGAATTTTGCCGAAACTCTGAACCGCATCGGTATGGAAATACACCCCTTCTTTCCTACAAATCTTTCCTATTTCTTTAATGGGCTGGATTGTACCGATTTCATTTGAAGCATGAATTATGGAAACCAAAATCGTATTTTTTCTGATTGCTTTTTTGACATCATCGGGATTAACCTGACCATATTTATCAACCTTTAATCTCGTTATTCCAAATCCCTGTTTTTCCAGCCATTTGGCGCTTTCCATCACGCAAGGATGCTCAATTTGAGAGATAATAATATGCCCGCCTTTATTTTTGTTGGCAAAAGCGATGCCTTTTAAAGCTAAATTATTGCTTTCAGTGGCTGAGCCGGTAAAAATTATTTCTTGAGATTTTCCGCCAATAAAATTAGCGATTACTTCCCTGCTTTCTTCTAATGCCTGTTTTGCTTCCTGACCTAAACTATATAAAGACATCGTATTGCCGAATTTTTCTGAAAAATAAGGCAGCATTACTTTTAGAATGCGTGGGTCAACCGGAGTAGTGGCAGCGTAATCAAGATATATTATTTTCTTTTTAGTTGAAGTCATGTCTTAAATGGAATTTTAAAAAGATAACAGCTTTTGCAAGGATATTTTTTGTTCAGAAAATAATAAATTTCCCTGCCCTTCTTGTTGCTGAAAACCATGCCAATTTTTTTTAAAACCTTTAAATGATGAGAAATTGTGGGCTGAGTCAAAGAAAAATGCTTCCCGATTTCTCTGACATTATTAGGCTTTTTTCTCAGATATTGAACTATCTTCATCCGCGTGCCTTCGCCGATTAAAGCAAAGCATTCGGGACAAATTTTTCTTTTGGACATACCTCGTAGTAAAATAAAAAATATATAGATGTCTATCTATATATTTTAGACGATGGAAAATGCTTGTCAAGTGGCTATTTCACAAATAAGTTACAGAGACAATGACCTAATTTTTTAATCTCCTCTTTATGATAAACGCAAGGACAGGTGATTTTTTTATTTTCTTCTTCATCGTCTGTCACGCGGCGGCAAGGACAAAATTTAGAACCTGATTCTTTTTCTCTTTCTAGCAAACCTTTAACTATTCTTTCCACCACTGCCCTGTCAGAATTTAACCTAAATCCATTCTTTTCGGCATATTCCTCATATTTTTTAATTATTTCTTCAATTACCCGAGCCGCAGCGAAGGGTGAAGAAGAGGATTTATCCTCTTTGACTACTTCAATTTTTTCCATTTATATATTAATTACTTTAATAAATTTTCCAGCCAGGTTTTGATTTCTTCTTCTGACCTAAGTCCGATAAAGGTGCCGGCTAACTCGCCTTTTTTAAAAAGAATCACGACGGGAATAGAGTCAATGCTAAATTTTTGGGCAGTTTGGGGAGAAGTATCAACATTTACCTTGGCGAAAATGATTTTTTCTTCATATTCTTTCTCTAATTTTTCCAAAATCGGAGAAAGCATTTTACAAGGCGGACACCATTCGGCAAAAAAATCAACCAAAACTGGTTTATTCTTTTCCTTGACTATTTGTTCAAAATTTTGGTCGGTTAAAGAAATCATTTAAAAAAACAGTCCCCCGCTAGAAGTCTTCAATTTCTAACAAGGTAAAATAGTTTACCAAGGCATAATTTCTTTCCAGATGGGAACAGGCAAACTAACCCTTACTATATCAGATTCTGTTATTCCGCCAATATTGGTGGCAATGGCTTTATAATAAACCGTCGAGAGTAACGGCGGATCGTTATCATAACACGCTCGAGGATCAATCACGCCGGGACAAACCACCAAGAAAGGGTCAAATGTAAGAGTATTGCTCCGTAAAACATCATAAGTTACCTCTCCGCCAGCTTCAGAAGTTAAGGCTTCGGTCCAGATTAAATAAACCCTGTAGTCGGGCAAACGGGTGCCTGAAAGGTCAAACTCTCCCGGTCGGGCAATGGGAACCGCAACCTGAAGAATATTAGAAAGGGTCTCTCCGTTTATATTTGAAGCCATCACCTGATATTCATAGGTCTGGCCATCGGTCACGGTATAATCAACATAATTTAAAATATCGGAAGGAAGAGTAACTAACGGATTTTCATAAGCTGCGGAAACTTTATCAAAAAGAATATTTATAATTTTTTGCCACCAATTTTGACCTGAATTGGCGAATTCCGATTCACCGGATAATCTTCTGAAAACCTTATAATTCTCTTCGTTGCCGCTGTCTGACCAACCTATTGAAACAGCCACAAGATGATTAACTGCATAAGGATCGAAATTAAGATAAAGATTGGGCGGGAAAGGAGGAATTTTACTGCATTCATAGGAGGTTATTTCATTACTGGGATCGGAAAAAACATTATTCCCTGTGCCTGAGCCAACCGCCTCTATTTTATAGATATAGCTTTGGTTTTCCGGAACCGTATCCAAATATTCAACTGCAGACGCCGGCAAATCGCTAAAAACCTCAGTAAAGTCGGGTTCTCCTTGGCTTGTGTTTTTCCGCCAGACATTACAAGAAATAGTGTTGCCAGCCAGGTCTGACTGCCACTCAATTTTACTTCTTGAGCTGTAACCGTAACAAGTTGAGGTGGCTGTAATCACCGGTTTTTGGGGCTGAGGATTGCAAAAAGACGCAGTTTCAGGAACAGCATTAGAATTTGTGGTTGTTCCATTGCCAACAGCTGTCAAGTAATATTCATAATCAATTCCGCTTTCAACAATTTTATCAGTAAAATCTGTCTGGGGCGGAGAGATGTTGGTGAGAAGTAAATATGGCTCTTCAGCCCTTTTTTTATAAATACTCCAGTAGCTTGTATTAGAATCTCCGCTCCAATCAAGAAATAACTGAGGATCCTGGACAGCGCAAGTGGAAGTAACAGTTAAATCAGGCTTAGCCGGCAGACAGGAAGATGCAGTAAAAGAAATCTCATTAGAGAAACCGCTTTCGGTACCAATCCCAAGGGACTTAACCTTATATTTATAATCTTTTGAACGTTCTAGCGGTAAAACTTTTAAAACATTGGGCGAATCTGTTTGCCAAATTGGTCCATTGTATAAGGCGCTATTGTTTGAATTACCGCTTTGGTCATAAGCCAAAGTGCCTGTGCCTGTGCCTTCGTCAAAATGCCAAACGCCGCGCAAGTCAGCTTCGTTTGTGTAGACGCCGTTATAATGGTCAGAAACTTCAGAAGCGCTTAATGCTCGTCCATATATTCTTACATCGTCAATTGAGCCTTTGAATCGTTCCGAAGCGGAAGAATACGCGCCGATTGTCAGAGGGCTGGTGCCAGCGACGATGTCGCCGGTATTAGGAGTGCAAATTTTACGTTGAGAGCCGTTGATGAAGACCTTAATATCTTTTCCGTCATAAGTGGAAGCGACATGGCTCCATGCATTGAGCGGAACAATATCGGTTGAATTAGTAGTGCAGGGACGCCAGGCTCCGCCGCTGTAAACGTATGCTTCTATCCGGCCGGTCGTACTATAAAAGCGGAGTATGTATTGAGCCGAAACAGAACGTTTGCTGATAATATTACCGGAAGAATTATAAGCGGTCGGGTAAATCCATGCCTCCATCGTGATATTTCTTGGATTTAGACTAGACGAATTTGGGGCTTGAAGATAATCATTAACCCCGTCAAAACTTAAGGCAGAAGAGCCTTTATCGGTTTGAGGAGAAAGTCTGGTTGAATAAATGGCATCTGGATTGGTTCGGTAAAGATTATAAGAATAAGCGTTAATCACAGACTTCCAGCTTAAAGTAGCATAAGGAAGATTATCTTGGCAAAATAAATTATCTAAATTTAGAGTAGGCGCAGACGGAGTGATGCCGCAGCTATAAGCGGCAATTGATTTGACAGAAGAGTAAGAGCTTTCGCCAGCCGGCCCTTTGGCTTTTATCCAGTAAAAATAAGTGTTCGGGTAACTAAGACCTGAATTATCTTTCCAAGTAAGGAGCGAAGTTGTGGCAATTGGGATAGCTGGCGGCGAATCAGAAGTGTTGCGATAAATTTTATATTCAAAAGTATTAAAAGTCGTCGCATCGCTCCAGTAAATGTAATTAACAGAGCTGTTATTTTCACAGCCGGTGGTTAGGGTAGTAATGGTAGGGATAGAAGGCGAGCAATAACCAGTAGTTGTAGCCGCTGGAGATGAGGGAAGACTCGCCCCACCCGGTCCGTAAGCAATTACATAATAGGAATAATTAGTGTTAACGTTTACATTGGTATCGGTAAAAGAAGGAGTGGTTGGCGGCGGCGCGAGAGCAGTGTAGGAACCGCCGGCTGTGCTTCTAAAAACAGTATAATAGGTAGTATTAGTTGTGGTGCTCCAGGAAAGATTGACGCGGGGATAAGAATTGCCGGTGCTGCCGCAGGCAAAAGCGGCTGTCAGATTTTGAGGTTGCGAAGGTCCCGCACAGCTTGGCGTAGTATGGGAAGCAATATCGGATTGGCTTTCTCCCGCGCTCCCGATAGCTTTGATGTAATAGTTATAACTTGTTTGCTCGGCCAAGCCCGAAGTAGCAGTCCAAGTTCTTGAATTGAAAATAGCGGCGTCTAAAATTTTATCTATGGTTTTGATTAATGCGCCATTGCGATAAATTTCGTATTGGTTAGTATTGGTGGTAAAAGACCAGCGCAAGGTTGTATTTACTGCTCCTGAATTGCAAAAAGAATTTTGTATGGTTAGTCCCGGTTTAGTCGGGGCACAATAGAGAGGAGTTTGAGATGGGGCGGTAGTGTTTGAAAGAGTATTGCCGCCGGGAGCGTTTGCCCGCACTTGCCAGCTATAATTTGTTTGCCACTGGAGACCGTTTTGGACCCAAAGGGGGCTGTTAACTAAAGTTCCGTAATTTCCATAATTGGTGCTGTCAGAAGCAGTTGTACTTGGAGGAATATAATTTTCGTCAAAATGCCAAAGTCCGATAAGATTATTTTCATTTGGATAGATGCCTTTGAAATGGTCCTGAATCTCGGTGTCGCTTAAAGGTCTGTTATACAATCGGATTTCGTCAAGGGTGCCGATAAAATATGCAGAATATCCGTAGCCAAAATACAAAGACGAGCTGCCGCTGACAGGATCTCTGGCGCTTGTCCACGTCGTTGAGCCAACCAAAACGCCGTTTTTATACATTTTAACAGTCCTTGTCGGCATATCTCGCGTAATAACTACATGAACCCACTTGTTGTTAGTAAAAATATTCGCAACAGAAAAAGTAAGATAATTTGATGAGTTTGCACCGTGATAATAAGATAAGCCATTGTTGCTACTTTCGGT
>Ga0214473_10003518_pt1 | contig 18973 bp, 31 predicted proteins | sample RVTome_7_FD_203509 | JGI IMG/M metagenome (GOLD analysis project Ga0214473, IMG submission 203509) | Soil microbial communities from uranium-contaminated site in the Upper Colorado River Basin, Wyoming, United States - RVT98D197 | ecosystem: Environmental > Terrestrial > Soil > Contaminated >... | reverse complement strand
ACGCTGCCCGTAAACGCCCGCGTGGACCCGCTCTATGACGACGAATGGGACGAGTGGGCGACGGGTGTCTATCGAGGTCCGGAAAAGGTCGAGGTGCTCGAGCACGTCCCGAAGTGGATAGCCATCGAGCCAGCTCCGCCCCAGACGGTTCAGCAGGCCCAGACCCAACCGGTGCAGGCTCAGGCGCCAACGACGTCGCTCGACCAGGTGATGGCCATTGCGAGGGTTGCTCTCGAGACGGGAGACCCGCGGCGCATCATCGCAACGGCGCAGGTTCTGCAGAACGGCGGTTACGCGGGCCTCGCGGTGGCCCTCAGGATGAAAGCTGCCGAGCTCACACCCAAGTTGGTGGAGCTGGCGAAGAAGCCCGCCACCTGGGCGGTTCTTGGCGCTTTGGACTTGATCGGCTATGCGGCCCTTGCGCTGGCGCTGGTTCGTCGGGGACGTAGGCGTAACTCCCACCACCCCTAGGGGTGATGCGAGGGGTCGGGGAGCGTGGGACACTGAACCCGCCATGCTCCGAGCTCCGAGGGCTTTTGAGGTTGCGGCGTTGGCGGTGTGCGCCAGCGTCGTCTATTCCCGGTGTCGTACGGTCGAGCCGCCCGTTGTGACTCCGCCGGATGCCACGGGAGGGGTTTCCACCGGTGGCCAGCCGACTCAGGCGGGGACCGGTGGCTGGGAGCCCGTGCCGACCGGCGGGCAATCGGCCGTGAAGTGTGAATCGAGGGCGGCAAAAGCGCGTCGTGAGGTTCGGCGCGCGGATCTCGACCGAGTCGTGAACGGCAAGCCGGCGAGGAAAGGTCAGTTCCCGTTCGTCGCGAGCCTACAGGTTCCCTGGTCTCAGGGCCTCTCGGCTCACTACTGCACGGGTTCCCTGCTCTCGCGGTCCGTGGTTCAGACCGCCGGGCATTGCTCGCCGGACGTTGGGGACCGTGTAGTCATCGATCGGGTGGATCTGCGCCAGACCGACGGTCAATCGAGGTACGTCGCCGAGGTGCGCACCCATGCTCGGTTCGTGGACGTTGAACAGGGCTTCGACGTTGCCCTCGTGAAGCTCGACGAGCCGGTCGAGGTTTCACCGGTCCTTTTGCCGACGGCTGGTGACTCGTTCGATGGCCTCACAGCCACGGTCATGGGTTGGGGCAGGACGTCCGACGGTGGGCCCCTGGCTCCGGTTCTGCAGTTCGCGGCGGTGCCGTTGGTGGACCGTCAGGACTGTCTCCTCAAGTACCCGGAGCTGCCCGAGACGGCCATGTGCGCGGGCTTCGAGCAGGGTGGCACGGACACGTGTAACGGCGACTCGGGCGGACCCATTGCGGTGCAGCTCGGTGCTGGGTGGACTCTCGCTGGCGGGACCAGCTACGGCTTCCGCTGCGCGGTGACGTACGGCGTCTATTTGGATGAACTCAACGAACAAATTCTGGGGTGGGTGGGGGCATGCTTGGGAGAGCTCGAGTAATGGTTGTGGGCGGTGAGGACGCGGTCAACGGAGGCAACTGCCTCCCGGACCTTGTCACGCCGGTGGATGCTGCGGAGCTCGGGGCCTGTTTCTATCGGGTCTGGCTCGAGGATCTCAGAGGGTCGGCGCCGAACCGAGAGGCCATCATCATCCTGCTGGCTCATTGGGCCGTTGAGACCGGGCGCGGTTCCAAGTGCCATCGTTTCAACGTTGGCAACGCCAAGGCCTCCGTGGGAGGTCCCTACGACTATACGTTCTTCGCCTGCGGTGAGGAGCTGTCACTCGCGACGGCAGAACGCGAGGCGGCCAAGGACGCGAGAGTCGTCATTCTCCGAAAGTACGTCTACGGTGGGCGCTCGCTCGCGAGCTGTCACATCATGCCGAAACACCCGTGGTCCTGTTTCCGCGCGTTCGATGACCTTCTGTCGGGTGCAGCTGATCACCTGTCGTTGATCCATCGGCGCTACCCGGATGCCTTTTTGGCTGCCTTGGCGAACCACCCACAGGGATACGCGGTTGAGCTCAAGCGACGGGGCTACTACACGGCCTCGGTTGAGCAGTACTCTGCGGCCCTGGTCGGGTCGGTACCCTGGGCCAAGAAGCAGCTCGATCGTAGTGACTGGAGTTCCCTCCCTGGGCTGAGCTCCTGGGAGATCGAGCGCGTCAACGGGGTGGTTGCTCTTTCGGCTCAGCTCACCGAGGACGATTGGCAGGCCATGCGCCGGGAGCGAGACGAGGCTGTAGGGGCGGGCTGATGCGGAGGTCGGCCGTGGTCCTGGTGACGTTGGTAAGCCTGCTGGGCTCAGTGGTTGCGGGTCTCACGAGAAAGCGTCGGCTCGAATCGGGTGACTCCTCGGGTCGAGAGGACGTGGTCAGGCTGGCCATGTCCGAGCTCGGACGGTCGGACCCGGGCCGGTATTGGGAGGACGTCCTCTCGCCGGATGAAACGAGGCCGGAACACAGTTGGTGCGGTGCTTTTGCGTTGTGGGTGCTTCGAACCCTCGGTCTCACAGACTGGACCTACGACCGAAACGGAGCTTGGTTTTATCGGCTTCCCGGAACGGAACACCCGGAGCCCGGAGACCTCGCCTTCATGAAAGGCATTCGTCACCTGGCCATCGTGGCCTCGGTGCGGGACGACAACAGCGTGGACCTCGTGAACGGCGCCGGCACTGGCGGCAAGGTGACGACCAGCACGGTTTCCCGGGCCGCTATCACTGAGTTCCGGTCGATTGCCCCTCTGCTCGCGGCCTGAGCGCCTCGAAGCGTCCAAAGAACCCCCCGGGCGGCCCGTACCTGCAAGGGGCCGCCCGGGGTGGCTTCACTGGCAGACGCCCCCCGTGCACACCTCACCCGTAGCACACGCTTGCCCACATTCTCCGCAGTGGGAGGCGTCGCCCATGACATCAACACACACGACGTCCACGTAGTCCGGGCACTCAACGCTGCCCGTTGGACACCGGCAAAATCCGTCTGACGCACACCACCCGAAGGTGGCGCACACGCCGTCGCAGTCGCAGGGACCGAGGGGTTCGTCCTGGTCGAGGGACTGCCCGGAACAGGAAACGAGCAGGAGCACGAGGATGGCAAGGGCAAAACGGGTCATGACCGTAGGACGGCCAACGCCGGAAAAACTTCAGTGGCCGACGCGGCACTTGTGCCTGTAGGCAGCGGCGCGGGCCATTGCCAGGTGCCTCTCGCAGAGCTTGCGACCTGGTGACCTTGGGCGGCTGCATCGGTTGCAGACCTTGCCCTCTGCGTTCTTTCGCTGCCGGGTGATGCGTTCGTAGGAATTCTCCCGATCCGCGCAGTCCGCACAGTAGACGTTTCTCGAGGGCTCCCCACAGTTGACACAGAGACCTCTAGCCCGTCGTTCCCTCTTGCGCTGTTTCAGTGCATCCCTGCACCGGTGCATGCACACTTGGCACGAGACACAACCCGGTTTGCGGGGTCGTCCGCATCCGCACAGGCCAAGTGCTCTATGACGGATTGCCCTTGGCGCGCACTCCTCTTTTCGTCCCATTCGTGCTTTAGTTCTTCGTCGATTGCTCGGCGTTGGGTCGATCGGATAGTTGTTCCTCGAGTGCGAGGAGCACTGCCGCGACTCCACGCAGTAGTTGCGCTCGCGACATCTTCCGCATTTTGGCGTGCTGAGTCATGCGCACGAGGTTCGGACTACGAGCTGCCCCGCGAGATCACTTGGGACGTCTCATTCCCCGTCGTCCTCAGAAAGGCACATCGGAAAGATCATCCAGGGGCGACCACCCGTCCAGGGTGTCCACCCATTCGCGGACAAGCTTCTCATCACCAGCTGTGCCCCGTTCGAGGCCGACAAGTGACCAGTCGTTGTCCGATACTCTCCGCTGAACCTCCCAGACCTGATCCCGCTTCCCGCCGTTCGCGGCCTTGGCCCGGTGCACCTTCAGGACGTGCACCGCGTAGGCGCCTCGAGTAGCCGACGGCTCGCGGTGCAGCTCGAACGCCAGGCCATGCCAGAGGGCAGCGAGCCACCCTTTGGCGTGCTGCGGAGCTCGGACCTGCCGGCGCTCGGCCTCGTGCTGCTCGGCGACGAGCCGCCGCACGTCCCGGTTGGCCGCTTCCGCTTGCAGGTTGAGGACGGTCTCTGGGTTCTCGTGCACCCATTCGAGGAAAGCCTCGGTGCGCGTGCGGCGCGGTCCGGCCTTGATGATCTCCCGGACCGCGTTGAACACGGGCAGGAGGTCTCGGGAGATGTTTCCCCGGACGGAGTCGTCCGACTCGGACTTGCGCTCTTTGGCCGAGGGTCCTCGAATGCGCTTGCGCTCGCGTTCCTGGATGAGTCGTTGACCGGCGAGCTCGCGTTCGAGCTCCCGGACCCGTTTCGATTCGACGTCACTCAGTCGCCGTTTGGCGCTCGCGAGCAGGAGCTCCTTGCGCTTGCGCACGAGCTCGCGTTCGCGGGCCGCGGCCCGCCGGATACGGTTGAGGCACCGGGCCCGGTGAGCCATGGCGCGTAGGCGGATCTCGTTCCGTTTGCCCTTGGCCCACGCACGAATTCTGTGCATGGCTCTTTTCCGAGCCACCCGAACCAACCGGACACGTCCTCGGAGCCGGGTGCGTTCGCGGGCTTCCAGGTCAATGACCAAGGACTTGGCTCTCTTGCGGAGGTCACCAGCGGGCAGTGCGACGGCGGGGTTAGCCATGTAGGTCTCCTTTTGCTTCTAGGATACGCTCCCACGTTTGGACGGTCTGCCGCAATTGCGCCGCGGCCAGATTGAGCCCGGTGCAAATGCCGAACGGTCTCCGGGCACTGGAGGCCCCCTGCTCGAGCTCATGCACGACGGCTCGCACATCATCGAGGAGCCTGACGACCAGCGATTCGTCCGAAGTGTTGGGTCTACTCTTCATGGTCGCACTTACAGGATGGGGAGCTGTCACCAAAAGCGCGTTGGCAATCGGGGCATTGGGATGGTCCGTGCAGGAAGGGCAGACCGCAGGTTCTGCAGTGCGTGGCCGCCAGTAGGTTTCCGTACTCAACGATTACTCGCACGTTGCAGAGCAGCTGATCTGCCGTATCCTCGAAGTGCCGCCAGTCCCCTTCCCCGGTGAGGTCGTGGCAGAGGTCTCGCACTATCCGAGCGCACTCCCGGAGCTCTTCGATTAACAGACCCCGATCGTTGAAGTGCATATAAGCCCGGACAGAATCCGGGTCTCGCTGTCGGTCGTGTGTCGCGCTCATAGCTTCAATCCTCGCTCAGCTTCTGGTTGTCCTGGCATCGAATTGTGAACTCGAGTGGTAGGCTCCGGACGTCGAAGCGGCCTGGTAAGAACCCACACGAACCTCCGTCATGGTCGCACCTGTACCGCCAGCGGTACCTGGAGCTCCTCGTTGGTCGTGTTTTCGATGGTGACCTCGAGGGCCTGCTCGGACTCTACGAATCGCACCCGCAGGACCTGGACCTTGAGGGCGATGCGGTTGGATGCTAGGTGAAGCCCGCTAGCGGGCGAGCTCACTCGCACGAGCTCGGTCTTCGTCTCGTGCGGCAGAAGCTTCATGACGTGCAGCTGCACCCGGACCCTGTTCATGATGGCTTGCGCTTTCCGGAGCACTGATTCCGAGCGCACTCCCGGAGCTCCAAGATTAACAGACCCCGATCGTTAAAGTGCATGTAAGCCCGGACAGAACCGGGATCTCGCTGTCGGTCGTGTGTCGCGCTCATGGCTTCAATCCTCCCTGAGGTTCCGGTTGTCCTCGCATCGAACCGTGAACTCGAGCGGTAGGCTGGAGTTGCCCTCGACCCGGCCCCCGACGAACCCGACCGAGAACCCTCCGCCTTGTTCATGAGGTAGCGTGAGCCATGCTCGAGTCAGAACTTGGCTTCCCCGACTGACGCGGTCCACGAACACGTCCGGCGACGAAATAAGCGACCATGCGGTTACGGCCTCCGGCACGTGCACGGTTATCCCGATTGTAGTGCCTATGCAGATCCAGCCGTGGACCGTCATCCTGTCCAGCTCCGGAGCTGTGAACACGATCGCGTACGCTCTTTGCCTTGCCATGAGTTTCTGTTGGTGTCTGAGCGCGTACAGGCCGCGGACAACCTCGGCCTGTAGTTGGCCCATGGCTTCAACGATGATGGTCCAGTTCGCAAGTCGAGGGTCCGGCTTTCGGCCTACCTTCGCGACCGCGGTCTGAGCGTCCTCGACCGCTGCGCGCAAGACCTTTGCCAGTGCGCTCATGACTGCACCTGCCTTCGACCCGAACCCTTGCAATGGGCCGACCCCCCACAGTCCGGGCAGCTAGTTTCCGTTCGATAGTGGCCGTCAGTCTCAAATCGGCCCGGGATGATCCCTGCCCCGCCGCATGTGTCGCAAGCGAGGCCCCGGGTCTCTTCTACGCATACGAGGTCAAACTCCGTTCCGATCGGGAACTGTCGACGCTCCGTTTCGGTGCACTCGAGTACCACGTAGGAGTTGGGGTGGTAGCCCTTGGCCCCGATGCAGAGATTGCATCCGCCCCGTTCATTGTGGCGTAGGACTACTGCCCGGAATGGCTCACCGCCGCACCTTTTGGGTGGAAACAACGTACTCATGGTTGGACCTTTCGGCCCGTCTTCGCCGTCGTCTTCTGACGTCGCCGGCGACGGCGATTCTCGCGCGTGAAGGCTTCGAGAGTTGTGGCGACAGAAGGACCAACCCGCAGGCATTGCGGACAGCGGCAAATGATGTCGAGTACTCCGTTGGTGAAGGTTCCCGGTAGGGCCATCCACCAACCGGATGGCAGGCGCAGCCAGGGAAACTGGTAGTGTTCTCCGAGCTTCACGAGCAGGACGTCGCCCGAGGCTTCGACTTTGCAGATTGAACAGTGGACTTTCGGTCGAACGAAGTCTTGCGTCAGGCTCGTTCCGCCGTCTTCGGTTTTCTGGTTCATGGGGTGGGGTCTTTCTTCTGCTTCTTCCGGGGTTGCGGGTAGAGACGCTTCGGGCGGTCCGCTCGGAGCGGTTCGACGAGTAGGAGCCCCTGTGTGAGTTCGTTCATGGTCCGTAGGGCGTTGACGTCGCCGTAGGCCTCGACCAGATACGCGGGTCCGGCGGGGGGCGAGACGACGACTCGCGCCGCTGTCAGGTGATACCGTTGAATCCGCGGCGCGTTGCGGCGCAACGACCGGCAGATGGTCTGGTAGCGCTTGAGCACCCGAATGAGCGCCGGGACACTGTCACGGTCCCGGCGCTCCGTTGGGGTCAGTAGGATCCATGCGCAATGAACGGCCGAGAAAACGTCCACCCGCACGCCGTGGGCCGGGGCCGTGTGCTGCACGCACTCGAAGTCTGGCGGTGGTTGGGGCTTCGGTCCCGGCCGGCTGGGGTCGGTGAACAATTTCAGGCTGTCCATTGCCTGCATCACTTCCTAGGTGGCTGGCAGTGTTCGAGCGTGTCGCGAAACTCCGCGATGGCTCGCGGGGTGACGCCCTTCGAGGCCACGCAAGCGCCAACGATGGGGGCTCCGCGCTTTTGCTGCAGGACGCCTACCAGGATCGGAGGGTCGAGCACGAGGTGCCAGCACGTGAACGTCTCATCGTGCTCGACGGCCGTGGCGAGGCAATGCTGCCGATCGAATTCCGACGCGAGCGCCTCGATGGGGTTCTTGCCCTCGGACTTGGCGGCCTGCAGGATGAGTCCGAGGGTTTGCGAAAGGATGCTGGGTTTATCGGCCATGGCCGCCCTCGTCCTCGTCCCGGCGCACAATGACGACTCGCCGAGGGAATGCGGGGTTGCGCCATGCCAGGGGTTCGACCTTGAGGGTGAACGATAGGGCCCCCTTTTCGCTCTCCCACACGCCCCCGAGTGCCAGCCAATCCGCCTTGGCGTCCTCGTCCTCGCCCTCTCGGTCGATGACCGCGAAGGCGTTGCCCCACGGAGGTTTCGGGTCGCGACCGCGACCTGTGCCGCTCCTCGACCCGCTCTGTCGATTGCCCGCGCGTCCTTGGCTCATGGTGTTGGTGTCTCCTCGAGCTGCGCGAGCTCGTGTGCTGTTCGCGACTGATGCGTGATTGCGAGCCGTTGCAGTTTCTGCGAGGCGAACCGTAGGCCTGACGCCTCGCCCTTGCGCCGATAAAACTCTGCTGGAAGGCTCGCGGGATCGAACGTGGCCGCGAGCTCGTCAATGCCGTCAGCTATGGTGGCAAGTTGACTTACCAGCGCACTGAACTCTACGAGCATCGTTCGCCGTCCGATCAGCTCCTTCAGATGGGCTTTGCGTTGCGGGTCTAGTCCGCCGTTTGCGGAGCTCTTGGGCTTGGGCTTGGATGTTCTTTTCTTGTTCATGGGCTACCTCGTTTCTTTGGCGACTTGGTCGCTTCTACCCGGTCGATCCGGACGGATCTCCGGAGAGCTTCGGTATAGAACCAGACGGCCGCTTCCTCGCCGTCCAACGGTAGGTCTTTGCGGGAGTCTGGCCGCCGAAACGTTCGTGGGTGCCAGGCGAGCAGCACGTGAACGACGAACGCCAGAAAGTAGAACTCGTCTCGGCTTTCGTACTCTTCGGCGTGGGCCTCGAACGCTGCCCGTAGGAGCTCGACGACCCGACGGTCTCCGAGTCCTTCGCCCTTCGGCACGGCAAAGTCCGGCATGGTTTACTGCCGGAGGATGTGAGAGTGAGAGCCTCCTTCGCCCGTCGAGCCAACGGCCGTCAGACACTTCGGGTTGGAGCAGTGCCAGATTTCGGTCCGCTCGGAGCCATCGACATAGGCTCCGGTGAACTTCTGGTGATTGAAGTCTTTGCAGGCAGGGCATGCCTGGACCAAGGCCGGAGGGCTCCTGTGGTCGGCAACCTGGCGAGGTCCGGGGCGGTAGCCAATCGCGGTGTCGAGCTCGGCGACATGGACGCTTCCCGGAGGGCAATGCAGGTCCAGCGTCTCACGGTGGATGAACGCTTCAAGTCGTTGCGCGAGGTCCTCGGCTCGCGTCGGGTTGAGCGTCTGGACAGTCACGCTGATTCGGAAGGTTCTCATTCGTTCGTCCCCTGTTCTGCCGGCTCGCCGGCGATGATGCGTTGCGCTGCAGCGTCCACGGCGTCGACCGCTTCGGGTGGCTCCTCGGCTTCGGGCTGTTCGGTCTCATCCGGGACGCCGGCGACCTGGCGTGCCCATGCGTCCGGCGTCTCGTTGGGACCGAGGACCTCAGGCTCTGGCTCGAGCTCGACGGCGGGGGCTCCGACGGCGGTCTCGACCGCTACGTCGAACGCGGCCCTGGGGTCGTTGCCGAATGCATCGAAGAATGCGATCGTCGCGTCGGCTCCCATGGCCGCGAGCTCGGCCGTGTCGAGTCGTGCAAGCTGCCCGAGTAGCTCGGACAGCTCCGCCGGCACGAAGCCCTCACGCGAAAACGAGAGGCACACCCGGATACCGAGCGGAGCCTCGCCTAGGTACTCTGGTAGCTCATCGAAGCCGACGCGGTCGAGCTCGTTGGCAACCTGGCGCAGGGCCATCGTGCGGGTGAGCAGAGGGCTGGCCGGGGTCTGTTCGAGTGGTAGGCCCGGTTGCTCCTCGGACACCGACACGATGGCCGCTCGGAAGCCGAGCATGGTCGTCACGTTGCTCGATGCGAGGAGCGGCGCGATCCGCGGAACGTTGTTCAGGTCGTAGCCGTCGGTGGCTTCGCATGCGAGGATGATCTGGAACCGTTTCATGGGACCTCCGTCCTGGGCATCACCCAGGGCATGACCCAAGCGCCAAACTCGACGCTGGGCGGATTATGATTCATCAAACGTTGTGCGCCGCACCGGCAGCGCTGTATCAGAGTCTGGCCGCCATGCGCGGCAGAGTGGCATTGGCCCTTTGGGGCGACACACCGAAGATATCTATACGATCGGACGCATACCGCCACTCGGTGGTAGTGCCTTTTGAGAATACGATTCTGTGGGTTGGCCATAATTGGATTCACAATAGGCCCTTGAAAGTGGAATAGTATTCACAGAAGCGACAGATCTCGACGCACGGACCAAGCGTCCGAGGTCGAGGTCGAGGTTGAGCGGACGGCCTCACGCTGCCCGCTGCATGAGGACGGCGAGCTCGCAGGCGAGCCGATGGCCCCACGAGCAGAGCATCCGCGCGAACCGCACGGCGACCCGTTCGGTGGTTGGCAAGCGTACGTCGCGCAAGAGCTCGGTGCCGTTGAGCCACAACATGACGCGCTGGCCCGCGACGTCCGAGGTCACGACGGCGCGAAACGATCCGCAGTGGACAACGTGCAGCCCAGGGTGTAGAAGGTGGACTCGAGCTGGCGGGGTGGATCGAGCAAGCATTCGGCGACTCCTTGGCAAGGGCGTTTTGGAGGGGTCGGATCAAGGTCGGTCGAGCTGACCCCAAACCGGTCAGACGTTTGGGAGCATGGATCTATTCGGCAATCCGATCGAGCCTCTTAATAGCGACCGGCGGGTGGGTCGGTGTGGGATGACGACCAAAAGGGATAATTGAAGCTCAGCCGATCGACCGGCTTGTCCTCCTGAGCTTAGGCCTGGTAGCCTAGGGCAAAACGTCCCGGGCAGCCGGGCCGCAAACAGGAGACCTCGATGGCTGAAGCAATGACCGTTCGGCAAGAGCTCGTGAGAGCCAAGAACGTGATCGCGAACCTACGAGCTCGTTGGCGCGAAGAGGGTCAGAGGATGACCCGGGTCGGCGTCAACGGCACGCTCGCAGTTGGTGGCGGTGCCACCGCCGGGTTACTCCGGAGCAAGTTCCCCGTCATCCCTGGAACGGAAGTTCCGACCGACGCAGTCCTCGGAGGCGTGGCGTTGGTTGCCGCGGCTACCGACCTGGTCGGTGAGTACGGCGACGAACTGTCAGCCTTCGGTGGCGGCCTCCTGGCGGCGCGTGCGTGCACGGTGGTTGAGAACGCCCTGAAGTAACGCCGGGCCCCGCCCGGCGGGGAGTCCACCATGACTGCAATGTATATCGGCGATGCTGTTGCCCTAGGGCACGACGTGGAAGCGTACGAGCTCGAAGGCGAAGGGGACTATTACGAAGTCGAGGGCGACGAGCCTTTGGCGGTAATGGGAGCGGGCTACGATGAGATCATCGGTGATGAGCTCATCGACCTCTCGGGAGACGAGCCAAACTCATTGATGCTCGAAGCTCTGGGGCTCGAGCAGGAAATCATCGGAGCCGATCCGCGCCGCCGAAGGGTGGTTCGGAGAGTGGCCGCTCGTCCCCAGGCTCGGCAGATCATCCGCCGAGTTCCGTCCAGGCTACCGCAACAAGCGGCAATGGCGCGGGCGGCCGGTGGCGTCTTGGTGAAGGCCAAGCAGCCACAGAACGCCCGAGTGCAAGTGCTGCCCATCGGACCGCGCAACTACCTGGCGGCCGAAACGGCCGACGTCGAAATGCGTCCGCAGAGGACCATGCGCATTCAGCGCGTGGCCTTCAACTCGTTGATCTCGCCGTTCTTCCAGATCAACAGCCTGATGGTAGGGCAAGACCCGCAATTCGTGGCCGCGGGTTCTGTGCCGGCTGAGATCTTCAATCAGGTTGGCGTCGGTATGTCCCTCAAGGGCTCGACGGCGAACCTCGGAACCACGGTCGTTATCGGAGCGACGAACACCGACGCGGTCAACCCGCGTCAGTTGTCCGGCGGCATCCTCGGTCCGACGGTCTACTAGCCAGTGTGGATTGTAGGCAACATCAACACGAGAGCGATCCGGGAGCCCCTTGTCCTAGCGGCGCTCGCTAGGGGGTTCCTGCGGTCGTCCGTGCTGGTCAATCGCGCGATCATGCAGCGGTGGGACATTCCACCGCTGTATGAGGCCGGCGTCCAGTTCGGCCGAGAGCCGTGGCACGGCAAGGGGGTCGAGGAATTCGCGGACTGCCTGACCGTGTATCAACGCGGCTGGGGCGACTGCGACGACCTCGCCCCCTACCGCGTTGCCGAGCTGCAGGAGCAGGGCGAGCGGGCGGACTTCCGAATTTACTGGCGCTTCAATCGTAGGGGACACCTCGAGGTGTTCCACATTCAGGTTCGTCGGGCGAACGGGTGGATAGAAGATCCGTCCCGCTACCTCGGCATGGCACATCCGCAAATCGTGAGGGCAAATACATGGCCATTGGAAAGGGTGTTCTCCTTGGCGGCTTGATGCTGGGCGCACTTGGCCTGGTAGCAGCGACCGCGAAAGCAAAACCGAAGGCGGGCGAACCCGGCGGGACGCCGGCCTCTGCCCTACCGGGAGCTGGACAGCAGGTCCCGGTCCAGGTGGCGGCCATCATGATTGAGGCGATGAAGACGGGTAACCCGGCGGTCATTCGCAAGACGGCGGACGAGCTCGAGAAGGGTGGCTATCTCGCACAGGCGGCCGACCTCCGGGCGGGCGCGGTCATCATCGAGCAGGAACAGGCGAAGGTGAAGGCGCAGGGCTCGAGTGCCATGGCCGAATCGCTGAAGAGCGTTGCAATCGCCACGGGCGATCCGGCTCGCATGCGCAAGACTGCTGAGGAGCTCCGCAAGGGCGGCTACGCCTCGCAGGCAACCGAGCTTGAGCAGGTGGCGAGCGTCCTAGAGTCGGTCCCGACGACGGTAGCAATGCCGAGTATGCCGACCCCGACGGTAGCGGTGCCGTCGATGCCCATCCCAAAAGCACCTAGCGTGTCCGTGCCGGCGCCGGCGGCCACGCCGGTGAGCGTCACCATTCCGACGTTCACGCCTGCGGCGCTTCCCACGCTCGCGACGACGCCGGCGACGCAGGTTCTGCCTCAGGTCGTCGTGACCGCACCGGCCCCGACTCCTGCGCCGAGCGCGTCGGCGGCCAACCGGGCGGCGTTTGCGGGGCGGACCGCCCTCATGCTTCAGAGCTCCAAGAAGGGGACTGAGGACGAGGGCACGGTCATGGCGTACCAACAGCAGGAGAACCTACGTAAACAGGATGGCAAGTACGGGAGCGAGACGGGCCTGAGTTTCGCGAACACGTACGACATCGTGCCGCCGAAGCCCTTCTACTGGGGTACCAAAGCAGGGGGTTATTCCTCCTACGTGGCGGACAAGAAACAGTACAAAGCGGCGCTGCTTCGCAAAGCAGCTGCAGACCCTCAACGTTCAGAGGAGTGGACCCGGGCAGCCGCGGTCTGAAGGAGAAGTCATGGCAGGAGCAACCGCAAGAGTCACCCTTCCGCCGAAACTGATCGTGCCGCCTGGCAAGACCATGGGCACTCTGCCGCGCGCGTACGGGGTCAACGTCACCGGTCTCGGAGTGCGACCGGGTGTCGCGCGCGTAGAGTGGTCTGGGGACGAGGTCCTCCGAAACGACGGTGGCGACTGGAACGAGCCAGAGATGGGAGCCCTGTTCGGCATCAAGCCGCCGAAGATCAGGATTACGGCGAAGGGCGTGCTCAAGCTGGCGACGAACCTTGCCAAGAGCCCGGTCACCAAAGCGGTAGCGGGCGGCGTGGCGTTCGTGTTCCCTCCCGTTGGCGTCCCACTGGCCGCCGGCGTCGTGGTGGCGGATCGGCTTGCCCGCAACGTGAAGAGCCCGAACCCGAAACGCAGAGCCGCGGCCAAGGCTGTTGTGGTTCGCACGGCTCAGCTCGCCAAGGCGGGTGACCCGAGCGCGGTGCGAGGACTCAAGCTCATCGCCCAGCAGCAACGCAAGCGCACGGCTGCGCGGCCTCAGCCGTCTCGGTCGCTACCGCGTCCCCGGGCGCTGAAGTTCACGATCACCGGACAGGGTCGCATCCTTCCGGGCTGATCCATGCCCAACTACGTAGCCTTTCCGCCGGGAGTCCGGAACCCGACCGCCAACGCGCCGGGCGCCCCGGGACCGTTTCAGAAGCCGACCCAGCCCCAGCAATGGGGCCAGATACGGGACTTTGATCCCCCGTGGCAGCTGAATGAGGAACGTCCAGTGCTTCAGCTGGACCCGGAGCCGCGCGTCCCGGTCGTCAAGTCCGCCATCCTGTTCGTGGACATTCCGGACAACATGGCCGGCATGTTCGCGCTCCGGTGGCGGGTCCGCGCCGGCGTCGCCGGCGGCACAACTCTCTTCACGTTCGACGCCGCCAGGCTTCAGCAGATCACTCTGCCGGCCATGACTTTCGTGGTCTCGCTTCGGGCGACGGCGCCCGGAGCAGACCATGCCTATGTCAGCCCAACGCAACGCATCAAGGGCGGCGTCTTTTTGGCGGACGGCACGGTCGCGAGCGATGCCGCGGTGTTCACCGAAACGTTCACCGTCAATGCCGGCCTGGCCCAGAACATGATCCCGCCGCCCGGGGCAGTCCGCTGGCGCATCCTCGGCGACAGGACGGCGGGTGCCAGCCCATACGTTGCCGCGTGCATTTACGCGGTAGTCGGCGCTCCTGGGGCATTCGAGACCTACACCGGCGCCGACCTCTTGGCCCTACGCCCGCAGTGGATCCCGTTCCCCGGAATCGCCTACCGCGTGAACATCGACAACACCCTGAACCTGGCTGGCGTCCAGGGGGCCATTCAGTGGGCGATAGACCTATGAGGCCAGCGGTCAAAGCGCGTCCCCGAAGGGACGGGGTCCAATCGTCTCCCCCGCAGCCGACGGACGCCATGCCCCACGTCCTGCTCGGACGCGGCAACGTGCTGGACCCCGACCTGTACCCCAACTGGACGCAGTGGCCCACGCAGATGGGCTTGGCCGCCATCCTGAAGGTCGACCAGGCTCGAGCTCAGCAGATCTACATGCGGGGCGAGCTCGCCCGATGGGAGTGTCCTGATGGGACCTACCGGTTCGAGCCGGAGCAGGTCGAGAGTTACCGGGCGCTCTCGACTGTTGTCGACGGCTACGAGCCACCAAAGTCGAGCGGCGTAGACACGCCGGAGATCGTCAAGGAATCCCAGAAGCAGGCGATTGAGCTGCTCAAGCAGTCCCATGGGTTCATCGAAAAGCTCTTGGACCTGGTCCCGGGCGCAGTGAATGCGGCCATGAAGAGCCTGCAGGACGAGAGCATCCGTCTGCAAGCGGAGCAGAAGCGACGGGACGAGCGCATTGTCCACCTGGAAGAGAAGGTGGCCGCCGTCCAGGTGCTGCACGAAGAGATGCTCGACCGCAAACATGAACGCGAACTTGTGCGGCAGAGCTTCGAGCACAGCGAGAAGCGCAAGAGCGCGGCCTGGACCAAAGCCATGGAGCAGGTCCCGGGCCTCGCCGCGGCCATCGAGGCCACGATCGTTGGCCGCGACCCGGACACCAAGGCTCGCATTCAGGATGTGCTCGCGTTGTTCCACGGACCCCATAAACTCGACCCGGAGGTCGTAGAGGGTCTGCTGGAAATGGAGGGAATCCTCACGCCGGAGCAGAAGGCGATCCTAAAGCGAGTTGTGAAACCACCCGAGCCCGGTGAGGGCTTGAACGGACAGCGAAAAACCGAGCCGGCCGAGAAGGAGGCCGGTGCTCATCAGGAGTGAACCACCATGCCTCGACAAGACCATACCTCTGGACCCCTCGACCTCACGGGAGTCGCGACCCTGCCGGCGGTGCTCATTGCGGCCGGGGCCATCACCGCACTCGATGCGCCGGTCATCGGCGCGGGCCTCCGAGGTTCGGCGACGGCCTGCCCTCGGGCGGCGTTGGATCTGGGTCTGCTGATTGCCTACGTGTGGGTGTCCGCGGCCGGGCACGTAACCGTGGCCGTGCTGAATCCGACGGCGGCAGCGATCACGCCGGCGGCCGCAATCGTGATCGATGTCATGGTCAAGAACATCCCCTGAACGAAGCCGTGGCGAAGCTGACCAGCCGCCAGCGGCAACGGTTGCCCGCGTCGCAGTTCGGACTTCCCGAGCTCGAGGAGTTCCCGGTCTGCGACGCGAGGCACGCCAACGCTGCAATGAGTCGTCTGTTTCAGCGCAAGGTTGCCCGCAACCTGACCCGCGAGCAGTGGCATCGGGCCTATGCTCGCATTCTGGCTGCTCAGCTCCGCTTCAAGGCCGGGGCCCGCGCGGCGTGTGGGAAACGATGATCGCCCGGGCGCGGCACGAGCTCGTGGCGGTCGAAAGTCTACGGCTTCCGGGGCCTTGTGGTCCCCCCCCTGTGGGCCCCGGGGCCGCTTCTTTTCCTGGCGTGCACATGTGGGAGGGATCGGCTCTGGTCCGCCCGTGCTCGAGCACGGCGAAGCCGTGCGTGTGCGAGAGGCCCCCGCCCGTCGGGGGCCGGTCCGCGCAGCGGACGAGGGGGGAACGATGACCCTTTGTCTGCCCTGCCGCGTAGGTGTGGGAGCGGACAAGCGATCGCCCGACGGATTTCTGGCGACGACCTGGAAAGGGAAAATTCCGAAGCAAGCGGGCATCTTGATCCGTTTCGTCGAGAAGTTCCGCGAGACTCCGTTCGACAAGTTCGACCTGCAGAAGGCCCTCGGGAGCTACCCGGCCGCCGTGAACTACGGCGGGCCTTCCACGTACGGCGAGGTCGAGAACATCAAGACGGCGTTCGATCGGTGGGCGGCGACGTATTGGAAGGCCTACGCCTTCGAGGTCGTGCCTATCGCGGCCGAGCTCGCGGGTCATACGTGGCCCCACCACGATTGGCGTTGGTGGACTGCCACTGAGCGGTCTCCCCGAAAGCGCTACCAGTTGCAACGTCTGGACCTCACAACGTGGGGCTGGAAGGTGCAGGCGTAGGCATGGCTAGCATTCGTGCGGGTCACGCTGGTCTGTTGTACGAGCTCAGTCCTTCGGTCTCCTCGTGCCGCAATTTGGCGGAAATGCGCGCTCTGCGGACGCCGTCAATTGGGCCGGGGAGTCTTGCGTGGGTTGAGACTCTGCGCGGCCTGTTCCTCCTTGATCGCACGGCGACCGAGGCGCCGCTGGCGGGTCAGCGTGAACGGCCCGTCGATGGGCTGGGACTCTGGCGACGTCTTCGCCCGTTTTGGCACGAAGCCTGCCCCTGGAACACGCGCACCGAATGGTACATTGACGCGGTGGCGGGAAGTGTGGAGGGCGACGGGTCGGCGCCTCAGCCCATCAACTCATGGTCTGAGTTCCAGCAACGACTCGGGACCGGGATCGTCGGGCCAACGACGGTGCATGTTCTGACCAACCTGGACGAGGTCCTCGACTGCGGAACGATGACCTACACGGGTAGGTGGGACGATCCATTCTCCACTTTCCTGAATGTCAGCGGTCAGGCTGGCGCGACGGTCGAGTTCACGGATCAGATCACGGCCTGGACGAACCCCAACGCGATCGCCAATGAGTGGGCCCTCCTCGAGTGCGCCGGCGTGGCCGACTGGACGCCTTGGGTGGGTGCTCGTCTTCGGGTTCTGGACGGTCCGGCGGCGGGGAGCGTCTTCTTCGTAGCGACGGCGAACCCCGATGCCCTAGGCCTGAGTGTCGCCCGCGTGAGTCAGCCGAGCCAGTTGGCCTGGCCCTACATCTTCACGCCGGCGGTGGGCAATACGGTGGTTCTTGAGACGCTGCCCTCCGTCCGAGGTCTGATTCAAGCCCGGATGCTGGCCGACGGCAGTGGAACGTCCTTCACGTCTTTGGCTGTTGACGCCGGCCTCTTTCCCGTGACCGCGTTCGTCCGGGGCGAGGGTCTGTTCGTCGACAGTTGCGTGATTGCGGACGGACGTCTGACCGCGTCGGATTATGCCTTCGCGACGGCTTGCAGATTCGGGGGTCTCGCCTTCCCAGCGGTGAGCATCGCCGGGTATTCAGCGGACCTGGTGGGCTGCCTGCTCTTTGGGGACAATTGGGCTGGCTGCTTTGTGGAAGCGAAGCGGGCCCGCTTCGGTGCTTGCCTGTTTCAGGGCGGCGTGAAGCTCACCGGCGGCGGCTACACGATCCTGGACGCCTGCGGGGCCTTCGATGCCCCCGACGACGGCGTCGCATTCGTCGACACCTGGGGACCGGATCGCTCGACCCTTCGGTTGAGCGGAGCGTCCCTTCTGGGCAAGGGCAATGGGGGTTGGGGCGTCAACGTCGGCACGGGCGGAACGGTCACGAACTACGAGAACCCGCCGATAGTGACCGGGGCCCTCGGGGACGGGACGTTTGCTGGTGTGCCCAAGACGTGGGCCCTCGACCTCCCATTTTTCGATCCGGTCACTGCTACAGGAGTAGTCACGCCATGAGTTTTCTCTCGGCCCTGTTCGGCAAGCGCAAGCCGAGGCGTCCGATCCGAGCGCCTAAACTCATCAGACCAAAAGTGCGGCGTCCTGTTCGTCGAAAGACGACGACTCCGACGAGTCTTCGCAAGGGTGACGCGGTGAGCTTCCGGGCGGTGCACGGAACAGTACGGGGTCATGTGCAGCGCGTCATGGGTGAGCTGGTCCGCGTGAAGGCAGACGACACCGGCACCCGATGGGAGATTCCTCGGAACATCGTGCGGAAATCCGCGGCTCGCAAAGCGGCCCCTTCTCTCGCCATCGGTACCCCGGTGACCGCCAAGGATGAACACGGGACGATCAAGGGTCGTGTGGTCGCGGTCTATCCCGAGAAGGGCCTGGTCCGTGTCGAGGACGAAGAAACTGGTAACCGTTGGGTCGTCGAGCGAAACACGATCCGCAGAAGGAAAGGCTGAACGACTATGCCACCCGGACTTGTCAGAGTAAGCGCAGCGGGGATCCTAGCGAGTGACACCGACGGCCAAGTTCTCACGAGCCGATTCGGTCTCATCAACTGGGAAACCCCAGCGCCCATCATCGGCATGTCAGCGCCCTGGGGTGACGGGTCCGATGGGGACTACGTGATTGCCGGGGCCGAGATTTTGTTCACGGAACAGTACTATGACACGGTCAGTTTTGGCCCCGCGGGTGTTGTGGACACGGCCTCCGTGGTGCTCCGGTGCCTGACCCTGGATCTGCGAGGGGCCCAGGCTGGCGCAATCGTGGTTTCGTCGGACCCGATGGATGGAGGGGACGGTTTCGTTGCGCCCGGAACGGCCGGTCCTGGACCCACCTTGAGTAGTGCCACGTTGGGCGGTGGCTGGCCCGGCGCTATCGGTGGCGAGCCCGTTTCGGATGGGCCGGACGCCGGCGCCGGCTTCAACGCGGCTTCGGGTGGTTCGTGTGGGAACGGAGGGACGGGC
>Ga0214473_10003517_pt1 | contig 18976 bp, 13 predicted proteins | sample RVTome_7_FD_203509 | JGI IMG/M metagenome (GOLD analysis project Ga0214473, IMG submission 203509) | Soil microbial communities from uranium-contaminated site in the Upper Colorado River Basin, Wyoming, United States - RVT98D197 | ecosystem: Environmental > Terrestrial > Soil > Contaminated >... | reverse complement strand
CGGAGATGATCGCCAACCTCAACGACGCCCTGGCCGACCAGTCCCTTCCGAACTGCCAATTCGTCACCGCCTACTACGCGCTGCTCAACCACCGCACGTTGACGCTGCAGTTCGCCCGCGGCGGCCACCCGTACCCGACCCTCATCACGCCGGATGGGGTGGTGAACGACCTCAAGTCTCCCGGCGGGCTGCTCGGGCTGTTCAAGGGCGAGGAGTTCCCCACGTTCGAGACCCAGCTTTGTCCCGGCGACAAGCTGCTGCTGTTCACCGATGGGGTCGAGCTGGCCTTTCAGGAACGAGCCCACAGCCTGGACACCGATGCCTACCGGCAGGCCTTCGCCTCAGTCGCCCATCGGCCGATCCACGAGATGCTCCGCGCCGTCGAGCTGCTCCTCGACGAGGGCGAGGGCTCCCTCAATCCCCGCGATGACGTGACCATCGTCGGCCTCGAAATCCTCGACCCGTAAGCTGCCACCAGCGCGTCACCTCTCCGCAGCACCCTGACCCCCTGACCGACCACGGCGCCCGACGACGAATCGTCCGGAAACGGCGTCGCAAGCGTCAGGCTGCCAAGTCTGCCGTGCCAAACTGGCATTCGCGGTCGACGCGGCGGGCTGCATCGTTTCATAACTATTTTATTTTCAATAGCTTACAATCATAATGGCGAGGCTCAGTGGCTGGCATGGGGGTTGTACCATTGTCCTCCGCGGGCGCCGCCACCCGGTGGTGCCGGCTGTGGAAGAGCTCTGGGCCGCAAGGAGATCGACACAAAGTCGGACGAGATTCGAGAGTCCCATACGCGAAAGGAGAGTCAGCCATGACGCTCTTGAGAATCAACCACACGGCGCCGCCGCTGCTGCGGCTGCGCGATGAGATGGACCAGCTATTCAACGAGGTGTTCGAGGCCCGCCCATTCACCGGGTTCGGCGGCTTCGGACGGCGCGCCTTTCCCGCGTTCAACGTGTGGGAGGACGACACCAGCCTGTTCGCCGAGGCGGAGATCCCCGGCCTGACCATGGACGACCTCGAGCTCGTGGTCGTGGGCAACGAGCTGACCGTCAAGGGCGAGCGCCAGGACGTTGCCCGTGAGGGCATCACTCATCACCGCCGCGAGCGGGGGGTGGGCGCCTTCGCCCGCACCCTGCGGCTGCCCGTGGACATCGACGCGGACAAGGTCCAGGCGACCCTCCGCGACGGAGTGCTCACCGTGACCATGCCCAAGGCCCAGGCGGTTCTGCCGCGGAAGATCGAGGTGAAGAGCTAATGGAGAACCCCCCTCGGTCCCCCCTTAGTAAGGGGGGATGATTGGGCGTGACGTCGGTCAGGAGCGGAAACGACAACAACGAGGTCGGCTCGGAGTGATTCACCTTTGGGCCGCATGAATGAGACGAAGGAGTAACCCAGATGGCAACGGATTCTCTGCAACCAGCGACGACCCGCGAAGTGACCGCCACCGAGCCCACCCGCGGCGGGCGGCGCTATCGACCCGTGGTCGACATTCTCGAGCGGGCCGAGGAGCTGACCGTGCTCGCGGACATACCCAGTGTTTGCGGCGACGATATCGACATCAGCTTCGAGAATGGCATGCTCACCATTTACGGAAAAGTGAAGCCCCGGGCCTACGAGAAGGGCGAGTTGCTGATGCACGAGTACGGCATCGGCGACTTCTACCGGACGTTTCAGGTGAGTGAGACGATCGACCCGTCCGGCATCACCGCCGAGTTCGCCAACGGCGTCCTGACCCTCCACCTGCCCAAGGTGGAGGCGGCCAGGCCGCGGAAGATCACCGTCAAGGCCACCTAGCCGCGGAACAGGGCGAAGCGCAGGCTTCCAGCCTGCACCGGAGGCGGTTGCCGCAGCCAGCCAAGGGGCATTCGCAACGGCCTGCCGGCAGGCCCGAAGGCACAGGCAGCGCCAACGATCGCGGTGTGTGGCTCGACCACTGAAAAGGAGGTTTAATCATGACCCTGGTTCCCTGGAAAGGCAAGAAACGCGAAGGCGAGGTGGAGCGATATACCCCGGGTTCGGCCCTGGGATATTTCCGCTCACAGATGAACGATCTGTTCGACCGGTTCTTCCAGGATGTCCCCGACCGGGGAGTCTTCGGCGCGGACGACCTGGCGGTGTGGCACCCGTCCCTCGACGTGACCGAGACCGACACGGACGTCACCGTGCGGGTGGAGTTGCCCGGCGTCGATCCCAAGAACCTCGAGGTGTCCGTCTCCGGCGACCGCCTGACCATCGCGGGCGAGAAAGAGGAGTCGTCGGAGAACAAGGGCGAGAACTTCTATCACACGGAGCGGCGGTTCGGCTCGTTCAAGCGAAGCGTGCAGCTTCCCGCGTCGGTCGACGCGGAGAAGATCACCGCCGAGCACAAGATCGGTGTGCTCACCATCGCCATGAAGAAGGTGGAGGGCGCTGTGCACAAGCGCATCCCGGTCAAGTCGTCGTAAGCAATCAAGCACTGTGGTCCGTCCCCCCGGCTGCCGGGGGGATGGGGCCCGGGCGCGCCGCGTCCGCATCGCCTGCCGGCCCCATCCGTACCGCAAGCGACAGGGAGCGGCACGGGCGCAGGGGCCCGCGCTACATGTGGATCTCCGGGGCGCCCGCTTCCACGGTCGCCCGATGGGAATCCCAGAACATAAAGGCGCAGAGCCCCAGGAACGCGACCAGACCGAGCCAGTTGAACAATCGCCCCATATCCTCCGGACCCCTGCCGCTGTTGATGAGACGGCTCTGAATGTCGACAAAGGCCAACCACGGCGCCGTAACGGACCAGGACATCAGGCCGTTGAGGATGACGCCGACGATCGCCGCGCCGGCGATGAACCCAGACGCGATGACGATTCCCTTGCCATTCCTCGCTTTCTGCAGGGCCTCGTCGCGGGTCCCCTTCTTGACGGCCGCGGCGACCAGGGCGCCCACCAGGATCGGGGCGTTGAGCGACATGGGCAGGTACATGCCCAGCCCAAATGCGAGCGGGGAGATGCCGACCAACGCCAGCAGCAGCGCCACGCATGCCCCCACGCCGTACGCCAGCCACGGCACCAGGCCGGTGCCGAGAAAACTGTCCAGGGCACTCTTCATGAGATTGGCCTGCGGTGCCTGCAAGGCCTGCGGATCCACCTCGGGATCGAAGCCCTTGGACCCCGCGAGAATCATGATCGTACCGGTCACCACGATCGAAGCCAGTAGACACGACGCCAGGCAGCTCCACTGAATTCTCTTCGGACTGGCACCCGTCCAATAGCCCAGCTTGAATTCGGTCACCAGGGTTCCCGCGACGGACAAGGACGATGCCACCACGCCACCGACCAGCAGAACGGCAAGCTGTCCGCCCGGCCCACGAGGCAGACCGACCGCCATCAACGCCACCGCCGTGATGATAATAGTGGTCACGGTCATCCCGGAAATCGGCGTCACCGAGATCGTGGCGATGGCCCACGCGGAGACCGTGATGAAGATGAACGCAACACCCAGGGCCAGCAAGACGGACACAAGGGTCAGGGAATTGGCACCCGGCATCGAATGCAGGACGTAGGTTCGGAAATAAATCGCTACGACGATGGTCGTGAGAATGCCCAGCAGGCCCAATATCGGGTAGCTGATGTCCTCATCGGTGCGGTCCACCACAACCGGCCCCTGGTGCTTGCGAAACAGACTGCCCACCGCTTCGCGCAGTGCCGTGACGATGACGTTGCCCATTTTCAGGATGGAAAGGACTCCCGCGGTGAAAATGCAACCAATACCCATGTTCTTGGGAATGTTAGTGAAGATCGAGCCGGCATCCACGTCTTTGATCACCGGGTTGATCGCCTTCAGCGCTTCCAGCCCCAGCGGCGCCAGCAGGGGGACGATGACAAAGAACGAAAGAAAGGAACCGGCCATGATGATGGAGGCGTACCGAACGCCGATGATGTATCCGAGACCCAAGAACTCGGCCCCCGTCCCCATCGAGAAGATCGCCTTGACCTTCTCGGTGAGATTCGTCCAGAACTCCCCGGTGAAGGCCAGCGTGGCGATGGACTCTTCCACCAGCTTCGGCACGGCTCCACCCGTTGGGGAGATCACACCCGCCGCCGCCTGCTTCTGCCAGACCACGTGAATCTTACCCGTGGTGAACTCCGCCGAGAAAAGGCGGAACGCGGCGGTAATGACCGTGTACAGCGACGCGACGATGAACGAGTAGACGAGGATGAAGGCATTGCGTCCCCCGCTCTGCCCGGTCACCAGGATCTCGTTAGTTGCCGTGGCTTCGGGAAAGGGCAGCTTGCCGTGCATCTCCTTCACGAAGTACCGGCGAAACGGCACGAGAAAGATGACCCCGAAGATCGCCCCGAGAAACGGCACCAGGGCGATGTGCATGAAGACTGTCCAACTGCTCAGGTCAAGCTTCTCGTGGATCTTAAGCAGGTAGATCGCCGGCATGGTGAAGACCGTCCCCCCCGCCACCATGCCCGAAGTCGTGCTGATTGCCAGGATGTTGATGTTCTCGATGATGGTGCTGCGGCGCCGCCCCACTTTGAGCAGCAAACCGGAAAGTCCCACCGCCAGGATGGATATTGGAATGGCCGTCTCGATGCCCTGCCCGACCTTCAGCGCCAGATACGTCGCCGCCATGGCAAAGAGGACGTTCATGACCAGTCCGAAGACGATGGATCGGGCGGTGATCTCCGGCACGATCCGGTCGGGCGGAATCATGGGTACGTAGGTCTCGCCCGGCTTGAGCTCGCGATAGGCGTTGTTCGGGAACTTGGGGGGCATTGCAGGATCGGCCATGCTGACTTCCTTCACGAGGAGGCTGAGAACGCCGACCGCCCGACGCCGCGCCGGCCGCCGGGCGACGGTCCGGAAGGCGAGAAACTACCATCGACCCCGCCCGGAGAAAAGGGCGATACACCTCCGGGCGCCGAAGCGGGGCGTGACCCGCTCGTGGCCCTCGTCGCCCCGGGGGGCTCGTCCCGCCATCCCTGCGGCACGCGCCTTCGGCGCGGGCCACTACCGCGTTTCGTTGGTCTCACGACCATCTGATCCGCCGGGCTTGAGCCTGCGCGAACGAGCGGAACTCCGGGAACGCCAAGGACACCGAACGGTCGCGCGGGCTGAAGCCCGCGGCTTGGGATGGCGCCTTCGGCGCGGACCCGACGGTGGCGTTTGGCGCTGCCCAACTCCGGCCGTAGGATGGGCCCGTCGCAGCCGGTCGTGGTGTCCCGTCCGTCGAGCCGACCGCTGCACCGAGCCCAGCGGGAGCATCTGATGCCACATGCCGCCTACGCCGAGCGCATCCTCCGGTTCGTCGGCGCCCGAGGCTACACGCCGAAGCAGTTGCACGAGTTGGCCGAGGCCATGGGCATCGCCGAGAACGAGCACGGCGATTTCCACGCCGCGTGCAAGGCCCTGATGAAAACCGGGCGGATCGTTCTCGGCTCTCGCCAGGCGGTGACCCTCCCGGCGCCCGCCGGCAGGATTGTGGGCGTGTTCCGGGGCAACTCCCGCGGCTTCGGCTTCGTCATCCCGGACACGCCCAACGCCCACGGCGATCTCTTCGTTCCGGCCCAGGGCACCGGCGGAGCGCTCACCGGCGACACCGTCGAGGCCCGCGTGGCCCGGCGCGGCCAGCGCGGCGGGAAAATGCTCTATGAAGGGCGCATCGTCGCCGTGCTCAAGCGCGGCCGCAGCCGCTTCGTCGGAGAGCTGCGCCGTGAGGTCGGGCGGTGGTTCGTCGTGCCCCACGGAAACGTGCTGCACGTGCCTATCGTCGTCGGCGATCCGGGGGCCCGGGACGCCCACTCCGGCGACCAGGTGGTGGTGGAGATCGCCCAGTACCCGGACGAGGAGCACCTCGAGGCCCGCGGCGTCATCGTCAAGGTGCTGGGGCCCGCAGGCGAGCCCGCCGTCGACGCCCGGAGCATCATCGAGCAGTATCAGCTCCCCGGCGAGTTCGAGGCGACGGTCCTGGACGACGCCCGGCGGGTGGCCGCGGCGTACGATCCCAAGCGGGCCGCTGACGATCGTGAGGACCTTCGCAAGCTCACCATCATCACCATCGACCCGCCCGACGCCCGCGACTTCGACGATGCCATCTCCATCAGCAAGACGTCCTCGGGCCTGTGGGAACTCGGCGTGCACATCGCCGACGTGTCCCATTTCGTCCGCGAGGGCGGCCCGCTCGACGAAGAGGCTAAGGCCCGGGCGACCAGCGTGTACCTTCCGCGGACGGTCATCCCCATGCTCCCCGAGGTCCTCTCCAACGGCGTCTGCTCGCTGCAGGAGCGCCAGCCACGGCTGACCAAGAGCGTCTTCTGCACCTACGACCGCCGAGGCAGCGTCAAGGCGGCACGGCTGGCCAACACCATCATCCAATCCACCCGGCGGCTGACCTATCAGCAGGTCACCGAGATTCTGTCCGGCAAGGCCGGGCGCACCAGCGCCAAGATCGTGGCACTGCTCAAGCAGGCGGAACAGCTTGCCCAGACCATCCGCGGGCGCCGCATCCGCGAGGGCATGCTGGTGCTCGATCTGCCCGAGGCCGAGTTCGTGTACGACGATCACGGCGCGGTCACCGACGTCGTTCCGGCGGACCGGGGGTTCTCTCACACCCTCATCGAGATGTTCATGGTGGAGGCCAACGAGGCGGTGGCCCGGCTGCTGGAGGGGAAGGGCGTGCCGTTCCTGCGGCGGATTCACGATCAACCCCGCGACCTGACCCTGGACGACCTTCGCCGGTTTATCGGGGCCCTCGGCCACCGGCCGGCCGGGTCCCCGGCACTGCGAAACCGCCCCGGTCGCGCCGACCTCCAGGCCCTGCTGGAACAGGTGCGCGGGCAGCCGGTGGCCTACGCGGTCAACCTCGCCGTCCTGCGCTCCATGCAACAGGCGGAATACTCGCCCCTGCCGGTGGGCCATTACGCGTTGGCCAGTGACAGCTACTGTCACTTCACCTCCCCGATCCGCCGGTACCCGGACTTGACCGTGCATCGCCTGGTGGACGCCTACGTCCGCGGGGGGTTCGATTCCCCCAAGGGGCGCCGGGGCGTGGCCACGGTCGAGGACCTCGTGCAACTCGGCGGGCAATGCAGCACCAACGAGCGGCGGGCCGAAGCGGCTGAGCGCGAGCTGCGCCTGGTGCTGACCCTGCGGCTCCTGGAGACCCGACTCGGGGACACCTTCGAAGGCGTGGTGACCGGCGTGGCCAACGTCGGCGTCTTCGTGCAGCTCGATCGCTTGCTCGTCGACGGGCTGCTGCGGTTCAACGGTCTGCCGGACGACTGGTGGGAGGTCGACACCCGGCTCGGCTCGGTCGTCGGAGAACGCACCGGGCACCGTATCACCATCGGAGACCGGCTGACCGTTTCCCTCGCCCGAATTCACATCCCCACGCGCCAGCTCGACCTGGCCCTGGTCCGCCCGCTGTTGAAAGCGAAAGTGGAGGCTATCACCCGAGCTTCGGGCCACGAGAGAGGACCCAAGCGACCCACCGGCCGATCACGCTCTTCAGCCGAGGCGCCACGAAGCGGCCGCGCCCGCCGGCCTCGACGCTCCGGGTCCGCGCCGAGCAGGCCAGCGCGGCGCAAGGCCAAGTGATTGGTGGGGTTCTGCGTCGCCGTTGGGGCGACATCGCCTTCACGGTTGCGCGGTCAACTCGTGTCCAGCGTGGACAGGATGTTGTCGGCAAACTGTTTGTCCGGAACGGCGCGATGCTCGTAGACCCAGTCCATGCTGCCCGGATGCGGAGAATCGTCGGCGGGGCGCAGGAATTGGGTGATCCCGTACTTGCGCAGGAGCTGCCGCCGCTGGCTCCATGGGGTGTACGGCTGGAGCATGAGGACCGTCTCATACCCACGCTGGGCCAAACCGGGGATGCCGCCGCCTCGGTCCACAGCCGTTCCGTACGCGTCGTGGAGCATGCACAGCCACAGTTGCGTCTGCCCGTCGCCCAGCACCGTGGACCCTGCGGGGATGTTCTCCCGGCAAAAAGCGCGGTACTCCCGGAGGTGCTTCAACCATCCGCGCGTATAGTCGGACGGTGAAACCGCCTCCCGCAGGTAGTACCGCCAGTTATGTGGCTCCAGCCGGTTGGCGAACAGCGCCCCCAGCAGCACGACGCCGATGCTGAGCGGCACGCGGAGCCACCGCCGGCGCAGCCTCGGAATGAGCAATGCGGCCGCTCCGGACACGCCGAGCCCGATCATGCCCAGATTCAGCAGAATGGCCAGGCGGGCGACGATCCACTCCGCGCGGAAGACCCGGATGGCCAGGGAGCACACGGGTGGAATAAAGAGCAGGGCGGCACCCACGGCCGTCACCCCAACAAGCACGCCGGTCTCCCGGCGGCGCGGCCCGATGACCGCCCACCCCACGCCGGCCGCGACAAGCGTCAGGCCCAGCACGCCCTCGGTGCCCATCATGGAGCGCGGATCCCGCAGGGCCCAGCCGTTTTCCAGGTGAATAAACCGCGGGGTCTGCTCCGGCAACGCGCCGCGCTTGTCCGGATCCATGGCCCGCCCGGCTTGCGCCGCGACAACGAAGGGAGCACCGGCAAACAGTGCCGCAATGCAGCCGGTCATCAGGCCCGCCCCGGGGCGCCGCCGCAACACTCGATACGCCAGCACGGCCGCGAACACCGGGGCGAGCCCCATGCCTGCGAATACGGCGTACATCCCATGCACTTGGCCGAGCACGAACGAACCTGCGGCCAGCTTGAGGATCACCGCCCGGCCCGCGGAAGGCTGACACGCCTGCACCGCGAATCCCACCATCATGGGCAGCAGCCAGAACGGCGCCAGCACGTTCGGGTACACCAGGTAGGTTGTCGGCCCCAGCATCCCGATTGCCGCCAGGGCCGCGGTCCACGCCACCCAGGCGTGCTCGAAGAGCCGCCAGCCCAGGTAATAGCAGCCCGCCGCGATGAGCAGCTTGCCAAACACCAGGCTCATGAACCATACGCCGAGGACGTCCACGTGGGTCACCTGGGCACAGACCGCATTCAGGGCGTGGAGGAGATTCGTGTGGTAGATGGGAAAGAAATACTCTGTTGCATAGAATGGGTCGGCGTTGCTGAACCCGTGATCCAGAAGGAAGCGGATGCGGGCCACGTGCGTGCGGCCGTCGCCGCCGAACAGATAGCCGCCGACCTGGGCCCCCAAAGCCAGATCGATGACGAGAATCATCAACTCAAAGCAGACGCCCGCGACGATCAGCGCCCCCAGGTCCCGCCACCAGCGCTTGTGGCTGATGTGGATGGCCGCGCCGACGATGACGGCCAGGGTGATGACGGACAGGATCGCCACCGGGAGCCGCAGCAGATAGCAGGCGATGGAGAACGGGGCGAGCAGACAGAAGATCGCCAGGTAGGACACGCCCACGGTCCCCAGCAGACCCGACTTGAGCTCGTCCGGGGCTACGGCGCGTACCGCGACGTAGCCGGGCAGAAGCAGCGCCAGCCAGAATGCCAGGCTGATGGCCATAGGCGGAAGGTCTCATGGATGGCCCGTCCGCAGCGAGGCGATCCTCGCTCGCCGGAACACGACGGACGTCTACCCGGTTCACTACGGGGCAACCTTGCGCCGGTGCCGGGTCGTCCGGCAACCAGTGGCGCCGTTGCCTGGGCCGCAGGGGCGGAATTGGACCCGATTGTACGGCTGGACAGGGATGAGGGAAGCGGAGGCCGGAACGCAGGCGCCGCCGACTGATCGCTGCCGTCTAGGTCGAGACCGCCAGCGGATCGGGGTGGGCCATCCGAGCGGCGCGATGGAACTCCGGAAGCAGCCAGCCGGGCACGTCCGCCGCGGACTTGGCCAGCTTGATTTCCCGCGCGGGCACGCCCACGACCGTGGACATGGGGGAGACGTCGTCAATAACGACGGCGCCGGCTCCGACGACCGCCTCGTAGCCGACGCGGATGTTCTGAATGATGGTGGCGCCGATGCCCACGAAGGCGCCGGACTCAATGGTCACGCGGCCGGCCAGGCGGCTGCCCGGGCACACATGGGTGCCGGTGCCGATCAGCGATTCGTGGTCCACGATGCAGCCGGTATTGAGAATGACCGAGTCGCCGATCTGACAGTGCGCCGACACCAGGGCCCCCGCGGCGACGACGACGTTCCGGCCGACGGACACGTTTCGGGCGAGGTTGGCAGAGGGATGGATGGCGTTGATCAACTCGAGCTCGGCCGCCTCCAGGCGGTCGGCAAAGGAGCGCCGCACTCCGCAGTGGCCGATGGCCACGATGCCGCAGTCCACGTCGAGCCGGTCGCGAACGTCGGCGAGCTCATCGGGGTGGCCGAGGACTTCGAGGCCATCGATGCGTCGCCCGGTAACCTCGGGATTGGAGTCGAGGAAGCCGACGATCTCGCAGGTCCCGGCATTCGTAAGAATGTCGAGGACCACGCGGCCGTGGCCGCCGCAGCCGAGAATGACGCATCGACGTTTTCGGCTCATTCGGCTGGACCCTAACACCCTGGTGCGGTCCGGCGCCTCGGCCCTGGAGCGCACTGAAACCTCAGGAGGCATATCGGCCGGATGCTGTTTCGGCTGGACTGACTTTTGGGATATTGCCGGAAGGCCTCAGCGGCCTTATCAGCCGTCCTGATCGCGGTGTCGAACCGTCGGCACGCGTGCGGCACGCCCAACGCGCCGAGGGTGTCAATGTCCGCGTCAGCCCTGCCGATTGACGATGGGCAGGGCTGTTTCTATACTCGCCCCACGTTGCCGGGCGCACCCTGCGGCGGCGTAAACTGTTAGCTCACATGAACTTATCGACGAGTTCGACCTCGCCATCCCGCGGCGCCCCCCTTGTAACTCCGCCGTTCGTCGTCGCCCTGGCGATGCTGCTGGTCGCGGCCGTCCTGGCCGGCCCGGTCTCCCGATGGATGAACATCAAGCTCACCAAAAAAGCGCTGCCCCTCAAGGCCCCGTTGGGCAGCCTCGAGGCGGCGGCGCTGGCCCCGTACCGGGTGGCGGAGCGGACGCAGCTTGACCCGGTCATGGTCGAAGCCCTGGGAACCGAGGAGTACCTGCATTGGATTCTCGAGGACACCGGCCTGCCGCCGGACGACCCTGCGAGGCACGCTATCCTCTTCGTCACCTACTATTCGGGCGGGCGCGACCTGGTGCCGCACACCCCGGACGTGTGTCATCTCGCCTCCGGCTATCAGCCGGCGCAGCCGCACGAAAACGCTGATCTTGTAGTGCACGCTGCCGGCACCGTTCCGGTCACGATCCCGGCGCGGGTGTGCACGTTCATGCAGACGGCGGTGCACAATCGCCGGCAACACACCGTGGTGTACACCTTTCGCTGCAACGGCCGTTATGTGTGCACGCGGACCGGGGTGCGCCTGCTCATCAACAACCCCGGCAATGTGTACGGGTACTTCGCGAAGGTCGAGCTGAGCTTCCCCACCGCGACCCGCGCCCAGGCGATCGCCGCGGCGGGGAAACTCCTGGAGCGGGTGCTGCCGGTCCTGGAACGGGATCATTGGCCGGACTTCGACGCGGCCGAGGCGATGGCGCGGAAATGAGCGGGAGGCCGAAGGTCCTGGCGAGGCGGTGACCGCCCGCCGACGGCGAACTGCCCCGGCGGACCCCGTGGCTTTAGGATCTCAAGGCAAGGAACTGGTTCCATGGCGAGAAGGAAACTCAACAAGAACGTCGTTGTGGGCGTGAGCCTGGCCGCGTTCGGCACGATGTTCGTGCTTTCCGTGTTGATGTTGGGGGAGCTCCAGAAGAGCGATCCCCAGCACTTCGTCGACTTTGCCCAACGGTACGAGGCCGAGGGCGACTGGAAGCAGGCGGCGCTCTTTTATCAGAGGGCGTTCAACCGCTCGCAGGACGCGATCCACCTCGTCTCCATCGGGCGAATGCTGCTTAACGAGGGCGACGTCGGCGGGGCGTTGCAGGCGTGGCGGCAGGCCCTGGTGAACCGGCCGGACCTCGTCGAGGCGCACATGCGGCATCTCGAACTGCTTCTCGAACTGGCCCGGCTTTACGGGCGCGTGCCCGAGTGGCTGGAAGTCCAGCGCGCCGCCGAGGCCGTGAGCGACACTGAAGGTGAAAAAACCGTCACCGAGACCGCGGCGGCGCATCACGCCCTGGGTCTGGCCCTGCTCAACTTGTCCGGGCAGGATCCGCAGAACACCGAGCGCGGACTGGTCGAATTGCGCCAGGCCGTCGAACTCGCCCCGGACTCGGTAGACTACGCCGTCGACCTCGCCCAGCGCCTGCTCGCGATCGGCCAAGTCGAGGAAGGCGCCCGCCTGTTTCGTCAGTTGAGCGAGGTCCACCCCGATCCCGGCGCCGAGGGATCGGCGGTGCGTTTGGCATACGCGAGGTTTCTCGCCGGCCAAGGCCGCGCGGAGGAGGCGACGGCGGCGTTCAAGAATGCCCTCGCCCTCGCCGAAGGCGAGCCGTCGGCCTTGAGCGAGGCCCGGGTGGGCTACGCGACCTTTCTGGCCGAGCGGTGGGCACAGGCCGCGCGCGGCGAAACACAACAGGAAGGCCCGTCGGACGCGATCTTCCGCGAGGCAGAGGCGACGCTCCGTGAAGAAGTCGACGCCGGTTCCATGGCCTTCGAGCCGTACCTTCAGTTGGCCTTGCTGTACAAGGCCGCGGGACGACACGAGGATGCGCTGGAGGCGTGTGCTCGGCGGCTGGAGCGCGGCCTGGAGCGGAAGGGAGTCGAGGCTCCCCGAAACCGGTTTCATGCGTTCCAGCTCATGCTCACGGCGTCCGAAGCCTGTGTGGCCCTCGCGGCCGCTCACCCCGACGAGGCGGGCGCGCGGGAGGAACACTTGGCCCGGGCTCAACGGTACGTGGACGAGGCCGGCGGGGAGTTACCCAGGCACCCGCGCCTGTTCACCCAATCCGGCCAGATCCGCATGGCCCGCGGAGAGGACCGCGCCGCCCTCGAGGCCCTGCGTAAAGCCGACGAGGCGTACCGATCGCTGGACGTCATCGACTGGCGGACCAAGCTCGATCTCGCCCGCCTGCATCTGCAACTGAACGAGCCCGGGGCGGCGCGGGCCGTGCTCGAGGAGGTCGCCGATCGGGCCACGACCGCGGCCTTTTGGAACCTCTACGCCATGGCCCTATTTCAGACCGACGAGCTCGACCGGGCCATGACCCTCGCCGATCAGGTCCTGCAGGTCGATGCGGGCAACGTCGACGCCAAGCGCATCAAGGCGGCGATCTTCGAGCGGCGCGGCTTGTCCGACCGGGCGGCGCGCCTGGCGGAATCGCCCGCGGTGCGGGCCATGCTGGAGGCCCGCGACCGGCTGATGGACAACGACCGCGAGGCGGCGGTGGCCCTGCTGCTCGAGGCCGCCAGGGGCGATCCGGCGGATCCTCGACTGATCCGCGTCACCGTCGGTGAACTGCTCGCCCTGGATCGGCCCGGGGAAGCCCGGGCCCTGGTGCAAGCCGCTTTGGCGGTCAAGCCCGAGGATCCATTCTTCAAGAAGCTGCAGGTGCTGGCCCAGCCGGAGTGGTCAGCGGAGCAGCGGGACGCCGCCCTGCTGGAGATCATCGAGGAGGAACTCGACGGATACCAGCGTGCCTGGGACCTGGCGGACTTTCACGCCCGGCACAACGACCTGCCCCAGGTCCTCGAGGCCCTCCGCGAAGCAGAGGCCCATCTCCTGGCCAGGGACACGCCGTTGGCACAAAGTGCGACGACGGCGCAGCATCGCGGGATCCTTCAGGTCAAGCTGCGCACCGCCGCCGAGCTAAAGGACCAGGAGGCCATGGACGAGGCCCGGGCCTCCGCGGTCGAGCACAACGTGGACGGGGCCGGCGGCCAGTTCATCATCGGCCTGGTCCACTTCTATCGCGACGAGGTGGACCTCGCCATCAACGCGTTCCGCGCCGCCCTCGAGGCCCAGCCCACCAACCCGCGGACCATGACCCGGCTGGCCCAATGCCTGATGCGGGCGGACCGTAGCGACGAAGCCCGGCTCTATCTCGAACAGGCCGTGCGGATCAATCCGCAGGAACACGAGGCCCACCGGGCATTGGGCCTGCTCGCCAAGCAGCGCGGCGACCTCGAAGCCTACCGGGAGCATCTGGTGGCGTGCGAGCGGCTCATACCCAATGACCCCTGGGTGCGCCAGGAAGTCATCGCCCGACAGGAGGAGGCCGATCCGCAGGCGGCGATTGCCCGGCGCGAAGCCCTGCTCCGGGAGAACCCTGATGACCCGGCCAACCTCGTTCGACTGGCGTCCCTCTGCGAGAAGAGCGGCGAGCTCGCCAAGGCCGACGCCCACTACGAGCGTCTTCTCGAGCTCCGCCCGGCCGACCGCAACTTGATCGTCGGAGTAGCCCAGTTCTTCCGCAGGACGAGCCGTCCGGACCGGGCTCTGGCCCTGCTGGCGAGCTACGCGGAGACTCGCCCCACCGTCGAGGAGCGGGCGGAGGCGTACATCCTGATTGTCGCGCATCACCTGGGCCTGGACGACCTCGAGACCGCGGAAAAGACCCTGCTTGGCGCCGCGGACCTGGCCACCACGACCGAGGTGGCGTATGCCCTGGGTGAGTTCTACCTGCGCACCCTCGATCGACCGGCCGACGCCATCCCCTGGTTCGACAAGGCGGCGGAGGCTGGGCGAGGCGACAAATCGCCCCGGTTGCCCAGCGTTCTCGCGGCCCGCATCGCCTGTGCGTTGCACCGCGGCGTGGACGATATCGAGTTGGCCCGCCGTTATGTCGACGAACTGGTCAGCGCGTTCCCCGAGGATCCACAGGGCTCGTTCTGGCGCAGCGAGGTTTTCGCCCGTGAGGGTCACATCGATCGTGCCATCGGGGCGTTGTCCGAGTATCTTGCGGAGAACCCGGACCGGCCGTACCCCTTGTTCCAGCGCGCCCAGCACTACCTGGCCCAGGGTCGTACGGCCCAAACCATCGAGGACCTCGAGACCATCAAGAGAATCGACCCGCGGGCACTGGAGCTCAAGCCGCGACTGCTGCTGGCCCAGTTGCTGGAACAAGGTGGTCGCGTTGATGCCGCGATCCACGAACTGGAGTTACTCTCGGCGGATGCCCCCGATGCGCCCGCGACCCACGAAGCCCTGGTCCACGCCTACCTCCGCGCCGGCCGGTTCGACGATGCCGACCGCCTGATCACCGCGCAGATCAACCGCACCGCGGACGCACCCGAGGCGCGCTGGTTCCGTCTCCGCGGGCAGGTGTCTCTCGGACTGGGCGACCTCGACAAAGCGCTTGCGGATTTTCAGCAGGCGGCCACGCTCGAGGGCTACGCTGTCGCCGGGGTCATGGGCGTGTTGCAGGTGTTCCTGCAGGCGGGTCGTCACGCTGAGGGCCTCGCCTGGTACGAGCAGTTCGTGGCGTCCGATCCGGGCCATCCGGCGCTGGCGGCGCGTGCGGCCCGGCTCATGGCGGGGCAGGGCCGAACCGAGGAGGCCGTCCGGGCGTTGCGTACGTCCATGGCCCGGGCCATGGACGCCTCCGTCGGCGAGGTCGGCGCGGTCACGTCGGAACTCCAGGCCCTCTACGGCGCCGATGCCGCCGCCGCCGAACGAGCCATCGAACTGTTCAGCGATAACCGACTGGAGGCCGGACTGGCGAGGGCCAACGAGCGCATCCTCGTGCGCTTGCAGCGGCTGGCCGGCCGCCCCGCGGACGCCGCCGATACACTGAAGCGGCTCAACGACACCGCCCGGAGCGATCAGGAGCGCTCGGCTCTGCTCATCGAGCAGGCGGAGATGTTCCAGGCGGCCGGGGATCCGGAGCGGGCCCGCGCCGCTTGCGCGAAAGCGCTGGAGGGCGACAGCGACAATTGGATCGCCCTCAACAACCTGGCCTACCTGCTGGCGGAGGAGTTGGGCCGCTACAACGAAGCCCTGCCTTATGCGAAGCGGGCCGTGGCGCTGGCCGACGTCTTCCAGACGCTGGACACGCTCGGATGGACCTACGTCGGCGTTGGCGAGCACGCCCTCGCGGTCGCGGAACTCAGCCGGGCCATCCGCCTGGACCCGAACGCGGCCCTGTCGTACTACCACCTCGGCGAGGCCTATCGCCGCTCGGGCCAGCCCGAGGAGGCTCGACGCATCCTCACCCAGGGGCGGGCGCTCGCCGATCGCGCGGGGCGCGCCGCGCTCCTCGAACAGATCGACACGTCGCTCGAAGCGGTCGGCCGCGGCGAGCGGACGCCGCCCACCCGCGGCGCCGAGGACTCGCGTGCTGCTGGCGCGAAGCCTGCACCATCCGGTGGGCAACCGTGACGAAGCGGATCGTCCTCGTCTTCGCGAAGTACCCGCAGCCCGGCGCGGTGAAGACGCGTATGGTCCCGCCGCTGACCGCCGAGGAGGCGGCGGCGGTGCACCTAGCGTCGCTGCTGGCCGTGCTCGACACCGCACGGAAGTTGGTCAACACCGGCGTGGTCCTACAGGTGACGCCGGATGATCAAGCCGGCCCGCTCCGTGCCCTATGCGGTGATCGCGCGGACGATTGCTGGCCTCAGGGTGACGGCGACCTCGGCGACCGTTTGAAACGCGCCACGGAGCGCGCCTTCGACACCGGAGCGCAGCGTTTGCTCCTGCTGGGGGCGGATAGCCCCACCCTAACCGCTGGGACGTTGACCGCTGCCTTCGATCTGCTCGATCAGCGTGACGCCGTGCTCGGGCCGTGCGACGATGGCGGGTACTTCCTGCTCGGGCTGCGCCGACCCGCACCCAGTCTGTTCGAGAGGATCGCGTGGGGTGGCCCGGACGTCGCCGCCCAGACCCGGCGCCGCGCCGCGGACACGGGGGTCGATCTTGCCGAGCTGCCAGCAGGCTACGACCTGGATCGCTTGGAGGATTTATCCCGTACACTCCGGGACATCGATCGGATGACCGTGCCGCTGCCGCCGAGTACCATGGCCTTGCGAGAACTGCTGGAGAGCTATACGCAGAGATACACGGGATGAAGGACCTGGCCGAACTGACGCTCGATGGGTTCCTGGATCGCGTGGCCGAGCGGACGCCGACTCCGGGCGGCGGGAGTGTCGCCGCACTCGCCGGAGCGCTGTCCTGCGCAATGGCCCGCATGGTGACGGCCTACTCGGTGGGGAAGAAAACCGATGAGGCCCGCCGCGTGCGGGTCGATTCTATGGCCTGTCGTCTCAAATTGGCCGACGACCTTCTGCGGGCGCTCGTCACCCGCGACGGCTTGGCCTACTCCGAGATGACCGCCGCTCGGGAATCCCTGGAGAAGGGAGCGATGGACCGAGCCGGCTTCGACCAAGCCGTGCTGAATGCGATCGCGGTGCCGATGGAGTTGGCGACCGCCGCGGCCGCCGCCCTGAAGGCCATGGACGAGCTCAAGGACGACGCAAGCCGGTATCTGCTCAGCGATCTGGGCGTCGCGGCCGTGCTCGCCGATGCCGCTGGGGAGGCGGCGGCGTACACCATTCGCGTCAACGCCGGGGAACTGGCCGACGCCCGTCTTCGGAGCCGCATCCTCACCGATCTCGAGCAGACCCTCCAGCACGGTACGGCGCACCGGAACTCGGTCGAGACCTACGTGCGCGGGAGCCTCGAGTTCGAGGACCGCCCTGCCGGCGGCCGATAAGCCGCTTGATGGACGACTCGCCCGCCTATCGAATCGATATCGACGGGGTCGACGACCCCGCCGCCGTGGGGTCTGCCGCGCCCGGGCGGCGCCTTCGTCCGTGGGTCGGCGTTCACTTCGACTGCTGCGGGGTGTACACGCGGGTCTACCGGAACCGGGAAGGCACCGCGTACCAGGGGGCATGCCCGCGATGTGCCCGGCCGGTCACCTTGCGGATCGGGCCCGACGGCACGGATGCCCGCTTCTTCGTCGCCCATTGACCGTCACAAAACCGGCGTGATCTTCCGCTTGGTCGGTCCTGCGCTGCACCGATATAATCGCCCGGCGCGTTCCGCGCGCGGTTCGTCACCCGCGGAAAGGACTGACCCGCCGGGATCAATATGTGTATCTTCCGCCAGGCTCTTGCGACGTGGGCGGTGTTCGCCGAGGTGGCCGCTGCCCGTTGCCTGGCCATCGTGGCCGGGGCCAGCCTCACCCGGCTGGCCGACGACCTGGCCGCCCGACTCAACATCACCGGCGGCTGGATCGGGCTGATTCTACTGGTCACGTCGCCGTTGCGCTTTGACGCCGGGTAGGCCGGTTGAATCTCTTTGCGGGCTGAAACATGGGCCGACGGCAGCGACAACCCGGCACCCAACTGGAGCGAACGCGGAGCCCAAGGTCCCCCCGGTCGGAGGGTGATGCCCGTCGGAGTCCGGACGTCCGCCCTCGGCGGTGGAGCAGGGACCGCCTGCTTCTGATCGGTGGCGTCGTCGTCGTATGCGCCGTGGTGTCAGCCGTACACTGGCCGGTGTTGTCCGCGCAGGCCCTCTGCTTCGACGACCGGGAGTTCGTCTCCGACAACGTCCTGGTGCGGAATCCAAGCTGGGCTGCCGCCCGGCGCTTCGTGGTGGAAGTAGCTCACCCTTCGACCGTGCACGGATACTACCTTCCGCTCACGATGATCTCGCTCATGCTGGACTCCGCAGCCGGTGGACGCCCCAGCGACCTGCGGCAGTTTCACCGCACCAACCTCGCCCTCCACCTGCTGACCACCGCAGCCTTGATCGTCCTGCTGCATCTGTTCACCGGCCAGCCGGCGGTCAGCCTGCTTCTGGGGTTGCTTTACGGGGTTCATCCCTTGACCGTCGAGCCGATCGCCTGGATCGGGGAGCGCAAAACGGTGCTGGCCACGGCGATGGTCATGGGGAGTCTGGTCAGCTACGTGTTGCACGTGACGCGGAGGCACCGTGGCTATCTCGTGCTGTCGCTGGGGTCGTTCGCCCTCTCGATTCTGGCCAAGCCGACGACCGTGCCTCTCCCGGTATTGCTCCTGCTGCTGGACTATTGGCCGCTGAATCGTCTGAGCCGCCGGTCGGTGTGGGAAAAGGCGCCCTACTTCCTGTTGGCCGCCGTTGGCGCCGTGGTGACCGTG
>Ga0214473_10003516_pt1 | contig 18978 bp, 17 predicted proteins | sample RVTome_7_FD_203509 | JGI IMG/M metagenome (GOLD analysis project Ga0214473, IMG submission 203509) | Soil microbial communities from uranium-contaminated site in the Upper Colorado River Basin, Wyoming, United States - RVT98D197 | ecosystem: Environmental > Terrestrial > Soil > Contaminated >... | reverse complement strand
GGATTGAAGGCCACAGAAGAAACCATGTTATCATGACCCTTAAAGGTCTTTAACTCCTTGCCGCTTCCCACATCCCAGAGCCGAATCGTATTGTCCAAACTTCCGCTTGCGAGGGTCTTTCCATCAGGACTGAAAGCCGTAGAACTGACCCGTCCTTCATGACCCTTAAAGATCTTTAGCTCCTTGCCGCTTCCCACATCCCAGAGCCGAATCGTATTGTCCAGGCTTCCGCTTGCGAGGATCTTCCCATCGGGACTGAAGGCCACAGAGCTAATCCATCCTTCATGACCCTTAAAGATCTTTAACTCCTTGCCGCTTCCCACATCCCAAAGTCGAATTGTTTGGTCCCAGCCTCCGCTTGCGAGGGTCTTCCCATCAGGACTGAGGGCCACAGAAGTAACCAGTCCTTCATGGTTCTTAAAGGTCCTTAACTCCTTGCCGCTTCCCACATCCCAAAGTCGAATTGTTTGGTCCCAGCCTCCGCTTGCGAGGGTCTTCCCATCGGGACTGAAGGCTACAGAACTAACCCATCCCTCATGGCCCTTAAAGGTCCTTAACTCCTTGCCGCTTTCCACATCCCAGAGCCGAATCGTATTGTCCAGGCCGCCGCTTGCAAGGGTCTTCCCATCGGGACTGAAGGCCACAGAATTAACCCGCCCAGAATGGCCCCACTGAATGATCAGATCCAAAGACTGAGTAGAAGTATCAGGCATCCCACAACCGAAGGTCTTCGCCTTCGAGAGCAGTTCCTGAGACACTTTTGCTCCGAATAAGGCAGCGTGAGAAAGATCGGAACCAAACAAACTTGTGCCCTTGAGATTTGATTTCAGCAACATTGAGGCGTAAAGGTTGGCGTTCGTAAGATTAGAATTGCTGAAATTTGCTGCTCTAAAAGAAGCATGGTGAGCCTCGATAGCCTCAAGATTTGCCTCTGAGAAGTCTGCTGCATCGCACAGCGCCCAGGAAAGGTCGGCTTTCTTCAAAGAACTTCCGCACAGGAGAGCATCTTTCAGAATGGATGCCCTGAGTGAGGCTCGATCCATGTTCGCTCCAGAAAGATCAATACAAGAAAGGTCAATTCTTTCTAATTGGGCATCCTCCAGGGAGATAGCACCGGGCCTATTCATATTGAAGAGCCTCTTCAGCGCAATAACATCCGTGATTTCGCCTTTATCGGAGTGAAGATATCGAATCGTAAAGTAAAACATGACAAGGGCATTTTCACTAATTCCCTTCTGATATCCTCCCGAAAGAATCGTCCTCGTGAGATGAATGAGAAAGTCTTTTTCCACAAGCTCTCCAAGGAAGAAGATGATCTCTTTGGAGAGGCGCTTAATCCTGAGGCATTGGAGTTCTTCTTTTTTCAGACGCTCTGCCAGCCTCCTTGCGAGGAAGAACTCCATGAAAGACCGGTGGGCGAAACCATAATTCCCCTCATCATCCCTTGTGAGGAATGAGGCTGTCGTTATTTCCGAGGATGCATATTCGATGTCTGCCGATGTTACACTGGACTTCTTCTCTTTAAGGTATTCTCTCAGAGGCTCACTGAGGAAGCTGTAATGAAGCCTGTCTACCTCCTGGTCCCACAGCCTTTCTGCAATCTCTTCAACAAGGAACTTCTTGCCTTCCCTTGTTAGCTCAAGTCTCCAATCCTCCCGGTCTTCCCAGCTATACACATAAGCCGAATAAAGGTCCGTGATTTTGACACGCCCCTTCTTTCTCATGATCATTGGCAAACTCTTGACAATCATCTCAAGGAGGAAAGGCCTCGAGGAAAGGTCTTTCAGATTGTAAATGTTATTAATTGCAGATTTTGCTTCCTCCCATGAATCGGGAATGCTCTTTTTCAGATACTCCTCAACCTGTGATTCGTTAAATTCCTGGAGATATCCAATGGTGTAGCCTGTTTTTCCCTTTATGAGTCTATGAAGCTCTGTGGCTGCCTCCGAAAGGTCCCTCTTCTTCGCCTTGAGGGTCTCTTCGGTCTCCGTTCTATCTTTAAAATAGTGAGTTCTGGAGGTGAGTATGATGCTGGCATCTCCTTCATAAGCCCGATTAAGCTCAAGAAAATTCTGCATGGTCAAACGGGCATTGGACTGGGTGGCCATCTCATCAAATCCATCGAAAATCAGAAGGATCTTTCCTTCTTTTAGAAGGTGCAGGATGGCCGTGGGAGTGATGTTCATTCCAACCGTCTGGAGGAAATGGTTGTAAAGGATGTTCTCGAGGCTGATGGCTTTTTGGGCATCCTTGAGATTGATCAGGAGGGGTACCCTGTTTTCAAGGCGGTCTTTCTCATAGCGAAGCGCCAGATCATGGGCAAGCCTCTTTGTGAAGCACGTTTTGCCGGTGCCATAATCTCCGAGGAGAGTGAAGTATCCGCCTTTACCTTCCTCCAACCACTGGTCGATAAAGCCAAGGATAGGCCCTGACCATCGACCATCCTCAATGACCATATCCTGCTCGATATAGTTCTTCTCAAGCTCTGTTCCTGCATAGAGCGACTTAACGTAAGAAACGTAGCGGCTGAAGTCTACAATGCTGTTTAGGAGGTCATCATAGGTCTTGAAGGTGATGCCGAGGGAGCCCGCATAGTCCTTTGCCTCCCTGGTAAAACCTTTTTTGGAGACAATGATGGCCTTACAAAGGGGATTGTCTTTTCTGCAGGATTTCAAATTGTTTTCGACTTCATCAATCACCTTCTTATCCACATTCCGATCCCAATCCTTGCATTCTACGATGAACCGGGAAGTCTCCAGGAGGTCCTTTCGAGTGATGAGAATATCGATCTGGCTTCCTCCAAGGGTTTTGTCCAACTCCACATCATAGCCCATCAATTTGAAGACATCGGCAACCTTCTGCTCGAACTCTTTCCCCCTGGGATATTGCTCGAACAGATCTATTTGCCCTGGAACAGCAGGTCTGCGGTGGATTTTAAAGGTTTCTTCTTTCGGGAGAAGGCTGTTTCTTTCTTCGATGAGGGTCTGGGCGATGTTTTGGTAAATTGAACTATCCCTGTGATCCGGATACTGGGCCGTCCAGATCGTTTCCCGAAAGGCCACCTCGGAACTGTAAGGGATCTCGAAGTGGGGTCGAAGATTGTATCCTTCCCATTCCTTAAGCCTTTCCCTTCTCAATTCAGGTTGTTCAGAGGGGACCATGGAGGCAATCAAGAAGACCCTAAGCTCCTTGTCAGGGGAGAGGTAGCTTATCTTCTCCTTATCGGCCAAAGAGTTATAGACCGTCCTGGTGCCGGCCAGATTCTGACTCCCATAATTGAAAACAAGGAAAACCGTGTCGGGAAGCTGAACGCAGCAGACCCCACCGATGTCCGTGAAGCCAGTGCGAGAATCTATGAGGACAAAATCAGGATGGTAAGTTAACAATTCCCCTCGAATCAGATCGAAGAGAAGGTAGCCTGGAGGTTTCTTCTGGCCAAAGAGCTGGTTCCAGGGAATAGCATTAAATTTCTCCCCATATCCGTCGCCTTCCTCCAGATTGCCAGCCGGGAGGAGACGGAGGCGCTCATTTGCGGGATGGGTGACGAGATAGTCGGAAAAGCTATCAGTATTTATTTTCTTGAAACCATTCGTTTTGAAATCGGCGATGATATCGACAACTCCTCCTTTGATCTTTTTCCTGAGAGGACTGAAATAAGGAATATTTTGAAGGCCAGGGGCCTCAACATCCATATCCCAAAGAATAACGGAATGACCCTTCTGGGTGAGGGCGACGGCTGTGTTGACCAAGGCAATCGATCTTCCGACTCCCCCTTTAAAAGAATAGAAAGTGGCGAATAAGGTGCGGTTGGCCATCTCAAGCCACCTTTCCAAACAGGAGTTCTTTTGGGTGAGGATATTGGGCAAAAGGCCCGATCCGATCTTCGATCTCTTTGTCGAGCGAGTCCGCTGCCTCACAAGTCGATACTTCTCTCTCTTCCGAAAGGTCTTTTGTCTCGGACATGAAAGCCTTCCCGATAAAAGTCAGTTTAACAAAGGTGCTTCCTTTTTCCCTATACATGCTTATCAGTCCAGACTCCTTGAATTCCCTCAGCAGCTTGGAAAGGTTCTGTGGACTGATCCCCAGCTCTTTCGCCAGGCTTTTGTGGCGAAGGCCGTCCTCGTGGGCAAAAAGGACCTCCATCAACTTGTGTCCCTGCTTCTTTGAGGCGACAAAGCGCATGGTGGATTGAGGATCATGGTTTTCGAGAGCGGCCTGAGAGAGGTCGTGGAAATGGCTCCAGCGATGGAAATATCTCTCTCCCCCTGGAATCGATTTCAATTGATCTCCTTTTGGACTATCCAAGAAAGCCAGGATGTCCCGGATAAATGAGTCGAAGTCATTCCTGTTGCCCTTCCGCATAAAGTCGATGAACAACCCGTTCAACATGACATCGATATCGTGAAAGCCTTCTACTTCGTCTTTCTTGACAAGATCAGTTGCTATGTCCAACAGAGCACTTACAGGTCTTTCTGCCGCCAAAGCGGTCTCGAATACTCTTGCCGACAGGTTCGTTTCGGTCATCGGTATTTCCTCCAAACAATTAACTATTCGTTAACTAATATCATTTTTTCAGGTCAGAGTCAAGAGATTTGTTAAATTATTATTAACTATACTTTCGTAAGGGTGGACCGTTGGAATGAACTTCCCCGCAGCAAGCTGCGGGGTATCACTGCGCTCCGTTGCGCAGGCTACGCCGCGCGACTTCGCTTTGCAGCGCCGCGATGCGACGCTGCCCCTTGGGGGCGCCGCCCCCTCGGACCCCCGGAAAGCGGATGCCATTCATCCCCCCAGCAAGCTGGGGAGGGTATTCTGGCATATTTTTATAAATGTGAGTCCGTGGAGTGCGAAAATGTCAGAGAGAGATCAATTCAAATATCAACAAATCCGAATACTTACCAATTGCGTACGTATAAGGCTTCCTGGTTGTTGGGAGGTAGTAAAAGGGGACCTTCTTCTGGGTCGCGGAGGCTTTCGTCCTCAGAAAAATGCCGGAGAGAGCAACGAAGGACGCAGCCTGATTGGACCCGCCAAGTTGCCATGCTTTCTGTTGAAGCTGAATATTCTGAGGGCTCATGGCAGGGACAAAGAAGACGTTTATTCCAGCCCCCTTAAAGGCTTCAGCGTGATCATGATGGAAATAGTCCAGGCAGATACAAACACATATGCGTCCCAGGGAGGTATCCAGACAGTAGATTCTCTCTGTAGTCGAGATCTTTTCATACCCTCCCTCTTCAGAAGTATTGAGCAGCGCCTTGAACTCGGGATGTTTCTCGATATCCATCCGGTCGAACGAATAAGGCTGCCTCTTTTTCTGGCTCCAGAGGACATCTCCTCTGTGGTTGAAAATCGTCGAAAGATTGTAGATGGCCCCTTCCTTCTCCTCCATGTGAAAGCTTCCTGCCACTACCATGATCAGCCCATTTCGCCCGGAAGAGACCCTCTCGCGGTTGTTCTTATTGAGCCACTCTTTAAGGGATTTCAATAAGTCCTGATCGATCGTCAACTCGGGAAGGACAAGGATATTCGCCCCTTCCTCCTGACATTGCTGGAGGAGTCGATAGAGGTGGTCTTCAGCCTCCTTCCTGTTCTTTATCCCTGTGAACCAATATGGCGTCTTTTTATCAGGGGGCCAGGATTGGACCAGGGATTGGGCTTCTAATTCAATCTTTCCGTAAAAGGGGGGAAACCCCGATCTTGAGGCCTTCCCTGATCCTCCATCCAAGATAGGTGTCCACCTGGGAAAGAAGTCCGGTTTTCTTTAGCGGTTCTATGCTTGGAGACGTCTCTTTTATCACAGAAATATGCTCAAAAAGATCCGTGAAGTCAGGAATACCTACGCCGTAGCGCTTCTTGATAGGGTTGGGCAGATTCTTGTAAATGACATTAGGGGGAGCGGTTGTGATCGTAAGGGAATCAACTCTGATGGGGCCTGCATGCCTCAACTCGTACTGCTTCGATGTGCCTAAATATTCTCCAAGGCCCTTGAACAGAGCAAGGCAAAGGAACGAAAAACCTTTGTCACTTGCAAATTCACGGATCTTTGCTCGAAGCTTTGTCTTAACGATTCCGAGGCGGCTAGGATTAGGATAGCTGCTTTTTACCAGACAATGGAAAAGCTCTATTGAAAGGGCTTCAAAAGTCCTAAGGCTCTCAGGATCTGTCCTGATCCTATTAGAGACGGTCAGGAAATCCCGATCAACAGATTGGTAAAGTTCACTGAAAAGCTCCCAGGGGGCCTGTAATAATTGAAGAAGATCGAATCGCCCTTTTTTGATCATCTCTTCTCACGGAAGGAGGAAGGGAAAACTGATAGCATCTAAATCATTACTCGGGGACTGGGGGGTATAGTCTTTGTTGAACTCTTGCAGTCACCCCTTCCCCTTTTGCCGTTTTACCGAGATTTCGGTAGGATAAACCGGCCATCTGTGCATGTCAAGAGAAACAGGAATCGAGAGGTGGGCCAAGTACAACCCATGCATACCTTCAAAATTGAACAAGATCACCGGAGGCACCACATTACTTCACTTATCGGTCCCTCTTTTGTGATACAGTTAGAATAATTACATTCCGAGGGGCTTAAGGTTAAAACAACTGAAGGGGAGGGTGCCTGACATGATCGAAACGATCAACTTCAAACTCAATGGTGAACCTGCTCAGTTGAAGGTGGAGGGAGAACGGAAGCTTCTTTGGGTCCTTCGGTCGGATCTCGGCCTCACCGGGGCGAAATACGGCTGCGGAGAAGGGATCTGCGGGGCCTGTACCGTTCTCATCAACAACAGAGCGGTCCGCTCCTGTCAGGTTCCCATCAAAGAGATCAAGGGGAAGGAAATTATCACCATTGAGGGTTTGGCGAAGAATGGAAAACTTCATCCCCTCCAAAAGGCCTTCTTGGAGCAGGGCGCACTCCAATGCGGCTTCTGTACTCCCGGAATGATTATGAACGCCTACAGCCTGCTGCTGGAAAAACCACAGCCTGCGGAAGCAGAGATCATACGGACCATGGATGACAACCTCTGCCGCTGTGGAGCACACGTTCGGATCGTCCAGGCCATCCGGGGCGCGGCTATAGAGATGAAAGGAAGGAGGAGAGGATGAAAGAGCATCAATCGCCTGATGCATTTTCTCTTAGTCGGCGCGAATTCCTGAAGGCCATCGGTGGAGGCATTATCGTCTTTTTTTCCTCCGAAGACCTTGAGGCCCAACAAAGAAGGTCTCCCGGTTACCAGGATTTACCCGCTGATTTTAATGCCTTCCTCAGGATCGGAGCCGACGGCCGGGTCACCTGTCTCACGGGTAAAATCGAAATGGGGCAGGGCATTGTGACATCCCTCGCACAGATGCTGGCTGACGAGCTCGATGTTTCGTTAGACGTGGTCGACATGATCATGGGCGATACAGATCTCTGTCCCTGGGATATGGGAACTTTCGGGTCCCGGAGCACCCGCTTCTTCGGGCCTCCTCTGAGAGAAGCGGCTGCCGAGGCGAAGGCGATATTGGTTGGGTTGGCTTCAGAGCATCTCCGCCTGAATGAGAACCAGTTGACCGTTAAAGACGGCGTGGTGATAGATAAAAACAACAGCAAAACCCGTGTCACCTACGCAGAGCTTGCAAAGGGGAAATCTATTGAAAAGCGTCTGCAGAAAAAACCGGCGCTAAAAAATGTTTCGGAGCTTACGATCGCCGGCAAACCGGCTTTGCAAAAAGACGCTTTAGCAAAGGTTACCGGGAAGGCTCCCTTTGCCGGGGATATTCGGGTGCCCGGCATGTTATATGCCAGGATCTTGAGGCCTCCGGCTCACGGGGCCAGGTTAAAAAGCGTTGATACGTCAGCTCTCAAAAATGATAAAGAAGTTCGGGTGATTCAGGATGGAGATTTGATCGCTGTTCTGCATCCCTATCCTGATGGGGCTGAAAAGGCCCTCTTGAAGATCAAAGCCGAGTTCGACCTGCCGGAAGCCAAAGTCGACCCAAAAACGATTTTCAAACATCTTCTAAGTGTTGCTCCGGAGGGAGAAGTGGTTACCCAGGGGGGGAATGTGAACGAGGGAGAGAAGGCCGCCCGGGAAGCTTTTGAAGCAACCTACTTCAATCAATATGTCGCCCATGCGCAGATCGAGACCCACACCGCCCTTGTCAGAATCGACAAAGACCGGGTGACGGTCTGGGCATCGACCCAGCGGCCTTTCGCTGCTAAAGAAGAAGTGGCTCAGGCCCTTGGGATTCCCTCTCAAAGAGTCCGAGTCATCACGCCCTTTGTGGGAGGGGGATTTGGCGGCAAGAGCCAGAACATGCAGGCCGTTGAAGCGGCACGCCTTGCAAAGCTTGCAGGAAAACCCGTTCAGGTGGCCTGGACCCGGCAGGAAGCGTTCTTCTACGATACCTTCCGGCCTGCGGCGATCGTAAAAATCAGATCCGGGGTAACACAGGCGAATCAGATCGTTTTTTGGAATTACGATGTCTATTTTGGAGGACCCAGGGGCGCAGAGCAGTTTTATGATATCCCCCATCACCGGGAGCTCTCCCATGGACATTATACCGGCGTTCCAGGGGCCCACCCCTTCAGGACAGGACCCTGGCGGGCGCCCGGGAGTAACACGAATACCTTTGCGAGAGAATCGCATATCGATATCATGGCTGCAAAGGGCGGGCTGGATCCCCTGGAGTTCCGCTTGAAAAATCTGAAGGATGAGAGAATGATCAGGGTCCTTAAGGCAGCAGCTGAAAAATTCGGCTGGAGACCTTCTCCGGCTCCGAGCGGCAGGGGCTTCGGTGTGGCCTGCGCTACGGATGTGGGAGCGTATGTCGCCACAATGGCCGAAGTGGAGGTGAATAGAGAGACCGGAGGAGTCCGGGTGAAACGGATCGTCTGTGCCCAGGACATGGGGCTTGCGATCAATCCCGAGGGAGCGAAGATGCAGATGGAGGGAAGCCTTACAATGGGCCTGGGGTATGCGTTAACCGAAGAAGTCCGTTTCAACGGCGGACAGATTCTGGACCGCAACTTCCGTACCTATGAGATCCCTCGCTTCTCATGGCTGCCAAAGATCGAGACAGTGCTGATCGAGAATCCCGGAACGCCTCCGGCAGGCGGGGGAGAGCCGTCCATTGTCTGCATGGGAGGCGTGATCGCTAACGCTATTTTCGACGCCACCGGCGCGAGACTATTCGAGCTTCCCATGACTCCGGAGCGAGTCAAAAAAACCCTGACCGAAACCAAGACTAAAAAAACTTAAAGAATTGGACCGTGACGTGAAATCCCGGTCAGCCGAGTTTATTCATCAAATTAAGAGCGCAAGAAACCTTTCAGCACTCATAACCCAGGTATTATCCGGGTACTTTTGGAGGACCTTCCGCCGGTTGACCACCTGGACTCCGAGCGTTGGAGTGCCAGGAAACCATTTCCGTCCCCGTCTCGGGATATAATCTTTTGATTGCATACACTCATTTAATCGCGATAATATGAGTGTGTCAGCTCAAAATATTGTACATCATAAGTCGTTCCAGAAGGACGCCTGACTGGTTCTGTCATCATTTAATCAATGTCACGGGCATGGGTATTGCTGCTTCCTTACAGGCAGTTTCGACTTTCTTCACCCAGGTTGATCCCCGTCTTGCCAACGCCTCCCAGGCCAACCTGATATCCCCGGGACGATCTTCGCGTAACAATGTGAGCAGGGCATCGGCTTGCAGAATGTCTTTTTTCTTCTTAGCGGCTGCCGTCGGGTCGCGCTCTTGCGAAACAATCAGCTTGTGCAACGCAAACCGCGCAGGTTGCGGGACCTTCACCAGGCAGGGAGAGCCGGCAAGCATTACTGCATACATCGGCTCTTCGATGAGGTAATCGAGGTACTTTAGCGGCTCAGCAGCGGCATTGAGCCGCCGGATAAAGACGGGCGCCCTCACTCCCCGTCTGGCCGGGGTCAGCAGGTCTACCCGCAATGTCTTTCCCCGGATAGCGTAAGAAGTTGACGGTTCTTTAAGAGACAACCTTGGAACCGGGAAGAATCCCATTTGAAGGGATTCAATAGCCGCTGGCACATCGGCCTTCAAATCGGGCACTGCAATCGCTATTCTGTTATCACTGGCCAAATCAACATCCTGCGTCATGTGAGTAAGCCCTCCCCAGGCTACACCGAGGTGTGTCCCCAGTACCTTGAATGCTACAGTCCCGACGAGGACACCCCCTACCCGGAAAACGCCGCTATCGGCCAGGCGAGTGATAATCCTGGCCATCTCCGGCTGGATCGGCGAGACACCGCCTGCCATGATCTGGGCAGCGAGCCGTTGAAGCATTGTTTCATCCGCACGGACATCCCTCCCGCCGGCTTGCCGGGCCTCAATCAGTCGTCGAATCTCTTCACTATCCGGACCAAGATATATTTGACGCCTTCCGCCCGGAAGCACGGCTTGAAAATAGTGGTAGGTGTGTTCTTTGATGATTTTTGTCGTAAATTCGCCGGGGAGGCTTGCAATGCTCCTCACCGCCTCGAACGCCTCCAGCCGCTCCAGGAGGTCGGCATACAGCACCATCGTCTGGCCGCCAATTCGTTCCATAAGATCCTCATTATAGTTATACTTGGTTTTCGTCTAAAGTGAGTATAACTTATTTTTGCTTTTTCGAAAATGATATTCGGATTATCTGGTTTTTATCTTCGAAAGACGTGGACAGGTCCAGAAGATGGCAGAAGGGAGAGGTATGGTAAGGAGAATATGTACCGCGTGCGATAACACTTGTCAACTCGGGGTTTATGGCCTCGACTTTCTGACTGTCAGGGACGCGGCGTGTGGTCGGGAGAGGAATGGAAGCCGGGGAGACCTTCAAAAAACTAACACGGGAACCCAGGATAGTGAAGTTCGTCCCTGATGAGACTACTTCGGAATGCTGGGCGAATCAATAGGCTTTCGGATACGGATGCCACCGGGAGTTATGACACTGAAGGCTCTGAACAACTCTTCACCATGCCTTTTAACGGCGGAGGACAGGATTTCCGCCTTCCTCTTTTGAGATTGGCCTGCCAGGCGTATGAATATGACGCCCTCGGTTGCCTGTCGCTGACGGAATACCATTTCACCGAAATCTTTATCAGCAGTCAGCAAAATTGCTCCCCTGCGTTTTGCCAGTTCTAACACATCTGCATCGGAAGCTCCTGGTCCGCTCTCAAGAATATACCAAATAGCGTGCCCTTCCTCGCGAAGATGTGCAACAATTTGCTGATCCACACTCTCATCAGCCACAAAGTTCACGCCGCAACCTCATCGGTCGGGTAAACCACATCGGAACGTAAGGTTTCGGCAGCAAAGGACAAGGCCGCTTGTATTCCGTCCCGGGTCACATGCGGATAGGCCTCAAGAATCTGTTCAATGGTTTCCCCGGCAGCCAGTTTCTCCAAAATGAGTTCTACCGTGATCCGCGTACCCTTAATGACAGGTTTTCCCATCATTATTGCTGGATCTGAAACGATCAATCCTTTCGGCATCTCAATTCTCCCATAATTCATGAGGTTGTTTTTCGAGCTCTCCATATGCATTCTATAAAATAACCCTGGAATAGTCAACGCAGGCCCATCTCTTTCAGAATATTTGTCTCAGGATTCAAGCTTCCCAGTGATGTATGATCCTATGAAGACGCGGAAGGTTTTGCGAGGGGGATTGAGACCCCGAGAACATAACAGGTTCGCCGCGGGTGACCATGTCAATACCGAATTACCGTGGCCTGACCCCACATCTTCTTACATGGACATGAGCTGCGTAAAAGGAATCCCTTTGCGGCGAGCGAGTCTCTTCACCATAGCAAGATCAAAAGGGTCTAACCGCACTGAAACAGGCTGCCGGGGAGGCCTGTGGGCAACAAAGAGCTCAGCCTTGTCGATCCGTTGAGATATCTCTTCGGTTTCTTTTCTTCCACCGGAAGAATCCCATTCTCGGGCCTCTTTTTTCAGCTTCACTCTTATTCTTAAAGGGAGCTTGCTCATTTCTTGATCCTCCTTAAATATGCTTTTTGTGTTGATGGTGCCATGGGAAATGCGGTTACGCACCTCCAGAGTCCGTATCCAGGATACGGCGCAACAATAGCTTCAATATACATTCCCGATGCATCAGTGCCCCATAGCCGGTATCGATATTCAGTAAATACTGTAATTTTTTGATTACGTCAAGATCGCTGAATTCTGCAAAAGGCCATGGTAAAATAGAGCCTCACGGTTTTTTCTTCTTGACACACAACTTCGTTTTTCGTATATTTGACTCGCCCCAAACGGTTCTCATCAAAGACCGCAGGGTCCCTTTCTAATCTTCTTAAGTGAGTTAGGCTGCTACGTGGTACAGATTGGCGGGCCACATGATAGTCTTTCAAACGGGCAAAAAGGAGACAAAATGGAAGGCCGCACCTTGGCAATGATCTCTGTTGTCTGTAGCGTCGCGCTTCTTCTCTTTGCGCACTTCGGATATGGTCAGCAAACGGAAGTTACGAAATACCCCAACAGACCCGTGACATTCATCGTTCCGCTATCAGCCGGCAGCGGAGGCGATCTCGTATCTCGACTCATTGCCAAAGAGGCAGAACGTTTCCTCGGACAGCCGATCACTGTGGTTAACAAACCGGGCGGCTCTTATGCAATTGGGGTTTCTGCGGTTGCTGTATCGAAACCGGATGGCTACACCATAGGTTATACGCCTGTTGCCTCTTTGTTTATCACGCCGTTTCTTGAAAAGCTACCTTACCATCCAATAAAGGATCTTCAACGGATAATACAGTTTGGCGAGATGAATTTCGGAGTAGCCGTCAAGAATGATTCGTCATTCAAGAGTTTCAAGGACCTTATCGCATATGCTCGTCAGAATCCGCGAAAACTGACCTACGGCACAGGAGCGGTCTACAGTTCGGGAAATCTTGCCATAGAGAGGATTGCCAAGAAAGAAGGCCTGCAGTTCACTCACATCCCTTTCAAAGGTGGTTCGGAATTCCAGGCGGCACTTCTGGGAGGACATATCCATTTTACCGCCGGCGACCTTAATCATGCTCTTCTTGAGGCGGGGCAAACGAGGCTTCTCCTCCTATTTGCTGAGAGCCCTCGGCCCGAATATCCACACACTCCGACCTTGAAGGACATCGGCTACGACATTCCCTACCCGGCAATGACCTCCGTGTCGGGGCCTAAAGGGCTACCCGAGGAGATAATAAAAAAACTGGAGGATGCCTTTTTCAAGGCAATGAAGGAGCCTGCCTTTATTAAAGGAATGAAAGAGCTTCACCTGACCATTGTCCACCGCAGCAGTAAAGAGGCGGAAGAGTACGTGTCCCACACGTATCACGTCTTCGAAAAACTGATCAGGGAATACAAGTCCAATTGAAAGGCGAGGAACCCGGGCAAAAAAAGCTTGACATCCGACAATGAGCATGAACGAGTGCAGCGGGGAACCATTCTTGTATCTTTGCTGAGACCACAGTGGCCGTTTGATAAAGCAGTATAAAACAGGAGGTCCCATGCGAATTCCCATTTTAGCGGTACCGGCGGTCTGTCTTTGTCTTGTCCTTGTCTTGCTTCTCCCGGGGTTATCACATGCTCAGGGAACAGCGACGAAATATCCCAATCGCCCGATCACCTATATTCTGCCCGTACCTCCAGGGGGCGGACCCGATCTCTCGTCCCGGGTGATCCTGAAGGAGGTGGAAAAGATACTCGGGCAGCCGTTCATAATTGTGAACAAGCCCGGGGGCTCCTTCGCCATCGGCATTGGGGCCATTACAGTAGCCAAGCCGGATGGATATACGATTGGTTACGCGGGGCACCCAGGCATGTTCTTTGCGCCATTTATGGACAAGGTGCCGTACCATCCAGTCAAGGACTTGAAACAGATTGTACAATTTGGACTGATGAATGTTTCAGTCGTCGTAAAAGGGGACTCGCCCTTCAAGAAGTTTGAGGACGTCATTGCTTACGCCCGCCTCAACCCTAGAAAACTGACTTACGGCAGCGCTGGTGTCGGGACGGCAGGACACGTGTTCATGGAACAAGTTGCAAAGAAGGAAGGTGTGCAACTCACCCACATCCCCTTCAAGGGAGGCATCGAGGCCCAGACTGCCCTTCTGGGAGGCCACATTCTAGTATCGACCGGTGATATCAATCATGCCCTGTTCGAGGCAGGACAGATTCGCCTGCTCCTCCTTATCTCCGAAAGACGCTCAACCGAATACCCTGACACACCGATCCTAAAGGAGTTCGGCTACGATTTCCCAACCCCTTGGTTTCTAAATGTGGCGGGCCCGAAGGGAATGCCTGATGAGATCGTCAAGCGGCTGGAGGACGCATTTACTCTGGCAACGAAGGAACCGGCTTTCATAAAGGGAATGAAAGATCTGCGTCTCATGGTGGTCTACCGCAACAGTCAGGAGTTGGGGGACTACGTCGCTACCAATTACGAAATTTTCGGCAGGCTTCTGAAAGGGATGGGTTTTGCGAAGCACTAAGGTAGCCGGACATGCCTGAGCGATTCGCGGTTCTTTATAGAGCTTTATCCAAACCAGATTTTGCAAAAGGAGCACGTTATGACACTTTCCCTGAGTGAGCGGGATCGCCGGTATCGGGCGGTCAGAGCGATGATGGAGGAGAAAGAGCTATCCGTGTTGGTTGCGGCCTCCAATGCCATGTGGACCGGCAATGTGCGTTACTTTTCTAACTTCTTCCCGGCTTACGGGTATTTCTACCTGATCTTTCCGAAAGAAGGAGAAGCAACACAGTACGTCGGTGCCGCAAACTCTGCCCTTGTGGCGCAAAGGGAGGGATGGGTCAAAGACACGAGAACGGCGCCCAACGTTGCCGAAGCGCTGGTAAAACGCATGAGAGAGCTGGGCGCCGCCGAAAACGGTGTCGGCCTTATGGGAGTGGAGAATATCGCCTTCAGGATTTACGAACACTTGAAAAAGGAGTTCCCTTCAGCCAGATTCGTCGATGTGACCCAAGACATTTTCAATATGAGAATGGTCAAAAGCGACGAGGAGATTGCGATCGTGCGCAACTGTGCGCGCCTCAATACACAACTTCTTGGGGAGGTCAAGAAGGTTGCGAAGGTCGGTGCGAACGAGCGGGACGTGTACGCCCAGATCAATGACGCTGTATGGAAAGCCGGCGTTGAGCACATGTTTCAGCTGATCGCTTCTGGACCTTTTCCCGTCTCCGCCCGTATCTGGCCACACAACCGGACCCTGGCCCGGGAAGACAGCGTCTTTCTCGAGCTTACCCCACGTCTCGACGGGTACTACACCCAGATTTGCGTCACCCACCCGGTCGCCGAACCGTCCGCCCGGATGAAGGAGTTTCTGGACGTGGCGGCTGCCGCACTCGACGCAGGGGCCAAATTGATGAAACCGGGTAACTGTGCAGGCGACGTTGCCCGAACCATGCAGGAAACGATCGAGAAAGCAGGTTACACGATGCCTTTCCGGCCCGGCCATTCCATGGGACATGAGCTCGACGAGCCGCCAGGGATCGTGGCTGGGAATGGAACGGTCTTTAAACCAGGCATGACCATCGTGCTGCACCCAAGCATGATGGATGCGAATGGGGATGGCGTTTTTGTCGGTGACAGCTACCTGCTTACCGAGACAGGGTGGGAGCGCCTTACGACAAATACTGGAATATGAATTCAGATTGGTTTCACCCGCAACAAGGAGGACCAGAAACATGATACTCGTCACCGGCGGTTTCAGCTTTACCGGCATCAATCTGGCCAAGGTTCTCCTCGACCTCGGCGAAGAAGTGACGCTTACCTATCACCGGCAATCCCAGATCCCTGAGCTTCTTGCACCCTATGTCGGCAAGAACCTTCAGGTGACACCTATGGACGTTACGGAGCTCACCACCATTCTCTCAGCGATAAAAAAATACAAGGTATCGAGTATTGTTCACGCCGCTTCGAGCCATGAGGGAATGGGGTCTCTCTATCAGGTGGTAGATACCAACGTAACGGGGACGGCTAACGTTCTGGAGGCGGCAAGATTGATGGACGTGGGAAGGGTCACCTTTATCAGCTCAGAGGGGGTCAACCAGGGCAGAAAAGACACCACCCCATTGAAAGAAGAAGAATTCTTCTGGGCACGGTCCGATCGGTATATTCCGGCCACCAAGAAAATGGGCGAGCTTCTTTTCTTTATTTATGAGAAAGAATACAGGATCGATATGGTAGTCACCCGGCCTTCCCGCATTTATGGCCCTCTTTACAACGCTAACCGACCGATCATGCAGATGGCAGCGGCCGCGTTGAAAGGCGGAACTCACACCTTTAAGGAAGTGAACGAGAGCGAGAGCCACGATTATGTATTCGTCCGCGATTGTGCCCGCGCGATCTCAATGATCCACTTGGCGAGAAAACCTAAGCACACTATCTATAACATAGGCCTCGGAGAGCACCACTCATTGGGCGACATAGCCCGGACCCTGGAGAAGCTTTTTCCAGGAACTAAATTGAACCTTGGCAAGGGTGCTGGATCGGACACGACGTACGTGCCGCAAACCGATTACGATATTCGAACCTGTCTGGATATTTCGAGAATAAAAGAGGAATTCGGCTGGGTGCCCCAGTATGACCTGGAAAAAGGCCTTGCCGCAACTGCTGCCTTTATCCGTGATGGAAGCTATATATGACACAACAATCCTGTCGCCGGGGAAGACCACACGGCACAGGTGAACATATGGAGACCGGTATCCCGCAAGTCATGGGAAAGGAGTTCGCCATGAGATCCCTGCTTCGTTTGCTCTCGTGTGTGTTTCTGATTCTTATCGTTACGACCACCGCGTTTGCTCAGCAAGCAGAGATTGCTAAGTTTCCCAGCAAGCCGATCACCTTCATCATCCCGTTCCCACCTGGTGGCAGCTCTGACCTTGGCTGCCGTTTGATCTGTAGGGAGGCTGAAAAGTACCTCGGTCAGCCAGTCATCGTATTGAACAAGCCTGGCGCCGGCGGAGCCATAGGAGTGGCAGCCGTTGCAGCATCCAAACCGGACGGCTACACAGTCGGCATGTGTCACGGACAGGCCTTATTTATTTTGCCTTTCCTCGAGAATCTCCCGTATAACGCGGTAAAGGATTTCAGATACCTCCTGCAGTTTGTGGCACTGAGCTTCGGTGTAGTGGTCAAGGCAGATTCGCTTTTCAAGAGCTTTGCCGAACTTATCGCCTATGCTCGCGCAAATCCGAAGAAAGTGACTTACGGTACTAACTCACCCAATAGCATCTCCAGGATCATTGTAGAACAGATTGCCGCAAAGGAGAAAGTAGAGCTGACACATATCCCATTCAAGGGAAGCCCCGAGTATCAGGCTGCCCTACTGGGAGGACATATCATGTTCACTGCCGGGGAGTTCATCTATCCGACGATTGAGGCAGGACAAGCAAGGATCCTCCTCTTTCTCGGGGAGAAGGGATTACCAGAATTTCCTCAGGTCCCAACCCTGAAAGACCTCGGTTTCGACATTCCAACACCGTTGTTCAACAACGTTGCGGGCCCGAAAGGAATACCCGACGAGATTGCCAGGAAGCTGGAGGACGCGTTCACGAAAGCAATGAAGGAACCGGCCTTCATCAAAGGGATGAAGGAGCTGCACTTCAGTATTTTCTATCGTAATAGCAAGGAGATGACTGACTATATCATGTTTAACTACGAGATCTTCCCAAAGATCCTGAAACAGATGGGCCTGGTGAAGTAGCTAATTCGATCTCAGAGAGGGGCTCAGATGAAAAAGAGGAAATTGAGATTTGGGCATATAGGTAATTCTGTTGTTATCGAGCTGATCGAGGCTCGGGATCCTTCCCTGTGCCGGTTTGGCTACAAGGTCGGAGATACATGGGAGGTCAATATCTGGGAGAGCGCTGATCTTTGCGGGCTGGCGTATCACTGCTTTTTCCCTGAAATCAGTATGTTTCAAAACAACGGAGAGGCGTGCTACAAGCCGACAGATAGGAACAGGGTCACCAGGAGCTGTCCAGATGTACGGCCTGGGTATCGCTTCCTGATAAAGAAGAAGGGGTAGTAACCGGGGTTTGAGGGGCTCGACCATATGACCATCGCAATGGTCGAAGCCCATACTCCTAATTCTCATCAACATCTCATTGGACCTTCTACATTGTTAGAGGAAGTCCGAATAGGGACCCAATTACATCCCCGGGATCGCTGGCTGCGTATTTGATCTCTTTTATTTTACAACTAAATCCACCTCGCAGCCCAGTATGCTCAGCAATGCAAACAACTGCGAAACCGATTTGCTGTAGTTCGTTTGATCCAGCAAACGGTAAAACTGACTCGCTGATGTCCCAAGTCGTCTGACTATTTCACGGCGCGACAGATCGCTGGACTCCAAACATTTTTGGGCCTCCACTGTGAGCCTATAGATGAGCAAATCCCGAAAGTACTTAGGATCTTTGTTATATTCAAGAACCTGATCGATGTGGACGCTATCCTCTTGTCCTCTCGCAAGTGTGTAAGTGAATGCCTCGTTTCCCAGCTCCGGGTCGACAAATGCTTTCATCACACGATTGTCCGCATCTGGCCTTACGCGCAGCCGGGTGTACGGAAATAGCAGCGGCTTGCCATTGACAATCACCTCAAACACTTTTTTACGGTTGTTCGGCAATACCTTCTTGATCTTCATAGGAGGCCCTCCAGCATTAGCTGCTTAAGGTTACCAGCTGCGGTGACACTTGTCAACTCGGGATTTATGACCTCGACTTTCTGACTGCCAGGGACGAGGCGTGGGGTCGTAATAGGGATGGTCCGTATGTAAGAGAGCATCTCATTTTGGCCTGCTTTAAATCAGACGGGGAGAACTTTGTGAACCTGACATCTTGCACTTCGGTGGCAGTGTGGGAAAACTTGAAGAAGAGGGTTCAGGCCCCAGGGAAGAACGGCCATCCCGCCTCCGGCAGGACTGAACGTGGTCCAGAGGGACCATGGGCTTCCTGAACTCCGGAAAGAAGAAGAGAA
>Ga0214473_10003515_pt1 | contig 18982 bp, 14 predicted proteins | sample RVTome_7_FD_203509 | JGI IMG/M metagenome (GOLD analysis project Ga0214473, IMG submission 203509) | Soil microbial communities from uranium-contaminated site in the Upper Colorado River Basin, Wyoming, United States - RVT98D197 | ecosystem: Environmental > Terrestrial > Soil > Contaminated >... | reverse complement strand
ACGTGTGCGGCAGGCCAACAGGGCCCCCAGCCACACTCACCCAACTGCGCCGGAATGTGCTGCCAGAAGCTCAACTGCGGGTTGTTTGCATCGCTCAGGTCGATCGTCCCGGCCAGCACCAGCGACGCAGTCACCCCACCCACGCTGTTCCCACCGGGACTGTCCGTCCAGCTCTGCGTCGGGCTGTACGCGCTCGCCGTCGTTCGCTTCCACGTCGACGCAATCCAGCTGCCGTCACTCCCCGCCCCCTCCATGTCGTCGAAAAACGGGTACGGCAGCGTCGCCGTGTTGTCGATAACCTGCACGTCGTCAATGTACCAGCCATCATACTGACCTGAGCCGTTGGTGATCAACCGGAAGCGCAACCACGGCGTCTTGTAGGCGTACTCGCTGAGGTCGATCTCCTGCTCGCGCCAGGTGGTGTCGAATCCGGTGGCGAAAAAGAGCCGCGCCCAGTTCGCTCCGTCTGTGGATACCTCGACGTAGCCGAAATCCGCGTAGCTCTCCAGGATGTGCTTCTGCCAGAACTTCAAGAGCGGCCGCCCGCTGGTGCTCAGATCGAGCCGCGTGGTCAACACGATGTCATCGTTGTCCGCGTATGGGCCAGCCGGACTGTCGTGCCAGCAACTGCCGCTGTGACAAGCGGCATCGGTGACGAGCGTCCAGGGCAAATCGTTCCCCCATTTGTCGCCGCTCTCCATGTCGTCCCCACCGCCAAGTGCGATCGGCGTGATCCCATCCAGGGTGGTAGCGCTGACGGTGTTACTGCCTTGGTTGCTCAGCCCCTGACTGTCGACGATGAACAGCTTGTAGTAGTAGGGCGTGTTCGCCCGCTTGAGGTTGGTATCGGTGTAATTGGTCTGCGCCGTATTCGTGAGCGTCGTCACCAGCGTGCTACTGCGAGTGACCTCAGGAGTCGTGCTCCGGTACAGCTCGTAGCGTGCGAAATCGCTGCATGTGCTGGCCGACCAGCTCAGCGTCATGGCGTGTTCCGCGACGTTGCTCGGCGCGCTCAACGTCACGTACGGGCAGGCCTCGTCAATGAGCACGTCGTCGAGGTACCAGCCGTCGGCGCCGGTCCCCTCGACGGTGAAGCGCACCAGCACTTGCGGCAGCCCCACGTAGCTGGCCAGATCGAGCTGCTCGCGCGCCCACGACGTTGTCGGCCCCAGGTAACTCGCCACCTCCGTCCAGTGCAGCCCCGCATCGCCAGACACCGCCACGTGTGCGGCAGGCCAACAGGGCCCCCAGCCACACTCACCCAACTGCGCCGGAATGTGCTGCCAGAAGCTCAACTGCGGGTTGTTTGCATCGCTCAGGTCGATCGTCCCGGCCAGCACCAGCGACGACGTCACCCCATCCACGCTGTTCCCACCGGGACTGTCCGTCCAGCTCTGCGTCGGGCTGTACGCGCTCGCCGTCGTTCGCTTCCACGTCGAACCGATCCAGTTCTCCCCCCCCTCCATGTTGTCAAAAAACGGGTAGCCCACCGTCGCCGTGTTGTTCTCCACGCTCACATCGTCGATGTACCACCCGTCGTACTGCCCTGTGCTGTTGGTCACCAGGCGGAAGCGCACCCAGATCGTCTGATAGGCATACTCGCTCAGGTCGATCTTCTGCTCCCGCCACGTGGGATCTAATCCCGTGGCGAAAAACACCGGCGTCCAAGTCGCGCCGTTCGTGGATACCTCGACGTAGCCGAAGTCCGCGTAGCTCTCCAGGATGTGCTTCTGCCAGAACTTCAACAGCGGCCGGCCCCCGGCGGTGAGATCCACCTGCACTTTCGCAGACGCGTCGATGTTATTCCCGTACTGGCCAGCCGGGCTATCAGTCAGGCTATGAGTGCCGCCGACGTGGTCGCTCGTCGTCACACCCCAGGGCGGATCAAGGGTCCAACCCGTGAGCGTGGCCTCGAAGTTCTGCGAGTACACCACCGGCCCGGTCACACCGTAGGCCAATTTAGGCAAGCTGACGGCAGCAATAAACGCGCTGAGAAGTAAGAGACGACTCCTCACAGATCGCGTGTGCATCATGCCCTTCAGTATCCTTTGGCCTACCGCCGAGAGGACAAACAGCGCCCGCTCCAAACCTACGTCAGCCCACTTCATTGCTGTCCCCTTTCCTTCCCAACCCGGCTGCCTCACGCGTTGGTACCAGCGCCCTGCTGCTGTAGTTCACAAAAACCGCACTCTTGCTGCATCGCCCGAGTTTTCAAACCTGGGCGGCCTGCGCTATAGTATGTTTCGGCATGGCAGAGACGGCTTTTCAGTCCGACGAATCGTTCACCCAGCCGGAGTTCTGGCAGTGGCTCAACGACCGGCCACGGTCTGACATCAACCACTACGAGTTGCTCAATGGCAGGATCGTTATGACCCCACCCGCTGGCTGGCCACATGGACGTATCGAGGTGAAGCTGACTCGTGCGCTTGACGAGCACGTCAGTCGACTGAAGGCTGGTATCGTACTCGGATCGAGCGCTGGCTACGATTTGCCCTCGGGCGACACCATCGAGCCCGATGTGTCTTTCATCGCCAGCGAGCGGTTCGCCAGTGGACCCGCACCCGAACGGCGCAAGTTCCTGCGGGTCTCCCCCAACCTGGTAGTCGAGATCATCTCGGAACCCACCGCCAGACGCGATCGAATCGAGAAGAAGCAGATCTACGAGCGTAACGGCGTTGATGAGTACTGGCTCGTTGATCCCGACCGCCGCGACGTGACTGTCTTCCACCTTGCCGGCGGCCGCTACGATGGAGGACAGCTCTTTACGCACGGCCCGATCGGGTCGTTGGTATTGCCGCAACTCCTGCTCAGCATCGACGACGTGTTCGACTTGGCATAAGGGCGTCCGGCGGCGGTCGGCTCCCATACGAGCAGTTTTCAGCCAGGAGTAGGGTGAGCGCCACGTGCTGGTTCGACCAGTGTCGCTCGTGATATAAGGCCCCTCATGACGGTTGGGAAGCGCTCTTTGAACATCGAGTACACCGGGGAAATTTGGAAAGAGGGCCGCACTTTCATTGCGCGTGCCGTGCCCCTGGATGTCATGAGCTGTGGCGGCTCGGCCAAGCAAGCTCGCGACAACCTGCGTGAGGCGGTTGCCTTGTTTGTTTCGACCGCGCGCGATCAGCGCACACTGGCTGCAATCCTGCGCGAGTGCGGCTACCGCAGGACGCGGAGCGGCTGGCAACCCCCGCAGATGCTTGCCCGCGAGCACGTCCGCCACGCCGTGAACGCTTAGTGCCGTGTGGCTAAGCTGGTTCCGACTCACTGGACCTTGCAGGAGGCCATTTTTCTCGCTGACGGTTTCCACTTCGTCCGCCAAATCGGCAGTCATCGCGCTTACGTCAAGCCAGGGGTCCTGCGGCCCGTGATAATCCCCACGTACCGGGCGGTACCCGTGGCGATCATCCGCAACAACATGCGTACCGCCGGTATGAGCCGCGAACGATACTTTCAATTGCTGGCGCAAGTCCGCTGATTTCTGGGCAGTCATCGCGTGGCTCCCTTGATCGACGCCAGCGCGGCGGAGCCCACCCATACCCGGCGGCCATCCGGCAGTTCGACTCGCGTCCACTCGCCCGACTCTTCGAGCCAGTTTGCAGTCGTGCCTCGGGCGAGGGTGCCGATGATCGGCTGATCCGCACCCGGACGGGCGTGTGCGATCACGCCATCGACAATCACCTCCACCTTCGGAGGTCCGGACGTACCGCGGAACTGAATGTTCTCCCCGTTCGGAAGGAACCGGGTCACTACCAGCACCAGAACCACTGTTGCCGCAACGGCACCTAGCGCCGGCCACGGGCTTGCGATCGCCTGTCCGAGGGCGCACCGGACAGAGCCCGGTGCCACCCGTAGGGTCCGCACCAGAGGCCGGATGCGGTCGCTGAGACGGGCAAGCAAGCAGGCACCAGCACCGACTCGATCACGTGCAACCGGCTCACTGGCGGGTACTGCCCGCATCGCCATCCGGAGATGAATCAGCCGCTGCGCCTCGCCCACGCAGGACATGCATTGCCGCAAATGTTGCTCGGCATCCGCTTCCTCAAGGCCCCCTAGTTCACCTTCGCTGTAGGCGATCAGGACCTCATCCTGCAGGCAGGTCGTGAGTCGTGCCCGTGAATCGGGATCTCCCTCACCCCTACCCTCTCCTTCGAAAATACCCGCCGCGTAAGCTCCCTCACCCCCACCCTCTCCCACACGGAGGTGACGCGCGGGAGAGGGGGCCTCTTTTTCAGTATTTTGGGATGGCCGCCAGGCCATATGCACGCCCAAGGGCACAGGAACAAACGGATCCTCGGCCCTTTGCAGCGTCCGATCTTTGAACTTCATCTCCGTGACCGCCGCCATCCAACCGATCACCTGAGCGCGGCAGGCGGCACACCTTTCCAGATGCCCGCGGGCCGCCTCCGATTCAGCGCTGTTCAGCTCGTCGTCGAGCCAGGCAGACAGCGTTGCCGCTGAAGGGCATCCTTTAACCATCGCTTTTTCTCCCGCTCGCCTGCTTCGCCGCCAATCTCAGCAGCTCCTGCCGTAGGCGGGCGACTTGTGCACTCACGCTGCCAACTGGGGCATTGAGGATCCGCGCAATCTCCCGATAGCGCAGGGTCACGGTGGCACGTTGGCCCTCGTTCAGCGCGCGATCCCGTTGTTGCTGGCGCCAGGCACGCTTGCGCTCGAGATCTGCTTGCTGCTCACGTAGTCGCTCGGCACGTGTTGACCGTGGCGGCACGTTGGCCAACTCCTCTCGGCTGGCATCCAACTCGCGCTCGTACCGCAAGATCCACTGCGCCGCCGATTCGGCCTCATCCAACCGCCGCCTGCGTGCCACCTCGCGGGCACGAACCGACTCGCGCGCTTGCTCGACCAACTCCAGCACCTCGCGTACCGGCCGACCGCTCCGCTCCGCGAGCAACTGCACGTCAGCCGGATACAATTCGAAGTCTTCAATGTACATCAGCTTCACGAGAAGCCGTTTATCCGCGGTGAGCTGTGAAAAGAGGTCCCCTCCACTCGCACCGGAACACCCACCTTCGGCGTTGGACGCGGGGTTGCCAGCCGACACGTCGGGCTGGCAATCGTCATCCAACGAAACGGTATCCACAGTACGCTTCTTGGTCATCTCTCGAAATTGCTTGAACAAATCCGGCAGCACGAACCCCCGCAGGAAGGGGCCGAGACCGGCCCTGCCCTCAAACGAGCGCAGTCGGCGATAAAGGCGGTCGTCATTGAAGAGGTAAAGATAGAAGTCTCCAGGCTCTTCCCACGCCGAGCCACCGGCATAATGGGCAAAACGATAAATAAGTGTACCGAACTCCGCCTGAAATCGTGCGCGCGCCGCTGCATTGCCGGCAAGGCAGTCGGTAACCAACCGCTTGCCCTCCGGATCACGCGCCGCCTTACAGTCTTCGTTTGATGCCGACACTCTATCGAGCCTTGCTGCGCCGGGAGTGGCCAGCCTCTGTACTTTACGCGCGCTAAAGTTGTCAAGGGCAAGCGGTTGTCGCTACAACTGATCATTCTGTTGTTGCACGATCACACAAATCGGCACTTTGCTGCTTCGCCACAATCGTCTCCGCGATTTCTGCCGGGAGCCCTCGCAGTGCCCACCTGTTGTTCTTAGCAACTCGCGGCTGCAGCCCTTCTCCAGGCATCAATATCCGTATTCCTTTCCTCTTGCCTGGTAGGGGTTCAGAGAGAGATCCCACTTTGCTGCATCCGCTTTGGCCATATGGTTTGCATGCTCGTATCTGAGTGGGGTAATGGCCTTCGGGCTGCCGACGGTTGGCAGGAGGGTGCTGCCCGCGTGAGTAGAATTCGTCATATACGATGGATTGCCCTTCTTGTGGGGTCCGGGATCCTTGCCATTGCGGTCATTACACGCAACGGCATTAGCCTGCGTAGGGTCACACCCGCCAACGTCGGACCGAGGATGATCAACCCAACACCCGCCGCAGTTGTTAAGTCAACAACGGCAAACCGGCCCGCGCTCTGGGTCCTGGCCATCGGCGTGAGCGGATACAGCGACCCCAGTTTGCGCCTGCGCTTTGCGGCCGCCGACGCCCGAACCGTAGCCGACGCGCTCGCCCGCCAGGGAGAGGGACCGCTGTATTCCGCGGTGAACAGTATGGTACTCATCGATGCCCAGGTCACCCGCTCGAGCATCCTACGCGCCACGGATGACTTCCTAGGACAAGCGTCGCCGATTGACGTCGGTGTGATCTACATGGCGGGGCACGGCGTCCGAGACGAAGCTCTAGATCGTTACTACTTCTTGCCGGCGAACGCCGCGGCTGAGAAGCCACGCATCGAAGGGCTCGACATGGATGACTTCAACCGCCAACTGCGGATGCTTCACCGCAACCTCCGGCGGCTGGTTGTCATCCTTGACACCTGCCACGCCGGCGCCCTCGCCAGCGGGCAGCAAGCAGCCCGGCTGGGCGAGGACCTCGCGACCCGTCTGTCCCCCGCTGAGGGCCTCTACATTCTGGCCGCGGCAAGGTCAGGCGAACAATCGCGTGAAATCGCCACCCTCGGCCACGGGGTATTCACACAGGCGTTGCTTGACGGCCTGCAGGGAGCGGCAGCCGATACGGATGGCCTGGTCAGGATCCTGGGGCTCGCGAGCTATACCGCGCGCGTGGTACCGCAATTGACCGACAAGAAACAGACTCCTTACCTGTCGATTGTCGGCGAAGATCTCCCGCTGGGCGTCCACCCAGAACGGTTCGCGGACGTGGCGGTGGCATCGCTGCCCACGCCCGCGGCACTCACCGCCCTTGCTCCACCGCGCGAGCGCATCGCCGTCATGCAGTTCGAGAACCTGCGGCCTGATCCCAAACACGACTGGATGCAGCAAGCCCTCGGCGAGCAGTTCGCCACCACGCTGCACCAGCTCCCCCGCTTCGATGTGTACGATGAACGCATGGTGCGATTCCTCGCCCGCGGCGCGGCCGACCCGATCGAGGCATCTCGCCGGGCTGACATGGGCAAACTTGTGAGCGGCGCCTACTGGGTACACAACGACTCGATCAGCATCACCGCGCATGTCAAGAACACAGATCCGCTCAGCTCGATTGCCTCGGCCCAGATCGACGGACCGCTGGACCGATTCTCCGAGCTGACCGGCGAGGTGGTCGTGCGCCTGCTCCAGAAGATGCACGTCGAGCTTTCCTCAGGAGAGATTGACCAGATCCTCCAGCGGAACACCACTGATTTGGCAGCCCGCAAGCTCTTGTTCGATGCCGAGCGGGCCGGCCGAGGAGGGGTCGGATCGCAGCCGGCACCCGCGCTCGGTGATGGACCCGAGGCATCACTGCCTCGCTGGTTGTTCGGACACCTTCACTTGGTCGCAATCAGCCATGCTGCGGACGGCGCTCCGGTCGAGATCGACCTGCGTACCACTTTGGAGGGCTACCGTCAGGCGTTCGAGCGCCGGAATCTCGATGACTTGGGGCGCTACTACGCTGATTTTGCACCGCAGCAGCGCGCGGCCTTGCAGCGCTACTTTGAGAATGCAGACCAACTGCAGGTCACATTTAGCGATATCCAAATCGCCATCATCGGTGAGCAGGCGGCCGTCTCGTTGAGCCGGCGGGACCAGTTCATCGACCACAAGTCAGGCGAGCGCCAACAAGTTGTCGTGCGCGTAACCAAGCTCTTCCTCAAAGGAACCGCCGGATGGCAAATGGTACCGGAGCAATAGAGCAGAGCTTGGCAAACAGAGGCTGCTGGCTGACCGCAACCCAGCGTCTGGTACTTCTCTTCTGCATCGTTACTTCAACTCCGTGCGCAGCCGAGACTCTGAAACAGGCGCTAATAGGCATCTTCCCCGGGGTCCTGCGAGAGGACGGGGCAGGACTTGCCAGCGTCTTTTCGCGCACGGTAGCGGCCTCGTTTCCCGTGACCGGAACTTCATCGGCTTACGTGTACCGTTTCGATCCAGCCAGCGATTCGTTTCAGCGGCTGAACGTTCCTCTTGGTCCGGTATTCAGCGAGCGGGCGGCAACGGTGGGGCGCCGCAAGCTGAGTGTGGCAGTGAATTACCTTATTGCCGAATACGACAGCATGAACGGGCAGCGGCTGGACGCGATGCTGAGCAGCGACCCGACCAAAGGCGGAGATCACATCACCATCTGCGCCAGTGCTGTCCTCTGCGAGCCTGTGGCCGCGTTGGCTCAACTCGATCTCGAAGCCGAGATTGTCACCTTTTCAGCAACCTACGGCGTCACCCCCGACATGGACATAAGCGTCTCGATGCCGCTGATACGTACCGCTCTACGAGCATCCACAACCTTCACCGGCCCTGATCCGCGGCTGCCCGGCACCGCCACCTCGTTCCCATTTCACTTCAGCACATCCACTTCCGAAGCGGCCACAGGGCCGGGTGATCTCCTGCTGCGCCTAAAGTACGTGCTGACACGAAGTGGCGCCGCGGATCTCGCTGCGGGCCTCACGGTGTCGATGCCAACCGGTGACCGCGATAACTTCCATGGTACTGGAGATACACTCATCGGCGCGGCCATCTACGCCTCACACACATATGCCGAGCGCATCGAGCCGCACCTCAATATAAGCTTCGTGGCGGACGCCGCCAAGCTCGACCGCAGCCAAGCACGCTACTCCGCGGGCGTGGACCTCAGGACCTTCGATTGGTTGACTCTAAGTACCGACTTCCTCGGCCGCAGCGACATCACGCGGCCCGATTCGATAAATCGCCCGGTTTTCCTGCAGGTCGAGCGCGCCGACGTCTGGCAGTTCTCGACGGGGGCGAAAGTGACGCCGCTTAGGCGCACAGGTCTGTTCTTCAACGCGATCCTCCCCCTCAATGAAGATGGCCTGCGCTCCAATCTAGTAGTGACGTTCGGCGTCGAGGGCGTGTTCTAAGGGCAGCTTTCAACCTACCTGTCGCCCGCGCCGCTCAGCTGGCTCAGCAGCTGGCGCGCCTCGTTCAATTGGCGCTGCTTGCCTTGGCGCTCGGCCACTTCCATGGCCTTCTCGAGCAACGGCACACCACGCTGCGGTTCGCCCATGTCGCGGTAGGTTTCGGCAAGCTCGATGCGAGACCCCAGCGCGTCCGGGTCGAGGGCGACAGCGCGCTTCAAGTATTCCTCGGCCTTCTTCAGACTGCCTCCCAGCACCCAGGGCAATTGCCGATACATGCCGCCGCGGGCTGCCAAGCCGTCGGTGTGGTTGGGGTTGAGCTCCAGAACCCGGTCCAGCTCGCGGTTGACTTTCAATACCGTAAAGGGATCGACTGTGCCGCACAATTGTATAATGCGGGCGTCATTGGCGAACAGGGCGAAATGCGCGTCGGCGTTCTTGTCGTCCACTTGAACCGCACGCTGTGCCAGCGCCAGCCCTTCGCGGTAAGCCGCCAGCTTGGCCTCTTTCCCCACGGCGCCTTCACCACGATCGAGGCAATCCAGGGCACTTTGCACCAGGCTCTGCCCCGTGTCGCCTCCGCTGCTGGCGAAGGCCGCTTGCTGGGCTTCGGCAGTCGCTGTCCGTGGCCCGGCAGCACCAGGAACACACAGCACCGCCACTAGCGCCAGCACCACCCCCAGCTTTCCACCCCCCCGAAGCGGGAACCGCTTCGCCTCAATTCTCCTCATATCTTTACTAGTACCACGCCGGCGCCGACCTGCAAGACAGTTTCTTCCCCTCGGAAGTTGCCCACTTTGAAAAAGGGGGCGGGACGCGTAGCGTCCGGGGGATTTGCTCAACCCGGTGGCGCCGCCCGCGGTCGCCGCGAGCGCAGCTGGCGCGCGGGCTGCTTAAGTTTGCGATTGTAAGGCAGCACACGGCAGAAGTGGTGTGCATGCGTGGCGGGTTGTGCTCAAATCCCCCGCTCGCTTCGCTCGCCGCCCCCTTTTTCAAAGGGGGCTCAGCCCTCACACGTTGAAACGGAAGTGGATAATGTCGCCGTCGTGGACCACGTATTCCTTGCCTTCGAGCCGGAACTTCCCGGCTTCGCGGCACTTGGCCTCGCTGCCGTAGCGCACGAAATCGTCGTAGTGGACGACTTCGGCGCGAATGAAGCCGCGCTCGATGTCGCTATGGATCTTCCCGGCCGCTTTCACGGCGGTGGTTCCACGCTTGATGGTCCAGGCGCGCACCTCGTCTTCTCCGGTGGTCAGAAAACTGATCTGATCCAGCAGTTGGTAAGCCGCGGTGATGAAGCGTTCACGCGCCGGTGCGCCGAGGCCAATGTCGTCGAGGAACGCCTGGCGGTCTCCCGCATCAAGCGCCGCGATTTCCATCTCTATCTTGCCTGACAAGACCAAGCCCTCGAGGTGCTCGGCTCGCAACCACTCCGCAACAGCTGCCGATAGAGGTGCGTGAACATCGGCCTCGCTGACGTTGAGCAGCACCATGACCGGCCGGCGCGACAGAAACCCGAAGCCGGAGATCGCGCTCACTTCCTCCTGGTTTAGTTCTAGAAGCCGAAGTGGCTGTTCGGCATCGAGCGGTGCTTTACAGCGTTGCAGCAGCGCGCTCTCCTGCTCTTTGCCCTTCTCCTTCTTGAGCCGCTCCAATCGCTTTTCGATCAGCACCAGATCGGCCAACAATAATTCAGTCTTGAAATTGGCAAGATCGCGCACCGGGTCGGGGGGATCGCCGGTAATCTCGTCGCTGAACCCGCGCACAACCTGGACCAGTGCGTCGCTCTCGCGCATCTGCGTCAAGGTCGCCGTGTCGAGGGCGCTGCCACTACGGCCTTCGGCTGCGGCGGCTTGTGGTGCGGGAAAATCAGCGAACACCATCTCTGCATACGTGGTCTTCCGCGGCCGGAAGATCTCGCTGAGGCGGTCGATGCGCGGGTCCGGCACCTTGATCGTGCCCAGGTGCACCTTCCCCGGTTCAGTGAATCCCCCCACCTGAGCGTGCTGGCCGGTAAGGGCGTTGAACACCGTCGTCTTGCCGCTGCGCGGGAATCCTGCGATGCCGACTTTCATGGGATCAGCTATCAGCTATCAGCTATCAGCAGTCAGCGGTCAGCGGTCAGCTCCAAGATGAAGACCTGATAGCTGACAGCTGACTGGCTTTTTCAGCCCTTTGCTTCCACCTGCGCCCTAATCTTCAAGCGCAGTGCATTGAGCCGTATGAACCCCTCGGCATCCGACTGTTGGTACACGGTGTCCTCTTCGAAGGTGGCGATGTCGGTGCGGTACAGGGAGTGCGGTGAACGGCGTCCGGCTACGATGATGTTGCCTTTGTACAGCTTGACGCGCACGCTGCCGCTGACCGGTCGCTGCGCTTCGTCGATGGCGGTCTGGAGCATCCGGCGTTCCGGCGAAAACCAATAGCCGTAGTAGACCATTTCGGCATAACGCGGGATCAGTGAATCGCGCAGGTGCAGCACCTCTCGGTCAAGGGTCAGTGATTCCAGCGCCCGGTGCGCGGTGTGTAAGATGGTTCCGCCGGGGGTCTCATACACGCCTCGGGACTTCATGCCGACGTAACGGTTCTCCACCAGATCGACGCGGCCGACACCGTGCCGGCCCCCGACCTCGTTGAGCCGCTGAATGAGGGCGGCAGGCGACAACCGCTGACCGTTCACGGCTACGGCGTCGCCGGCCTCAAACTCGATCTCGACGTACTCGGGTTTATCCGGCGCCCGCTCGGGAGAAACGGTGAGCACGAACATGTCCTCGTACGGTTCGCGCCACGGGTCTTCGAGGATGCCGCCTTCGTAGCTGATGTGCAGGAGATTGCGATCGGAGCTGTACGGTTTCTCAACCGTCACCGGAATGGGTATGCCGCGGCTTTCAGCATAGGCGATCAGTTTCGAGCGCGAGTTCAAGTCCCAGAGCCGCCACGGCGCCACCACCCGGATGTCCGGACGCAAGGCGTAGTAGGTGAGCTCGAAGCGCACCTGATCGTTGCCTTTGCCGGTGGCCCCATGCGCGACCGCGTCCGCACCTTCAGCGGCGGCGATCTCGACCTGGCGCTTGGCGATCAGCGGACGGGCAATCGAGGTCCCGAGCAAGTAGCTGCCCTCGTAGACGGCGTTGGCCCGCAGCATCGGGAAGACGAAATCGCGCGCGAATTCCTCGCGCAGGTCTTCGATATAGATCTTGCTGGCTCCGCCCGCCTTGGCCTTGCCTTCCACCGGCGCGAGCTCTTCGCCCTGGCCGAGATCGGCGCAGAACGCCACCACCTCCGCGTCGTAGGTGTCGATCAGCCAGCGCAAGATCACAGACGTATCCAGCCCTCCGGAATAGGCGAGGACGATCTTCTTGGGATTGTCGGTCATGATTTGCTCCAAAGGGTGAGCCAGTGCGCCGGTAGGCCCTTTCTTGACCGGCGTACCGGCCTAAAGGCGCAGCGGCTCTCTTCCATTACCGATGCTTCGTCACCTTTTCTTTCAGCCACACCATGATCGCCTTCTGGATGTGGAGGCGGTTTTCGGCCTGGTCGAAGACCACCGACTGTGGCCCATCGATCACTGCATCGGTGATCTCCTGGCCGCGGTGTGCCGGCAAACAGTGCATGACCAGGGCTTTGGGGGCAGCGTGGTGCAGCAACTCGTCATTGATCTGGTAGGCCGCAAAATCACGGCGTCGCTTTTCGGTTTCGTGTTCCTGCCCCATGCTCGTCCAGACGTCGGTGTAGAGTACATCTGCGCCGCGGGCAGCCGCCGCCGCATCGGCTGTGACTTGCACACGGGCACCATCGGCGCGGGCGGCTCGCAGCGTGGCCGCGTCGGGCTCGTAGCCGGAAGGGCAAGCCAGGACGAATTCGAACTGGAACTTAGCGGCAGCTTCAATCCAGGAGTTGGCGACGTTGTTGGCGTCGCCGATGAAAGCCACCCGCAGGTCATCGAGTCGCCCGCGCTTTTCGAGCAAGGTGAAGCAGTCCGCCAGCACCTGGCACGGATGCAGGCGGTCAGAGAGCCCATTGATCACCGGAACACCGGCGTACTGCGCCAGTTCGACCAGCGTGGTGTGGGCAAAGGTGCGCGCCATGATGAGATCGACCCAACGCTCGAGATTGCGGGCGATATCCGCCACCGATTCGCGTTTGCCCAGCTGGATTTCCGCTGGTGTCAAGTACACCGCCGTGCCACCGAGTTGGTGCATGCCGATCTCGAAGGTGACGCGGGTACGCAGGCTGGGCTTTTCGAAAATCATCACCAGCGACTTATCGGCCATCAGCGGCACTTGTCTGCCGTCTTTGACGTCGCGCTTCAGCCGCGCCGCGAGGTGGAGAATCTCTTCCAGCTCGGCGCGGCTGAAGTCGTGAAAACTGAGGAAATCGCGTTTCATGATTCCAAGGCGTGCGTGAGTATCTCCAGTGCGCGGTCGATCTGGTATTGAGCAACAATCAAGGGTGGCGCCAGCCGCAGCACGCGTTCGCCGGTGCAGTTGATCAACAGCCCGGCCTCACGGCAAGCATCGACCACCGCAGCACCGGGAGTGCTAATCTCTACCCCGATCAACAGGCCGTTGCCACGGACCTCGCGGATGCGGGGCTGGCGCCGGCGCAATTCTTCCAAACGATCCCGCAGGTAGGCGCCCTGGATGCGACAGTTCTCCGTAACGCCCTCGTCGGTCAACGCACGCATCACCGCCAGCGCCACGGCACAGGTCAGGGCATTGCCGCCAAAAGTGGAGCCATGGGTGCCGGCGCCGAAGCTCCGGGCCACGAATTCGGTCGCCAGCATGGCCCCGATCGGCACCCCGGAACCCAGGCCTTTGGCGAGGGTCATGATGTCGGGGACGATGCCGCTCTGCTCGTAGGCGAAGAGCGTGCCCAACCGCCCCATGCCGGTTTGCACCTCGTCGAGAATCAGCAGCAAGCGGTGACGATCGCAAATGGCACGAACCTCGCGGAGGTAGTCCGCGGCGGGAACAATGATACCCCCTTCGGCCTGCACTGGCTCAAGCATGACCGCAACGGTTTGCGCGCTGATCGCCTTCTCCAGAGCCGTGGCGTCATTGTAAGGCACGTAGCGGAATCCGGCGGGCAGAGGCTGAAAGCCATTACGCACTTTCTCCTGCCCGGTCGCGGCAATGGTTGCGATGGTGCGCCCGTGGAAGGATCCCAGCGCGGTGATGATTTCGAACCGGCCACCGCCAGCGTCAGCGCCGTATTTGCGCGCCAGCTTGATGGCGGCCTCGTTGGCCTCGGCGCCGCTGTTGCAGAGAAATACGCGGTCGGCGAAGGAGTGTGTGCACAGGGCCTCGGCCAGCAGCGCCTGCGGCTCGCTGTGGTGCAGGTTCGAGACGTGCAGAATCTTTTCCGCCTGCTCCACGATGGCGCGCGTTACCCCCGGGTGCGCGTGCCCGAGCGCGGTGACGACCGTGCTGGCGAAGAAGTCGAGGTACTCCTTGCCATCCGCGTCCCACACCCGGCAGTCCCGCCCGCGTACCAGAGCTATCGGAGCCCGCGGATAGGTCGGAAACAGATAGCGGTCGTTGCGCGCAATGATTTCTGCATTAGTCATTGGGAGGGGAGTCGATAGTCAAAAGCTGCCGGACGTTCCTAACGAATTCCAGGAAACAGTGCCAGCGCGACCCAAACTTTGGACATTGGACCGTGGACTTTGGACTTTCCTAACCTTTCGGTCTGAGACTTTGGACCTTGGACTTTGGACCTTGGACCTTAGTCCGCCCCTGGCTGCGGACAACTTCAGTGCCGACGCCTTCCTTGGTGAAGATTTCGAGCAACACGGCATGGCGCTGGCGGCCGTCGATGATGTGGGTCTTCTTGGCCCCGCCCCGCAGTGCTTCGATGCAGCACTCCACCTTGGGGATCATGCCGGCCGAGATGACGCCGTCGCGAACCAGCTGCGCCGCTTGGTCCATATCCAGGGTGGACATGACGTTGCCGTCCGCGTCCAGAATTCCCTCCACATCGGTCAGCAGGATCAGCTTTTCAGCATTCAGGGCTTCCGCCACCTCGCCGGCGACCAGGTCGGCATTAATGTTGTACGTTTCCCCGTGTTCGCCGACCCCGATCGGGGCGATGACCGGGATGAAGTCGCTGCGGTCGAGCGCTTCGATGACTTGCGGATTGATGGCCCGCACCTCACCCACCATGCCGATATCGACCTTGCCGGCACCCGCCTCTTCCGATTCGACCGTCAGCTTGCGGGCGACGATCAAGCCCCCGTCCTTGCCCGACAAGCCTACGGCGCGTCCGCCGTGGTGATTCATGAGGTTGACGATTTCCTTATTGATCTTACCAACCAACACCATTTCGACCACTTCCATCGTCTGCTGGTCGGTTACCCGCATGCCGCGCACGAATTGCGACTGGATGCCGAGCTGTTTAAGCAATTGACCTATCTGCGGACCGCCGCCATGCACGATGACCGGGTTTATGCCGACAAACTTCAGCAGCACGATGTCCTGTGCGAAGCTCTGCTTGAGGTCCTCATCAACCATGGCATGGCCACCGTACTTGATGACCATGGTCTTGCCGGAGTAGCGGCGGATGTACGGCAGAGCGTCGAGCAGTACCTCCGCCTTGGCGATCAGTTTTTCCATACCACGGCCTCGATAGTCGATAGTCGATAGTCGATAGTCGATAGTCGATAGTCGATAGTCAATAGTTGATAGTCAATAGTTGATAGGTTCCAGGCTTGCCCTCACGGTCTTCGCTATCGACCATGAACTATCAACTATCGACTTTCATCTCAAAGGATATACCGCGACAGATCCTCGTTCCTGACGATATCTTCCAACTTCGTGCGCACGTGCTCGGCATCGATCGCGACCTCGCCGCCGGTCATCTCCGGGGCGTCGAAGGAGAGTGATTCCAACAAACGTTCCATCACCGTGTGCAGGCGTCGCGCCCCGATGTTCTCCATGTTCTGGTTCACTTCGGCGGCCAGGGCGGCGATCTGAATGATGGCATCTGGCGTGAAGCTCAGGCGCAGGCCTTCGGTAGCCATCAAGGCGACGTACTGCTTGATCAGCGCATTTTGCGGCTCGGTGAGGATGCGCACGAAGTCATCCGAGGTGAGCGGTTCGAGCTCGACGCGGATGGGGAAGCGGCCCTGGAATTCCGGAATGAGGTCGGATGGTTTCGTCATATGGAACGCCCCCGAGGCGATGAACAGGATGTGGTCGGTGCGCACCATCCCATACTTGGTGCTCACCGTGCTGCCTTCGACGATCGGCAGCAGGTCGCGCTGGACCCCCTGGCGAGAAACGTCGGGACCCACCGCGCCCTCACGGCCGGCAATTTTGTCGATCTCGTCGATGAAAACGATGCCGGACTGCTCGACGCGCCGGATAGCCTCCTTCGTGACCACCTCCATGTCGACCAGCCTGCCAGCCTCTTCCTCGGTCAATATGTCCAGCGCTTCGGGGATGCGCAGGCGCTGCTTCTTCGTCTTCTTCGGCATGAGGTTGGAGAAGAGATCCTTGAGGTGGAACTCCATCTCTTCCATGCCTTGCGGCGTGAAGACTTCGACCATCGGGATGGCGGACTTCGAGGTTTCCAGCTCGACCATGCGATCGTCGAGCTCATGATCACGCAGCATCCGCCGCAGCTTGTCGCGCGTCGCGGCCGCCGGCTCTTCCGACTCTTCCGACTCTTCCGACTCTTCCGACTCTTCCGCGGCGGGGCGTTCTCCGATCGGTTGCACGCGCCGCTCACCCCTGTGGGTCGGTGGCAGGAGCAGATCGAGCACGCGTTCCTCGGCCAACTCCCGGGCCCGCAGCGCCACCTTCTGCTGCTCCTCGTCCTTCACCATCTTGACGGAAAGGTCGGCCAGATCGCGGATCATCGACTCGACGTCGCGGCCGACATAGCCGACCTCGGTGAACTTGGAAGCTTCAACCTTGATGAAGGGTGCCTGTGCCAGTTTGGCCAAACGGCGGGAGATCTCGGTCTTACCAACTCCGGTCGGGCCGATCATGATGATGTTTTTGGGCACAATCTCGTCGCGCAGCTCTTCGGGCACCTGCTGCCGGCGCCAGCGGTTGCGCAGCGCCACCGCGACGGCGCGCTTCGCGGCCCGCTGGCCGACGATGTAACGATCCAGCTCCGAGACAATCTCGCGAGGAGTCATGTGGCTCATTGTCTAGGTAGGTATCATGATCGGGCAGCGATGCAACCCGAAGCGCGGAAGCCGAAAGGTAAGAGCGAAAAGCTCCCAGCTTGAAGCTTTACGCTTTCAGCTTTACGCTTGCAGCTCACAATTCTTCGACCACCAACTGATCGTTCGTATACACGCAGATGGCGGCTGCTTCGTGCATCGCCTGTTCGGCGATGATGCGGGCATCGAGGTCGGTGTGCCGCATGAGCACGCGCGCGGCGGCAAGGGCATAGTTGCCGCCCGACCCGATGGCGATGACGTGGTCGTCCGGTTCGATGACGTCGCCACTTCCGGACAGGACCAGCATGGCTTCTCTATCGGCCGCAATCAGCAACGCTTCCAGGCGCCGGAGCACGCGGTCGGTACGCCAGTCCTTGGCGAGCTCGACGGCGGCGCGGCGCAGGTTGCCGCCATGCTGCTCGAGTTGTTTCTCGAACTTGTCGAACAGCGTAAAGGCGTCGGCACTGGCGCCGGCGAAGCCGGCGATCACTTTTCCGTTGTAGATCCGGCGCACCTTGCGGGCGCCGCGTTTCATGATCGTGTTGCCCAGGCTCACCTGGCCGTCCCCGGCCATGACGACCTTGCCCTTGTGCCTTAGGGCCAGAATCGTCGTGCTGCGAATCCTTGGCCGCCGTCTGTACTTTGGTTTCATGATCGTAACTGTGGAACTCTCTCAGAACGGTTCCTATAGCTGAAGAGCGATCAGTTCTCCACAGTATTCCCTCCCATATCAATCTACCTAAAAGACGCTGCCGGGCGCGGACTGGTCGAAAGCGGGATGGTGTTCACGTGTCAGCCAGCTGTGTTGGCAACCCTGAGTGCGCCCCGGGCAAGTCGCGGAGGCTGGGCGCTGGGCAACAAATGCCGTCAAGCAAACGCATCGGAAGAGAAGAGGGGCGTGATAGGCTGCGAGAACTCGCAAGAGTTGCGCACGCTCGTGTTCCTATGTCCTCAGTCGCCAACCCTCGGAAATCGCAAGGTATTGCTCGCAACTTGCCCGCCGCTCACTGGGCGTGATAGGTAGCGGTCCGTTGCAAGGGTTCGTGATTTTGACTGGCCAGCTAAGTACGATACTGTTCTTGAAGCTCAGGAACTACTTGACTGATATTCATCTTCGCTATATGTTCGCCTACCTCTGGGGGCGGATATGGCCAAGGCGACGTTGCTCCGTGTAGTCCCGTCGATCGGAAGTTGCCCGTCACGTCGCGACCCCCTGCAGGCCGGTGTGATAGCGCCAGCGGCGGTCGCGCGCCCGAAGCTACTCGATCAGGTGCGCGAGGCGATCCGGACGCGGCACTACAGCTACCGGACTGAGGAGGCGTACGTTGGGTGGATTCGGCGGTTCATTCTTTTTCACTGCAAGCGGCACCCGACCGCAATGGGCAAGGCGGAAATCGAACAATTCCTCACCGCGCTGGCGGTAAAGGGAGGAGTCGCGGCGTCCACGCAAAACCAGGCCCTGGCGGCCCTGCTCTTCCTCTACAAGGAAGTCTTGGAGCTTGATCCGGGCTGGCTTGACGACGTGGTACGCGCCAAACGCCCGCAGCGACTCCCTACTGTGCTGACACGGGGCGAGGTGGAGGCCCTGGTGCGGGCGCTGCGCGGCGTCAACTGGCTCATGGCGATGCTTCTCTACGGAGCGGGGCTCCGTCTGACGGAGTGCTTGCAGCTACGGGTGAAAGACATCGACTTCAGCCGCAACGAGATCGTCGTACGCGAGGGCAAGGGAAAGAAGGACCGGGTCACGATGCTGCCTGGTGCGCTGGCGGCGCCCCTTACCACCCACTTGCAGCGTGTACGCAAGCTGCACGACGCGGACCTGCAGGCTGGGTTAGGACGCGTCTTCCTACCGGACGCGCTGGCCCGCAAGTATCCGAATGCGAATCGCGAGTGGGGGTGGCAGTGGGTCTTCCCGGCCTCGCGGATTTGTAC